>FWPU01010459.1_pt1 | contig 13786 bp, 12 predicted proteins | sample 2228361 | NCBI WGS metagenome assembly FWPU01 (sample SAMEA103939777, study PRJEB20133) | metagenome | reverse complement strand
GCCGCGGCCGCGCTGCTGGCGGCCGCGGCGCTCGGGGCGCGGGCCGGCCTCGCCGGTCCGCCGTCGCTCGTGGTGGAGGAGGCGGACACGGGCCGCGTCCTGCACCGGGAACCCGTTGCCGCCGGCCAGACCTTCAGCCTGAGCTACGTGCACTCCTCCGAGCAGGTGCCGGTCCGCGGCCTGTTCGTGATCCAGCCCGACGGCTGGCTGCGGGTGCGCGAGACGGCCTTCGCCGGCTTCGGCCCGGGCCTGCCGGCGCTCGGTCCCGGCGACGCCTGGCGCTACGAGGCGGGGATGATCGTCGCCGACGGCCCGGCCGATCCCCTGCCCGAGCTGCGGCTGCGCCTGGCCCCCGCCACCCGCCACCGGCTGCTCACGCCCTCCGGGGTCGAGATCGATCTCACCGGCCTCGCGCCGCCGGGCGGCGCCGTGCGCATCGTGATCCGCTGAGGGGGCCCCGGCCGGCCGTCAGAGCAGCGGGGCGTCGGGGGCCCGGCGGCGCTGGACCAGGTAGACCAGCGCCAGGCCCACCAGCCCCGCCAGGTCCGTGTACAGCCCCGGCTTGACCAGGCTCACCGCGGCCGCGAAGAGCACGAGGCGCTCCCACCACCGGGCCTCGGTGATCAGCCACCCCTGCATGGCGCCCGCCAGCCCGTACATCCCGACCGTGGCCGTGACGAAGATCCAGGCCGCCTCGTACCACGTCGTGTCGATCAGGAGCATGGCCGGGGCGGTGATGAACATGTACGGCAGCAGGAACGTCCGCATGTCCAGCCTGAACGCCTGCAGCCCCGTCCTGAAGGGGTCCGCGCGAGCGATCCCGGCCGCGGCATAGGCGGCCAGCCCGACCGGCGGCGTGTCGTCGGCCAGGATGCCGAAGTAGAAGACGAACATGTGCACGGCGATGATGGGGATCAGCAGGCCCTGGCTCTCGCCCAGCGCGACCAGCGCCGGGGCGGTCAGCGTGGCCATGATGATGTACGTGGGGGTGGTGGGCACGCCCATGCCGAGCACCAGGCAGGCGATCATCGTCAGGAACAGGCCGAGGAAGAGACTGCCCGCCGACAGGTCCACGACGATCCCGGACAGGTTGAGCCCGACGCCGGTGAGCGTGACCACGCCCACGATGATCCCGGCGCAGGCGCAGGTGAGCGAGACGGAGGCCATGTTCCGGGCGCCCAGGTAGCAGGCCTGCACCAGCCGGAGCCCCGCCTCCTGCAGGGCCGGGCCGGGGCCCGCGGCCGCGGGCTCGCCCGGCACCACGGGCCGCCGCCGCAGCCCCTGGATGGCGCTGGCCAGCAGGAAGATCGCCGCCGCCGCCACGATGGCCATGAAGGCCGAGGTGAGGGCGGTGTACTCCTTCACCACCAGGTAATAGAGGAGCACGCCGACCGGGATCACGAAGTGGAACCCCGACAGCACCGTGCGGAGGACGGGGGGCAGCTCGCTCTTGGGCAGGCCGCGGATGCCGTGCTTGAGGGCCAGCAGGTGCACCGCCCCCAGCAGCGCCAGCTGGTCGATGATGGCCGGCAGGGCCGCCGCCTTGGCGATCTCGAGGTAGGGGACGCGCAGCCACTCGGCCATGACGAAGGCCGCTGCCCCCATGATGGGAGGCATGAGCTGTCCGTTGCCGCTGGCCGCCGTCTCGATGCCGCCCGCCACCTCGGGCCGGAAGCCCACCCGCTTCATCAGCGGGATGGTCATGGACCCGGTGGTGGCGGTGTTGGCGATCGAGGACCCGGAGATGGTCCCCATGAATGCCGAGGCCACCACCGCCACCTTGGCCGGGCCTCCCCGGGTGTGCCCGACCAGCGAGAAGGCGACCCGGATCAGGTACTCGCCGGCGCCGGTGCGCTCCAGCACGGCGCCGAACAGCACGAAGGCGAAGACGAAGGTGGCGGCCACGCCGAGCGGGATCCCGAACAGCCCCTCGGTCGTGAGGTAGAGCTGGCCCACCACCCGGCGCACCGTGTAGCCGCGGTGCGAGAGCAGCTCCGGCATCCAGGGCCCCACGAACGTGTAGGCGATGAAGGCGGCGGTGATCAGGGGCAGCCACCAGCCGACCGCCCGCCGGGTGCCCTCGAGCACGAGCACGATGAGGATGACGCCCATGGCGACGTCGGTCGCGGCCGGCACGCCCACCCGCTGCAGCAGCGCCTCGTGATGGATCGTCACGTACGCCGCGGCGTAGGCGCCGAGCCCGGCCAGGATCACGTCGTACCAGGGGAGGCGGCGCTGCCGGACGCTCCTGACCGGCGGGTAGAAGAGGAAGACCAGCGCGATCGTGAACGTGAGGTGGACCGAGCGCTGCAGCACGCCCGGCAGCGTGCCCACCGCGGCCGTCCACAGCTGGAACGCCGTCAGGGCCAGCGCCACCGCCCCGGACACCCAGAAGGACCAGCCGGCCAGGGTGCGGCCGCCGAACTCGGCCTCCTCGACCAGGCGCCGGGCCCGGGCGATCCCCGCCTGCTCGTCCGCGGCGGCGGGCAGGCGGAGGCCGGTCACCGGCGGCCTTCCCGGGGATCGCCGAGGTAGGACGAGACGAACGTCCCGGCGGGGGCGGCCGAGGCGAAGCGGTCGAGACGGAACGGGGCGGGATCGACGGGCGGCACGGCGCCGGTCATGCGCGCCGCCATCATCTCGCCGACGGCCGGCGAGAGCTTGAAGCCGTGGCCGCTCATGCCGGCCGCGATCCAGAAGCCGGCCAGCGGCGACTCGTCGAGGATCGGCATCCAGTCCGGCGTGATGTCGAAGGCCCCCGCGTAGCCGCGCCGGTAACGGGCGTCGGCCAGGGCCGGCAGGGCCCGGCCGGTGCGCGCCAGGACGGGGACCGCCTCGTCGAGTCCCGTCTCCTCCCCCAGCCGCTCGGGATCCATCGGGTGCTGCGTCTCGTCGTCCGTCAGCGAGCCCGTGAGCGTCAACCCTCCCGTCTCGGGTCTCACGTAGCTGCCCCCGGCCAGGTCGAGGTAGACGAGATGCGCCGGGCCGAAGCCGGGGTCGCGCTCGATCACGAAGACCGGATGCCGGCCGATGACGATGGGCAGCTCGACGCCGGCCAGGCGCGCCACGGCGGGCGACCACAGCCCGGCGGCGTTCACCACCACCGGGGCCTCGATCCGCGCGCCGCCGGTGGTGATCACGCCGGTCACCCGCCCGGCTGTCCGGGCGATGGCGTTCACCTCCGCTCCCTGCTCGATCACCACCCCGAGGCGGCGAGCCGCCTCGGCGTAGCCGGCGGCGACGGCGACCGGATCCCCGTAGCCGGAATCAGGCTCGTGGAGCACGGCGCCCAGCCCCGCCGGCGCGATCCGGGGCTCGACGCGGGCGACCTCGTCCGGGTCCAGGAGCTCGGCTCGCACGCCCAGGCCGCGCTGCAACGCCAGCGTCTTCTCCAGGTGCGCGCGCATGGCCGGCGCCACGCCGATCAGGACGCCGCACCGCACGTAGCCGGCATCGCCGGCCACCGCCTCGCCGAAGCGCTGGAAGACCTCCAGCGAGCGGCGCACCATCTGCGTGGTCTCCACCGTCGGGTAGAGCTGCCGCACGATGCCCACGGACCGTCCCGTGCCTCCGGCGCCGACGAAGCGGCGCTCCAGCACCACGATCCGGCGGACGCCCCGGCGGGCCAGGTGGAAGGCCGTCGACAGGCCGGTCACCCCGGCGCCGATGATGACGGCGTCGGCCGTCCGCCTCACGGCCCGGGGGCGGGGAGCCCCGCCTGCGCGTCCCGCTCGTCCAGGATGCGGACCGGATCCCCCTGCCGGATCCGTCCGGGGATCAGCACCCGCGCGTAGACCCGGCTCCAGCCCGGGTGGCGCTTCTGAGAGACGCGGGAGTAATCGCGGTCGCGGAAGACCGGCGCGATGTTCAGGCAGGGGCTCGTGTAGCGGGTGACCTGGAGCACCACCGGCCCGACCTGGACGACCGTGCCCGGGACGACGGCATCCCAGTCCAGCCCCTGCACCGTGCAGTTCTCGCCCAGGGCGCCCGGCTCCACCGCGTGTCCCTCCGCCCGGAGCCGCTCGATCGCCTCCAGCGAGAAGAGGCACACCGCCCGGTCTGGGCCCCCGTGGTGCTCGCGGTCCCGGTGCCCGTCGCCCTCCAGGCCCAGCGCCGTCACCGTGGCGGCCGGCACGGGCCGCTTGGGCACGCCGCCCGGGGACACGCTGATCTGCACGAGGCGGCCGCCCGCCGTCACAGCTTCACCTCCGTGCCCGCGCCGTCCCGGCGCGCCCGCTCCCAGGCCAGCCGGGCGGCCGCCAGATCCTCCACCGCCCACCCCACCGACTTGAACAGGGTGATCTCGTCGTCGCGGGTGCGCCCCGGGCGCCGCCCCCCGAGGACCTCGGCCAGCTCCGCCGCCACGTGGTCCCGGGCGATGGCGCCCTCGGCCAGCGGGATGAGAATATCGCCGGCCTCCTCGAAGGCGCCCGCGTAGGTGTCCACGATCACGCGGGCGCGGCGCACGGCCTCGGTATCGGCCTCGCGCTCGCGGGGCCGGAAGGCCCCCACGAGATCCAGGTGCGTGCCCGGCCGCAGGTCGCGACCGAACACGACCGGGACGGGCGAGGTGGTGGCGCAGGTCACGATGTCGCTGCCGGCGACCGCCCGGCGGGGGTCATCCGCCACCCGGACCGGGATGCCCAGGACCGCGGTCATCGTCTCCGCGAACCGCCGGGCGCGGTCCGGGTCCCGCCCCACCACCTCCACGGCCTCCAGCTGCCGGACGGCGGCCAGGCAGCGCAGCTGGAAGCCGGCCTGGACCCCGGCCCCGAAGCACGCCACCCGGCGGGCGTCGGCGCGGGCCAGCCGGCGGGCGGCCAGCGCCGAGGTGGCGCCCGTCCGCAGGCCGGTGAGGAGCGTGCCCTCCATGAGGGCCAGGGGTCGCCCCGTGGCGCCCTCCAGGAGAAGGTAGGCGGCCTGGATGGTGGGCTGCCCCCGGGCGCGATTGCCGGCATGGAACGTCACCACCTTGGTCCCGAGATCCCGGGGCCGCCCGCCGGCCTCGCGGGTGATGGCCGGCATGAGCAGCAGCACCGCGTCGCGGTCGACGGGCAGCGCGGTCCGGGGCGGGGCCTCGGCGCGCCCGGCCGCCGCGGCGAGGAACGCCTGCTCCAGGGCGTCGATCAGGGCCGGGGGCGGCAGCAGCTGCTCGAGGTCGGTCCGCGACAGGACCCGCACGTCAGCGGGGCTGGTCGGCCGCCGGGGCGGGCCGGGCTCGCCGGATCATCCGCTGCACGCGCGCCTCGAGGACCAGCTCGCCCCGCTGGTTCAGGACCGCGTGCCGGTAGGTGACGATGCCGCGGTCGGGCTTCCTGGTCTCGCGCTTGTCCACGACCTCGACCTCGACGCGGATCGTGTCCCGCTCCAGGACCGGCGCCACGACCCGGATCTCGGCGCCGAGCCAGGCCATGCCGGTGCCGTGGATGAGGCCGGTCTGCATGATGAGGCCCTCGGCCAGCGCGAAGGTCAGGGCGCCGGGCGCCGCCCGGCGGCCGAACACCGACTCCCGCTGGACGTACTCCATGTCCATGAACAGCGGCTCCGTGAAGCCGCACAGGTTCACGAAGCTCACGATGTCGGTCTCGGACACCGTCCGGGCCAGCGTCCGGTACACGGCCCCGACCGCGTGCTCCTCCCAGCTCAGCCCGCGCTCTCGCATGCCGGCGGCGCGCTCATTCCCCGAGATACGCCCGGCGGACCTCGGCGTTCTCGGCCAGCTCGGCGGCGCTGCCGCTGAGCACGATGCTCCCCGTCTCCAGCACGTACCCTCGATGCGCGATGCCGAGGGCCATGGCCGCGTTCTGCTCCACGAGCAGGATGGTGGTGCCCTGCCGGTTGATGTCCCGGATGGTCTCCAGGATCTGCTCCACGAGCACCGGCGCCAGGCCCATGCTGGGCTCGTCCAGCAGCAGGAGGCGGGGGCGGGCCATGAGGGCCCGTCCGATGGCCAGCATCTGCTGCTCGCCCCCCGACAGCGTGCCCGCCACCTGGGTGATGCGCTCCTGGAGGCGCGGGAAGAGCGAGAACACCCGGTCGAGGTCGGCCTCGATGTCGCCGTCGGTTCTCAGGTAGGCCCCCATCATGAGGTTCTCGCGCACCGTGAGCCGGTTGAAGATCCGGCGGCCCTCGGGCACGTGCGCGATCCCGCGCAGCACGACCTCGTGGGGCGGCACCCCGGCCAGCGAGCGGCCCTCCAGGCTGAACCGGCCGCGCTGCGGCCGGAGCAGCCCCGAGATGGTCCGGAGGGTCGTCGTCTTGCCGGCTCCGTTGTTGCCGAGCAGGGCCACGATCTCGCCGGCCTGGACCTGCAGCGTCACTCCCCGCAGGGCCGGGATCTCGCCGTAGCTGACGTGGAGATCCTCAATCGAGAGCAACGGCCCTCCGCGCGCGGTCCCAGGAGGCCCGGCCCAGGTAGGCCTCGATCACCCGGGGATTCGCCTGCACGTCCTGGGGCCGGCCTTCGGCGATCTTCTCGCCGTGATCGAGCACCGTCACCCGGTCGGAGACGCCCATGACCACCCGCATGTTGTGCTCGATCAGCAGGATGGCCAGGCCCAGGTCGCTCACCAGGCTCCGCAGCAGCGCCATGAGCGCCGCGGCCTCGGTGGCCGTCATGCCCGCCGTCGGCTCGTCGAGCAGGAGCAGCGTCGGCTCGGAGGCCAGGGCCCGCGCGATCTCCAGCCGGCGCTGGTCGCCGTAGGGCAGGTTCCTGGCCACGTCGTTGGCGACGTCCCGGAGCCCGACCCGCTGCAGCAGCTGCCCGGCTCGCGCCCAGGCGGCTCCCTCCACCTGGCGGAATCGCGGCCCCCGGGTCAGGGCATCGGCGAGCCTCAGGGGGAGCCGCGCGTGCATGCCGACCAGCACGTTCTCGATCGCCGTCATGTTCCGGAACAGCCGGATGTTCTGGAAGGTGCGGCAGATCCCGAGCGCGGTGATCTGGTCCGGGCGCAGCCCGACCAGCGAGTGCCCGCGGAAGGTCACCGTGCCGGCGTCGGGCGGGTAGAGGCCCGTGAAGACGTTGAACAGCGTCGTCTTGCCGGCCCCGTTGGGGCCGATGATGGAGACGATCCCCGCGCTGACCGTGAAGTCCACCTGGTTGACCGCCGTCAGCCCGCCGAAGCGCTTGGTCACGCCCCGGGCCTCGAAGAGCGGCGTCACGAGGCCGGCTCCTCGATCCGGTCGGCGGCCGGCGCCGCCGGCTGGGGCTCGGCCAGCTCCCGCTGGCGCCGCCGCACCGGCAGGATGCCCTGGGGCCGGAAGATCATCATGAGCACGAGGATCACCCCGAAGATCATCCGCTCGTACTTGGCCGGCTCCAGCTGCGTGGGCAGGTTGGCCAGGTTGTAGCCGAGGACGGTCACGCCGGCGTTCTTCAGCTCGTTGAGCCAGAGCGAGAGCCCCTTGAGCACCTGCAGGTTGAGGATCGTCACCACGGTGGCGCCCAGCACGGCCCCGGGGATCGAGCCCATGCCGCCCAGGATCACCATGGCCAGGACGCCGATGCTCTCGAGGAACGTGAAGGACTCGGGGTTGATGAAGATCTGCTTGGAGGCGAAGACGACGCCCATGACGCCGGCGAACGAGGCGCCGCAGCCGAAGGCCAGGAGCTTCATCCGCACCAGGGGCACGCCCATGGCCTGCGCCGCCACCTCGTCCTCCCTGATGGCTTCCCAGGCCCGGCCGATGTGCGAGTCCTCGAGCCGGCGGTTGACGAGGATCACCACCAGCACGATGGCCAGGACCAGGAAGTAGAAGTACTCGTAGTGCGGCAGCCCGAAGGGCGCCGGCGGGCGGCCGATGGGGGTGATGCCCTTGGGCCCGTTGGTGATGTTGATGGGCTTGTCCAGGTTGTTCGCCAGCACCCGGATGACCTCGCCGAAGCCCAGGGTGACGATGGCCAGGTAGTCGCCGCGCAGGCGCAGCACCGGCAGGCCCAGCAGGACGCCGGTCACGGCGGCCACCAGCAGCCCCACCACCAGGAAGAGGTAGAAGGCCGAGCCGGGCAGGGGAAAGCCGCCGCCGAAGATCTCGTTGGCGTGGGGAGAGCCGAAGATGGCCCAGGCGTAGGCGCCCACCGCGAAGAAGGCCACGTAGCCGAGATCCAGGAGACCGGCCAGGCCCACCACGATGTTGAGGCCCAGGGCCAGGGCCACGAAGATGCCGACCTGCGTCGCCACCTCCAGGTAGTAGCCGTTGTAGGCGCCGATGATCGGCATCATCGCCAGCAGGGCGATGCCCAGCAGGGTCCCCTTGAGCCAGGCGGGGATGCGGGCCAGGTAGGCGACCAGGATGGCGGCCTGGAACAGGAGGAAGGCCAGGATCGAGCGGGGGAAGGTGGCCACGGCCAGGCCGGAGACGGCGAGCAGGACGACGGCAGCCGCGGCCTGCAGGATCATGCGCGCTCGCGGACCACCTCGCCCAGGAGACCCTTGGGCCGGAAGATCAGGATCAGGATCAGCACCGAGAAGGCGAAGATGTCCTTGTACTCGGCGCCGAAGGCGCCGCCGGTCAGCAGGGACATGTAGGAGGCGGCGAAGGCCTCCAGGAGGCCCAGGACGAGCCCGCCGACCATGGCCCCCGGAATGTTGCCGATGCCGCCCAGGACGGCGGCCGTGAAGGCCTTGAGCCCCGGGATGAAGCCCGTGTAGGGGTTGATCAGGCCGTACTGGACGCCGAAGAGCACGCCGGCCGCGCCGCCCATGGCCCCCCCGATGAAGAAGGTGAGAGAGATCATCCGGTTGACGTTGATGCCCATGAGGCTGGCCGCCGCCTGATCCTCGGCCACCGCCCGGATGGCGGTGCCGACCTTGGTCCGGTTGACCAGGACCTGCAGCACCCACAGCATCCCCAGGGCGGCCGCGATGACCACCAGCGCCTTCACCGAGACGTCGAGGGTGGCGGTGATCTCGAAGCGCTCGTTGAGGGCGTCCACCGTGGGGTAGACGAGGTTGAAGGCGTTCCGCCACACGCTCTCGACCAGCCGGATCAGGTCCTGCAGGAAGAAGGACACGCCGATGGCGGAGATGAGGGGGATGAGGCGGGGCGCGCCTCGCAGCGGGCGGTAGGCGACCCGCTCCACCGCCACCGCCAGGCAGGCGCTGGCCAGCATGCCGGCGGCGAGGATCAGCAGCAGCAGCAGCGGCCACGGGATGGCGTCCAGCAGGCCCTGGTTGCGGAGTCCGAGCAGGATCTCGACCCCGACGAAGGCCCCCACGATGAAGATCTCGGAGTGCGCGAAGTTGATGAACTCGAGCACGCCGTAGACCATCGTGTACCCGAGGGCGATCAGCGCGTACATGAAGCCCAGGATCAGCCCGTCCAGCAGGACGATGGGGAAGATGGCCAGGAGGAGCTCGAAGTCCATCGCCTCGTGTCAATGCCAAGCGGGCGGGCCGGCCTTCGCGACCCCCCTCTCGGGGCTTCGGGGTCGCGGAGGCGGTCCCGCCCGCCCGGCGTCCGTCCTCGTTCCGGCGGCCCTACTTCTTGGCCGAGGGCGCCGCGATCTCCAGCCGCTTGACTTCCTTGTTCTCGCCCCACTTCTGCGGGTCGTCGCTGGCGACCTGGAGCACGAAGTAGAGCGCCTTGCGCGGATCGCCCTTCTCGTCGAACTCCACCGTGCCCGTGATGCCCTTGTACTTCACGTCCCGCACGGCCGCGGTGACCGCATCGCGGGTCGGCTTCTTGCCGCCCTTGGCCGCCGCCTCCAGCGCCTTCAGGAGGATGACGGTGGAATCGTAGGCCTGGGCCGAGAAGGGCTCGGGGTTCTTGCCGAACTTCTGCTTGTACTCCTCGGCGAACTGCTTGGCCTGCGGATACACCGTCACCGGGCCCGCCACCGACGTGTAGTACATGCCGACGACGGCCTTGCCGGCGATCTTGGTCAGGTCGGAGGAATCCATGCCGTCCGGCCCCATGAACTTGGCCTTGATGCCCCGCTCGCGGGCCTGCTTGAAGAACGGCGCCGCCTGCTCGTAGATGCCGCCGAAGTAGATGAGGTCGGGGTTGCGGGCCCGGATGGGGGTGATGATGGGGTCGAAGTTCGACTTCTCCTCCGTTCCCTCGAAGCCGAGGACCTTGATGCCCTTCTTCTGCGCGTCGTCCCGGAAGAACTCGGCCACGCCCTGGCCGTACGTCGTCTTGTCGTGGATGATGTAGACCGACTTCGCCTTCAGGGTGCCGTGGGCGAACTCGGCGCCGACCACGCCCTGCACGTCGTCCCGCCCGCACACCCGGAAGATGTTCTTGTAGCCGCGGTCGGTGACGGTGGGATTGGTGTTGGCGGGCGAGATCATCGTCAGGTTGACTTCCTTGTAGACCTCGGACGAGGGGATCGCGACGCCGGAGTTCAGGTGCCCGATGACGCCGAGGATGTCGCTGTCGGCGATGATGTTCCGGGCGTTGGCCACGCCGACGTCGGGCTTCGCCTGGTCGTCGTAGGGCACCAGCTCGACCTTGAAGCCCATCTTCTCCAGATTGCCCTTGAACTTCTCGATGGCCAGCTGCGCGCCCAGCTTGATGCCCTCGCCCAGCGCCGCCTGCCCGCCCGACAGCGGGCTCTGGGTGGCGATCTTGATCGTCCCCTTGCCCTGGGCGTCCACCGCGGCGCCCGCCGGGACGAGGGTGAGGGCGAGGACCGCGAGCACACTGAGGACTGCGCGGATGTGAGTACTCCTCATCGGTGTCCCCCTCCTGCGTGGGGTCGGATCGAAGGTGCGCGCCGCCATTATAGCGGCCGGCCCCCCGGGGTCAAGCCGCGGGCGGCCTCGATCTGGTCGAGAAATCGCCGAGTTGCGCGCTCGGGGTCGGGCGCCGCGCACACCGCGGAAATGACGGCGACGCCGTCGGCGCCCGCGCGGATCACCTCCACCACGTTCGCGGGCGTGATGCCGCCGATCCCGATGAGGGGAACGCGGATCTCCGGCCGCAGTTTCCGGATGAGGTCCGGTCCGACCAGCTGGAAATCGGGCTTGGTCCCGGTCGGGAACATCGAGCCGACGGCCACGTAGTCGGCACCGGCGGCCTGGGCGGCTCTTGCCTGCTCCACGCTGTGGGTGCTCAGCCCCAGCAGCATGCCGGCCGGCATCAGGCGCCGGGCCAGGGCGGGAGGGAGATCGTCCTGACCGAGATGCACGCCGTCGGCGCCCACCGCCACCGCCAGGTCCACGCGGTCGTTGACCACGAAGGTGGCGCCGGCGGCCCGGCACTGCTCCCCCAGCTGCCTGGCCAGGGGCAGCAGGCGCCCGGAGGGCCACTCCTTCTCCCGGAGCTGCACGAGCCGGCAGCCGCCTCGCAGGACCGCCCGCAGGAGCTCGGGCAGCGACCGGTCGCCGGCGACCTGCCGGTCGAGGATGACGTAGAGCCGGGGATCCATCAGCCGCGCAGGAGGCGCCGGCCGTCGGCGCTGGTGAAGCGGCCCTCGGCGAACGCCGGGTCGTCCAGCACCTTCAGGAGGAAGGGGATGGACGTCTTGACCCCCTCCACGGTCGTCTCCAGCAGCGCCCGCCGCATGCGGTCGACGGCCTCGCCCCGGTCGCGGCCCCACACGACGAGCTTGGCCAGCAGGGAGTCGTAGAAGGGGGGGACGTCGTACTGGGCCATCAGGTGGCTGTCCACCCGGACCTTGAAGCCCCCGGGCGGGATCCAGGCCGTCACCCGCCCGGCGCAGGGAGCGAAGGTCTCGGGATCCTCGGCGTTGACCCGGCACTCGATGGCGTGGCCCTCGAGCCGGATCGCCTCCTGCCGGTAGCCGAGCGGCTCGCCGGCCGCGATCCGGATCTGCTCGCGGACGAGGTCGAGGCCGGTCACCATCTCGGTGACCGGGTGCTCGACCTGGATGCGGGTGTTCATCTCGATGAAGTAGTGGTTGCCGTCGGGGTCGACCAGGAACTCCACGGTCCCGGCATTCACGTAGTTGACGGCCGCCGCCGCCAGCAGCGCCGCCCGGTGCAGGCCGCTGCGGGTCTCCGGCTTGAGGTTCGGGCCCGGCGACTCCTCGATCAGCTTCTGGTGCCGCCGCTGCACCGAGCAGTCGCGCTCGCCCAGGTGGACCCGGGTGCCGTGCTGGTCGCCCAGGACCTGCACCTCGACGTGACGGGCCTCCTCGATGTACTTCTCGCAGTAGACGTCGGAGGTGCCGAAGGCGGCCGCGGCCTCCGACTCGCAGGCGGCGAACGCCTGGGCGGCCTGGTCGCGGTCACGGACGATCCGCATGCCGCGGCCGCCGCCGCCGGCGGCCGCCTTGAAGATCACCGGGTAGCCGATCCGGTCGGCCACCTCCACCGCCTCGGTCACGTTGGCCAGCGGGCCCTCGCTGCCCGGCACCACCGGCACCCCGGCCTGCCTGGCGATGTCGCGGGCCTGCGCCTTGTCGCCCATCAGCCGGATGGCCTCCGCCGAGGGCCCGATGAACGTGATGCCGCAGGCCCGACAGATGTCCGCGAAGGCCGGGTTCTCGGCCAGGAACCCGTACCCGGGGTGGATGGCCTCCGCGTCCGTCACCGCGGCGGCCGAGATGATGGCCGGGATGTTCAGGTAGCTGCCCCGGGCCTCCTGGGGCCCGATGCAGATCGACTCGTCGGCCAGGCGCACCGGCAGGGACCGGGTGTCGGCCGTGGAGTGGACGACCACCGTGCGAATGCCCATTTCCCGGCAGGTGCGGATGATCCGCAGCGCGATCTCGCCCCGGTTCGCGATCAGGATCTTGTGAAACACGCCGGTGTCCGCCGTCTCAGCCACCGAGCAGATGGCGCCACTGGGCCTCGAGCTCGCTCAGCCGCAGCCCGTAGACCCGGACGAGAGCGGCCGGCAGCCGCTCGCCGGCCGCCAGCCGGCCGAGCAGGGCCCGCATGGCCGGGAGCCCGCCTCGCGCCAGCAGGTCCTCGGTGGCCCAGAGGCTGATGTCGTAGCCGGCCCGGGCGCGCAGCTGGTCGGTGTCGCCCACCAGCGCCTCGAGCCCGGTCAGGGTCAGCGTGCCCGGCAGGGGCAGCAGCCCGTCGGCCCGGGCGCCCTCCAGGTGCTGGGCCAGCCCTTCCTGCAGCCAGCGTGGCGCGCGTCCGCGGGACACCTCGTGGATGGCGGCGTGGGCGTACTCGTGCAGCACCACGCGCTCCAGCGCCGTGCCGCGCGGGAGCCCCGGACCGATCGGCAGCCGGATCTTGCCGTCGTAGAGCCCGGTCACCCAGTCGTGCACGCCCGTCACGTCGCGGAAGCGAGGGCTCGCGTAGAGGATCACGGCCAGGCGTTCCGACGGCCGGTAGCCCAGGGCCTCGGCCATCCGTCCCCGGGCGGCCTCCAGGGCCTCCACGACCTCTCGGACCGCGGCCTCGTCCGCGGACGCCTCGTGCCTGACCACGAAGTGGTCGGTCGTCCGGCGCGCGAAGGCGGCCTCGGCGCGCCGCTCCCGCTCCAGCTTCTGGAGCAGGCCGCGGGCCGTCTCGTGCTCCGGCTGGCGGGCCAGGAGGGCCCGCAGGTGGACGAGGGCGCGGTCAGCCTCGTCCTGGCTGTCGTAGAGACGGGCGAGCAGCAGGCGGACGTCCGGATCGTCCTCGAGAGCCACCGCCTGCTCCAGGGCCGGGAGCGCTTCGGCCCGGCGGCCGTCGTGGATGGCCGCCAGCCCCAGGCCCGTCAGGAGGCCGGGGTCGCCGGGGAGCGCCGCCAGCCCCTGGCGGAACAGCAGCATCGCCTCCCCGGAGCGGCCGGCACGCAGCGCGGCCCGGCCCCAGCTGTCGAAGCAGCGCCCCACGTCCTGGCGCCAGCCGGGACTGCCGGCGACCTCGGTCCCGGC
>FWPU01010453.1_pt1 | contig 13787 bp, 12 predicted proteins | sample 2228361 | NCBI WGS metagenome assembly FWPU01 (sample SAMEA103939777, study PRJEB20133) | metagenome | reverse complement strand
ATTTCAAATTAAAAAAACAACCTCAATAAAATCAATATTTTTGATAAATAAAATTACTACTTTTGATTTTTATCGGACAACAGTGTAATTTAATGTAATTTTATGCAGTCAAACATACTTTAATTTCTATGTATATTAATGTTATAAATCAAAAAAAATTGTTTTTACATCAACCGCTAAGTATTATTATATTTTTTTGTTTCATTTTTTCACATGTTTACGAAATAAATGCTCAAAAGTTATACTCTAAAAAAATTTCCCCTCAATATATCACCGGATGGGAAATTGACGCAAAAAGTCCCCAACCTTTCAAAGGCAATAATATTGGATATAAAATGACAGGGAATCTGTCCGTGCCTTTTTTAATGCATGCTTTCGAATCACCGGACAAAATCATTCAATCTTTTCAATTATCCAACGAAACTTGGGAAAATATTCCTGATTCGTTAACTCTTTTTTTACAACCATGGACGAAAATTATTGATACAATGCCTGCTTTTCGTTTAAGTTATGGACGTAGTAATAAAAATTGGATTAGTTTCATAGAAATATTTCCTATCAGATATCAAAACAAACAATGGCAGATATTATCAAGTTACGACATCATTCCTCAGTGGAAATCTTCTCCCAAATTCTCCTCTTTCCAAGAAAAATATGCATCAAACTCAGTATTGTCGGGTGGTCAGTGGTATAAATTCGGTGTAACCCAAAATGGTTTATATACTATTGATTATTTTAAATTGAAGTCATGGGGCATCGATATAGAAAATATCAATCCACAAACGATCAAAATTTATACACATCTGCCCGGACAATTACCTTACACGAACAATAATCAGGTAGTAGACGATCTGGTTGAGATGCCCATTTTTGTTTATGGAGAAAGTGATCAAAAGTTTGATCCAGGGGATTATATTTTATTTGCCGGTTATAGCCCTGTAAGATGGGTCTATAACAGTTTTTACCAAATGTTTGTAGCCGAATCGCATGAATTTTGCGATACTACATATTATTTTCTCACTTTTGAAGGCTCTCCCGGTAAAAGAATTGCTGCGGTAGATTATTCAAATCTAACAACTAATGCCAACATATCCGGTTTTTATGATTTTATATTGGAAGAAAAAAATTTGACCAATTTTTTAAAATCCGGGAAACTTTGGGTAGGCGATCTGTTTGATGTTCAAAATGAATATAATTATACATTTGCCGCACCCAATATAGATCCCAACAAACCGGTTAAAGCATTGATAGAAGTTTATGCACGTTCAACATATCCGTCCGGCTCTTCATTTACAATTCAATATCCAGGAGGTTCGACCAACATCAATGTTTTAAAGGTGTCCGGTGGTTCATATGACAATTATGCCAATGGTGCAAACTCATTAATTACCTTCAATACAGGTTCCAATCCTTATGTCATAAAAATTAAATATAACAAACCTCAAAGCTCTGATCGCGGCTGGTTAGACAGAATTTGCATCAATCAATACAGAACGTTGAATATGCAGGGAACTGAAATGTTCATTCATGCCACCGAAAATATCGGACCCGGAAATGCCAATCTTTATACTATTACCGGACTAACGTCACCTCCTGAAGTATGGGATGTCACACTACCCTGGGATATTAAAAAACTACAAGGGACCTATCAAAATTTTTCTTTTACTTTCAAAGCACCCGCGGATACTATCCGGAAATTTATTATTTTCACTCTACCAACCGCAAATAAAAAAATTTATTTTTCGGGAAAAATCGAGAATCAAAATCTGCATGCGCATTCACCGGTCAATTATCTTATTATAACCCCCTCAAAATTTGTTGAAGATTTGACAGAATTAGAACAGTTTTACAACAACAAAGGAATTTCCACCCGTGTAGTAGCAGTCGAAAAAATATACAATGAATATTCTGCCGGCGCCGTTGATATTATGGCGATCAGACAATATATCCGGCACATATACAAAAAAGGAATACAACAAAATATTCCATTGCAATATGTGCTTTTGGCAGGAGACGGAAGTTATGACAATAAAAATTACAGAGGTTCCGGATTGAATCTTATTCCGACTTACCAATCCCCTCAATCTGTCAATCCGATAGGGTCTTATTCATCTGATGATTTTTATGCTGTATTGGACGACAACGAAGGGCTCTTTTCTGAAAACCCTCCATATGATGTCGTAGATATTGGAATAGGTCGTTGGCCTGTAAAAAATTCACAGGAAATAAAAAACATTATCAAAAAAATTAAAACATATAACTCCACCACTACCTTAGGCGATTGGAGAAATCTATTAACTTTTGTGGCAGATGATGAAGACGGAAATATTCATATGAGTGATGCCAATTCTTTGACCACTTTGGTGCAGAGTAAAGACAAATCTTTCAATATCGACAAAATTTATTTTGACAGTTACCAACAGGAGACAACCCCCGGAGGGCAACGCTATCCCGAAGTAAATAAAAAAATCAACGAAAATGTCAACAAAGGTTCTTTAATTTTCAATTATACCGGACATGGTGGCGAAGTGGGATGGGCCCATGAAAGAGTGTTAGGATTAAATGATATTTTTTCATGGAATAACTTGCAAAAATTAACCTTGTTTTTCACGGCCACATGTGAGTTCTCCCGGTGGGATGATCCTTCCCGAACCTCTGCCGGAGAATATTGTTTATTGAATGAAAATGGCGGAGCCATTGCCCTGCTTTCTACCACAAGGCTGGTTTACTCTTCGCCCAACAAACAACTCAACCAATTGTTTTATGATTATGTTTTTGCACCCGTCAACGGAAGAAAAAGAACAATAGGTGAAGTATATTATGAAATAAAAAAAATCAGGGCCTCTGATCTCAATGCAAGAAACTTTTCGCTTTTGGGTGATCCGGCAATTACTTTAAATTTCCCGAAATACTTTATCAATGTCACGGAAATAAATGGAAAGCCGGCCAATCAAGTGGATACTATCAGAGCATTGAGCAAAGTAACCATTAAAGGAGTCGTTCAAGATACCTTACCCGGGGGTGTTTATCAAACATTGACGCAATTTAACGGTGTGCTTTATCCCACGATTTTTGACAAAGAAAAAACCATTCAAACACTCAACAATGATGGAAATGGTGTATTTACCTACAAACAATATATCAACAAAATTTTCAAAGGAAAAGTAAGCGTCAAAAACGGTGAGTTTGAATTTTCATTTGTCGTGCCAAAAGATATTGACTATAATTTTGGTCCCGGCAGGGCTTCATTTTATGGTGACAATGGAATTATTGATGCCTCCGGATTTTTCGAGAATTTTATAATCGGTGGGTATGACACAACCTCACAAAGCGACAATCAAGGGCCGGATATCAATGTTTTTATGAACGACGAAAAATTTGTTTCGGGAGGCATTACTGACGAAAACCCATTGTTATTGGTACATTTATTTGATGAAAACGGTATCAATATGACCGGCAACGGAATAGGTCATGATATTATAGGCATACTTGACAACAAAACCAACGAACCGATTGTATTAAACGACTACTATGAAGCTGATCTTGACAGCTATCAAAGCGGCAAAGTGAAATATCCTTTCAAAAATCTTACCGAAGGTGAACACACATTGAAAGTAAGGGCATGGGATGTATATAACAATGTATCGGAAAAAGAAATTACATTTAAAGTGGTGAAAAAAAGAGACATTGAATTACAAAATGTATTGAATTATCCCAATCCTTTTACTACCCATACTACTTTTTGGTTTCAACACAACCAGGCGGGCCAGCCATTACACATATTGATACAGATTTACACAGTAACCGGCAGAGTAGTGAAAACTATTCAAAAAGACATCATTGCCGACGGTTATCTGGTCAATTCCATTGAATGGGATGGACGTGATGACTTTGGCGAGAGATTGGGGCGGGGGGTTTATCTGTATAAATTGACAGTTTTATCCGGAAATGGAACACAGGCTGAAAAAATTGAAAAATTGGTAATTTTGTAAAATAATTTTTTTAAAAATTCGTTTGTTATTCGGAAATTTGTACAACTCAAATTTATAATATTCATACAATCATTATGAAAAGAAACATCTTATTTTCTCTTGTTGCATCAGCTTTTGCGTTTAACACAAACATCAACGCTCAGGTATCATCAACCAGCTTACGCAACGATACGTTACAACTCAACACCATTACTACTGCAGTACCTTTTTTGTTAATCACCCCTGACTCCCGTTCCGGTGGCATGGGGGACGCAGGTGCGGCAATCTCTGCCGATGCATTTGCCACGCATTGGAATGCTGCCAAATTGGTTTACGCCCCTAAAAAAGTGGGATTTGGTTTTGGATATACTCCTTGGCTCAGGCAATTGGTACCTGATATCAATATGTTGTATCTTTCGGGATATACCCAATTGGACAAAATGAGTGCCTTCGGTGGTTCTTTAAGGTATTTCACATTGGGCAACATTACTTTCACCGACCAAACCGGCAATACAATTGGTCAATTCAAACCCAATGAATTTGCCATAAACTTCGTATATTCCAGAAAACTATCCGATAATTTTTCAGGTGGCGTCTCGGCAAAGTATATCAACTCCAACTTGACCAACGGTATAACTGCCAACGGCTCCGCCACAAAAGCAGGACAGGCATTTGCCGTTGACCTTTCGGGATATTATAATAATGATGATGTCAAAATTTTTGACCGTGATGGTTCTTTTGCTTTCGGCGTCGTAATTTCCAATATCGGTAACAAAATATCTTATACAGACAACGTAGAAAAAGATTTCTTACCGATGAATTTGAGAATCGGACAGGCAACTACCATCAAATTTGATGATTATAACAAATTGACTTTTGCTTTAGACCTCAATAAACTGTTAGTCCCAACTCCTCCAATTTATGCACGAGACAGCAATGGCAGCCGTATACCAGATGGTTCCGGCGGATATGTTATTGAAAAAGGAAAAAATCCCAACACTTCTGTACCCAATGCCATCATTCAGTCGTTTTACGATGCTCCGGGCGGATTCAAGGAAGAGTTGAGGGAAATCAACCTTTCGCCCGGACTGGAGTATTGGTACAATGATTTATTGGCTTTTCGCACCGGTTATTTTTATGAACATTATACAAAAGGTAACCGTCAATATCTCACTTTTGGCCTTGGAGTAAGATTTATGGCATTAGGTATTGATGCTTCCTATCTGATATCCACAACTCAACGTAATCCTCTGGCCAATACTTTGAGAATCTCATTGACATTAAATATGAATTCTTTCAGTTCCGATAATACGTCCAATCAATGATGTTCCCGGATTTTCGCGTTGGTTTTGGTTATGATGTTCATACTATTGAACCGGGTCGAAAATTATTTTTAGGAGGAGTTGAATTTGACGCTCCTTTTGGCTTGAAGGGACATTCTGATGCGGATGTGCTTATTCATGCTATTTGTGATGCCTTATTGGGAGCAGCAAACCTGAGAGACATTGGATACCATTTCCCACCCGGCGACGCTAAATTCAAAAACATTGATTCCAAAATATTGCTGAAAGAAGTGGTAGCATTATTACAAAATACCGGTTTTGCTATACAAAACATAGATTCCACAATTTGTGCCGAAGAACCTAAAATCAATCCCAGAATACCCGAAATGCAAAAAACTTTAGGAGAAATTATGCAAATCGATTCTTCAAAAATATCCATCAAAGCAACAACCAACGAAAAAATTGGTTTTGTGGGACGCAAAGAAGGTATTTGTGCTTATGCCGTTTGTTTGATTTATAAAAATTAGCTCTTATTCAAAGGTATATTGCACACTTAAGATATAATTGGTCCAGGGATTCTTCACATTTCTTTCCCTTTCAATAATAAATCCTCCTGAAATAAAATTTCTTTTATCTATTTTATATTCCAAACTGAAATAAAATCTTGTTCGGTCCAATAGTTTCAACTTAGGATTGTTTATAGGATAATAATACTCCCATGCAATTCCTCCGGTCAGATCCTCAAAAGATTTTTCCACTCCGATTTTTTGCCTGAAATACCACTCAAAAACAGGAGTATCGGCAGTTGTTTGAATTCTGAACCGATTATTAAACTGCCATTCATCTGCTTTTAATCTAAAATTTAGATCCGTATGGATACGGTGCCGATGGTAATATCCTCTTTCTATGTTGTATTTCAGTGAGTAACGATAATTTAAATCAGCACTGAACCAATCGGACAATCGTTTGCCTAAAGAAAACTGTGTCAACAAATTATCCAATCTCGAGTAATTTTCTTTTAATCTTAACTCTTCGGTGATTGAGAACTTCCACTTATCCGGTAAATCAAACGATTTCGAAAATGCTATCCATAAATTGGCATCGTTCACTTGTGAACGTAGCTCCGGAATGAAAAAGCAGATATAACAACTAAAAAAAAAGCAAAGAATCCGATATTTATGCATTTTCATGAGTTAATAATAGTGTTAATCTTGGCTATTGCTATCACTTATAGAATCGTCATCGGTTAATACTGAAAGTTTTTCTTCATAATAAAACACATACAACGTTGCCGTTTCACGGACCAGGTCAATTTTTCCAAGCACAACTTTATGAATGTTCAATCCTGTGCGCCTTTTTAAATCTTCCAACAACTCAGCATATCTTTCAGGTTTGATCAATTCAATATTGTCATATAAAATCACCTTACGGTTTTCGTGAGTAATCAACCATACTTTCTCGATTAAATAAGTAATAAATACAATAGAAAAGTTAGTAAAAAATATCTCCAAATAACTGACCTTTTTATTTGTCAAAGCATTGAGCACGGCAATGGCTATTACAATAAATAAATAGGTCATTTCACGTATGGGAATGGATTCGGTACGGTATCTTAATATACCAAATATGGCAAATAGTCCAAAGGCAAAACCTATGCTCAATTTTACATTACTCAAAAGGAAACATAAAAAGAATATCAATACATTAAATAAGAAATAGGTGAATAAGTAATCTTTTCTTTTCTGTACAGGATAATACAACAATCTTACAATGATAAACACCACCAATAAATCAAAGAAAAATCTTACGGTCAATTCGCCAAAATCATCCCAATCGGCAAGTTTGTTGCCAAAAATTTTATCGAGCAACAGATATGTTAACATAGTTTAATCTTTTTAATATTTCCCTCAATTTCATGTGAAACCTGTTCTTTTTAATGTTTTCTGCAAGAAAATACAGACCTAAAACATATTTACTGATTCCTTTTGGTGTAATGTGATATTCTTTCATCAAACGCATAAATGGAGACAAGCCCATGGATTTATCACTTTTCACCTCTGCGATGACCAGGTTTGACATTTGCATTTTTGAACCTTTGTATTCGAAAAAAAGATTCACATCAATTGTCAATCGTTCTTTTTTATTTTTATTAACCAAAGTGATTCTGTTAAAATGATTTTTCACCGATAATAACAATGGTTCTTCAATATGAAAATTATTTTGCTTCAAAAATTCTTTGATGGTTTGAACATCCGGTTCGTTCTGAAATGGTATGCGTTTTTTGATTGTCCGACCTTTATTGTTTTTAATTTTTATTTCCAGAAAAGCTGCATTACTGTCTAAGTATCTTCTCCAGCGTATCTTAAAACGATTAGCTTTATCCTGATGGTGCATTAGAAAAAGTTTTAATTGTGGCGTATCAAAATATTCGGTAGAATATTCCATGCACCGTTTTCCATTAATTTCAAGTACCTCATAATTTTCGTGAAGTTTAGGCAGTATTTCCAATAGTATCCGCTCGTCCATCACATATTTCAAGTCGGTTCTGTTGAGTAGTTTTACCTCCTCAATCTGTTCGAGAGAAACAGCATTAAATGATTTTAAAGTATTTTCCAATAAATGCAACTCCACTATTTATTTTAATTTTTAAAAAATTGGTATGTATATTCCGTTTTTTCTATCAATTCCCCTTTACCGTTGTAAACCATTTTTGATTTTTTCAATCCTTTCTCGTCATAAGCATATACAATTCTTTTCAGCAATTTTCCCTGGGAATCTTCTTTCAAAATTTCAATTTTTTGCCCTTTGTCATTATATTTATATGTGACAACTTCATTAATTTTAAAATTATCTCCTTTTTTAACTATTTCTTTGATCAAAAGCCCATCTTTATATTGATACTCAATAACTTTATTTGGTTTTAAATTTTTGTCGTAAAAAACTTGTTTCACCAAGTTTCCGGATGCATCGTAAAATTTTTCTTCTCTGTCTTTTTTTACAGGTTTATTTTTTTCATACTCCACCACATTCTCTTGCACTGATTTAACTTGAAACTGACCTTTTGACAGCAAGCCGGTAATCAAAAAAACGAATACTAAAACGTATCTTGTCATACACATTTGTTCTTTTATTTCACTATCACCAAATCAGGCACTTCTATCACTTGATTTTTTCCCTGTATGGTCACTTGTTGCTTTACCACTTTCAGTCCTGATGGTTCTTGAAAAGTAGTATCTTTCGAATAAGCATATATTGTATAAACTCCTGGTCTCAGATATTTAAATTCATAGCGTCCGTTGTAATCTGTTTTGAAGTCGTCATCATAAATATCATCCTCTTCACCGTAAATTATAAAAACATCTTCATCAGGTGCATAATATTGAGCTTTTAATTGTGTAAGTTCAGCATTGTAATCCAATGCGTAAACCCTTCCTCTGATGGTATTGTTGCCACCTACACCTTCTTCTTTTTTACAAGAAGTTATAATTGCTGTCAAAACAAATATGAATGACGTAATGCTTATTCTTGTCATTGCCACAATTTTAAGCAAATGTAAAATTTTTGTTAAATATCAATGAATAATTTTATGAAATTGTTGATTTAATTGTTCATTGGTCAACAAAAGCAAATAAACACCTTTAGGATATTTTTCAAGATTGATCGTCCCACGGTCCGACCAATAACCGGTTTCAACAATCTTCCCTGAAAAATCGATCAATTTGTATTCTCCACGATAGCCATTCCATTCAAAATTTATAAACTCTTCAGCAGGATTTGGATAAACTTTTGAAGTAAATACTTCTTTTTCTTCCACATTCAAAGGCCAATAACCCAAAGATATTAACTCGTTCTTTAAGCATTGATACCTTGCGGCATAAAAACTTTTCAATCCGGGAATTTGTTCGAATCCATTTGGACCGGGCACCGAGATATTTTGCGAAAGATTTATTTCAAAATGCTGGTTTGTATAAGCTTTATTATTGTCGGCATACACATAAGGCCTGATGATATTGGCCAATGTATCTATAATGCTGTCCATTTTGGCAGGCGGGAACGTATCAAGCCATTGATAAACGATATCGGCCATTTGTGTTTTGTATGCAGGATACATTGAAAACATTTTCTCAGGCAATGGTCTTGACCCGGGCGGATTAGGAATATAAAACAACGACAAACATTCGAGTTGGTTGTTATTTAAACCATATTCAAAGTTGCCAAATGCTTCGTTTACATCCCAGGCAATCCATTTAAATTTTCCATTGTCATTGTATATATAATAGTTATGTCCGCTTCCGTCATACGAATCAAGGTTGGCAAAAATGATATTTGCTGATCTTAATTTTAGATATGAAGATGTGCTCATTTGACTTTCAATATTGGTATAAAAGTCATTGCTGTTAGCACTGTTGTTGATAACATCAATCAACGACACCAAATCAGACCAGTCATTTACATCTTCATTGGTTTTCAGTTCGTAGTGGGAATAATATGCCGTTTGTTGATTTCCCAACCATTTCAACGAACCGGAAGGATCTCCTTTAAACAAATTGCCGCTTTTATTGCCAAAGTGAGTTTTCAAAAATGGGCTATCGTCAACTTCTTCAACCAATGTATACAATCCATATAATTGTCCGTTGATATATACATTGGCATAAACACACCGCGGTGCATGCACGCCTCTTTGGTTTAAAAAATCCAGCATGATTTTTTCCCTTAGCATAGTAGGATCTTTAAACGAGTTGTGTAAATTAATTGTTTTGAGACCATCAATTTTTTGCCCCGATACAAACTCATTAAAATCCAGCTTTAATGATTTTTTAGGTGTAGGATTGTTGTATGATGAATTTCCTTTGTATCTCACCCCTACATTTGGATAAGTCACACCATCAACCGTAACATCACCTTTCAGATATATGGCATTCTGTGCCGTATCGTTTATTTGATAATAGTATTCCAAAGAATCCGCCCAACCCGGTTGACTAAATTGTATTTGCACGGTATGAACCATTTGTCCAAATAAATTATCCCCGGGCTCCTGGGAAAAAACTGCCAAGAATCCAAAATTTAATGCCAAAAAGATAAATGATATTTTTTTCATACGTTTAAATTTTATCATTAAGACGAATGATATTATTAAAAGTTTAATGTAAAATTAAAAAAATAATAATATTCATTAAAAAAACCTTGGTTTAAGCTCAAAAAAAAGTTTATCTCAACTTTTCTTTCATCTAAAGACCAACAAATTTTTTATTATCGACTTTTCTTCATCATCAATTTTCAATGAACAAATTTCTTAACTTTGCAAGCAATGAAGCAGTTTGATATACCTGTATTTTATAAGAGCAACTTTATCTCCGGAATCAAAGAATTAAGGCGAAAGGCCGACCAAAAAAAACGTGACTTCTCTCCCACGTTGATTGATTTTGGCTCAGTCCGTTTTCTTTTACCCAGACATTTTGGCTTTTGCTATGGTGTTGAAAATGCTATTGAAATCGCATACAAAGCCATCGAAGAAAATCCCGATAAAAATATCTTCCTGCTATCTCAAATGATTCATAATCCCCATGTCAACAACGACTTGATACAACGTGGCGTTCGTTTTATTATGGACACACAGGGCAACATGATCACCGGATGGGACCAGGTTTCTCCAGGTGATATTGTGATTATTCCTGCTTTCGGCACATCCTTGGAAACAATGGAAATTTTAGAAAAAACCGGTGCCGAAATTCATCAATACGACACAACCTGCCCCTTTGTCGAACGTGTGTGGAAAAAAGCCGAAAAAATTGCTGCCGAAAAATATACCATAATTATTCACGGCAAACATCAACACGAAGAAACTCGAGCCACTTTCTCTCATGCACGCAAAAATGCCCCTGCTTTGGTTATTCTTAACATGGACGAAGCCCAAGTATTAGGAAAAATAATTATGGGCTCACTTCCCGGACAAAAGTTTTATGAAATTTTCAAAGGACGTTATTCCGAAGGATTCGATGTAAACAATGACCTTCAACGCATTGGCATAGTCAATCAGACCACCATGCTTGCTTCCGAAACCAAAGCCATTGCCGATTATCTCCGTCAAATCATGATCGACAAATACGGCGAAGAACACATAAAAGAACATTTTGCCGATACTCGCGATACTTTATGCTATGCCACAAACGACAATCAAACAGCCACTCTCGCCCTGTTTGACCACGACGCCGACCTTGCTATCGTGGTGGGAGGATACAATAGCAGCAATACATCCCATTTGGTTGAATTGTTAGAACAAAAGTTTCCGGTTTATTTTATAGCCAACCACAACGACATTCAACCCGGAAAAATACGCTATTTCGATATACACCGTAAAGAAATTGCCGAAAAAACCGGTTTCTTGCCGGAGAAAAACCCTCTCACAGTCATACTCACCAGCGGTGCATCTTGTCCCGATTCCATCGTCGAACAAGTTATGGATAAAATATTGTCGATTTATGGAATTGATCCGGGGCAAAAAAATCAACGTTTGAAAGAATTAACCGCTGCTTTTTCCATCTAATACCCTGTCAATCATTTCAAACACCAAACGATTTTGTTCTTCAAGTGTCATTTCCGAGTTATCTATCTCTATTGCATCATCAGCTTTTTTTAATGGATTTTCTGCCCTGTTGACATCCATAAAATCCCTTTCATTCAAATTTCTTATCACATCATCCATTTTTACATCCATCCCTTTCGATTTCAATTCCCGGAATCTTCTTTGAGCCCTCACTTCAGGTTTTGCAGTTAGGAAAATTTTCAAATCTGCATCCGGCATCACCACCGTGCCTATATCCCTGCCATCCATCACCACACCTCCTTCTCCAATCATCTCCTGTTGCCATTTCACCAATTGTTTTCTTACCAAAGGATGTTGACTGATTTTACTCACTACATTCGAGATGGTCATACTTCTGATTTCATCTTCCACATCCTCACCATTGAGAAGTGCGATAATTCTGTCTTTTTCTGCATCATATCCAAAATCGATTCTCACCTCACCTAATTTTTTCCGCAAAAACTCTTCATCAGGGACACTTTCCGGATTCCATCCATTACGCAACATATACAAAGCCACAGCCCTATACATCGCTCCTGTGTCTACATACCTCAATCCGTATCTTTTAGCTATACTTTTGGCCAAGGTGCTTTTGCCGCACGATGAATAACCATCGATGGCGATATTGATTTTTTTATCCTTCATTCTCTGCTTTCCTTTTATTTTTCATTCTGCCGTTGGCCAGTTTTTTACTCAATGTAAACATATGTTGCGTATATCCCAGATGATAGGCACTCAAGCCATACGAAAACCTGAACTTCTTTATCATAACTTCAAATCCGGCGGAATAACCTATGAGCCCTTTTCTCGATGCGAAAACAAACTCTTTTCTGCGACGGTAATCCATTCCAAAACGTAAGGCAAATCCCGTTCCCGGCACAAACTCTACACCCAACCCCACATGTCTCATAAACTTTTCCATAAATCCAATTTTATTCGAATCGGGCGTACCATACAGTTGTATTCGCTCATTTCTTGTTAAAGTATCTTCCGTCAGGTTAAATTTTTGCCAATCATTATAGCTTATATGAAACTTAAAAGGCATATTTTCCGGATGCACTCCAAACGATGTATTTATTCTGAAAGGCATAGACGGTCTATTTCCTTTCACATAATTTTTTATCGGCATCCCTGCATTCTGCACCAACACACTTCCGCTCCAACGTTCATCCGGACTTTCATACCATCCTCCAAAATCCATCATTATCACAGTCGACTGCTGATAATAATAATCCGAATACAATACCTTCAACGCACTGCCCATATACAAACCTTGCCATACATTATAACCTGCCGACAATCCAAACACATTGTCAGATGCCTTAAACGTCCCTGTCACATTACCTATCTCATCTGTTTCTTCAAATTTTCCATATCCCACATTTTGAACCAAAATTCTCAACGTCAGCTCTCTGTTGATTGAATAAGCATAAGAAAAAACGCCATAACGGATATTGTCAAACAACGTAGAAAAAGTAAACACACCCGTGTGGTGCATCATCGTGTCATTCATCGCCGGATTATACATACCGCCCACAAAATCATTTTCCGAATGCGCATAATTCATCCCTCCCAACGACAATTGTTTGGCAGACAAAGGCAAATTGACAAACCTGTAAGAATCATATCCCCCACTTTGTCCCTTCACCCCGATCACCATCAACGTCAGGCATAACAGACATAAAAGGAAAATATTATTAATCAAAGTTTTCATCCTCAACTTAACGGCAATTTTACGGAAAATATTACACACCCATCAACTTCCCTAATCATAATTTACCTCCACTCATCCTCAAAATATTTTTTAGTACAAACTACACTTGGGCGGCATTTCGGCGTTTCGCTCATAGTCCGCGCGGGGCGGCCAAACGGCAGACATAGTCGTGCGGCGATCCTCCTGCCGTCGGCTGCCGCACTCCTTGCCTGCCGGGCCGCCCCGCTTGCGGGCTA
>FWPU01010452.1_pt1 | contig 13787 bp, 10 predicted proteins | sample 2228361 | NCBI WGS metagenome assembly FWPU01 (sample SAMEA103939777, study PRJEB20133) | metagenome | reverse complement strand
CCCACACCCACGCTGCCTTCTGCCCCCCCACCCCCAACTTTGACGTAAGCGTGTTCCGGGCCCGGGTCGGCTTGGACACGAAGGTCGATCTGTGGTACACCAGAAGAACAGGGAGTATCTCCATGGCCGAAAGCACGAAGGGGCGAAGCGACGATCGCGAAGCCGCTGCGGCTGAAGACCGGGCCGGTCGCGACCGCCGGCTTTCTTCGAGCGGGGCCGCTCCTCAGGACGCCGCAACCGTGATCCTGGTGAGGGAGCCGGCGGGAAGGCCCTTCGAGGTCTTCCTCATGAGAAGGCACAAGGACCAGGACTTCATGGGAGGCGTCTACGTGTTTCCCGGAGGGCGGCTGGACGACGGGGACTGCGACCCGGACCTGGCCGCTTTTTCGGACGGCCTGACCCCCGGGGAGGCGCGGGAGAGACTGCAGGAAGCGGGTCTTCCTTTGCCCCGGGCTCTGGGCCTTTTCTTCGCGGCCCTTCGGGAGACCTTCGAGGAGGCCGGGATCCTGCTGGCCCGAGGCCCTTCCGGTGAGGTCGTGGAGATGAGGCAGGGGGAGGACGCCGGCCGGTTCGCCCGCTATCGGCTGAAACTTCACGAGAGGCGTCTTTCGCTGCAAGAAATCGCCCGCAGGGAGAACCTTCGTTACGCTCTGGATCTGCTCTGCCCTTATGCCCATTGGATCACGCCGGAGGTGGAGACGAGGCGCTTCGACACCCGGTTCTTTCTGGCCCGGCATCCGCAAGGCCAGTGGCCGGTCCACGACACAATCGAGATGACGAAGTCGGTCTGGATCCGTCCGGCCGACGCCCTGGAACAATACGAGGCAGGCAGGATTCTGCTCATGCCGCCGACCCTGAAGACCCTCGACGAGCTGAGCCGGTTCCGCACGGCCGGGGAAGTCTTCGAACACGCGCGGTCACGAAAGATCGAACCTTTTCTGCCCCAGGCCTTTGCGTTCGAAGGCGGGTACGGGATCCGCCTCCCTTACGACCCCCAGTACAACATCGCTTCATTCAAGCTTCCTCCGAGACCCGGCGAACCATCCAGAATCCTGCTCCGGGACGGCCGCTGGAAGATCGCCGGGGCGAGCGACTGAAAGCGTCCAGGATTCAAGGGAAGAAGGGCCCCGCCCGATGAAACTCCGAAAGCGGCTGGTCATGGGAGGACGGGTAGCGCGGATTTACGAGGCCGGGGGGATCCTTCTTTCCGAGCCCGGCGAATCCCTGTCGAAGCTGAGCGACGGGTCCCTGCGGGAAGGCACGCCCGAGGCGCGGGCGGTTTCCACCTGCCTTCTCTGCGGCGAACCCTCGATCCACTGGGGGCTGTTCATGACGGGCGAAGAGGCTGTGGCCTGCATGGAAAAACGGCCCGGCGAATACACGGGCACCTTTTTCGGACTCTGCCGGGGCCATGACCCCTATCAGGACGAGGAGACCGTCTGTGACGCCGTCTACGCCATTCTGGGAGCCGAAGCCAAACTCGAGGAAGACCTGGAGCTGGCGGACGAGGCGGTCACGGTGTGGCTCAAGAGGCTCACCGCCGAAGGGTTCAGCAAGGAAGACAGTCTGAGGATCATCCTGTCCCGCCATCAGGAAGGCAAGCTCATCGAGGGCTACGAATTCAGCCGGGAGGTCTCGGAGGCTCTGGAGCAGGCTCTGCTCGACGAACTGGGCAAGGGCCCGCACTGAGGCGGTCCACCGTCCGAGAGGCCGCTTCTTGTCTCGGCCGGACCGCGCGGTGACCGGCGCACAAAACAAAAGGACGCAGCCCGGGCAGGGCTGCGTCCTTCCTTTTCAGGGTGGTGCCGAAGAGGGGATTCGAACCCCTACAGGCGCATTGCCCACTGGACCCTGAACCCAGCGTGTCTACCAATTCCACCACTTCGGCCCATGACCCGTTGCCTCGATCTCATCTGCCTGCAAGGCCCGCCGCATGCCTTCTCGCAGGCCTCCATGCGGCTCGAACCTCACGGGGCAAATTGAAATAACCGGCCGTGTTCAATATACTTCTGACTATTTTGCTTGTCAACAAAGACCGCGATGGCGTCGCAGAAAGGGCAGGGAGGATGCTCGGCAAGGCCTATGACCCAAAACCCCTGGAGGAGAAATGGTATCGCTTTTCTTTGGACAAGGGCCTGTTCCGGGCTGACCCGGAAGCCGGAGGCGACCCTTTCTGCATCGTCATTCCTCCGCCCAACGTGACCGGCTCCCTTCACATGGGCCACGCCCTGAACGGGACGCTCCAGGACATCCTCGTCCGGTACAAGCGCATGGACGGATTCAACACGCTCTGGGTGCCCGGGACGGACCATGCCGGCATTGCCACCCAGAACGTGGTCGAAAAGCAGCTCGCCCAGGAAGGCCTCAGCCGGGCCGAGCTGGGCCGCGAGAAGTTCATTGAGCGGGTCTGGAAATGGAAGGAACAGTACGGCGGGATCATCATCGACCAGCTCAAGCGCATGGGCGCCTCCTGCGACTGGTCCAGGCTTCGCTTCACCATGGACGAGGGGCTCTCGAGGGCGGTCCGGGAAGTCTTCGTGCGCCTGTACGAGGAAGGGCTCATCTACCGCGGCCACTACATCATCAACTGGTGCCCTCGCTGTCAGACGGCCCTGAGCGACCTCGAAGTCGAGCATGAGGAGGTCGAAGGGCACCTGTGGCGGATCCGGTATCCTCTGGCCGGCGCAGAGGGGGGAATCGTGGTGGCCACGACCCGGCCGGAGACCATGCTGGGAGACACGGCCGTGGCCGTGCACCCCGAGGACGATCGCTACCGGAGCCTTGTGGGCCGGACCGCGATCCTTCCGCTCCTCGAGCGGGAGATTCCGATCATCGCCGATCCGTACGTGGACCCGGAGTTTGGAAGCGGTGCAGTCAAGATCACGCCGGCCCACGATTTCAACGACTTCGAGGTCGCCAGGAGGCAGGGGCTGCCGTCGGTCCAGGTCATGGACGACCGGGCGGTCATGAACGAGAACGCCGGACCTTACAAAGGCCTCGGCCGGGAGGCGTGCCGCAGGCGGGTGGTGGAGGATCTCGAAAAGCAGGGCCTCCTGGAGTCGATCGACCCCTACCGGCACATGGTGGGTCACTGCTACCGCTGCCAGACCGTGGTGGAACCATATCTGTCCCTTCAGTGGTTTGTCCGGAGCAAGCCTCTGGCCGAGCCCGCGATCCGGGCCGTTCGGGAAGGCAGGATCAAGATTCACCCGGCGACCTGGGAAAACACGTACTTTGACTGGATGGAAAACATCCGCGACTGGTGCATCTCCCGCCAGATCTGGTGGGGCCACCGGATTCCGGCCTGGACGTGCAAGGCCTGCGGCGGGGTGACCGTGGACCGCACGGACCCGGACCGGTGCCGCGCGTGCGGGAGCAAGGAGATCGAACAGGAGAGCGACGTTCTCGATACATGGTTCAGCTCGGCCCTGTGGCCGTTTTCCACCCTGGGCTGGCCGGAGAAGACGCGGGATCTCGAGTTCTACTATCCCACGTCGGTCATGGTGACGGCCTTCGACATTCTGTTCTTCTGGGTTGCCCGGATGATCATGATGGGCCTGCACTGCATGGGAGACGTCCCCTTTCGGGACGTGTACATTCACGCCCTGGTGCGCGACGCCGAGGGGCAGAAGATGAGCAAGTCCCGGGGCAACGTGATCGACCCTCTCGTGATCGTGGATCGGTACGGCGCCGACAGCTTCCGGTACACCCTGGCGGCCCTGGCGGCCCAGGGCCGGGACATCCGGCTGAGCGAGGAGCGGATTCAGGGCTACCGCCATTTCATGAACAAGATCTGGAACGCCTTCCGGTTCGTGCACATGAACCTCGAGGGCTGGACTCCGCCTTCGGAGCCGCCCGCGCCTGCGCTGCTCGACCGGTGGATCCTTTCCCGGCTGGCGGACACGGTGCACAAGGTGAGGGCCGGACTGGACGCATACCGGTTCAATGAGGCGGCCCACCATCTCTATCAGTTTGTCTGGCACGAGTTCTGCGATTGGTACGTGGAGTTCGCCAAGGTGGACCTGGCCGGCGGGAGCGCGTCGGCGGGCGATCCCTTCGGCAAGACCGCCGAGGACGCCCATCGGGTGCGGTTTTACCTGCGCCGGGTGATGGATGTTCTCTTGAAGCTCCTGCATCCCTTTGCCCCCTTCGTGAGCGACGAACTGTGGGCGCACCTGCCGGGCACTTCGGGGAGTCTGGCGCGGGCTCCCTTCCCCAAGGCCAGAGACTGGACGCGGGATCCGGCGGCCGAGGAGGAGACCGCTCCGGCTCTGCAACTCATCACGGCCGTGAGGAACATCCGGGGCGAGTTCAATGTGCCGCCCTCGGAGCGCCTTTCGGTCCGGGTGGTCTGCCCGGAGGAGCCCAGGGCCTCTTCGCTCACGGTTCTTGCGCCCTATGCCCGCGTCCTGGCCCGGCTTGCCGACCTGGAAGTGCTGAGGGCCGGCGAACGGCCTCCGCAGTCTGCGGTCTCGGTCGTCGGCAGCATGGAGATCTTCGTGCGACTGGGCGGAATCTTGAATTTCCAGGAGGAAATGCGACGATTGGAGAAGGCCCGGACGAAGGTCGCCGCAGAGCTGGAGAAGATCCAGAAGAAGCTTTCGGGTTCGCAGTTCCTCGAAAGGGCGCCCCGCGAGATCGTCGAGAAGGAAACCCAGCGCAGGGATGCGCTGCTCGAGGAGGACCGGCGTCTGGCCCGCAATCAGCAGCAGATCCTTGAAATTGCCGGTGCGGGCCGGGCCTGAGGTTCGATCCAGATGCCCGGTGGCGGATGTCTCCTACAGGCAGGAAGCAGGCGAGCATGGTTCCCTTGACTCTTCTGGACGACTGGATCCGGGCGGCTCTCCGGGAGGATCTGGGCTCGGGCGACGTGACGAGCGAGCTTTTGATCCCGCCGGACCGGACGGGGGCGGCCCGCCTGCTGGCCAAGGAGCCGTTCGTTGTCGCAGGCATCGAGGTTGCCGGCCGGGTCTTCGAGGTTCTCTCTCCCGGGTGCGCTGTGTCGCCGAAGGTTCCGGACGGCCTCTGGGTGGAAGAGGGGGCGGTCCTGCTGCGCGTGGCGGGCCCTCTGCGGGCCCTTCTGGCTGCCGAGCGGGTCGCTCTGAACATTCTCCAGCACCTGTCCGGTGTGGCCACCCTGACGCGGCGGTTTGTCGATGCCGTGAGCGGGACCGGCACAAAAATCCTCGACACCCGAAAGACCCTGCCCGGCATGCGGGCCCTGGAGAAGTACGCGGTGCGGATGGGCGGTGGCGCCAATCACAGGTCAGCCCTTTCGGACGGCATCCTCATCAAGGAGAACCATATCCGGGCGTGCGGCGGGATCGGCAGGGCGGTGCGAAAGGCCCTTTCGTCAGCGCCGCACGGCCTGCGGGTCGAGGTGGAGACCACGACCCTCGGGGAGGTTCGCGAGGCTCTCGAAGCCGGCGCGGAAACGATCCTGCTCGACAACATGGAGATCGAGACTCTGGCCGAGGCCGTGCGCCTTGTGGCCGGCCGGGCCAGGATCGAGGTCTCGGGCGGGGTAACCCTGGAGAATGTCCGCAGGATCGCGGAAACGGGCGCGGACTGGATTTCGGTCGGGAGAATCACCCACTCTGCGCCCGCGGTGGATGTCTCCATGCTGGTCGAGGAAGATGGCTAGACGGACCGGTTCTGCCGGCAAAGTGCTCGAGGTCCTGCGCGGGGCCGACGGATTTGTGTCGAGCCAGAAGATCTGCTCTCTCCTGGGCATCAGCCGCTCGGCGGTCTGGAAGCAGGTGGAGGCTCTGCGCAGGCTCGGCTGGGGCATCGAAGGCGTGGCTTCGCAGGGCTATCGGATTTGCGCGGCCGCGGACTCGCTGCGGGTCCTGGAGATGGATCCCGGGTTCGAGCCGCTCAGGATCGGCCGAAGGATTGTGGTGCTGGAGGAGACGGGCTCGACCAACGACGATGCCTGGAAGCTCGGAGTCCAGGGGGCAGAAGAGGGGACCGTGGTCCTGGCCGAGATGCAGCACGCGGGACGGGGCCGCAGAGGAAGGCAATGGGTCGGCCCGGCCCGCAAGAACCTGTACGCGTCGGTTCTTCTCCGGCCCCCGGTTCCGCCCGGGGATGCTTCGCTCCTGACTCTCGTTGCGGCGGTCGCCCTTTGCGAGGCTCTCGTCGAGACCGGGCCGCTCGCACCCGGGATCAAATGGCCGAACGACGTGCTTCTGCAGGGGAGAAAGACGGCCGGCATCCTGGCGGAAATGCACGCGGAGCACGAGACCGTTCATTTCCTCGTGCTCGGCATCGGGGTGAATCTCAACATGACGGCCGATATGCTTCCGACCGAGGTGCGCTACCCAGCCACGTCGGTCCAGTGCGCTCTCGGAGCGCCGGTGGACCGGGTGGCCTTTTCCAGAGCCCTTCTGCGGCATCTCGACTGGGAGTACGACGCTTTCCTCCGGGGCGGAGCGGGTCCGGTGCGGGAGAAGTGGCTCCGGTACTGCGCCCACCTCGACGGCTGGCTCGAAGTGGAGACCCTTCAGGGGACGCTTCAGGGACGGTTCCGGGACATCGATCATGAAGGAGCCCTGGTTCTCGAAGTCGCGCCTGGACGGACCGAGAGGGTCCGGGCCGGCGACGTGACCCGCCTGGACGCCCGGGGGGCGGGCGAGGGACCGGACGGGTTCCTCGGAGGGAAGCCGCCATGCTCTTCGTAGCCGACATCGGCAACACCCAGACCTGCCTCGGCGTGTTCGAGGGGGAAGCCCTTCGCACCCACTGGAGGATCGCCTCGGACAAGGGCCGGACCGCTGACGAGTTTGCGGTCCTTCTCAGGGATCTGTGCGGTCTTTCGGGCCTCACCCTGGCCTCGTTCCGGGCTGCGGCTGTCTCCTGCGTGGTTCCTCCCCTGCTTCAGATCTTCGAGGAATTCTGCAGCCGCTATCTCGGGCTCGAACCGCTCGTGGTCGGACCGGGCGTTCGCACCGGAATGCCGATTCTCACGGACAATCCCAGGGAAGTGGGTGCAGACCGGATCGTGAACGCAGTGGCGGCCTATCAGCGGGCCCGCAGGGCCTGCGTGGTCGTGGACTTCGGAACCGCGACAACCTTCGACTGCATTTCCTCCCGGGGGGACTACCTGGGCGGCGCCATCGTTCCCGGGATCAGCATTTCTCTCGAAGCGCTCGTGCAGATGGCCTCCAAGCTCCCCCGTGTGGAAATCACGAGGCCTCGTACGGTCATCGGGAAAAACACGGTCCACAGCATGCAGTCCGGGATCCTCTTCGGCTATGTGAGTCTGGTAGACGGCATGGTGGAGAGGATCCGAAGCGAGATGGGAGAGGACGTGTACGTGATCGCCACGGGAGGACTCGCCGGAAGGGTCGCCCCGGAATCCCGCACGATCCAGGAGGTCGACGAGTTCCTCACGCTGAAGGGCCTTCAGATTCTTCACCGGCTGAACCAAAAGGATGCGTGAAATCGGGCCGGCTCCGCCCGCCGGGCGTGCGGCCTGGAAGGCCAGATGATCCAGTTCCATCATGTGACCAAGATCTACTCTGGCAGCACGGCGGCCCTGCGAGACGTGACTCTCGAAGTCCCCAAGGGCGCGTTTCTCTTCGTGACGGGTCCTTCGGGCGCAGGCAAATCCACGCTCCTTCGGCTGATCCTGGGCGTCGACCGGGCCACCCAGGGACAGATTCTCGTCGACGGCAAGAACCTGACGCGGATGTCCTACCGGCAGATGGCCTATCTCAGGCGCAGGATCGGCTTCGTTTTTCAGGACTTCAAGCTCCTGCCGGACAGGACGGTCATGGAGAACGTGGCACTGGCGCTGAAGGTGCAAGGCGTGCCTCCCAAGCAGATGATGCACAAGGCGTATCAGGCCTTGCGTGCTGTCGGGCTCGCCGACAAGAGAGACCAGAAGCCCCTTCGTCTTTCCGGGGGCGAGCAGCAGCGGGTCGCGATCGCCAGGGCCCTGGTGACCGAGCCCTTTCTTTTGCTCGCCGACGAGCCGACCGGGAACCTCGACCGTGCCCTGAGCCGGGAGATCATGGAGCAGTTTCTCCGGATCCACGAAACGGGCACGACCATTCTGGTGGCCACCCACAACGAGGGGTTGATCGATTATTGCGGCAAGGGCAGGATCGTTCTGGAAAAGGGCCGCCTCGTCGCCGGACCCTGACGGCCTCCTGGGAATCCTGTGGTGGAGAAAGACCGGATGCGTCTTCAGGAATGGCGCTACATGCTTCAGGCCGCCCGGGAAAACGTGCGGTGGCACTGGACCTTCCACGTTGTCACCTCGGCCGCCGTGGCCTTCAGCCTCCTTTTGATCGCAGTGTTTCTGCTCATCCTGAACAATCTTCAGGCCGTGGCCGAGAGATGGGGAAGGGATCTGCAGATCACCCTGTATCTCGAAGAGGGCCTCTCCGAGCCCGACCGGGCGGATCTGGAGAAAACGATCGGAGGCTGGCAGGAGGTGGAGGCTGTCGCCTATGTGTCGCCCTCCCAGGCCCTGGAGGCCCTCAAGGCGGCACTGGGCGAGTCTGCCCAGGTCCTCGAGGGCATTCGGGAAAACCCGCTTCCCGGCTCCCTGGAAGTGCGCCTGAAGAAGGCCTTCCGAAACCTCGAGGCGATTGACGCCGTGGCCGGCCGATGCCGAGCGCTCAAGGGCGCGGCCGAAGTGGATTACGGAGGGGCCTGGATCGGACGGTTTTTCTCCCTGCTGTATGTTCTGAGATGGGTAGGGATCACCTTGGGTTTTCTTCTTCTGTTCGGGACCGTCGTGGTGATTTCGAGCACTCTCACGATGGGCTTTTACGCGAGAAAAGACGAAATCGAGATCCTCAGGCTCGTGGGCGCGACCGAGACCTTCGTGCGGGTGCCGTTCCTTCTCGAGGCTCTCCTGCAGGGCGTGGGCGGAGCCGGCCTCGCGGTGGCGCTGTGCTGGGCTCTCTACATGGCCTTTCGGCTTCGCCTCGGCGGCTCCTGGGCGGACTTCGCCGGCTGGAGCCAGCCGGTGTTTCTGGATCCGGCCTCCATTCTGGCCATCTTGCTCCTCGGCATTGCCCTTGGCGTGCTTGGCAGCGTCCTGACCTTTGCCAGGTTTTCGCGCGCTTCGGCATGAAGAATATCTTCTGGATTGTCATGGTTGCCCTGTGGGGACTTGGCCCCTGGGCGGCCCCAGCCGGGGCTGCAGGGCCCGGGTCTGAACGGGTCGACGGGGCCGGCGACGAAAAGGGGCTAAAGGAGATCCGGCAGAAGATCCGAAAGGAGGAAGAGATCCTGAAACGGATCTTCGGCAAGAGGAAGAGCCTTCTGGGCGCCATCGAGGACTTGCACAAGGAGATCGAGCGGGCCCAGGAAGATTGCCGCAACAAGGAGCAGGAGATTGCCACGATCGAAGCCGAGGCCGAATCCCTGCGCGCCGAGATCAAGGCCATCGAGAAACAGCTCGAAAAGGAGCAGCAGACGTTCGAGCAGCGGTTGGTGGCCTGCTACCGCGTGGGCAGGATCGGCACGCTCCCCGTGTTTTTCTCCGGCGGAGGTTTTCACGAAAAGGTGCGTGCACTGGATTCCATGAAGAGAATCCTCGGCGCGAATCGGGCCGCCATAGACTCCTACCAGGCCCTGGCCGAGGAACGGAAAGCCAAGGCTGCGGCTCTTGAAGAAAGACTCGCACGGGAAAGAGAGCTCGAGCAGCAGCTTCAGAGGCGCCGGGAGGAACTCCGGGCGAAGAAGGCCGAAAAAGAGCAGCTCCTTTCGAAGGTGGAACAGGACGAGAAACTCCATCGGGTGGCCTTGAAGGAGCTTCGGGATGCCGGGGAGCGGCTGGAGCGTTTGATTCGGCAAAGACAGGAGGAGGAACGGAGAAGGGCCCAGCGGGAGAGACAAAGAGAGCAAAAGGAAGCGGACCAGAAGGTGGCGCGCAAGCCTCCGGACCGGATATCCGCCCCTGAGTTCCAACTGCCGGCCGGAAAGAACTTCGAAGATTGCAAAGGCAAGCTGCCGTGGCCTGTACAGGGAGAGCTGTATCGCAAGTTCGGCAAGCAATACGACGCCAGGCTGCGGGCGGACGTCCTGAACAAAGGGATCGACATCAAGACCGAACCCGGGACTCCGGTGAGAGCCGTGTGGGAAGGTTCGGTGGTCTTTGCAGACTGGTTCCGGGGGTACGGCAAGCTCATGATCATCCACCACGGGGGCAAGAGCTACACGGTTCTTTCGTACCTCAGCCGGATGTTGAAGAAGGAAGGTGAGCGGGTGGATGCCGGAGAGGTCGTGGGATATGCGGGAGGCGGCGGGTCCTTCGAGGAAGGGGTCGTGCATTTCGAGGTCTGGCATCGGGGCCGGCCCGAAAACCCTCTGGAGTGGGTGCGGACCCGCTAGAAAAAAGGAAAAAACAGTTCGTGCGGCCGTTCGCAATCTGTTTTCCTTTCCCGAATTGATATAAAATAGGCACTCAAGAAAGGAGCGGAGCCGCCGGGCCGGGGCGGCGCCGCAGCGCATGATGACGGCGTAAGGAGGAAAGAACCTTGCAGCGCGGATGGACGAAGCCTCAGTGGGCTGCCCTCTTCGTTCTGTTTTTCTGGCTGGGCCTTTTCGGCGTCCGGGATCATGCCGAGGTCAGGGCGGTCTCGGACGAGACGTACGAGAAGCTCAAGATCTTTACCGACGTCTTGGAGAAGGTCCAGCAGAACTACCTGGAGCCCGTGGATTCGAAGAAGCTCATGTACGGTGCGATCAAGGGCATGCTCGAGACGCTCGATCCTCATTCAGCCTTTCTCGACCCGGACATTTACAAGGAGCTTCAGGTCGAGACGAAAGGGAGCTTTGGAGGACTGGGCATCGAGATCACGATACGGGACGGCGTCCTCACGATCGTTTCGCCCATCGAGGACACGCCTGCTTTCCGGGCCGGCCTCAAGGCGGGGGACCGGATCTTGAAGATTGACGGACAGCCGACAAAGGAAATGTCCCTTTTCGAGGCGGTCAAGCGGATGCGGGGAAAGAAGGGAACGGAAGTTGTCCTGACCGTGGCTCGTGAGGGTTCTCCTGAACCGATGGACGTGAAGCTGGTCCGGGACATCATCAAGATCCGAAGCGTCAAGAGCAGGCTGATCGAGAATGCATACGGCTACGTAAGAATTACGCAATTTCAAGAGGATACGTCTGAAGAGTTAAAGAAAGCTCTCAAAGATTTGGAGTCGCAGTCCCAAGCTGGCCTCAAGGGGCTCGTTCTGGATCTGAGGAACAATCCGGGAGGGCTTCTGGATCAGGCAGTCCAGGTGGCGGACGAATTCCTCGAATCCGGCAAGATTGTGTACACGGACGGCCGGATCGATTCCCAGCGGATGGAGTTTTTCGCCCATCCCCAGAAGGACAAGCACCCCTATTCCATGATCGTGCTCGTGAACGGGGGGAGCGCGAGCGCCTCCGAGATCGTGGCCGGCGCCCTGCAGGATCAGAGAAGAGCCGTGCTTCTCGGAACAACAACCTTCGGCAAGGGCTCTGTCCAGACCATCATCCCCCTGGAGGACGGGTCAGGTCTGAAGCTGACGACTGCTCAGTACTTCACTCCCTCGGGCCGCTCGATTCAGGCCAAAGGCATCGAGCCGGATATCGTGGTTCCGGAGAAGGTCAGGGTGGCTGCGGGGGAGGAAAAGCCCATCGAGTTCCTCAGGGAACGGGACCTTGAGAGACATCTGGAGAAGGGCGGCCCCGTCGAGGGGGCAAAGCCGGAAGAGGGTCAAGGGAGAGAACCCTCGGAATCGGAGGCCCAGCCGGAACAGAATGACGTCCAGCTCGATCGGGCCATCGAGATCCTGAAGAGCTGGGAGATTTTCCAGGCTCTCGGAAGACAGCAGAGCGCTGTGGCCATGGAAGGCGCTCAGGCCTCCCGGCCTTGAGGACGAGAGCCGCGGCCCTTGCCGCGTGAGGGACGGCTCGAGGAGGCGCCGGCCGGGGAAAAGGATCGAGTCGCTGCCGGCCCCTGATGCGAGGAGATCCCGGGTTGGAACTCGTTCATCCGTCGGCCGACTCCGTTTATACGGTCTCCCGCCTCACCCAGGAAATCAAGAGCTGTCTGGAAGGCACCTTTCCGGGCCTTCGCGTGGAAGGCGAGATCTCGAATTTCCGGGTGCCTTCGTCCGGACATTATTACTTTACTCTGAAAGACGCCTATGCCCAGATCCGGGCGGTCATGTTCCGCTCGCGCAATCACGGGCTCCCGTTCATCCCCGAAGACGGCATGCACGTCATTTGCAGTGCGGCTCTTTCGGTCTATCCCCCCCGGGGCGAATACCAGCTTGTCGTGGAATGGATGGAGCCCAGGGGGCAGGGGGCCCTTCAGGCGGCCTTCGAGGCGCTCAAGCGCAGGCTGGCCGAGGAGGGTCTGTTCGATCCGGGCCGCAAGAAACCGGTTCCGTACTTGCCCCGCCGCGTCGGTCTCGTAACGTCGCCGAGCGGGGCCGCGATCCGGGATTTTCTCAGGATTCTCTGGAGGAGGTTCCCGGGCGTGGAGGTACGCCTCTGCCCGGTGCGCGTTCAGGGCGCGGGGGCTGCAGAGGAGATCGTGGAGGCGATCCGGGCGCTCAATGCGGAAGGTCTTGTCGAGGTCATAGTTCTGGCCAGGGGCGGCGGATCGCTCGAGGATCTTTGGGCTTTCAACGAGGAAATCGTGGCCCGCGCTGTCGCCGCCTCGGATTGCCCGGTCGTGTCGGCCGTGGGTCACGAGATCGACTTCACGATCGCCGACTTTGCCGCGGATCTGAGGGCGCCCACCCCCTCGGCGGCTGCGGAACTGCTTGTGCCCGAAAAAGCGGCTCTCGAGGAGGCGCTCCGGAGCCTGCGGGACCGACTTTCCAGGGCCGCGGCCAAGTCCGTGGGCCGCAGCAGGGAGGTTCTGTTTCACCTCTCGAAAAGGCTCGTCCACCCGGGGCGGCGGGTCCGGGATCATCTGCTCCGGCTCGACGAACTGGAGGAGAGGATGCGGGCCTCGGTGCGCCGAAAACTGGCTGCGGCGCGGACCGATCGGGAAAACCTGGAAACGAGGCTCTTTCTGGCGGCGCCGGTTCATCGGATCCGGACCATGCAGCTGCAGGTCGACTCTCTCGGGCGGATCCTGGAGCGAGCCGCTTTGCACGCGGTGGAGGCCAGGCGGCTCAGATGGAAGGAGGCGGCCGGTCGTCTGGATTCCCTGAACCCCCTGGCCGTTCTCTCCCGGGGGTACAGCATCACCAGGCTTCTGCCGGGAAGGGAGATCCTGCGGTCTGCCGAGTGCGCGGCTCCGGGCGCCGGTGTCGAGGTGATCCTTGCCCGGGGAAGGCTTGCATGCAGGGTGGAGGAGGCCGACCCTCGGCAGTGGGGCCCCGGGGAACCGGCAAAGGGGCCGGACAGCGGAAACTCGAGGCCGCAATGAGTCAGGGGACACGGAGACCCGCCCTGGTTCTGGCTCTGCAGGCCGGACCGGCCCGCCGCAGGCTTTCGCTCTCTGTTCTTGCCGCAGCGAGCGCTTTTCTGTGCGTGTGGTACGCAGCCTGGGGACAGGGAGGGAACGGCGTGCTTCTCACCTGGAGTCCGCAAAGGCCCAAACAAGGGCAGGTCGTGTCTGTCACGGTGGAGGTCCGGGACGGAGGGAGCTTACGGGCGCTTCGGTTCGCGGGCAAACCTGTTCTGTTTTTCCCAGGGACGGGCGAGGAGAGGGTCTGGCACGCCCTGGTGGGGATCGACGCCCAGCTCGAGCCGGGCGTGTATGAGCTGGAGGCCCGCTTGGGCGAGGAGCCGCCGCCAAAGGGCGGCGGCCGGGTCGACACGGCCCGGAT
>FWPU01010447.1_pt1 | contig 13791 bp, 10 predicted proteins | sample 2228361 | NCBI WGS metagenome assembly FWPU01 (sample SAMEA103939777, study PRJEB20133) | metagenome | reverse complement strand
GGTTCCACCCACGCCCACCTTCACGCCGGAACCCGCCCTGCCCACCGACACGCCCACGCCGGAACCGCCTCCGGCGGTTGCGCCCACCTGTCCAGATCCCCGGGCGGTGATCACGGCGCCGGGGGTGAACCAGGTGGTGAACGGGGTCATCGGCGTCATGGGCACCGCGGTCCACGAGCAGTTCCAGTACTACAAGCTGGAGTATGCGGAAGGGGCCAACGCGGCCGGCGGTTTCATCTATTTCGCCGGTGCCAATGGCCCGGTGAACGGTGGCCTGTTGGGGAGCCTGGATACCCGGGCCCTGCCCAACGGCGCCTACACCATCCAGCTGACGGTGGTGGACCAGACGGGCAATTTCCCGCCTCCCTGTCAGGTGTCGGTGATCATCCAGAACTGAGCTTTACCCGGCGGTTCCCGGCCGCACCTTCTCCCCAATGCCAACCGGGATACGCGTCCATGGAATCGGGGGCGGATTTCATGACCGTTATTTCACGGTGGAGCGGGGCGTCAACGACCGTTCAATGGGCACCATTTCCACTTCCCCCGCTTCATTCTGTTGGACCCGATAGATCTGACGGGCCCGGTCGGTCATAAGGATGCCGTGGAGGTGATCGATCTCGTGCTGGAAGATCCGGGCCAGCCAGTCGTAGGCCTTGAGGCGGAACTCCTTGCCGTGCCGATCCTGGGCGCGCACCAGGACGTAGGTGGCCCGCTCCACGTCGGCGGCCAGGCCGGGAAGGCTGAGGCATCCCTCCTGGGCCGTCTCTGCTCCCCGGGTTTTGATGATTTCGGGGTTGATCAACTCGTAGACCCGCAAGGTGTTTTCGGGATCCTCTTCGTCCTCCGGGTATTCCACCACCGTTACCCGCAGGCCTACCCCGATCTGGGGGGCCGCCAGTCCAACGCCCGGCGCCGCCCGCAACGTCTCCAGCATGTCATCCAGCAGTTGGTGGAGCTCCGGGCCGAAGTCACGCACCCGGGCAGCCCGCCGGTAGAGCACTGCATCGTTGGGGTCGCCTGCATGCACAATGTTCCGAACCGCCATCTTCTCTCCTCAACCCGTTGCCGCGGCCGGCCGCGGCAGATTCAGCCGAAGTTATACTGTCTCAAACTGCAAGCTTTTTAACATTTCCGCCGGGACACGTTTACTCAGACCCAATATCTCAATGCCAACCACGTTATCGCTGGCATCATAGTCCAGGATCACACCTGGTCTGATTTCCTCAGACTCAACAATCGCCGATTCATCCAGCCGGAAATATAAAGCGTCATTCTTATGATCCACCTTCAGCTTCATACGATCTCCTGGATTCTACGGTCAAAAAAGACCGTTGCGACTTTTGGGGGCCTGGCATCAGGGGTCACGGTCACACGCAAATACCGCCCTCCATGTTCTTGGATGGCCCGAAGATAGTGAACAGTACCATCTTCCTTTCTTTCCTGCCATTCAGGCGCCCCCAGGACCAATTCCACCCATGCCTCTGGAATATTGCGTTCCCTAAGCATGTCTTGGGCATGTTCTGAAAGCTGATAGTCGATCATGAAGTTGCTGGTAGGCGCCCCATGGATGAGTTTGGGCACAAATCGAACCTGCAAAGATCGTGACTCCTATTATACACCGGCGATTGCCGACTCCCGCTATCGGGGGGCGATCTGGTCCAGGGCCTGACCCGCCAGCTCTTCCAACAGCGTCACCAGGATGGCGTGGTCCGCCTCCCCCTTTCCCCGGGCCATCAGGGACATGTAGAGCTGGTGGACCAGGGCGGTGCCCAACAGGGGCACACCATAGGACCGTCCCGTTTCCAGCGCGATGTTCAGATCCTTCACCTGGAGCCGGGTTTTGAAGCCGGGTTCGAAGAGGCGCTGGAGGAAGCGTTCACCGTGTCCCTCCAGCACCCGGCTGTAGGCATAGCCACCCAGCAGCGCCTCCCGTACCAGCGCCGGATTCACGCCGGCCCGGGCAGCCAACACCAGCGCCTCGGCCACCGCCTCGATGGTCACCGCGATGACGATCTGGTTGCAGACCTTGGCCACCTGGCCCGCGCCGGGCCCCCCTACATGGACGATGGTCTTGCCCATGGCCTGGAGAATGGGCTTCACCTGCTCCACGGCCTGGGCGTCGCCGCCCACCATGATGGAGAGGGTGCCGGCCACTGCGCCGGACTGCCCTCCGGAGACGGGCGCATCCAGCAGGACCGCATCCCGCGCCGCGGCGGCCGCGGCCAGCTCCCGGGCCACCACTGGCGAGATGCTGCTCATATCCACCAGAATCTGGCCCGGGCTGACCCCTTCGAAGACGCCGTTGGGCCCGGTCAGGGCCGCCTGGACATCCCCCGAATCCGGCAGGCAGAGGAGGACCACGTCGGCGGCTTCGGCTACGCTCCGGGGGGATGACCCGGCCGTGGCGCCGGCCGCCACCAGGGGCGCCATGGCTTCCTCCATCAGGTCAAAGACCACCAGGGGAAAGCCGGCCTTCAGGACGTTGCGGGCCATGGGCGCGCCCATGATGCCCAGGCCGATGAAACCCACCGTCACCCCGTTGGACATGATCGCCACTCCTCGCCTCAGTTCAGGGGCTCCATGGTGTCGAAGTCGGTCAGGTCCATCTCCTCCACCTCGGCAATGGGCACTACGTTGAAGGTCAGCACCTTGCAGCCCTCTTCCAGGTGCCCGCCGAAGGCGATTTTGTCGTCGGAGAAGATGATGTGGCAGTGGATGCGGCCGTTGAAGATGAAGCCGGTCATGGTGGCGATGTCGTAGGCGCCCTCCCGCCGGGGGTAGAGCTCGGCCGGGGGCAGGTCGGTGCTGGCCACCACGTGGAAGTGGTAGCTGGTGACGGAGCCGATGGCGCCCAGGATCACCCCGTGGCGGATGTTCTTTTGGCGCACGGCTTCCTGTAGGGAGAGCAGGATGTCGTCGCCGGGGTTCAGGTGGACCACATGCAGGCGTTTGATGGTGCCGCTTTCGATGCGCATGGAGGCAGATCCTTTCCAGCTGGTAGGGTGGTCGTCAATCCCGGCAGAAATCGGCCTTTGGTTTTCACCCCAGAAAGGGTGGCCGCATTTCTGCCGGGGTATTGACAATGGTCGTGGTTATGGGATCAACAGCACTTTGCCCTTGGTCTGGCGGGCTTCGATGTAGCGATGGGCGTCCGCGGCCTGGGCCAGGGGGAAGGTCCGGTCGATGCGGACCCGCAGCTTGCCCTCGGCCATCCAGCCGAACATCTCGTCGCAGCGGGCCAGCAGCTCTTCCCGGTTCTGGACATAGGCACCCAGGCTGGGCCGGGTCAAGAAGAGGGAGCCCTTCTGGTTGAGGATCTGGGGATCGAAGGGCGGGACGGGGCCACTGGCCTGGCCGAAGAGGACCATGTAGCCCCGAGGACGCAGGCAGTTGAGCCCCTTGTCGAAGGTGGTCTTGCCCACGGAGTCGTAGACCACGTGGACGCCCGCGCCGTCGGTCATCCGCTTCACCTCCGCTTCAAAGTCCTGCTCTGTGTAGCGGATGACCTCGTCCGCGCCGGCCTCCCGGGCCAGCCGGGCCTTCTCTTCCGTGGAGACGGTGCCCACCACCCAGGCGCCGCACAGCCTGGCCATCTGGACCAGCAATTGCCCCACGCCGCCGGCCGCCGCATGGACCAGGGCCCGCTCCCCCTCCTTCAGGGGGTAGGTGCTGCGGACCAGATAGTGGGCCGTCAGCCCCTGCAACATCACCGCAGCCGCCTCTTGGGTGGATACACCCTCGGGTACGTGGACCAGCTTCCAGGCGGGCACCACCACATACTCCGCGTAGGATTGGGATTGGAGGGTGTAGGCTACCCGATCGCCCACCTGGAACCCCGTCACCCCCGACCCCACCGCGTCCACCACGCCGGCGCCCTCCTGGCCGGGGATGAAGGGCGGCTGCAAGGGGTAGAGGCCCACCCGGTGGTAGACGTCGATGTAGTTGAGGCCCGCAGCTTCCAGCCGAATCCGCACTTCTCCCTCGCCGGGTTCTGGTGTGGGCACCTCTTCATACTGCAGGACTTCTGGTCCTCCTGTCTCATGAACTCGGATGGCTTTCATGGGTACTTCTCCTGAAAATTTGGTTGCTAAGGCAGTATTGGGTAGTCACGCATCCCTGCGTGACAGACGCACGGGGCACCCTGGCTCCTGTGTCCGGCCGGGAGACCGGACCCGCGGTGTACAACTGGACCTGGATGCTCAGTTCAGGCGCTCGAAGATGCCGGCTGCGCCCATGCCCCCACCAATGCACATGGTCACCAGGCCGAACTGCCCATCCCGGCGCGCCAGCTCGTGGAGGAGCTGGACGGTCAGCTTGGCACCGGTGCAGCCTAGGGGATGGCCCAACGCGATGGCGCCACCGTTGACGTTGGTCCGCTCTTCGTCCAGCCCCAGCTCCCGGATGACGGCCAGGGCCTGGGCAGCGAAGGCCTCGTTGAGCTCGATGAGATCCATGTCGGCCAGGCTCATGCCAGCGTAGCCCAACGCCTTGGGCACCGCCGCCACTGGCCCAATGCCCATGAGCTCGGGCGCGACCCCGGCCACGGCGAAGCTCACGAAGCGGGCTAAAGGCTTCAGGCCCAGGGCCCGGGCCTTTTCTTCCCCCATGAGGAGCACAGCGGCCGCACCGTCGCTGGTCTGGCTGCTGTTGCCCGCGGTGATGGTCCCCCGCGCGTGGAAGACCGGCCGCAGCCGGGCCAGGGCTTCGGCCGACGTGTCCCGGCGGATGCCCTCATCCCGGTCGAAGATGAAGTGGCTCTCCTCCACCTGACTGCCCACGCCAACCCGGACCGTCACCGGCAGGGGCACGATTTCGGCGTCGAATTTGCCGGCATCCTGCGCGGCTGCGGCCCGCCGATGGCTGCGCAGGGCGAAGGCGTCCTGGTCTTCTCGGGAGATGCCGTACTTGCGGGCCAGGTTTTCCGCCGTCAAACCCATGCCCAGGTAGACGCCCGGGTGCTCCTGGGCCAGGGTCGGGTTGGCCATGAACTTGTGGCCGATCATGGGCACCATGGACATGCTCTCCACGCCTCCGGCGATGATCACATCCCCCATGCCGGCCATGATCTGCTGGGCCGCGGTGGCGATGGTCTGCAGGCCGCTGGAACAGAAGCGGTTCACCGTCTGGCCGGCCACCGTCTCGGGCAGGCCGGCCCGCAGCACCGCGATGCGAGCCACGTTCATGCCCTGCTCGGCCTCGGGGAAGGCGCAGCCCAGAATCACATCCTCCACTTCCTCCGGGTCGATGCCGGCCCGCTGGATGACGGCCTGAATCACGGCCGCGGCCATGTCGTCCGGGCGGACGGTGTGCAGGCTTCCTCGGGGTGCCTTGCCCACAGCTGTGCGGGCAGCGGCAACGATCACAGCGTTTCCCATGGCTTTCCCCCTTTCTCAATTGCGCAGCGGCTTGCCGTGCTGCAGCATGTGCCAGATTCGCGCCTGGGTCTTCTCTTCCCCGGCCAGGCTCAGGAGGGCTTCCCGTTCCAAGTCCAGGAAGTACTGCTCGTCCATCCAGGCGGGCTGGCTCAGCTCTCCGCCACAGAGGACGTGGGCCAGCCGGTCGGCGATCTTGGCGTCGTGTTCGCTGATGTGGCCGGCCTGCTGCAGGGAGTAGATCTCGATGCGCATGCTGGCCAGGGCATCCCGGCCCGCGGCGTAGACATTGTCCTGGACCACGGGCGGCCGGTAGCCGGTGTCCGCCAGCCAGAGTACCTCCCGCCGGGCTTCGTAGAGCAGGTGATCCCGGTTCATGACGATGCGGTCCTGGGACGACAGGTAGCCCAGCTCCTGGGCCTCCAGCGCTGAGGTAGATACCTTGGCGAAGCCGATGGTCTCGAAGATCTGGCGCAGGTAGGGCAGGGGGGTGACGTTGGTGGCGTGCATGTGGGGACTGACGTGGCGGCGGACCATCTCCTTGCAGCCGCCCCAGCCGGGAATGATGCCCACGCTTACCTCCACCAGGCCCATGTAGGTTTCGGCATGGGCGGTGACCCGGTCCACGGCCATGCAGACCTCCACGCCGCCGCCCAACACCCGCTGGAAGGGGGCTGCCACCACTGGCCTGGGCGCAGTGCGCAGGGCCATGAGGGTGTCCTGCCCCACCTTCAGCATCTGTTCCAGTTCGTCCCAGCGGCCGGACCGGGCCGCGTTGCCCAGGAGGACCAGGTTGGCGCCCACGGAGAAGTGGGGTCCTTCGTTGCCGATGACCAGGCCCGCCGCGTCGCCGTGGAGGCGCTCCAGCGCGGCCTGCATCACCTGGAAGATGAGGGGGTCCAGCGCGTTCATCTTGCTGTGGAATTCCAGCAGCATCACGCCATCGCCCATGTTGACCAGGGTGGCCGAGTCGTTTTCGGCCAGGGTGCGGTGGCAGCGCTTGATCTCCGGGATGCGCAGTACCCGCTCATTCTCCTGGATGGGGGTGTACGCCTTGCTGCGGGGGCTGTAGGCGGTGCGCATCATCCCCTGATGGCTGTAGAAGGTCTTGTGCCCTTTCTCCAGCATCTCCCGGATCCACGGCGCCACCGGGATGCCCTCCCGTTCCATCCGGTCTGCCGTCTCGGCCACGCCCAGGGCATCCCAGATCTCAAACGGTCCCATCTCCCAGGCGAAGCCCCACCGCATCACGTTGTCCACATCCACCAGGCTGTCGGCGATTTCGGGGATGCGCCGGGAGGCGTAGGCCAAGGTGCGGGAGAGGGTGTGCCAGATGAGGGCGCCGGCCCGGTCGTCGGCGTTGACCAGGGCCCGCAGCCGCTCCGATAGGGGGAGCCGTCTGGCGGCCTCGACACTCTCCCAGCGGGGCTGCTGGGGGGGCAGGTAGTCGACCACGCCTTCGTGCGCGACCCGGCGCAGGTCCAGCCCCCAAAAGTGCTTGTTGCCCTGTTCGTCTACCACCGTTTTGTAGAAGCCCTGGCCCCGTTTGGCGCCCAGCAGGTCGTGGGCCAGCAGGGTCTTCAGCACCACGCTGCCCAGGGGCGCGCGTAGGATCTCCCGCTCCTCGTCGTGGGGGATCATGGGGTAGAGGTTTTCGGTGACCAGGACCAGGACGTCGAGGCCGATGACGTCGTTGAGGCGGAAGGTGGCGGTGCGGGGCCGCCCCAGCAGGGCGCCGGTGAGCAGGTCCACCTCCTCCACGGTGTACCCTTCCTGGATGGCGTATTCCAGGATGTCGCACTGGATGAAGGTGAGCAGCCGGTTGGCGATGAAGTTGGGCGTGTCCTTGCAGACGACCACGCCCTTGCCCAGCACGTTTTCTGCGAACTGGCGCATGCGGTTTACCACCGCTGGGTCTGTCTCCCTGTGGGGGATCACCTCCAGCAGGTGGAGGTAGCGGGGTGGGTTGAAGAAGTGGGTACCCAGGAAACGGCGTTTGAACTCGGGGCTGCGTTCCTGGGCCAGGATGTGGATGGGGATGCCCGAGGTGTTGCTGCTGATGATGGCCGTGGCCGGGGCAGTGGTGTCCAGCCGGGCCATCAGGGCCTGTTTGGGGCCGGGCCGCTCCACAATGGCTTCGATGATCCAGTCGCTCCGACCCACGGCCCGCTCCCAGTCATCCTCCACGTTACCCAGCTCGATGCGGGCGGCCAGGGTTTTGCTAAAGAGGTTGCTGGGGCTGGCGTTTACCATCCGTTCAAAGCCGGCCCGCACGATGCGGTTGCGCACCTGGGGATGCGCCAGGGTGAGGCCGGCGGCTTCCTCTTCGGGGGTCAACTGGGTGGGGACGATGTCCAGTAGGGTGACCGGAATGCCGGCGTTGGCCAGGTGGCCGGCGATGGCCGCGCCCATGGTGCCGGCGCCGATGACAGTGGCTCGTTCGATTCCGTACGGCATAGTTCACTCCTTGGGTTACACAGGCAGCTCTGGGGCAGCAGTCGAGATCTGCCGGGGAGAGCATGGACTGACCGCTTCCCAGCGAATGGACGCCTATCGGCACCAGTATCCCACCGTTCGGTTGTGGCGGGGTTTTGAACGGGCTGGCCCCGCCTCAGCCCTTCCCAGCAGCGGGCGTGGCCTCCGCCTCCATGGGCTCTGTGGCTTCCAGCGGCTCCAGGTGGATCAGCACTTCCCCCACATGAGGTGCCTGGGCTCGGATGGCTTCCTGGAGCCGGGTGCTCAGTTCGTGGGCCTCGGCGATGGACAGCTCGCCGGGCACGTGGGCTTTCAGGCTGATGAACAGCCGCCCCTCCACCTGGCGGACCTGGATGTCGTGGGGGTGCTGGATCTGGCCCACCTGTTGGGCTGCCCGGGCGATGGCCTCGGCAATACGCTGCTGGAGCCCACTGCTGACCCGGGCGCTGGGCAGAATCTCCGAGTTGGCTAGCTCGATGTGGGAATAGACCGCGGCGATGTGGGGCTGCCGTTCTAAAATGGTCCGCTCCAGTTGGTCCACCCGCTCGTGGGCCTCCGCCAGGGTCAAGTTCGGATCCACCCCCACGTGCAGGTGGAGGCTCTGCTCGCCGTCGATGGACTGGACCCACCACTCGTGGAGGACGATGCCCAGCTCCTGGGCAGCCAGGTTGGCCGCGGTGTACAGGTCCATGGCGCTGTCCATCTCCCGTTCTGCCTCGGCGTGGACGGTGACGTCCCCCACGCCGGGGAGGGCCAGCAGCCGACGGCGCACTTCGTCGGCGATGGCGTTGGCGTCCTGCATGGAGAGGTGGGGCGATACCCGCACGTGGAGGTCAATGGCCACGTTGTCTGCCGGGCCCCGGCTGCGGATGCGGTGGAAGCTGCGCACGCCTTCCACGCTGGCCACCACCGCGGCAATGTTCTCCGGCTCCAGGGGCGCCCGATCCACCAGGGGGGGGATATTTTCCCGCACGGTATCGATGCCGATCTTGAAGATGACGCCGGCCACCAGCAGGGCCATGAGGGGGTCGGCCCAGACGTAGCCCAGCCGAACCAGGCCCAGCCCGCCCAGCACGGCCACGCTGACGCCAATGCTGGCCAGGGTATGGCGGGCATCGGCCCGCAGGATCTCGCTGTTCAGTGCCTGGGCCCGCCGCAGTTCCCACCAGCCGGTGAGCCCCTGTACCAGGCCGGAGAAGACCAGGGCGGCCACGCTCCACTGGTTGACCACAGGGGTGGGGGGCTCCAGCAGGCGTTCCACCGCGCTGCGGGCCAGCTCCCAGGCAGTGACGAAGAGGGCAGAGGCGATGAGGAGCGCGGCCAGGGTCTCGAACTTGCGGTGACCGTAGGGGTGTTCCCGATCCGGCGGCCGGCTGCTGACCCGGACCGCAATGAGGCCCACCACGTTGGAGAGGCCGTCAAAGAGGGTGTCCAGACCGTCGGCAATCAGGCTCAGGGCGCCGGTGAGGAAGCCGACGGCCAGCTTGGCCAGGGTGGCCACCACGTTGAGCGCCAGGGTGATCATCAACACCCGCTGGATGGCAGCGTAATTGCGGTCCATGGTCAGCTCCGTCGAACTGGCGTGGGCATGCTCGCTGCCTTCCATTATACCGTTGATTGGGGTCTGGGGTGAATCTGGCTGGAGAGAATGGTGGGGGATAAGAGGATAAGGGGATTGGGGAATTGGAGACACTGCACCTTTCCTCTCCTAATCACCCAATTCCCCCAATCCCCCACTCGTCCCAACCTACTGCCGATGGACCGTGGGCAGGTAGATGAACTGAAGGGGTTCCACCAGGGCCGGCGTCAGAGGATCGCCCAGGAGGAGGAAGGTCTGGGCCACATCCCGGCAGCAGGTGTTGCCGCTGAGGGTGCCGGTGATCACTTCGAAGTAGCCGGCCTGGATGAGCTGGCCCAGGGTCGCCGCCATGGGTTCTGCAGACCAAAGGGCGTCGTAAAAGCCCACCTGGAGCTTGTCGTGGCCGTGGGCCACGCTGAGGCCGGCCGGCCCCCAGACGGCCACCGCGCCGCCGTTGGGGTGGAGGAACAGGTGCTCGTCCAGGGTGAAGTGGTAGTCGGCCGGCCGGATGAACTGGGCCGTGTAGCAGGTCATGGAAAGGGCGATGAAGAGCTGGTCCCGGTTATGCAGCTCCAGCACATCCCACAGGCCAAAGAGCCGGTTATTGTCGGTCTCGGCCCACTGCCAGTGGTGGCTGTGGCCGGTGTAGGTGACCAGGGCGTTGCCTCCGTTCATGTAGGCGATGCTCTTCGCCAGAGCCTTCTCTGGGTCGGGCTCCAGCCAGGGTTGAATGCTGGCGTAGAAGCGGCTGAGCTCTTCATCGGCCCCATCCACAGGGGGGCTGATGCCGAAATAGTGGCGCCGGATCTTGAGTGCTGCGGGCTGCAGGGCGATGATCTCTTCAGTGAAGCGGGGAAAGTTGCCCCCTTTGTCGATCTGGCCGTTGGGCTTGATGTAGTCATCGGCCAGGAAAAGGCTGGTGGCGCGCCAGGGGGCCGCCAGATCCTGCCGGGTCTCATAGCTGATGATTTTGTCGATGACCCCGTTCAGTTCGTCAGTGTTCACCACCGGGAACCGCCCCAGCCAGATGTCAATGAAGAAGGCGCTCTCAGCCAGGGGATCGTCGCCGTCCAGTTGGGCGTAGCAGTTCTCGCAGGCGGTCTCGTAGATCCAGGGATCCACGTTGGCCAGGTAGGCTGGAATCACGTTGGGGTTGCCAAAGCCCTCGTAGTCGTGGGGATCCCAGGTGCTGTCGCCCACCAGGACGGCCGCGATGGGGGGCGTCTGCCAGGTGCCAACGGCGTAGCGCAGGAAGTTGCGGATGGCCTGGGGATCCACCTGGCCGAAGCTCCAGTGATCGTAGATGGTCTGGACATCGATGGCCTGGACCTTGTAGCCCTGGCTGCGGCGGTGGTCCAACAGACGCTGGAGGGTGGGCAGAAACGCTGCCGGTGCGATGAACACCTCGTCGGCGCCGGTTGTGGCGTCTCCGGGTGAAGCCGGCGGGTGGGCCCGCAGCCGGGGCGTCATCAGGGTGCCCGGTCCGCCCACCACATAGTCCCGGGCCGTAGGGCCGTCCTGGAAGGTCAACTGCTGGCCGTTGTGGTTGCCTCCGGTGAGGATGGCGGGCTGTCTCGGGTCGGTCACGTCGTAGAGGGTGGCGTCGTCGGGCAGGCTGCTCAGGCGGTAGCGGAAGAGGCCGGTCAGGCCGGAGAAGCTGGCCCCCCGACCATTGAAGTTCAGGGTGACTGCCTGTTGCCAGTAGATCCGGTCGAATTTTACCGCATTGGTGGCCGAGTCCGCCACCAGGGTGACACTGAAGGTGCCCAGGGGCGTCGGGCTGGCGATGGCCCGCTGCCAGTTTTGGATCCGCCCCTGGTTGAAGTCCACAGTCCAGGTGTCGGTGGCCGTGAAGCCGGCTCCGGCCACTTCGAGTTGGTGGGGAATTTGGGCAGGCTCGCCGGCCAGGCGGCGGTCGTAGGTGGTCAGGGTGAGGGTGACCACGGTGGAGGTCGGCCCGTCGGCTGTAGGCGGGAGGGCCGGCGTCAGGGTCACCTGGAAGCGGGGGTAGCGATCTACCTCGCCCTTCATGGAGGCGTCCACCTGGGCGTCCATGTGGAAGTAGTGGTCCCCGTCCAGGCCGGGCATGGTGGATTCGTACACCTGGTTGTCGGCCCAGACGCCCCGAGCCAGGGCAGTGGTGCGCAGGGGCGCGTCCGCCGGGGTCACCTCCCGGCTGGCCATGCGCACGCCATCCTCGCTGCCCAGGGTGAGCCAGTAGGTGGCCTCCTGGTTCCAGCGGTCGCCGGGCTGGGGCGCGTAGAAACGCAGTTCGTCGTTTTGGTCGAAGGTCTGGTTGCCGTTGCGGTCCAGGATCTGGAGGGGGATCTGGGTGCCCTGGTGCCAGAGCTGGAGCTTTTCGGCGGCGGGGTTGGTGAGGCCGGCGGCGGACAGGTCTGCCGCGGTGATGCGCTGGATGCCCCCTTGGGCCACGTGGACGGTCACCACGTTGGGGCGGTTGGCCAGGGGATTGGTGGGGGCGGGCGCGTCCAGCGGGCTGGCTGGGGCGGCCGCCAGAGGTCCCCGGGCCATCTGCCGTTGTAGAAAGGCGGTGGGTGCATCCACCATCAGCTGGGCCTGGGGAATGAGCCCGTCCAGCCGGGTGGCCAGTCGCACGGTGCCATTGGCCGGGTCCTGGTAGATGGGGCTGAAGGCCAGGACGGCCAACCGGGTTCCCCGCAGGCGCCCCTCGCCCAGCAGCACCAGAGGTGAGGAGGGGAGGCCGGTCTGGGCCTGGGGCAGGAGCGCGGGGATGGGCTCCCAGCCCAGGGCCGGGGGCGCCAGGGCGGGGATCTGCTCCAGGGGGCCGGCGTAGGGGACACTTTCCAGGGCCTGAATGGTGGCCGCCGTGGCGACGCCTTCGGGCAGGGTCACCGTCATCAGGCGCATGGGCAGTCGATAGCCGCCGTAGACGGCCATGGGCAGCTCATCGGCCAGGGAGGCGGCTGTCACCTCCGACCCATCACCAGACCAGCGCAAGGTGATCCCGTCTGGGCCGGCGTCGATGGCCAGAGGGGGCTCGTCGGCGGCTGCCAGCGGTATCGCGGCCAACCATAGCCAAAGACAAAAAAGGGCCAGCGCGCCCATGGCCTGCCAGGGGGCAGCCAGCCAGCCTTGCCGTCTGTGGGGCCGCCCCGGTGATGGCAGGCACTCGAGACGCCCCAACCCTGCATTACATAGCTCAGGAGATGGACGATGCATGGATGGGTGCTGGTATGGGGGACGGGTGGGCTTTCCTGCACTTCTGTTCATGCCGGCTCCTCGAAGGGGTGAGATTTGCAGCAAACGTTTGTAGAACGATGAAGCTCATCTCCCAAATGTGTGCGAACCTGTTCGGTTCCCTGCGAAACCGGGGTGGATAGCGCACATTTATATGGTATGGTAGATGAGCCAACAATGATGGCCCGTCAACAACCCAGGCATTATACCAGAGATAAGCGGCGCCAAAACTGTCATATGCCTGCCAGATTGTCAGCGTAGGTGAAACGTGGGTTTGATCGGCAAAAGAAAAGGGCCACGAGAGTTCTCGTAGCCCTTGACTCGCTGCTATTCAGGTGTTTGTGATAAACGGCTGGATCGATTGCGGCAAAAAGAACTCCCTCAACCCGATAAACCCAACGCCTCCAGGTCAGGGCTGTCGTCCCGACCTGGCAGATCGCCCGTCGCCGTCGGCGTGGTGGGCCTGTGACCTGGATGACCGTTACCTCGCCTCGACCCTTTGCGGCGACCCTACTCGTCCTTCTTGCGCCGGGATGCCGCTGCAGCCGACAGGGCCGCCAGGCCGGTTCCAAACAAGACCACGGTGATCGGCTCTGGAATCGTCACCGGTTGGGACGGCCCAGGTGCGCTGCCGGGCCCAGAGCTGGTGGCCGTCGGGGTGGCCGTCTCGGCCGGCGGCTCCTCGGTGGGCGGAACTGGCGTCTCGGTGGCCGGCACGGGGGTTTCCGTCTCCGTAGGGGGGGCAGTGGTCGCCGTAGGGGGCGGTGGCTGCTTGGTAGGCGTCTCAGCGGCCGGCCCCCCCTGGGCCAGCACCCCTGTGCCGGTCACCAGCCCGGGCAGCAGGGTCATGCCTAACAGGAGGAGTACGGCCACCATGAAGATGAAATAAACCGAACGTGGCTGTCTCATGGGCAGGTTCTCCCAACAATGGATAAATACGCAAAGAATAAAAGCTCATGACAATGGGAGCAGAACCAGGCGATCACCTACAGGACGATCAACAATAGGAGGGCAAAATATACGTTGCCTACCCATCATAGTATCATAGACCCATTGCAATATCAAATCATTTTAGGTAGAGTATCTTGTTCGGTGGAAATTCATGATGGTGGATTGAAGAGTGCAATTTCCTGTGTGATGACTGCA
>FWPU01010446.1_pt1 | contig 13792 bp, 7 predicted proteins | sample 2228361 | NCBI WGS metagenome assembly FWPU01 (sample SAMEA103939777, study PRJEB20133) | metagenome | reverse complement strand
CAGTTAAGCCCACCCGCGCCGATGGTACTGGGGGGGCAGCCCCCTGGGAGAGTAGGTCGTTGCCAATCCCCTGGCCTGTGTTTTTTCTCCACGCTTTTCTTGCCACTGATGGGCAGAACCGTTGCCTACCCCCTCACTGAGATACCCATTCTGTTCGCCAATCATCCTTCATAGCCCCTTATCTCGTCAGGTCTGCTGCCATACCCTATTTCGCTGGAACGCGATCTGTAGTAACCTTGGGACAAACTGATGCATGGTGATGCCCAGGAGACAGAGGATGGCACAACCGAAGCGGTTTTTCGAACTCACATTGATTGGCATAGTCGCCCTTGCGTTGCTTCTTCCAGCGCAACTGGTCTCAGGCAGTGCTCCTTCTGCGCCGGGCGCACCGTCATCGTTTGCCTGGCGAGCTTCGATATCACAGCAAAGGGTCGCAGAACTGACAGCCCTGTCAGCCGAGTGGTTATCTCAACAGCTACCGTTGCGTTCCAACCGCCCTCCCGTTGACCCGGTGCAGCAATCTCAGACGGTCGCCGAATGGACGGTGATGATCCATATAGCTGCCGACAACAACCTGGAACTGGCAGGTCTAGCCGATGTCAACGAGATGGAAGCGGTGGGATCATCGCCGGCGGTGAACATCCTGGTGCAGATTGACCGGTCGGCGGAATATGTGGACATTGACGGCAACTGGACGGAAACACGGCGTTACTTCATCCAGCAGGATGACGATCCGCAGCGAATCACTTCCCCCGTCGTGCAGAACCTGGGCGAAACAGATAGCGGCAGGGCCGAAAGCATTGCCGACTTCGCAACGTGGGGGATCACGACTTACCCGGCCAGGAAATACATGCTCGTGCTGTGGGATCACGGCGGCGCATGGACGAGCCATTCCAGCGACGAGGATACTGGTAGCGACATATCTCTGCCGGATACCGTGCAGGCCCTACAGCAGGTCGTCAGCCAGACGGGCATAGGGCAGTTCGAGGTTGTGGGCTTCGATATGTGTCTGATGAGCCAGCTCGAAGTCTATCAGGCGATTGCGCCTTTTGCTCGCTATGCTGTCGGGTCAGAGGAAAACGAACCCGGCGCGGGCTGGTTCTATTTCTTCCTGGACGAGCTGGTGCGCAACCCGGCCATGGATGGCGCGCAGGTGGGTCAACACGCTGTAGACTACTTCATGTACTTTCTGCAGGAAGTAGTTGGTGACGAGGATGTCTATGGTCTGGCGACGGTAGACCTGAGCCGTGGGGCCGAGGTGGTGAAGGCGCTCTCTCAGTTTACTGACCGAGTCAAGGCGAATCCTCAGGCGGCGCTCAGCGCCATCGCCGATGCCCGCAACAACACCATTCAGTACGGCGGATTCAACGACCCGCAGGTACAGGATTACTGGTCGTCGGTGGACTTGTACCGATTCATGGAATTGCTGGCCGATATTTCCTCGTCTGCTGAAATCAGTCAGGCCGCGCAGGCGGTGATGGCGGCTGTGGATCAGTACGTGCTCTACGAGAAACACGTGGACGCCCTGGCAGGATCGAATGGGGTGGCGATCTACTTCCCGCGCACTTTCAAGGCGTACAAACAGGGGGCGCACAACGAGCGCTATCCGCGCGAAGCTCCTGCCACCATGACCTCCTGGGTCGAATTCCTGGATGTGTTCCACGGCACGGCAACGGCCACTGTGGCCGCCCCGCCTGGCGTTAACATCCTGAACGTCTATCCTGAGGTGGCAAGCATTCATCAGCCTGCCGTCGTGACATTGGAGGTCTCCGGGCGTGATATCCTGCGCGTCAACTATGCGGTGACCTATCTCAAAAGCATGACCGAGCGGGTGGTGCTCGACTACGACTACCTGGTCTCGCGGACGACCACGCCCGGTGGCGTCAACATCATTGACTGGTCGGACGGTGTCACGCAACTCACATTCACCTGGGAAGCGGAAGTGCCGGTGCTCACCGACGGGACGACCTCGACCTATGCGCTGCTCATCCCCAATCCGGACAATCCCAAGGTGGCGCTGGTCAACGGCCTGTATACCCCCGCTCAGGGAGGCACTCCGCTACAAGCGCAACTACTGTTCGATCTGGAGCGACGACAGTCTACAGCCCTGTGGGGGCTGAACGAGACGGGCGCGGGCAACCTGCAACCCTTCGAGTTGAGCGTCTCCGCGGGCGACACCTTCCAGCCGCAATGGTTGACGCTCGACGAGAACAATCAGCTTGTCAGCACCAGCTTTGGCGAGGCGCTGACGCTGATGAGCGCGCAATCCATCACCTTCGAGAAGGTGCCTGCGCCGTCGGGGCAGTACTCGATCAGCTTTGTGGCGGAGAATGCAGCGGGTAGCAATAACCTGAGCGAGACGATCGTCACCGTCAACAACGAGGGTCTCGATCCCGCGCTGCGCGGCTACACCGACCTGACCTATGGCGTCAATTTCCTCTACCCTTCCAACTGGCTGCGCCCGCGTTTCACGCCAGACGGACAGCGGCTGTTCACCGGTGACGAAGCGACGGGCACGCTGCTGAGCCTGTACCCGTACACCAATGTGACCTCCGCTGAAGAAACCGACGCAGCCATCCGCGCGAGCTGGAATCAGCTCAGCGATCTGCAGATTTTGCAGCAGCGGGCGGTGGAGATCAACGGCCTGCCCGCTTACGTGACCGACTACAGCTATACGTTCAACGGGGAAGGGCGCGTGGGAGCGGTCATCGCTATCTACGTCCCAGATCAAGGGGTGGGCTATGCGTTCGATCTCGACGCGCCTGCCAATAACCCCGCTCCGGCTCAACTTGCCCTGCGAGCGTTGGTGAACAGCATCAACTTCTTCAAGCCGATGGACGTGCTCGGCTCCAGCGCCTGGCAGACGGTCACCGTGGCCGAGGGGCTGATGACGTTCCCCGTGCCTGCTTCCTGGACACCGGATCAAAGCGATGGCTGGTTGTTGTATGGGCCAGTGGGTCGGCAGGAAATTTTCGCTGCGGTGGCTACCGCGTCAGCTTCTGGCCAGAGCAACGAAGCGCTCGCTCAGGGATGGGTCGCACAGCTTCAAGCCAGTGAACAGAATCTGCAGATTCTGGCGTCTGAGCCATTCTACATTGGCGGGCGTGAATGGCATGTGGTCGTCTTCACCTATGATGATGCGGTGAAGATGGCCGGAGCCTTCTTCACCCTGACCAACCTCAGTGGGCAGGATGTCACGTTCTGGATCGAAGCGCCGGATGCCGAATTCGATCAGCTTTACAGTGACGTGTTCTCGGTGATCCTGGGCGGTTTCGCGCTGGCTGGATAGAGCAACGTCAGGCTGAACGTTGCATCGCAGGCAATAGAATAGGGCAGACTTCCGAAGTCGCGCAGACTTCGGAAGTCTTGTTTGATTCAGGTTCAGAGCGCCCCAATGCTACGGTGGGGGCATGCAAAGGTTGTCAGCGATGCGTGGCCTTTACTTCACTCCCGCTCGGCTTATGGTGGCTCACCCTTGTTGACAGTATGCCCCTGTGCCATAATGCTGGCGCTTGATACTGGGGGAAGAAACACCGTGCGCATTGCGATCGTCTCCGATATTCATGGCAATCTACCCGCGTTGGAAGCAGTGCTCGGCGATCTGGCGCAGGTACAACCCGACCGCGTCTATGTCAACGGCGATATTGTTAATCGGGGGCCGCAGAGCAAAGAGTGCCTGGATCGCGTGCGAGCGCTGGGCTGGCCGGTGGTCTTCGGCAATCACGAAGAATATGTGCTCAAGTTCCGTCATGGCAGGTGGGGAGAAGACGGGCAGTCACCTTTCTGGCTGCCGGTGCGTCGCCTGGCCGAGGACGAGCTGACCGCCGACGATATCGCCTATCTGGAAAGCCTGCCACACTCGCGCATCATAGCCCTGCCTGGGCTGCCAGCGATCCGGCTGGTACATGGCAGTCTGCGCGCGCTCAATGAGGGGTTGGGTCCCTGGATGACGGATGACGAACTGCTGGCGGCAGTGAATGGCACAACGGAGCCGATCGTGATCGGTGCGCACACGCACCGCACCTTCGAGCGGCGGCTTGACTCACGGTGGGTACTCAACTCTGGAGCGGTCGGGATGCCCTACAATGGCAATCCGGCGGCGCAATATCTGTTGTTGACCGGTGAGGGTGAGGGTTGGCGGGCTGAATTCCGCGCTGTGCCCTATGACCGCACGCCGGTTTACCAAGCCTGGGAACGCACGGGCCTGCTCGAACTGAGCATGTCGGCCCGCCTGATGGTCTACGAACTGGAGACGGCCACCTATCACTTTGGCCCCTACTTCGACTTCTGCGAGCAGCACGGTTACGACCGCAACGATCCGGGAGCTTTCGCGGCCTACTGGCAGGCGTCGCGCGATACGCCGCCGGGCCGGGCGGTGCACAACCATCTACCCCGCGACGACACGCGCTGAGGAGACTTCATGCCTCGCCTCAAACTGAACCGCTTCCGTGTCAAAGAGCCGCCGGAAGAAGTGAAGGCGCGCTACATCCGCGAGTATCCGGGGCGCGCGCTACACTTCGCGCCGGAGACGTTGCCGCCCATCTCGGCTGAGGAGCTTTTCGGGGTGACTGCACCGCTGGTGCTGGACCTGGGCTGCGGACGCGGCGAGTTCCTGGTCCGGCAGGCTCAGGCGCACCCCGATCGTTACTTCGTCGGTTTCGAATGGCATCTGAAGTCGGTGTGGGACGCGGCCAACCGCGCTCAGGCGGCCCGCGTGGACAACGTGCGCCTGATCAAAGCCGACTTGCGGCTGGCTCTGCGGCGCGTGCCCGATGCCTGCGCCAGCGACGTTTTCATGCTCTTCCCGCCGCCGCCGCTGAAGCCACGCAAACGACGCGGGGACTTATTGACAGAAACGACGCTCAGCCAGATTCACCGTGTGCTGCAGGCGGATGGCGTCTTTCACTTCGTGACCGATCATGCGGATTACTTCGCGGAGAAACGCGCGCTGATCGCCGCAAGTGGGCTGTTCGAGATCGCCGGCGAGTCAGAAGCGTTCGAGGGAGGGCTGACGCGCTTTCAGCGCTTCTGGGAAAGCTTCGCTATCCCCTCGCGACGGCTGGCGTGCCGCAAGCGTTAGGAGGCGCGTTCGGCGGCCAGGCGGGCGGCGGCCAGCATCAGCCCCAGCAACACCCATTCCAGCGTCATGGTGGGCTGGAACAAATCGATCTTGAAGTAGAAGTGATCGAACATCCCACCGGCCAGCACACCGACCATGCCTGCTGCCAGCCCTAGCCAGGGATCGGCCAGGGAAGGTGCGGTGGCAATGGCCTGTCGGTGCACGGCGGAGTAGGCGAAGACGCTGCCAATCATTAACAGATAGGCCAGCAGACCGACCAACCCCATGTGCGAGGCAATGGTCAGATAGGTGTTGGCGACGCCCAGATACAGATCGATCTCCGGCGTGCCCGAAAAGCCTACGCCGATCAGGGGGTGACGCCCGATCAGTGTCAGCGCATCCTTGTATTCGCCGAAGCGCATCTGCGTTTCCAGGTCCTGATTGGTCAACCCGGCCTCGATCTTGTCTATGTAGCGCTGAGTGACTGGCAGGAAGAACGCCAACGTGACGGCCAGGGCCATGATCAGCAACAGTTTGCGGTAGCGCAACGCGGCGATGAAGACAAACGCGGCTCCCAGCGAAAGCATCGAACCGCGCGAATCGGTGAGAAAGAGGGCCACAACGATTGCGCCTAGCAGACCGGCGGAGAGCCAGCGCGGCAACACAGGGCGTGTGGCGAAAATCTGTGGCGCGGTGACCGCGCCCGCCATCAGCAGGAAGCCGCCGAAGGCATTCGGGTCAATCCAGGTGCCGATAGCCCGTTCGTTGAGGATGCTGCTGTAATCCTGGCGGTAGCGCAGCACGCCGCCAGTAGGGTACTCGAAGCGGCCCAGCCGGTTGAGCAGCGCCTCGGCGGTGGGATCGGGCAATACCCACAGCACGATGCCTATCAGCGCCGACGCAGCGCCCGCCAGCATGATCGCCTGGACCGCACGGCGCAGGGTTGCTTCATCGCGTATCACGTCTACGAGCACGGGAATGAGTAGCAGGCCAGCGATGGTCTCGGCCACGGTGCGCATGGTGCGCAGGTCGAGCGGGGCATGGCGCAGACCCATCAGATAGGCGAAGAGCACCAGGCCAGCGAAGAGCAGCGCGAAGGCGGTCACCGAAACGGTGTGCAACAGGCGGCGGCGACCGGTCATCCACTGAAAGAGATAGACCAGCGAGAAAGCGCCCAGTGCGCCGTCAAGAAAAGTGGGCGAGGGAGAGAAGCCGACCGGCACCTTGCCGAAGGGGATCAGCGCGATGACGGCGATCATCACCAACAGCGCGCCGCTCAGGCTGGTCAGCACGTAGAGAGCGACCGCCAGCCCGAAGACTGCGCCGAAGGCCATCACCGGCCCCAGCACAACGATCAGCAGAGCGAGCAGGCCGCCGCCGAACCCCAGCGCAGCCCCGACCAGCGCCGCCAGGGGGCGACGATCCGATGATGCGAGCAGCGAGTCAAGCATGGGGAGTCGTCACAGTCCTCATTCGCGCAGGCGCTCGGCGACGATCAGGCCGATGACGAACCAGACTCCAGCCACCCACCAGCAACGCCGCTGTTCCGCGCAGTTCGCCGGAGTAGGAATAGTAGTAGTACGAGACGAACACAGTGATCAGCGACAGCAGGAAGAAAACGCCGGCGATCCGCGCGCCGCGCTCACCAGCGCCCATATTGGGAATACGCCCGTAGGCCAGACCGTTCCAGGCCAGCACGATGTTGAGCAGGGCAGCCAGGAGCAACCCGATGAACAAGGGCGAGGTCGGCTCGGAGGTGGTGAACACGGATGGCGTTCCTTTTCTGATGATAACAGGCATGTGGCGCTGCCCTCGTCCATTTGGGTTTCAGCCCTGCCTGCGAGATGCGCGGCGGTCACGCAGCCATGCTGCTGCTACATATCCTACCACACTCACCAGCGCCAGGGCAGAAATGATTCCGCCGACCAGCACGGAACGCGGGAAGAAGCGCAGCGTCACTTTCTGCCCGACCCCAGGGGAGATGGGGATGCCGATCAGCCCGGCGTAGGTGTCTACAATCTCCACGCGCCGCCCGTTGACGGTGGCCTGCCAGCCAGGATAGTTGGCCAGGGCCACGGTCAGCAAAGCAGGGGCGCTGGTGCTGACTTCCATCTCCAGGTATTCGGGCATGACCATCTTGAAGGCGCGCACCTCGGCGTCGGGCGGGCGTTCGCCGGGCAGCTCGAATGGTAGCGGTTCGGCTACCACGCCGATCTCACGCAGGTCGATCCAGGGTTCGAGCATGATCTCCCGCGCGCCTTCGATCCCGTCCTCGGAGACGCGGGCCTGATAGACCAGGTGCGCGAACGGGCGCGGGTTCTCCAGCTCGTAGAGAGTATATTCCGCGCCGTCGTAGTTCACGCCGGTGCCGATGGCGCGCACCGGCACGTTGTCGGGCACTTCGGCGATCATGGTGGCGTAGCGCACGGCGAAGACTTCCCAGCGGCGATCCACGCGGATACGGCGCAGATGTTCCAGCGTCGCCAGGGAGAAGGGGCCAGTGCCGTAAATATCGGGGATACGCCAGTAAGTGCCGTAGGTCTGAATGCCTGCTGCCCCGTCTACGTGCCACTGAATGTCCTCGACCGGCTGATGGAGCAGATCGTAGAAATCGGGCGGTTGGATGCGCTGATCGGGGGTATCGGGCACGAAATTGGGCGAGTTCACGCCAAGAGTGAACAGGTCTACGACGATGACCAGCAACAATGCTCCGCGCGCCAGGGCGCTCGAACTGCGGGCGCGCCAGGTCAGCCAGCCGCTGAAGAACAGGCTGAGCAGGGCGACGAAGCCGAAAGTGTTCGGCGTGACATCTTTCACGTCGGTGCCGCGTAGCTCGGTGACCAGGGCGATCACCAGGAATGCGCTGCCTGTCAGCGCCAGATGTCCGCGCGCCAACCAGGCTAGCCGACGCCCGTCTGGATCGGCCAGGGGGTCACCGGAGCGCAGCAGCCGCGCCATCCCATCGGTGGCGAGCACGACCAGGGCGAAGACCACCAGTGAAGCGGCGCGCTCCTGCTCGCGGAAGAAGTTGAAGCCCGGCGCAACAAGATAGAACAGGTCGTAGACGATGCTGTTGCCGCCGAACGAGAGCCACAGGCCGACCACAATCACGCCGATCCAGAAGAAATGCGACTGCCTGGGACGTAGCAGGGTGTTCAGTGCCAGTAACAGGCCGGGCACGCCCAGATAGAGTGGCCACCATTCGGCCTCGAACAGGCGCGGCCAGAGGAACTGAACGAGTTCGGTGAAGGAGAAGCCGACGGCTTTGTCCAGATAGTGGTAGTTTTCCGTGCGGAATGAATGGGCTACCAGCTCATAGGCGGGCAGAAGCTGCACCGCGGCCAGCGCCGCGCCCAGCCCGCCGAAGATAGCGATGCGTCCCAGGATACCCCGCCACGACACGCCGCGCCGCCAGCCCTCGAAGGCCAGATAGGCAGCCGTGAGGTAGGTCATCTGCAGCGTGGTCTGTGTGTGCCCGCCAAAGAACGACAGGGCAAACATAGCGCTGGCCAGCAACACGCCACGCACACGCCACCAGGGGCGCGTCAGGCTCAGGTGTGCACCCAGGAGCATCAGCGGCAGCCAGGCGATGGCTTCCAGAATGCTCGGCTGGAGCATGGGATAGCCGGTCAGGTAGCCGCTGTAGGTCCACAGCACGCTGCCGAACAGGGCCGGGTCGAGCAGCGGGCGCGGGCGCTCGGCGAGCAGAACGCGCAGGAAAGCGTACATCATCAGGCTGATCAGCCAGTAATGGGCCGCGACTTCGAGTTGCAGCGCTTCGATGCCCCAGCCGTCACGCCCGGCCAGCAGTGCCGCAATCCAGCGCGGCGGATACCACACGGCCCACTGCACATTAGCGGCGAAGGGATCGCCGCCGTAGTTGTAGGGGTTCCACAGCGGAATCTGACCCTGCCACATCCGCTCGACCTGGTAATCGCTGTAGGAAAAGTAGTGCAGGGGGAAGTCCCCTTTGGCGAAGATGACGCGATCGCCCTTGACGGGGGTGAGCAGTTGCCAGAAGAACAGCGCCCACAGAGCCGTGAGGACTGTCAGCGCGGCCAGGGTGGGCGACACGAGCCATCGGCGCGGAAGACGGGGCAATGTCATCGTTCAGCGATCCTCAACCACCAGAGTTTGGGGCAGCACCACTGCTCCTGGTAGCGTAGCGTGTTTGGTCTCGACCGGCAAACGAGTGAAATCTGCCGGGCGGTAGAAGCCGACGGCGACATGGTAAGCGCCGGGCGGGAGGTCTGGGGGCAGGGTGATGATGTGCTCGTCCACAAAGGCCCTGTGCGGTTCCCAGGCCGAGGTCGGCCAGCGCCCCTCAAGCGCGGGACTGTCGCCCTGGGCCAGAGGGCGATCGGGTGCAACCGAATCGATCAGATGGACGAGGATGGTGAAATCCTCGCGGACGCGGGCCAACGCTTCCCATTCCAGGGCGACGGTGATCGCATCGCCGGGGGCGGCTGTGACGGGACTGACATCGGCGCGATTCAGGCGCAGCATGGCCGTGAACACGGCCTCGACCGGCTCGCCGACCGCCAGACGACGGCTCTGACCGATGACGCGCCCGGCTGCGATCATCACCGGCTCGCGGGGCGTCCCGTCCGGCGCTGTGGGGGCGAATTCTTCGCCCGTCTCGAACTGCCGCCAGCCGATCTTCAGCAGGGGACGCACGGGAGTCCGGGCGGCGGGCACGATGGGCAGCGTGTATTCGTCGGCGTAGATGACGCCCAGCCGCCAGGTGCTGGTACGCAACAGCCCGCCGCCAGGGTAACTATCGAGCTTGGCGATCTCCTGCAACTCGTCGGGCACGTCTGTGCGGGGCAAGCCGAAGACCTGCACGTACAGGCTCATGTCCTGGGCCGTGTGGGCCTGCGGTCGCCAGTACAGCGTCAGGCGCAAACCGCCGCGCTCATCGCCTGGGGTGACGGGCGCATCGGAGACGCGCACGCCCAGCAACTCGATCGGCCCGAAGCGGGCGTTGACTGGCAGGGTGTCTTCCGGCAGGGCTGCGACGACGGGCGGTGGCGTGTAGGCCGGGCGGATAGTCCCCCAGGGCAGCCAGACAGCAAAGGCGAGCAAGGGCAGGGTCGCCAGGGGTAAAGCGCGTTGCCAACGCCGGGGGAACAGTTGCGCCAACCCCAGCGCGGCCAGGATTGCCAGCGGGCCGAGCGCTGGAAAGAGCAACCGTCCCTGAGTGGCGGGAGTGCGGCGCGTCCAGTTGAGCAGGGCGGCGGCGACGATCAGCGCGTGCAGGCTCAGGAGGGCGACGGGCAGGGCGGCTCTATGCTGGGCCAGGCACGTTGGCCAGTCCGTGCGGCGCAGCCGTATGTTGATCGAGCGCCGTCGGGCCAGCGCCATCACACCCGCCAATGCCCAGCCGAGCGCCGCCAGCAGCGTGAGCGCCTCGGCGTAATCGAACAGGGCATCCGGCGCGATGACGTTGAACATGCCGAACACGCCCCAGAAGGACAGGCGCAACCCCTGGAATTCGTCGAGCAGATCGGCCAGGGATGGCGTCTGCTCGCGAGGGCCGATGATGGCGATCATGCGATTCATGCCGGTCGGCTCGCCATAGAGCCGCAGGTTGCGCCAGTACCACCATCCGGCCACCACCAGCCAGACGCCGATCACGATCGCGCCCGCACGCCACAGCGAGCGCCAGCCCAGCCGGTCGCGGGCGTGGATCAACAGGATGACCAGGGCAGCGAGGGGATAGAGTGCCAGGCCGCTCAATTTGCTCAGCGAAGCCAGCGCCAGTAACAGGGATAGCTCCCCGATGCGGCGTGCCGTCAGGCCGGCGTGCCACAGGTAGAGTAGCAGGGCCAGCGTCGCGGCGCTGAGCAGGTTGATCAAATTGTCGTTGTTGACCGAGGCGCTGATGAACAGGAACATGGGATTGAAGGCGGCCAGGGCTGTTGCCGTGAGGTGCACGACGGGGCGTCCTGGCGCAGCGAGCCGGGCCAGGTGGTAGATGCAGATCACCGTGCCCAGGCCGAGCAGAATGCTGAAGAAGCGCACCAGGTGCACGGCCAGCGCTGTCCCGCGCCAGGGAAAGGACTCGGCATCCCAGTCGTGCAGCACGATGGCCTGATTGTCGGTTGCCAGGCCGATGCCAATGCGGGCGTGCGGGTTGCGTTCTTGCCGCGCGGCCAGGTCGCTGCGGTCAATGGGCCAGATCAGCGGGGCGCTGAGCAGGTAATAGAGCGGCGGTTGGCTGCCTTCCTGGTGCCATCGTGTTTCGACCTGCGGGTCTTGCACAGGCAGTGAGCCGGTGCGGGCGATGTGATCAATCACTGGGAAGTGAAAGACCTCGTCGGGCGGCTCGAAGATGGGCGAGGCGACGCTGTAGACGACGGCCAGTGCGGCCCAGACGACCAGCAGCGCCATCAACCAGCGCGGCCAGCGTGAGTCTTGCGCCGTGGCGGGCAAGCCTGGGGGGCAGTCCAGCGGGTTTACCTCACCCCCGGCCTCGCCATGCTCGGCCTGCCCCCTCTCCATGCATGGAGAGGGGGCAACGAGGCGCACCAGCGCCGAGTGGGGGTGAGGTAAAGCCAGGGGCAACTCTCGTACCGGCGCAAGTTCGGCCCGCTGTAGGAGGAGACGAGCACGGCTATTCATGGCGTCTGCACCTGAATCCAGCTCAGCCAGACGTAATCTACCGACTGCGCGCCAGCTTCGCCCCGCACGCGCAGCGTCGCCGCCGGATCACCCGCCGGATAGACGCGCACCAGCAGGCGATACTGTCCGGGCGAGGCATCCCCGGCGATGGTCAACATCCGCGTATCGGTCAGCGGCACGCCAGGCGACCAGTTTGTTGTGGGCGGATCGGGAGGCGCGTCGAGTTGGGCGACTTTGGTCAGCCGCGCCGGATCGGGATCAATAATCTGGACAGAGATCACATAGTCCGTCGTCACTTGTTCGCGCGCTTCCCAGTACAGCGTGATTGCGGTGGTCTCGCCAGGGCGCAATGCCCGCCGCGCCACTTCGTAGCCACGCAGAATCAGCCTGCCGCCGAAATCGGCGTTGACCGGGTTGGGGAAGGCTCCGGGCGGTGATTCCAACCGCACGCGGCCCAACCAGAGGCGGTCAGTCTGGGGATCGGCGTCGTTTCCGGCGGGGATCATGCGCTCGAAGGTGCGCAGATCGTAGAAGCCCAGGTACACATCGAGCGTCTGCGGCGCGTAGACCGTGGGCGAGATGGACACGGCCAGCCGGTTGTTCCAGGAGTCACCTTCCTCCAGGTCGGATGTGGCGAGCAGCCCGCCGCCGGGATAGATGTCGCGCTGCGCCTCGATGGTGCCGTCCTCATTGACCAGATGCACGAACACGCTCCAGTCGCGGGAGAGGGGCGCTTTGACGGTCATGGCGGGGGCCAGGTAGAGCGTTTCGCCGGGGTGCAACGTCCCCTCGACGCGCTGATAGGCCAGGCAGAGCGCTTCGCCGACAGCGTCCGGCTCACGGAAGCACGCGGCCTGGTACGCGCCACTTTCCAGGGTGGCGAAGGGCCACCGTGCGTCGCGATCCAGCGTATAGGCCGGGCGGATGGTGGTGAACGGCTGTGCGGCGGCGATCAGCGCGAACGCGCCAGCCGCGACGCCCAGGTTGAGAACCTGAACGCGGGGGGCACGCGGTGCCCAGGCTGCCAACCCTGTTGCCAGCCAGACGTTGAGCGCGGCAATGGCGCTGAACCACAGCCGCCCTTGGGAGGCCCAGGTCTGGCGCGTCCAGAGTAGCAGTGAGACGAAGACCACGACCGGCCAGACGATTGCCAGCGCCCGCGCCGCGTAGAGCGAACGGTCGGCGGGGCAGGTTCGCGTGCGGATGCGCAGCGCGGCTTCGCGGGCCAGCGCCAGCAGCAGCCCCAGGACGCTCAGCCCAGCCATCAGGTTGAACAGGGTGTAGACTCCGTCGCGCATGGGCACGTTGACCCCGCCGAAGAAGCCCCAAAAGGCCATCATGAATGTCTCGCGCTCCGTCCAGAGCTGACGCAGGTCGGCGGGGATGGCGCGCCGCCCCACGATGTCCAGAAAGACGTTGATGCCGGTCGCGTCGCCGTAGAGATGGTAGTTGCGCCAGTACCACCAGCCGGCGATCAGGATAGTCAGCCCGCCGGAGATCGCGCCGCCCAGGACAAAGGGGCGCCAGTCGCGGGCGCGCAGCGCCATTGCCAGCAGGGTCAGCGCGATCAGCGGGAGCAGGAAGCCGATCTGATATTTGGCGAGCATCCCCAGACCGGCCAGGAAACCGAGCCAGACATAAGTGCGAAGCGGCGGCGGATTGTCCCAGCGCCGCATCAAGCGGACGATCAACAACAACAGGGCACTGGCGAGCAGGGTGGACAGGTTATCGTTGTTGATCACCGCGCTGATGAACAGAAACATGGGATTGAAAGCGGTGAAGGCAGCCGCGGCGAGGGCAATCGCGGGCGTAGCCGGGAAGAGTTCGCGGCCCAGACCGTAGGTCAGCAGCACAGTGCCCAGCCCCAGCAGGATGGACAGAAAACGCACCAGACGCATGGCCAGCACAGCGCCGTGCCAGGGGAAGGCTTCGCGTTGTGTATGGTGCACTACCATATTGACGTTACCATCTGGCACGATCACACCGATGTCCGCGTGCGGATTGATGCGGCGTACGGCATCCATATCGGACGTGTCAATCCAGCGGGTGAGCAGCGCGCCCAGGTAGTAGTAGAGCGGGGGTTGGCCGCCTTCCTGCCGCCAGGGGCCG
>FWPU01010445.1_pt1 | contig 13793 bp, 13 predicted proteins | sample 2228361 | NCBI WGS metagenome assembly FWPU01 (sample SAMEA103939777, study PRJEB20133) | metagenome | reverse complement strand
CGGAGGAACCATGCACGCACGTTCGGGTATCGCCCGACGGCGATGGGCCGTCGTGGCGGGAGCTCTGCTCGCAACCTCGGCCAGCGCCCACGGGCCAGCCCAGGTCGGACGACTGGGGCCGCTCATTCCCTGGCACAAGGACGCGATCCACATTTCGGTGGTCTGGCCGAAGACGCGCCCGCCCCAGCTCTGCTTCTGGATGCGCCCCGCGGAGTGGCGCGGCACCGACCTGGTCAACCCCGTTCAACCGATGGGAGAGCTCAGGCTCGAGTTCCAGTCGCTGGTCTACGGCGGGTTCCGCTTCAGCCGCACGCTCGAGGAGAGCGTTCGCACGCGCATCCTCGATGACCTGTCGCTCGAGAACACGCTCTGCGCGGACATTCCGCACGCGTTCGCCAACACCGGCAAGTACAACATCGCGGATCTCACCGAGGCCGACTTCGCGTTGAACGCTTGGGCCTTCCACGACGCGGGACACTCGCGCGGGCTGAGCTACAACCTGTTCTGCGCCGGAAACGTCATGCTGGCCGACGGCCGCCTCGCCGTGATCGGCGGGCACGACAAGGCCGGCAATCACGGCATCCGGAAGATCAACATCTACGACCCCGAAACGGGACGGTGGCTCCCCCGCCCCGAGCCGCCGGTCATGACGGACTACCTGGCCGACCCGACGGGCACGCAGTTTCCGCACCGCAGCGCCCTCGACGAGACCAACACCGACGTGCCCGACCCCGCCGACATGCATTACCAGCGCTGGTACCCGACCGCGGTGACGCTCCCCGACGGGAAGGTCCTGATCCTCTCCGGCACCGATCAGGACTCGAGCGTCGGCCCCGGCGGCGCGCCGTTCACCAAGGTGCGCATCGAGACGCCCGAGGTGTACGACCCCGCGACCGATCGGAGCATCGCGCTCGAGAACGCGCGCAAGCTGCAGCCGATGTACGTGCGTTCGTTCGTCGTCCAGACCGGGCGGGGATGGAACGACTGGAAGGTGCTGACCCTGGGTGAGGCGGTGCCGCCCTTCCCCACCGGCGAGGAGCTCGGCTCGTACGACCCGTGGGAGTACGACGGCAAGACGTACCTCCTGGACGTGCAGGCGGCGCTGGCGGACCCGAGCCGCAACACGCCCGGAACGCGCCACTGGGAGCTGATCGCCACCGCCGCGTCCGCCCACGAAAGTGGAGCCGCCGTCCAGCTCGTTCACCTCGACGGCCGCGGCATGCCGCATCTGCAGAAGGTGATCGCGTTCGGCGGCAGCGGCTTCGATGGAGCCACCGCGCTGGTCGAGTCGCTCGAGCTGAGGCCGACCTGCAACGGCATCACCACGCGCGGCTGGAAACGCGAGGCGCTGCTGCCGTTCCCCCTCACGCAGAACAACGCGGCCGTGCTGCCCGACGGCAACGTGCTCGTGGTCGGCGGCGCCGAGCGTGGCGCCACCGGCTTCATCGCGAACTTCGACGTGCAGCTCTACCACCCGCCGAGCGGCCGCCTCACCACCGTGGCGCGCATGAACGTGCCGCGGCACGATCACTCGAACGTGACGTTGCTGCCCGACGCGTCGGTGCTCATCTCCGGCGGCAACCGCGTGGACCTCACCCCCGAGGACCCGAACGTCGCCGTGCCGGTCGCGCAGATCTACCAGCCGGCGTACCTCTTCCGCGGAGCGCGCCCCGAGGTGCTGTCTGCGCCCCGCTCGATCGAATACGGCGGGCGCTTCACGATGAAGGTGCGCGGCAAGATCTCGCAGGTGTCGCTGCTGCGAATCGGGCCGACGACGCACAACTGGGCCTGGGGCAACTCGTACGTGCGGTTGGCGTTCGATCAGCGCGGAAATCGCCTCGTCGTCGCGGCCCCTGCGGTGCCCGGAGCCGCCGTCCCGGGCCTGTACATGCTGTTTGTGGTCGACAAGCACGGAGTGCCCAGCGTCGCCCACCGAATCCACCTCGGCGGCACGTGAGCAGGGGGAAATGAGCGCGCCCGGCAGGACTCGAACCTGCGGCCTTCGGGTTCGAAGCCCGACGCTCTATCCAGCTGAGCTACAGGCGCGTTCGCTCGCTCGAGTGATGGGCGACCAACGGGGATCGAACCCGCAACCCCTGGAGCCACAGTCCAGTGCTCTGCCAATTGAGCTATGGTCGCCGTGCTTCGCGCGCTCACGTACCCTCGCCGCGCGCCTGCGTCAACCTGAAGAGCACGCCCATTACCGCTCGGGTGCCGGACCGCCTCCTAAGGGCGCTCCGGGGCCGCCCGTCGGTGTGGCTCCCGGGCGGCGGCCATCACCGCGACTCCTGGCGCGTGCTCGCCGGCACCGCCCTGGTCATCGCCGGCAGAAGACGCGCGCGCATCCGCCGGTCGGCCGACCCGCTCCGCAGCCATTTCGCCGCCGTCGCCGCCGAGCTCGGCAACGAGACGTTCGCCGACCTGTCCCTCTCGGAAGAGGACCTGGGCCTGGGCGCGCTTCCCTTCCGCCTGCTCGGCTTCTACTCGCGCGAGGCGGTCGAGCACGCCCTCTCCCGCTACGGCCTGTGGAGCCACATCGAGCGGCTGGGCTACGCGGCGCTGCGCGTCGACATCGACACGACCGGCACCGGTGACCGCTTCCGCCTCTTCGGCACCGCCCGGGGCGAGGAACACCTGCTCGTCGAGGTCATCCTCGAGCGGCGCCGCATCGCCGAGCGCGACGTGCTCTTCGTGCACTGGCTCACCCTGCGCGACCCGCTCGCGCGCTTCACCGACGCACGGCCGCGGCTTCCCGGACAGGACGCGCCTGGGCTGGGGCTGAGCCGCGAAACCACCGAGCTGCTCCTCGTCATGGCGCGCCGGCTCGGGCTCGACGGCGTGGGCTTCCGTCCATCCTGGTTTCACACCGCCTTTGCCGCGCGCCGATGCGGCCGCTTCGTCGACCCGGCCCGCCAGGGTCGGTTCGAGGCGCAGCTCCGGGATCTCCCCGCCGTGCCGCTGCTCGAGGCCACCGAGGCCTTCGCGTCCGGACGCGTCCGCATGGACGGGCGCCCCTACGCCTGGGAGCCCGACGAGATGGTGGCCTGGCTGACCGAGCCGCCCACCGCCGACCCGGACCGCGAGGCCGAGGGCCGCCGCCACCGGTTCTCCATCGACGAAAAGGCGCAGGCCGCGGGCTGAAACGCTGCGAAGTGGTGCCGCCGTGCACACGTTCTGCACGGGAGGCCGCGATGGAACCGCTGCGCGTCCGCGACGTCATGACCCGTCACGTCGAGCATGTGCTCGCGTCCGAGCGCCTGGGGGTCGCCGCGCTGCTCCGCCGCTTCGGGCGCTTCCACCACCTGCCGGTCCTCGACGAACGCAGGCGCGTGGTGGGCATGCTGACGCCCACCGACGTCCTCGCCGAGGCCTCGAAGCCACCCGGCCGCCGCCCGCTCTTCGTGCGCGACCTGATGTCGAGCCCGGCCGAAACGGTCGACGCGAGCGATCCGCTCGAGGTCGCCGCGCGGCGCATGATCGACGCGGGCATTCACTCGCTGGCCGTGACCGGCCGTTCGGGCGAGCTTTTGGGCATCGTCACCGCGACCGATCTGGTGCGGGCCCTCGCCGGAGGTGCCGCCGTCCCGGAGCGAATCGAGGACGTGCCGGTGGACGATCTGATGACGCGCGACGTGGTGACGGTCGGGCCGGATGCCACCGTCGCCGACGCGGCCGCGGCGCTGGCGGAGGCGGGGGTGCGCCACCTGCCGGTCGTGGACGCAGACGGCACGCTCGTGGGCATCGTCTCGGAACGCGACCTGCGCTCGCAGCTCGGCGCCGAGCTGATGCGATGGCCCCACTCACCGACCGAGCAGCTGCGCGAATCCATCGTCGCCCTGATGGCGCCCAACCCGACCGCGCTCAAGAGCGGCACGCCGCTGGCCCGGGCGTTCGACGCCTTCGCAGACGAGCGACTCTCGGCCGTCCCCATCGTCGACGACCGCGACCGGCTCGAAGGCATTCTCTCGTACGTGGACGTGCTCCGGTGGCTGCGAGATCGCGCCGTCGGCCGGGCCGCCACCATGGCCGAAGCCTGGTCCATCGAGCCCTGAAGCCCCTTTGCTCAACGCCACGCGAGCTCCAGCCCGTCGCCGCCCGCCCGAACGCTCGTTCCGAACGGCCGGCCCACCGCGCTCAGCGTCGAGGCGAGCCACGCTTCGTCTTCCGCGGTCGCCCGCACCAGCGAGAACCGCTTCGCCTGGAGCGGCACCATTCGCAGCCGCGTGAGATGCCCGCGCTCGTCGACGGTGGCGAAGTACATCAGCCGCAGGTCGCTGCGGAGCTCTTCGTACCCGGCGATGCCCTCGTAGTCGTCGATGAAGTCGCCGCAGCCGTAGAGGATGAGCCGGTCCCGGTACACCTCGACGGGCCGCACGTGATGCGACGAGTGACCGTGCACCACGTCGGCTCCGCCCTCGACGAGCCAATGGGCGAAGCGCACCTGCTCGGGCTCGACGTGGTACCCCCAATTGGTGCCCCAATGAATCGACACCACCGCGACGTCGCCCGGTCGCTTCGCGCCTCGCACGCGCTCGGCCACGTCGGCGGCGGCCACCTCGGTCAGATCGCCCACCCATGCGACGCCGGGCCTGTCCGAAAGCGCATTCCAATCGGGCATCACACCGCTCGAGTGGTGCGCCAACCCGAAGACCCGAAGTGCGCGGCCGGGCCGCTCCACGTGCGCCGGCCTTCGCGCTTCATCGCTCGTCCGTCCCGCACCGCACGTCTGGATTCCGGCCGCCGCCAGCGTCTCCAAAGTCTCCAAGAGCCCGCGGCGCCCGAAGTCGAGCACGTGGTTGTTCGCCAGCACGCACACGTCCAGTAGCGCGACGGCGAGGCAGCCGACGTTCTTCGGGTGCATGCGGTAGTGAATGCCTTTGCCCGGCCAGAAGTCGTCGCTTCGGGTGACGCTCGTCTCGAGGTTGACGATGCGCGCGTCCGGGCGCACGCGGTCGAGCTCCACGAGCGCCTCGCCCCAGAGATACGCGCCGCTCACGGGGTGCGGAATCGGGCCGTTCTGCTCCTCGGCGAGCCAGACGTACTCGCGCGCGTCGCGCACGTACGGCTCACGCAGCGACGGGTCGCCGGGGTGCTCGAGGACCTGATCGATTCCCCGCCCGGTCATCACGTCGCCGCAGAGAAACAAGGTCATCGCAGCTCGCCGCCTCCATTGCACCGCGCGAGAAAGCGCCCGGTTCGTTCGCCGCTCATCGGGGAATGCGCCGGCGAGCGGGGGGCCACGCCGATGCACAGTTTCGGTCCATGATCGGAAATGCGCGACGCACACTGTGCGACTTTCTCGACGAGAACCGGCAGCGGCTCGCCGAGGTGCTGGCCGATGCCGAGTACCTGGCCGAGCTCGGTGACTTCCGCCAGGCCGAGCTGCGCTTCGCGGACTTTCGCTGCTCGCTGGGGCGACTCCTCCTCGCCGAGGAGTCCTACATCTACCCGGTGCTCGGAGCCGGCTCGCCGGACCATGCCCAGCGCATTCGCCACGCGCTCGAGCACCACGACGGAATCCGGGCGATGACCGGGGTGGGGTGGAACGAGCTCTCGCGGAGCGATGCCGACTCGTTCCGCGACACCGCCGCCCGGGTGCGTTGGCTCCTGGAGGAGCACCTGCGGCACGAGAACGAGCTTCTGCGCGGCTCGCTCTCCGAGCCGGTGGCCTCGCTCGAGCTGTGGTCGATTCTGCGAAGGCTGGGGCTCGACTGACATGGCCCGGAAAACGTGGGCCTCGTCGGTCCACGCGACCGCCGCGCGGCGCTCGCCCGCCCGATGTGCCTACCTCTGGAGCGTGCGCTGGAGCTCCCGCTGCAGCTCCAGCCGCAGCTGGCGAACCGCCTCGGCGGCGTCGTCGACGATGTACCTGCCGGATCGCCTCGGCGCGGCCGCACTCCCCGAGCGCACCAGCGTCGCCTGTCCGGCGGAGACGACGACCGCGTTCTTCTTGCCAGCGACCCGCACCCTTCCTCGCTCGACGTGCACCAGCACTTCGTCCTTCTCGCGGCGATCCACGGTGAAGACGGTGCCCTGCACCTCGACGCTGGCTTCTCCGGCCACCACGACGAATTGCCGCTGCTCGGGCTCCACGCTGAACCGCGCCCGCCCGGCCTCCAGCGTCGCCACCGCCCCCTTCGCGCCGACGCGCACCGCCGTCCCTTCCGTGAGCAGCACCGTCCGCCCGCCTTCCAGCGAAAGCTCGCTCGTCCCCTTCACCGCCACGACCAGCGCGCCCTCGGGCACGTCGTCTCCGACGCGGGCAGGCGCTCCTTCGATGGTCAGCGTCCCCGCCGACGCGACGCGCCCGACTTCGTCCGTCGCCAGCGCGGCGTACGCGACGAACGCAATCAACGCGGCCGCCACCGCCGCCCCGGCGACGCCCCACACCGCCACGCGCCCGGGTGTCGAGCCCGAAATGGCGCCGAGCGCCAGCCGCTCGATGCGGGCCAGCTCGCCCATGCCGGGTGCGCCTCCGCGCACCGCCCGGAGCAACCGCACGTTCTCGTCGTAGTACGCCCGGCACCGCTCGCACCCGCGCAGGTGAGAGCGCAGCCGCTGCTCGAGCGGAGCCGGCAGGCCGTCGGCCAGGTGCAGGTCGATGAGCCAACGCGAGTGCCCGAGCATCAGCCGCCCCCTTTCCGCCCGAGCAGCTCGAGCAACGGGCCGTGCCGGCGCAGCCTGCCGAGCAACACCTTCTTCAGGTACTTCGCCCGCAGCCGCCCGAGCCCGATCACCTTTTGCGCCTCGTCGAAGTCGCGCCCATCGATGAACACGGCCCGGAAGAACGGCCGGTACGCGGGCTTGAGCCTGGCCTCGAAGCGCTCGAGCACCTCTTTCAGCTCGCCGGACAAGACGCCTTCGTCCAGCGAGCGGGCGTCGTCCTCCCAGTGCGCTTCGGTGAGCTCCTCGGGCAAAGGCTCGCTTTTGCGCGCGCGCCAGAGGTCGATCATCTTCCTTCGGGCCAGCGTCAGCACGTAGTGCTCGAGCTCGCCGGACCTGAGCGGATCGATCGCCTCTCGCGCGCGGTGGAGCTGCAGGAATGCCTCCTGCACCGCCTCCTCCTGCTCGAACGGGCTCTGGAAGTACCGCATCGCCATCCGCCTCAGGTGCGGAGCGAAGGCCCGCACCACCGCTTCGAACGCGCGGGCATCCCCGGCGCGGAGTGACCGGACGAACGCGGTGTCGAAATCCGCCACTCGACAGGGATTACGACGGCACCCGGCGGGGTGGAGAAAAATTCGTCTGGGCCTACTTCTTCCGGGTGATGCGCCGAATCGCCCACCCGGCCTCGTCCTGCCCGCAGTTCTCGGCGAAGAGGAAGCCCATCTTCTTCGGCGTGGCCCGGAGCTTCTCCAGCGGCTCGAGGGCGTCCTCGTCGCCGAGCTCGCCCAGCCTGGTGGCGGCGATGGCCCGGTGCCGGCAGTCGGAGCCCTCGAGCACCGACACGTACCCGTCGACGAGGTCGGCGTCGGGGAGCCGGGCCAGGTCCGCGTATCGCACCGCGCCCCACTGCTCTGGCGACCATGCGTCCTCGAGCTTCGAGCGGATCTGTCGCGCGCGGGCCTTCGCCAGCCGGTCGAGCTGCTCCCGAAGCGCCCGCTCTCGCTCGTTGCGCCCGAAGTCGGCGAGCAGCGCGTCGAGCACCTCGTCTGGCGCGTCTTCCAGCTCGGGCGCGGCCAGCCCGCCGAGCACGCTCCATTCCTCGGAGTGCCGGTCGAGCCGGTGCAGCGCCTGCGCTTCGAGCAATAGCATCGCCGCCGTGGCCTCCTTCTTCGACCGGCTCGCCTCGACGGTGGCCACCACCGCCGCGTAGTCACCCTCGCTCCACGCCCGTTTCGCGGCGCGCCCGGGTGAGTCGAGCCAGCGCGACGTCAGAGAGCCGCCGACGGCGAGCACGGCCAGCGCGGCCACGGCCCCGACGATCGCCTTGCGCGGGAGCGCCGCCACGCTGCCGCCCACGCGCGCGAGCACCTCGGCCACCCTCGAGTGGACCTTCAGGTCCATCCCGCCGAACGGAGGCCCCTCGGCCCTCTTCGCGCAGCGGTACAGCTTGAGCCGCTCGGCCCGCCCCGGCATCTCGATGTCGCCGCAGGGCTCGGCGGCCACCTCGGCGCGCGCCATCGCCAGGTGCACCGCCTCGGTGAAGACGACCTCACCCGCGTCGGCCACGCCCTCGACGGCGGAGACGAGCTGCACCGGTTCGCCGACCAGGCCGTCGCTCTTCACCAGCACGTCGCCGACGTGAATGGCCACGCGCACGTGCAGCTGCCGCTCGGGCGGAGTCGCCGCGTTGTGCCGCCAGAGCCGGTCCTGAATCGCCATGCCACAGCGCACGCACTCGGTGGGCGACTGAAAGGTGACGAGCAGCGCATCGCCGCGCTTCTGCACCAGCTTGCCGCCGAAGTGGCGCACCAGCGGCACGAGCAGCCGGTCGTGCTCCTCGAGCATGCGCGCGTTCTCCTCGCGCGTCTGGTGCGAGGTGCGCTCGGTGAAGCCCTTCAGGTCGGTGAGCATCACCGCGAGGTTCTTCGGGCGGACGTGCGAGGGCATCGGGCCGCTCAAATGGGCCGGCCTCGACGACGAGGGCGTCGCGTCGGCGCGTGCGAGCTCGGCCGAGGGGGGGGCCAAATGGCGCGCGGTGCCTCCGGTCGGAAGCGCGGCCAGACGCTTCGCCAGCTCCGCGGCCGACTGCGGGCGTCGCTCGGGATCCTTCTCCAGGCACGCGGCGACGAGCCGGCACAGCTCGGGGAAGGCGGACAGGTGCGGCGCGACGGTCTCCAGCGCCGGCGGCCGCACGGAAAGGTGCTGCAAGAGGTACTCGCGCGGCGTCGGTCCCGGGAACGGGAGCTTCCCGGAGAGCACCCGGAAGGCGAGCACGCCCAGGGCGTAGAGGTCGCTGCGCGCGTCGAGCGGAGACGCGGTGGCCTGCTCCGGCGAGACGTACTCGGGCGTGCCGAGCACCAGCCCCGCCTGCGTCGCCGACGGCCCGGCCGTTTGCTCGCTGAGCCGCGCGATGCCGAAGTCGAGGAGCCGCGCCTGCTCGCCGAGCGGCGTGGCGGTGACGAGCACGTTCTCGGGCTTCAGGTCGCGGTGGATGACGCCGCGCTCGTGAATGGCGGCCAGCCCCTCGGCGAGCTGCTGGAGCAACCGCACCGCGCGGGCCGGCTCCATCTTCCCCTGGCGGAGAATGGCCTCGAGCGTCTGTCCCTCGACCAGCTCCATCACCAGACAGGGTGCGCCGTTCGACTCGCCGAAGTCGATGACGCGCACGACCGAGGGGTGGTCGACCGACGAGAGGATGCGGGCCTCGCGGTGGAAGCGCTCGGCCATGCCCGGCACCAGCATCATCTCCTGCCGCAGCACCTTGAGCGCCACCTTGCGGCCCAGCGACACCTGCTCGGCCAGGTACACCTGGCCCATGCCGCCCGCGCCCAACATGCGGAGCACGCGGAAGCGGCCGTCGAGCACCAGCGCGCCGGGGCTGAACAGGGCCGAGCGCATCGCGCCCGTCGGCTCGAGCGGAACGCCGGACGGGCCGTCTCCGGAAGGTGGTGACGCGGGCGGTTGCCCTCCGAATGCGTCCGTCTTCCCCATCGTCCCAGGCGCTAACGCTTCGCCGATTTCGCCGGCAAGAGATCCTCCAGGCAGCCGTCGTCCGACGGACGCCGCGCCGCCGCTTCGAGGCCGGGAAGGATACGCTCGTCGGACGCGCGCGACGACAAGAGTTTCGCCGCCACCGCGCGGCGCTGATCGCACCGTTCGAGCTGCCACACGTCGAGCAGCGAGAGCGCCACGGGGTCGGCCACCGGCACCTCGAAGGCCTCGAGCGCGTCCTTGGCTCCGTGCCGCACGCGGTACGGCCAGTCGCCCGTCGCCGCCTGCAGCATCGGCACCGCCACGTCGCGATCGGCCGACTTGAGGAGCGCCAGCGTGCGTTGGGTTCTCCCCGCCTGGAAGGTCTGGATCGCGAGCGAGATGAACTCGGCGTCCTCGGCCACGCCGGGGTCGGCGCGCTGGAGCCGCTCGAGCACCTCGAGCGCCTCGGTGAATTCCCGCAGCTCGATCGCCGCGCGGGCGTGGGCCATGGCCTTCGACGGATCCGTGCCGTCGGCGTCGGCATGGCGGGAGTCGACCAGCGCGGTCACCCGGTCGCGTTCCTTCTGCTCCGACGAGCGCGCCACCTCGGCACCGCCCGAGCGCATCGCCAGCACCACCACGAGCCCCAATGCGACGAGGCCGAAGGCGCCCACTGCCGCGCATCGAGGGTGGGCGGCGAGCCAGGCCCCGGCGCGACGAGCACGGTGGCCGATCGCCTCCGAAGCGGTCGCCGCTGCGCCGCGGACTCTGCGGCCGACGGAGGAAGAGACTCGAGCGGCGGCGGCCCGCATCACCTCGCCGGTCGTGCCCGGCGAGCCCGCGCCAGGCAGCTCGAGCTGCTGGGTGCGCGAGAACGACGAATCGACGTCCGGCGGAACGGGGTTGTCGTTCGCCATGAGCGCTCCCTCACAGGCGGTACGTCAACCCGATGAGCACCTCCATCGCCGGCACCGAGTAGTGGTAGTAGGGCCCGCAGCGGTACGCGCGGCCGAACCGGTCCACGCACCAGTAACCGTCCCACCAGTACCGGTAGTAGTCGTAGCCGGTCAGCGGCACCGACGGCCCGACCCTCAGGTTGGCGGTGAGCGCGAGCTGGCCGTCGAGGGCGTACTCCACTCCGCCGCCGAGCAGCACCGGCACCGCCAGCCCGCCGTACGGACCGAAGACGGCGAACATCGGCACGTCGAGCCCGAAGCTCAGCATCAGCTTCGGCGACAGCGCCAGGCCGAGCGCCAGGTCGATGGGCAGGGCCAGGCCGACCTCGGTGCCGCCCTGGAAGAAGTAGAAGAACGGCCCCGGCGAGAATTTGAGCCCCAGATTCATGCGGCCGCGCTCGAGCAGACCCAATCGCAGAACGCCCTGCAGCTTCAGGCCGGGCACGCCGGACATGCGGGTGATGCCCTCGTAGCCGTACAGCAGCGAGAGCCGCCCGCCGAAGTCGACGCGATCGCCGCCGCTGGTGAGGAGCGTGAACGACAGCCCCGGCCAGCCGATCTGGCCGTGCACCACCGTGCCGCTCCCGAGCGGCTTGCCCGAAAGCACCGAGGTCGTTCGATTCGCGCCGTAGCCGGACGGGGGCTCCTGCGCGAAGGCGGCCGCGCTCAAGAGCACCGCGACGAGACACATCTGGTGTGGCCTCATGTGACCTCCTCGATGGACGACTGTCGAGTACGAGCCCGGCCTGCGCCGGGGACAAAGTTTTTTCGCCGGCACCGGCGCGGTGGGCAAAAGATCTCCGACCCGGAACCCGGCATGATGGCGCGCGCCATGTGGGAAGCCGGCGCACTGGTGCTGGACGGTCGTTTCAAGGTCCTCGAGCCTCTCGGCAGGGGCGGCGTCACCGAGGTCTACCGCGCCGAGCACGTTCATCTCGGCCGCGCGGTGGCGCTCAAGGTGCTGCGCCAGGAGCTCGGCATCGCGGAGGGCATCGGAGATCGGTTCGGCCAGGAGGTCAAGCGGCTGGCCTCGGTCGACCATCCGGCAGTGGTGCGGGTGCTCGACTTCGGACTATCGAATGGGCTCCTCTACCTGGTCACCGAGATTGCCGACCGCAAGAAGCTCCGCGACGAGCTGAACGGCGAGCCGCTGATGCCCGACCGCGCGGTGGAGTTGTTGCGCCAGATCGCCGAGGGGCTCGCCGCCATCCACGCGCAGAAGCTGGTGCACCGCGATCTGCGACCCGAGAACATCTTCGTGGCGAAGTCGGCCAGCGGCAAACGCGCGCGGCTGCTCGACTTCGGCATCGCCCGGCTGGTCGACCCGACCCCGGCGAGGCGCGGGTGACGTTGCTCCTCAAGCCGGTGGGGCTGCCGCAGTACATGTCTCCCGAGCAGGCGCGTGGCGCGCCCACCGACGCGAAGAGCGATCTGTATTCGTTCGGCGTCGTCGCCTACGAGCTGCTCTCTGGGAAGCTGCCGTTCGACGGGCCCAAGCCGGTCGACTACGCGATTCAGCACCAGGAGAAGGCGCCGCGCCCGCTCGAGAAGGCCGCGCCGCACCTGGCCGACAACGTCCGCCGCTGCCGCCCGATTCGCCCAAGCCCGCCGCACCGCCCGCGACGGCCGCTGCCGCGATGGCCCAGCCGCGATCGAGCGAGCTGATGCCGTCCATCCCGATGCCCGCGGTGACCGCGCCCGAGCCGGTGACGGAGAAAGCTCCGCCGATTGCGCCGGATCCTCCCCCGCCCCGGCGCGTTCACCCGCTGGCGTGGCTCGGCGGCGGAGCGCTGGCGACGCTTGCCATCGCAGCTCTGGCCATGCTGCTCGTCGACTCGGCGGCCGACGACGCGCGCGAGCTGCTCGAGGAGGGAAAGGCGGCCGAGGCGCTCGAGGTGCTCGACCAGGCGCTGAAGAAGAAGTCGCGCCGCACGGATCCCGAGCTTCTGGCGCTGAGGGCGGCGGCGCTGCACCGACTCGATCGCCACCGCGACGAGCTCGTCATCTTCCGCGAACGCCTCGCTCCGAAGTCGCCCGAGCTGCTCGACCCGGTCGTGCTGAGCGGACTGCTCGAGGACTTCGGCCGCGACGAGAACGGGCCTTCGGGCGAGCTCTTGGAGCGAATGCCGCGCGAGGCCTTGTACGCGGCGCTGAAGGACCTGGCCACCCGCGCGGCGCCGGAGCATCGAGGGCCGCCGATGAACCCGCGTCTGCGTTCTCGCTGGGTCCGGCATCAGCGGGAGGCGTTCCCGCATCGGTCGGCATTCCCGCGTCCGGTGGCTCCGGCCCGGCGTCCGCCGAAGCTCCGCCATCCGCCGGCCCCGCATCCGGAACGCCACCGTCCGGCACGCCGGCATCGGCGGCCTCGACGCTCCGCATGACGTGCACCTTCTGGCGCTGCTCGTCTCCGACGATCAGATCGAACCGACCGTCGCCATCGAGATCGGCCGCCGCGACGGGAGACGCGCCGCCCGGCGTGGGCACGAAGACCGGCGGATGGAACGCACCCCCACCGCGGGCGACGGCCACGAGGACGCCCGACTGCCCATCCAGACCGCAGACGACGTCTGGCAGACCGTCGCCGTCGACATCGCCGATCGCCAGCGATGACGCGCCAGGCATCGGGAGCGCCGTCGGCCCGGTGTAGACGGGCGGCGCCGCGGGGCCGGAGAGGAAGAGCCGCACCTCGGCCGGCGGAACGCGCGAGAGCGCGGCGAGGTCCGGGCCGGCCATGCCGTCGAGGTCGTCTGCAACAATCGGGAAGAGCTCGCCCGTTCCCGCAAAGAGCGCCGTCTCGGCGAACCCGCCGTCCGGCTGCTGCAGGAGCACCGCGATGCTGTTCGTCAGATGATTGTCCTGGACGACGTCGTGTCGGCCGTCGCCATCGAGGTCCACCACCGCGGTCCAGTGGTGATCGGTGCTCGAGCCGATCGGCGTGAACGTGCCCGGCGGAGGTCCGTGGGCGATGGCCGAGGTGCCCGCGTGCGCGGCGACGACGACGTCGTCGAGCCCGTCGCCGTCGAGCCGTCCCGTGGCGACGCCCATCGGCTCGAACGGAAGAAGCTTCGGGACGGCCGTGGAAAACGAGCCGCCTCCCAGGCCGCGCAACCAGTCGAGGCCCGCCGCGTGGCTCACCACCGCGTCGGCAGTGCCGTCGCCGTCGAAGTCTCCCACTGCGAAGCGGGCCGCGTTCTGCGAGCAGCCGGTGACCGACGCACGAGTGAACGAGACTCCGGGCCCGCCCTGGTAGACGACCAG
>FWPU01010443.1_pt1 | contig 13795 bp, 13 predicted proteins | sample 2228361 | NCBI WGS metagenome assembly FWPU01 (sample SAMEA103939777, study PRJEB20133) | metagenome | reverse complement strand
GCTTGCAGGGGGTCATCGTTTCCGCGCATAACACAAACAAAGACGCGCGGGAATGTTTCAACGTCACAGCCCAACCGAATTTTTCAACAAGCTCCTAGCGGATCGTCGAGTTGCCGCACCGAGCGGGTCAGGATGCGGACACTCTCTCCGAGTTTGAAGCACGCCAGCAGTCCGATTCCGAACTGGCCGATCAGTTGCTGCAAGAGACTGCGGCTCTGCTCACCGTAGGCTTTAGTTCCGGAAGCGCCGATTTGATTGACGTAGGTGCGGATATCGCTTTCGGTCATGCCGCATCCGGTGTCCTGCACCGTGAGCTCCCGGGTGACCGGGTCATAAGTCACGTGAACTTTCGGTTCCACGTGGGCATCCAGGATCGGCTGCCGGCGCTCGATTAGATCCTTTTTGATGCTGAGGGCGTCCACCGCGTTTGCCAGCAACTCGCGGATGGCCGCGTCCGCGCGTGGGTAAAGCGATTGAGCCATCAGGCCCAACATGTTCTGGACGTCAACCGTGAGTTCGACTTCCTCGAAGGGTTCGGTTAGAGGCGTCATCGTGAGTCCTCCCTGGCAAGTTCTCTTTTCAATGTCCTTATCTCTATGTCCTTATCTCTCACCAAGCCTTTCCCGCGCGCTCTTTCTCAAGAGGGGGGCGGTCTCGATATCAATTCTTCAAGCAAGGTCGCGTAAGCCTGGGATTGAACTGCGTAAGCCTCCGCACGCTGGGAGGGTTCCAGGTTCTCCGTATACAGCCTGGCGGAGGCGATGAGGGCGCGCGCCACCGCGGCCAGCGTGGCGGATCTCACCCCCGAGCGGCAGGCGCGGCGCAAAGCAAGCACCAAGGGATGCGCGACGTTCAGATAAAGCGTCCTGCGCACGCCGCGCCGGTTGCTCAACAGGTTGTGCAGCAGTTCCAAAGCCTGGAGTTCGCGAGGAATTTCGCCCGCTTGGCGGCGCACCTCTCGGAACATTTCGTCAATCATATCTTCCTGGCGATGTTCGAACAACGCGGCCAGGTTTTCCGGCAAGCGCGCCAGCTTCACGCGAACGGTATCATCCACCGCCAGCAGCAGGCGCTCGACCTCCTCCCATCCGGGCTCACTGACGGTTTGGATGCCTGTCTGCGTGTCCACCCGCGCTATCTGGCGGTTGTGAAGTTGCGCGTAGCGGTGAAGCAGTGCGAGGTGTAGCCGGTTGCTGGCGTTTACGGCCGGGACCCCGCGTGCGGTGATCAAGGCAACATACTGTGCCTGAGCCTCCGGGTTATCGAAGAAGCGGATCGGTTCCGTGGTGGGCGACAGCCGCGCCACTTCCCCTAGCGACATCTCGTCGCGCCCCACGCCCACGGGGACAGTGAGCCAGTCGCCGGCGATCCGGAGCAGCTCGTCGTCCTCGATGGCTCCCTTTTTGAGCGCCGGGCCATAGGTCTTCATCACCTCCCGGAAGGAACCGCGGCGGTACTGCGCCAGCCAGCGGAGGTGTTCCAGGCACACCTGCCGCACTGAACGGTGAAGCCATTCTAACTCCGGTCCTGCAAGGAGGGTCTCCCGGTTGAGCGCCAGCCGCAATGGGCGGGCGTCCAGGACTCCGCGGAGGAATTCGTAACCCGCGGGGGCGTAGGCTCGATCGCGGTTGACGTAAATGCGCCGCGAGTGAAGCTCGATGAAGCCCTGCGTCTCCGGCTTCCGACTCAGGCAGAGGGCGCCAACCAGCTCGGGCGGCCGGCGAACCGGAATGACGGTGATGGCATCTTCGTCCTGCTCCAGGATGCCGCGGCGTCGGAAAAAGCCCACATACTCGCGCTCCCCGGCAGCGTCGTCTTGCCAGGGCCCGGCTTGCACATTGACGGGGTCGCGGCGGCCGTTCAAGTAAATCGGAAACTCAATCAAGTCGCCGTAAAGCCGCAACAGGCGTTCGACCGTCAGGGGGCTACTCAGTTCGTCGCGAAAGTCCCCTTTGAGAAACAGGCTGACTTCCGTGCCTTCTCCCGACCAACTGGTTGACTCCAGAGTCCACCCGGAAGGCGCGGCAGCCCGGCCGGGACCCGCAGGCTGCCCGCCGAAGCAGCGCCATAGGTAAGCCTGGCCGTTCGGCTGGCGCGTTCGCACCTCTACGCCGTAGGCCAACATGAAGGAAGAGAAGAACCCCAGGCCGAACCACCCTCCGAGCCAGCGCGCCCATTCCTCCGACTCGCCCCACTGACGCCTGACGACGCGGGTCATCGAGCCGGCGACGCGGGCCAGGCCCTCCCGAATCTCGGCGCGGTCCATCCCGGCGCCGTTGTCGGCGATCCTCAGGACACCGGCGGTGGGCCAGCCGACGCGGATGTGGCCATTACGCGCTCTGGCCACTCCCCAGCGCCGGAGCAGCGAATCCCGCGCGTTGGCCAGCAGCTCGCGCAGAGCCACTCGAGGATCGCTGTAAAGGCTTTCCGCCAGCACCTGGATGAGGTTGCCGATGTCAACTTCGAAAGGCTGTTGTTCCATGGCCGCGCCTCCCGATCGGCCTCAGGCCGACTCAAATCACGCTGTAGCTCGGACTACCGGCGGAGAGCTCCGTCCGCAAGGGACCGCGCAGCACCAATGCGAGGATGGCAGCGCCCCGAAGGCGGTAGTGGGGCACGGAGAATAGATACCCGCCCTTGTCAGATAACCACCAAGCCCAACAGGCCACGCTGCCGCCACTATCCAACAGGAACCCATCCCGGGCTCCGGCCTCGCGAAGCCGCTGCGCGACCTCTTCGATGGTTCGTTCCCGCTGAAGGATGTAGACGTTGTCAGGACAAAAGCCCACGGCGTTGTGCAAGTCACGGCTACGCGGCGCACCCGCCTCGCCGTCAAGGACCAGTAAGTTCTCCTTGCATCTGTGAGGAAAGTCGCGGTACACCTCTTGCTGTAATTCAGCGGTCAAGGTCCGCACATAGCGGACGTCGTAAAAGTCCGCGAGGATACGCTCAAGCTGTGCGATCTGGCCGCTTCGAAGAACTTGTTGGCCGTCACGGTCCGCCAGGCCCGACTGGATCAGATGCTCTTCGACAGAAAGCTTGAGTTCATCCAGTCGCTGCCGTTGGGCGGGATCGAGTGGACCATGGTGTAGATAGCCGGGTTGCGCCAGGAGCTCGTCCCGGTTGGCGATGTGCAAGACGACATCCTCGATTTCGGAACGCGGGATCGCCACGAGCAGATCGTTCCGGAGACCGGGAGCGTTGTTGACAATCACGCCCATGCTTTGTAACTCCTATCCCGCGGCCTAGGCCAGCATAGCCGCCAGGACCGCGAAGCACATGTCGCCGGCGCCGGTCAAACTTACGCCCTCAGGAAACTCGACGTAAACCGCGGGCGCGATGACCGGTGAAACGCCTCCAACGTTGTGATGGAATCCGTTTTCTAACAGCTCCCTGAAAATCTGTTTGTCTCCCGCAGCGTAGCGGTCCGCGAAATCCACCAGGTTCAGCAACGACACATCCGACAGCCTGAGGTCCCACCGGACGTCAGCCAACAAGCCTGCGCGGAGCAGCAACATTGCAGGTACGACGACTTTGGCCGAGAGCATCGCCTGGCGGTAGCGTTCCAGTAAAGCCGGTTCTTTCGCGTCGCTAACTAACAACAAGTCGAGCTCAAGGTCGTGGACGTAAAGCGCCGGGCACTCGAACTCTTCCTTGAACTTCTTAGCCCGGAGATAGCGGCAATAAGTGTCCTCACGACCGAAGCCGCCTTCCCAGGCCAGGTAGTGCGAACCCCGCTGCCGCGTGGCTGCCATCAGATCTTCGCGGTTCATGCTGACTAAGTAAACTCCAGAGTTGTTGAAGAGTTCCTTGAGTATGTCCAGGTCGGTCGGCTTGGTGACTCCGTAAAGCTCGTAGCACTTCGGCGCCTTGAGCGCCGCCAGTTGCGCGGTAAGAGCCTTGCGGAGCTCCTGCTTCCAATCTTCCTTACCGACCAAGGCCTGAAAGCCTCCCAGCAGAACCGTGCGGATGTTATCGTTGAGCTTCGCCATTTCGTCGGAGCTGCGGAGGCACACCCGGATCGTCGTGCCATCCAGCTTTGTAGATTGAAACAGCGGAAACCAGGGCCAGTCACCAGGTCCCAATCCCGCAAAGTGAGCGGCGCGGGAAAGAGTCGTAGGAACCGACCCTGAGGTGGCACCTCTAATTTCCACCGAATCCCAGTCGGCGCCGGCAAGCCTGGGGTAGGGAAGTTGCAGGATAAGCCGGTCGGCTCTGCAAGGTCTGAACTCCTGTCTTTGCAGGGTCACTACGGGGCCGTTTGTGTGTGCCTGGGGAGCGACCACGAAGATGTAGCTTGACCGATGAGGGACATTCTCATCATGGTTGCTGCACATTTGGTGGCGGTCCCAGGTACCGTTACTCTTGCTGTAGACTAACCTCTCGAGCGGCGTGGGGGCCGCGCGGGCTTGCTCCTGATTGTTATAAGGGCAATGTACCCACACGGGGAATCCCATTTCGCCGAGTACAGCGGCCTTGTTGGCTGCGGCGCCGCCCAGACTGCGAGGCGCATCCTTGAACCAGTCAGCCAGCCGGTCTTGCAATTCCCGGTTTCTGACCACAGGCTTGGGACTGGCGCCCTGCATCACCCGAACGATGAGAGCAAGAACGTCAGCGACGTCAACCGCCTCCCGATCCAGTTCGCCGCCGGCCGCATTTCTGTTGTTGAGAGCCCGGCTCAAGACGTCGGCCTCTGAGATGCCGGCTTTACGCACTTCGTCAAGCAGCTTATTCACCAAAGGCTGGTCAAGCTGGAGAGTTTGGTCTACGACCAGGCTGAACGCGGTGAGAACGGCCTTCCCGTTTTTTGAGGCTGTGATCGAGCTGACGGCCTCGTCCAAGTAGCGGTGCCAATTCTGGACGACAAGCGGGAAGTCGGGCGCGTGCTTGTGGATCAAGTCGCGAAGACGGACGGCCTCGTCCAGGCCCATGCCGAACAGGTCAGCCAGCCAGCGACCGAAGTAACCGGGGACCGCAGCGAGGGCGGTGGCGATGGCGCTGCGAGCGGGGGTCAGGTCGGCAGCGCTGGCGATCAGCAAGTTCTGGAGGAAGTCGAACCGCCGCAAGTGTAGCAACGGGTCACAGCGAGGAAGTTTTGCTTGGATAGTGGCCAGCAGGTCAGGTGAGGCAGTTCCACAACCAGCCATCGTCGCCCCCTTGTGTTCCCACGCTACAGCGCGTTAACCAATCCCTCAGCCATACCGCGAATGTACGGTTTTTCGTTCTCAGCGTTGGTAATCCTGTGCAACGCGTCCCGGACACCTTGCAGACTGCCCCGGAGCCCTGAAAGCTCCGGGAAGGTGGGGACGCCGTGACTGCCGAGGAACACCCCTCGCGTGCGAATCGCACCGCGCTCCGACTCGGAAGCTCTCTGCTGGGTCTCGCTGGACATCAGCAGGGACGCAAGCGCTGACAGGGCGTCGTAGCGCACCGCTTCCGAGCGGTCGTGCTCAGCCGCGCTGCAAAGCGCCCCGGCTGCTTGCGGCGTGTGAATTCCAGCCAGGGCTGCTGCCGCGAGCCGCCGCACACCTTCATCGGGATCATTGTTTAAGAGACCGACGAAAGCCGGCACTGCGTTTGCGTCGGCCCATTCGGCCAGCGCTTGAACTGCGGCGCGCCGCACCTCGTCGCCGCTTCCGGCCAGTTTCGCAAGGATCTCCTCGACCTCTTCCGCCGAGAGCACGGTTGAGGCGGTCACTGCGGCGCCGCGCGTACGGACAGCAGCGCGAGTCCTGATGGCGGCCCGAAACAGCTCCTGGGCGGCTTCAAGCCTCTGCTCGTCAGAACTCGCTTCTTTGAGCCGGTTGACCCAATATCGGAATCCGCTTTCCTCTTGCGTGTTCATCTTCTTACCTCCATCCCGCACCGGCGGAAGTCAGGCCCTCGCCGGTTTCAGTCCTCCTTGTTCCTCTTCGCCGGTATTGGTTGCCGGCCTTCGGGTTGAACCAGCATCGCCGCTCCAATGGTTTTGGAATCCCGGCGCTCGGGCGGAAGCGCCCCTCCGGTGCGCAAGAATCTTGCCTCCGGAAGCTGCCACAAGCCAGGCCATTTATTCATACCACTTCCTTGCGTAGGCCGAGGAGTTCGGTCTCTTCTTTCCCGCCAGCGAGGCCGTGCATCGCGCGGTTCCTCCTGAGAGTCCTACAGCTCCTTTTCCGGTGCAAGCGGCTCCTGATCCCCGGTTGTCCCGCGCGCGGACGATCGCGGTGCTGAGCGCCCCGCAGGCACTTGGCGGCTCTCGATCAGTTCGCCCATCTCGCGGACCACGCCGCCTACATCGCGTCTCCTGCCTTCGACCACGTAACCAAAGACACGTTCGCCTTTCCGGCGCACCCATTCGAGGGCATCGGTGAGCTCCAACGGCCGTGTGGCTAGCTGCTTGAGGGCGCCGAGGGCTTCGAAGACGGACGGTTGCAGCAGATACCGGCCGACGATCCCCAGCGGTCTTCCCTTTTCTTCACCCCGCGCCTGTGCTTCGTCGAAGAGCCGGATGATCTCATGCTCGGCCCCCGGCTTTTCTACCAGGCGAACGATGGGATAAGCGCTGCCGGGGGAAGGCGCCTCGGCGAGCTGGGCAACGCCGGAGCGCAGCAGGTCAATCCGGTTCATGCGGTCCAGCGCAATCACGTGGGCATCGCCTTGTTGCCGGAATATGTCGCGCATCCGGCAGAGATCGGCCACCGGAGGGCGTGTACTGCGCTGACCCAGCCAGTCGTCGGGCAGCAAAACTGCAAACGGGCGGCGGCCGACGATCTCGTGGGCGCACAGAATGGCGTCCCCCAGGCCCACCGGTGCACTCTGTTCCACGCTGTGCAGCCGGAGGTTTGGCACGATCGCGATGCGGGTGGCTTGCGACAAAGGCTCGAACAGGGCTTCCCGGCTGCCGGGCGCCAGCACCAAGACGACTTCGGTAACGCCGATTTCGGCGGCTTCTGCGATGACGTGGAGCAGAAGTCTCTGAAGGATATGCGAGGCCAGAAGGCGTTCATTGCTCCCTGCAATGGGAATGACGGCGGAACGGATGGGGCACTCCAGGACCTGGATGACGCGCGCGATCGCGTTGGAAACCCAGCTAGCCGCGTCGTCCTGGAGCGCAAGGTCCGCCTGGGCGAAGGCTGCGAGCAGGCGACCGGTGGTGGCGGCGTTCAGCCCGAGTTGCTCGAGTCTCATCGCCAGGACCTGCCAGCCCGAGACCGGCTGCTCCGGGGAACCGGCACGCCAGCTCCCACCTCTGGTCCTGATCCCCTGGATCAAACCGAGGACTGGCATCGGAGCGTAGCCTGCGGCCATAAGCCAGTCTTGAACTTCCGGCTCGGACAGGCCCAGCGCGTCGGCCAGGGCCAGAAGAGCTTGACGGCTTGGCAGCCGCTCGCCGGTCTCGAGCCTGGAGAGATAACTGGGGTCGAGGGCCGCCATTCTGGCGAGTTCTCTGCGAGATAAGCCCTTGGTTTGCCTGGCGATACGGAGCAGATCGCCGAACTGAGAGCCGGCGGTCATGAACACCTCGATTAGAAGATAGCACTGGTGTGGCATATATGGCAAGTGGAAAGAGTTGTGTGACTCGTGTGTCTAGACAGCATAGTTGTTCACGTTTGGAAAGTGGATGTCTTGACACCATGCAGGCTCAATACTAAAATGAAGTTGTCTCGATGACAACGATTCGCCCATGACGAATGACACACGTAGGACTTTTCAGCCAAGTCCGGAGCCAAGCTCCGGGGCCCGAGGAACGCTTTGGCTTGCGGTGGACGGCCAGATGACCGCGTTCAGGCTCCAGGGCGAAGGCTTCGATTTGTCGGCGGGCCCGCCCAGGCCCGTGGCGGACTCCCTCGCTGCGGGGACGGCGCCGACGGCTATAGTGCTGTCGGCACGTCGAGGGAGTCCGCCACCTTGGGTGTTGATCGTCAAGGACTCCACCCCAGCGACGGTCAACGCGATGCCGGTCGTCACCGGCATCCGGGTGCTGGCTGATCGCGATGAGATTTGCATAGCTGATGTCGGCCTCCTGTACTTCTCCACCGAGGTCCTCCCCGTGATCGAGCCGTATCCCGGTGGATCGCGCGCCGCTTACTGTCCTCGCTGCAAGTTGCAAATTGAGGCCGGCATGCCCGCCGTGCGCTGTCCGGAGTGCGGCGTCTACCACCACCAGCTTGAAGAACGGCCATGTTACACCTATGCGCCGGCCTGCGCGGTCTGCGGCGCTCCCGCAGAGCTCGGGGCCGGTTACCGCTGGATTCCGGAGGAGCCGTGAGTACGCTGACGGTAATCGGCGCGGGCAATATCGGCAGTCATGTGCTGCCGCTGCTGGTGCGTCTGCGGGAGGTGGACCGGATCCGGATCGTGGATCCGGACAGCTACGAGTCGAACAACCTCACATCGCAACAAGTTGACGTCCACGAAGTGGGCAGGCCGAAAGCTCTAGTGCAGGCGCGGCGCCTGCGGGCAGTCCGCCCGGACGTGAGCTTGGAGCCGGTGGTGGCTAGAGTCGAGGACGTTCCGCCGGGCAGACTCAGAAGCGATTTGCTGGTCGGCTGCCTCGACTCGCGGCGCGCACGCCAGCGTGTCAATGAGGTCGCGTGGCGGCTGGGCATTGCATGGGTTGACGCCGGCGTTCATCCGGCGGAAATGCTGGTGCGGGTCAGCGTTTACATTCCATCCTCGGAGGCCGCCTGTATGGAGTGCGCATGGTCCGAACGCGACTACGAGTTGCTCGAGCGGGTCTACCCGTGCACACCCTCACCCGCAGCCCAAAGTACGGAGGCACCGGCGCCGCTCGGCGCTCTGGCGGCCTCTTTGCAAGCTCTCGAATGCGGGCGCCTGCTGGCCGGCGACCGGAGCATGGCGGGCAAGGAGATCGTCATGCACGCGAGGTCAGGGCGGCTCTACCGCAGCGATCTGCGTCGCAGCAGGACTTGCCGCTTCGATCACGAGATCTGGCGGATCGAAGGCGCCCTACCTGGCAGGATGACCATTGGCGAGGCGCTGGAGATCGGACCGCTGTCGGTTCCCGGGAAGTACTTCACGCTGTCGGCGGTATGTCGGCGCTGCGGAAGGCGAACCAAGGCTCTACGGCTGACGAACGGGGCCGGACTGGTGAAGGCCAAGTGCCGGAGTTGCGGCGGGCAGCTTCAAGCACCAGGCTTCGAGTTGATGGAGCGGCTGGACGGCGGCCTGCCCGAGCGCTGGCGCCGTCGTTGCTTGTCGGCCGCCGGGGTCGTGTCCGGTGAGATCGTAGCCTTGGGCGAGCGTTATGTCGAGGTGAGCTGATGCGCGATGTGATTTTGGAGTCCTTTCTGGAGCGGCAATACGCGGAAGCGAGTGCGCTGGCAGCGGCCAGCGAGATCCTCGACTTGTGGCCGCAAGACCTGCAACGATATGTTGCGCATTTACACTGCCGCGGTTTGGTGCGTGACGCCGGCGGCCACATCCGCGAACACAACGGTCCCTTCACCGTAGGCATCTTTCTCCCGGCGGACTACCTGCGCGCCGCCGAGCCCATGACGGTGGTAACCTGGCTTCACCCGCCGGAGGTTTGGCATCCCAACATCGCGCCGCCGGTGATCTGTTTAGGGCGGATGCCTCCGGGGACGCCGCTGGTGGACTTGCTCCATCAAGTCTACGAAATTATCACCTGGCAGAGGTTCACCCCCAACGAGTTCGATGCACTCAACAAGGCCGCGTGCCAGTGGGGGCGGCAACATCAGGAGCGCTTTCCGGTGGACCGACGGCCCTTGAAGTGGAAAAGGGCGCCGAAGTGAGAAGTGGTTAGCGGTGGAGCGTATGCCGTTTGTGAGGTCTCAGATGACCGAGTGGCGTGCGATAGCAGCGATGTTGGAAGCCGGGCTGAAGCGGCGCGCGACGCTGATCGAGCGAAGGGGCCAATCCGACTGGGACTTCGCGGTCAAGAACGGCGGCGCGGTGCTTGGTCACGCGCGTCTCACTGAGGACTGGGTATTGTTCGACCTGCCGTTCGGCGGCGTGCTGGATGCGAGGGAGGCGTGGCGGCTCCTGGCTTTGAATGGGCGCCTTGGAGCGAACGTCAAGTTCGCGCTTCGCGGCCGCGCGGTGCACCTGCGTGCTGAGATCCCGGTGACGCCGGACACTGACCTGGCATGGCGCGTGGAGAGCACGTGTCGGGCCCTTGAGGAGGGCCTCGAGCCGGCCTTGCAAGAGTCGCCGTCGGCGCCCGAGGCTGCCGGGGCGTCGGCTTGTCGTCAGATGCGGTTAGTCACTTTGCTGGAAGAAGCCGGCTGGCCCGCCATCGAAAGGGACGCAGAGCGCTGCGCAGTAGAGCTGGAGGTCGGCACTCACAGCTATCACCAGGCCCTCGTCGAGCGCGGCCATGACGGGTTGCGGATCACGGCCGAGCTTGTGAGCTGGTCGGAGCCCGCCGAGGAGTCGCGGAACGCGCTGGCGATTCTGCTTCTCAAGGCCAACTGGGGCATCCGATTGGCCCGCGCAGCAGGGGAGGACGGCGGGAGCGTCCGAGCTTGGTTCGAGGCGGCCTGTGCCTCCGCGCCGGACCCAGGGCAACTCAGCGTGGCGCTAGGTGCTTTGAGCGTTGCGTGCCGGATTGCCGGTCGGGAGGCGGCGGCTCTGGAGGAACCCGAGTTAGCAATGCATTACCTGCGGATGCAAGGTTATCGCGAGAAGTTACAAGGTTTGTAAGATTCACGTGTTACTCGCAGGTATTACTTGAATGAAAGGAGGAGGATCATGGCGACTGAGGCAACAACCAAACTCTGGCTGGAGGCGAGCGACGTCTCCGGGCAGAGGGTGATCGAGAAGCGTGACATCCCTCCGGAGATGACGGTCGGTGAACTGCTCCGGAGTCTGTTAGCTGAGCTGCATCTGCCGGACAACATCCCGTACCAGGTCCGCTTAGATCGCGAGGGGCGTCACGTCAACTACTCGGAGATCGTTTCCGAGGCGTTCGAGACAGGCGATCGAGTGACGATCCAGCCGAGCATTGATGCCGGCCGGTAGTCCGCACTCGCGGCGAGGCTCGCGGAGGAGAAGGTTGCTGGAAAACGCATACCAGTACGTCCTCGAGCTTTACAAAGACGATGGCGCGTGGCTGGGCCAGGCCTCGGTGGAGGCCGACTGGGTGCCTGCGATCGAGTGGGCCCGGCTGGTCGCGATTCGTCGCGGTGAACTCTCGGCCGAAGATTTCGCGGCTCCGGCGTCAGTCGAGCCGCTGTGGGACCAAGAAGCGGGGGAGCCGCGAATCGCTGGTTTCGAGGTAAGCATCGCCGCCGACGGCGGGCGGCAAGCTAAGTCTCGGTTTCCAACCACGTATTTTCGGCGGTTGGCGGTGGAGGCTTCGGCTTACTTTGTGGAGCAGGGCCACCTGGCGGAAGGCGAGATTTTCCGCTATGCCGTCAGCGCCTATCGCCGAGCGGCGCCCTTCGACCAGGCCTGCAACCAGGTCAAGGAGCTTCGTCCCCGGTTGCAAGTGCATGCCGGAATCCTAGAGGAATACTTACGGCGGGCGGCGCCGGTGGGCGTGGTGGATGCGCAGGACCTTCCGGTTTTCTTTCGCTCATCGGTCCTCGAGGAGGCGCGAGAGATGACGCGGGCGCACACCGGGTTGGAAACCGGAGGCGTGCTGATCGGGCGCTTGTGGCAGGATCGCGATGCAAGGGAGCTCTTTGCCGAAGTGACCGCTCAGATCGCACTCCGCACGGTTGGAGAAATGACTCGCCTCAGCTTCACACCCGAGCGTTGGAGCGAGGTGGAAGCTGCGATCGTGCTGCGCGGGCGGGAGGAAACTTACCTTGGCTACTGGCACTCCCATCCGGTTCATGCTTGGTGCCGCGAGAAACAAAGAAGCTGCTGTCCGGAAGGATTGAGTGCTTGTCGGCTAGCGCGTGATTACTTCAGCCTCGAGGATCGCGCCGTGCTGAGAGTCGTTTTTCCCCGCGCGTACAGCCTGGGCCTGGTGGTCAATGATGCGCCTCTGAACCGGCTGACATTCTCGCTTTTCGGCTGGCGAAGAGGTTTCATCGAAGCGCGCGGGTATTACTTATTGGAGGACAGCGATGCCTAGTGCAGCTCGCACTTCGCAGTTGGAAGACATGCTGAGGGAACTGCTGCGAGTGGCGGACAACCCGGCCGACATGGCGCGGAAGCTGGAGGCGGTCGCCATGCTGCGGGCTCACTCGCCGGAGGCGGCGGCGCGTGTGGACAGCTTGTTGTTCGAACACATCGAGCGCTTGCGCAGCGCCTTGAGCGTTGCGGAGCAGGCGCAGGGTAAGCTGCGCGCGCTGGTGGAGAAGCTGACCGCTCCGGCCTGGCATCCCGCCCTGCTGCTGGGGGTGGCGGAGACGGCGCAAGGCCACGCGGCTCTGGTGCTGGATGGCCACGTGCGCCTGGTGGTAGGCCTCCACGACGAGGTGGATCCGGATACCCTCGAGGTCGGCGATGAAGTCCTGCTCGCCGGCGAGCGGAACATCATCCTGTCGAAGTCGCCGTTCACCCACCGGCTCTGCGGCGAGACGGCAATCTTCGACCGCTACACGGGCGACGGGCGTATGGTGTTGCGGTACCGCGACGAGGAGATCTTGGTGGAGCCGGCGGCCGCCCTGCGCCAGGTTCGGCTGCATGCGGGCGATGAGCTGCGCTTCCACCGCGAAGCCTGGCTGGCGCTGGAGAAGGTCGAGCGTTCCCAGGATAGCAGCTTCTTCCTCGAGGATACGCCGCGCGAAACCTTCCAGCACATCGGCGGACTGGACGGCCAGATCGATTTGCTCAAGCGCTCCATCCGCCTGCACCTTTACCATGCCGATTTGGTGAAGAAGTACCGGCTGGAGCGCAAGAAGGCGATCCTGCTTCATGGGCCGCCGGGTACAGGCAAGACGCTGATGGCTCGCGCTCTGGCTAACTGGCTGGCGCAACTGTCGAAGACAGGACGGTCGCGGTTCATGAACATCAAACCCGCAGCGCTGCACAGCATGTGGTACGGGCAAAGCGAGGCCAACTATCGCGAGGTGTTTCGCATCGCGCGCGCTGCGGGCGAGCGGGAGCCGGAGATCCCGGTGGTGATGTTCTTCGACGAGGTAGACGCGGTGGGCGCCACCCGCGGTCACTCCTGGCAGCGGGTTGACGATCGGGTGCTCAACGCGTTCATGGCGGAGCTGAACGGTTTGGAGGAGAGGGGCAACATCCTCGTAGTGGCAGCCACCAACCGCCTGGACGTTCTGGATCCGGCGCTGGTCCGACCAGGCAGGTTGGGTGATCTGCTGATTCACATTCCGCGGCCCAACCGTCGAGCGGCCCGCGACATATTCCTAAAGCACTTGCCGCCTGAGGCGCCCTACGCGGTGGATTCCCAGGACCCGCAGGCGGCGCGGGAACATCTGGTGGACGCCGCGCTCACACGGCTGTACTCGAACGACGGCGAATCCGAATTGGCGATCCTGACCTTTCGCGACGGCAAGCGCCGGCCGGTGCGCGCCAGCGACCTTATCAACGGCGCCGCGATCGCCGGCATGGCCCAGAGCGTCAAGGAACGGGCCTGCACGCGCGAGGCGGAGACCGGAGTGAGCGGCATCAGGCTGGAGGATATGCTGGATGCGGTCGCCGAGTACATGCGGACTGCGGCCGCCACGCTCACGCCGGGGAACTGCCGCGAGTACCTCGAGGATCTGCCTCAGGATGTGGACGTGGTGCGAGTGGAGCAGCGGATCCGGCGCGTTGCCCGCCCGCACACCTTCGTGAACTTGTCTTAGACAGAGGAGGCGCCTTGTCGGTGGAAAGACTGCCTAAACTTTGTGGGGGCGACATCGAGCTGGGC
>FWPU01010442.1_pt1 | contig 13796 bp, 13 predicted proteins | sample 2228361 | NCBI WGS metagenome assembly FWPU01 (sample SAMEA103939777, study PRJEB20133) | metagenome | reverse complement strand
CCGGCCGCGGCCGGGGCCTCCCCCCCGCCTCGCGCCGCCCCCACGGCCTCGAGCTCCGCGACCCGGGCCCGCACGGTCGCGGCGGCGGCCCGGAGGGCGGCGAGCTCGTCCTCCTCCAGGGGCAGCTCCACGATCTCCTCCACGCCCCGGCGGCCCAACCGGACCGGGACGCCGAGGTAGACGTCGGAGAGGCCGTACTCCCCGCGGAGGTACGCGCAGGCCGAGACCACGCGGTGCTCGTCGCGGAGGATGGCCCGGGCCATGTCCGTGATCGCCGCCGAGGGCGCGAGCCAGGCGGAGCCCCGCGGGAGCAGGGCGACGATCTCCGCCCCCGCCTCCCGCGTGCGCTCCACGAGGGCCTGGATCCGATCGGGGGGCAGGATCCTCGTGAGCGGGAGCCCCGTGACCCGGGCCAGCCGCGGGAGGGGGACCATGGTCTCGCCGTGCGAGCCGAGGACGATGGCATCCACCCGGTCGGGGGTCGTCCCGAGCTCCGCCGCGACGAAGTACCGGAACCGGGACGTGTCGAGGACACCCGCCATCCCCACGACCCGCTCCGGGGGGAACCCCGAGACCCGCCACGCGAGGGTCGTCATCTCGTCCAGCGGGTTGGTCACGACGACCACGACGGCCTGGGGCGACCGCGGCGCCACCTGCTCGACCACGCCCCGGACGATCTCGGCGTTGGTCGCGAGGAGGTCGGCCCGGCTCTGCCCCGGCTTCCTCGGCAGGCCCGCGGTGATCACGACGAGGTCCGAGCCCTCCGTGGGGCCGTAGTCCGACCCGCCGACGATGTCCGTGCCGTGGCCCCGGAGCGGGGCGGACTGGGCGAGGTCGAGGGCGACCGCCTTCGCGAGCCCCTCGATCACGTCCACCAGCACGAGGCGGGTCGCGAGGCGATCCTCGAGCAGGCGGAGCGCCGTCGTCGACCCCACCATGCCCGCCCCCACGACCGTGACCTTCATCGCGCCTCCCGTCCGCACGGGCAGGCCCGGCCATCGGCCGCCGGGCCGGAGAGCCGCGCGACCACCGCCGCGACCAGCTCCTCGAGGGCCCCGTGCCCCCCGCCCCGCCGCAGCAGCACGCGCCGCGCGACGATCCGCACCCGCGACTCCAGGGCCAGCCGCTCGACGTCCGGCTCCCCGGGCCCCCGCCGGCGCCCCCGCTCGCCGGGGCCCGGGGGGGGCGGGGCCCCGCCGCCCGCCGGCCCCGCGGCGTCCCGGATCTCCACGCCCAGGGCCGCCGCCCGGTCCCTCGCGAGCGGCGTGACGACGGTCCCGGGTTCCACGGCCAGCTCCCGGGCCCCGCCCTGGGCGGCGGCCTCCACCTCCCGGGCGGTGAGGACCCGGACGTTCACCAGTCCCTCCCCTCCAGGGCCGCCAGGGCCGCCGTGGCCGCGTCGCGGCCGGTCAGCACCTCCGCCTCCGTCCCCGACATGAACAGGCGCCCGAAGCGCCCGGCGTTGGAGACGTAGACGACGTCGATGTTGGCGGCCTTCTCCGCCTCGTTCATGGCGAAGCCCGCGTAGGCGGCCGGGGCCACCTCCATCACGCAGAGGGTCTGCCCGGGCACGAGCAGCGCGCCGCGGCGGAACTTGTTGATGAGCTGCGCCTGGTAGGGGTCGACGTTGGTGATCACCTGGCTCGTCGCCACCTTCGGGCGCAGCCGGTCGGTCTCCTCGGCCCCGAGGTACGCGAGGACCGCGGCCCCCGCCGAGCGGACCGCCGCCTGGTCGAACGAGTGGATCTCGAGCAGGCCGAACTCGCGCTCGATGAACTGCGTGGCCGGCCGGACCTGGGCCGCCTTGAGCGCGACGTCGGCCACCGGGAAGACCTCGTTCGCCGGCGCCATCTCGATGAAGAGCTCGGCCATGCCGGCCACCGGGACGTCGCCCTGGATCGTGGCCGCGGCGTAGGCGGCGAACTGCGGCTGCATCCGGTCGAGGTAGGCGTAGGCCCGCAGCTCCCTCATCCCCGCCCCCCGACGGGCTCGCCCCAGCGCTCCAGGACCCGACGGACGAGGTCCTCGACGAGGGCCCGCGGGTCGCCGTGGGTGGAGGCCACGAGGGCGGAGCGACCGTCCTGCATCCCCGGCGCGGCGGCCGGGCCCGCCGCGGACCCGAGCACCTCCCGCCAGCTGCGGATCCCTCGGGCGACCCTCTTGCGGTTGATCAGGTGGAGCGGCCCGATGTTGTCCGCGGTGATGCTCCCGCCCCACGTGCCGGTGCCGAGCATGAAGCTCGGGGGGAGCCCTGCCGTGGCCCCCATGGCCCCGAAGCACGTCGGCGTGTTCACGAGGACCCGGAACGCGCGGGCCGCCGCCGCGTACGAGGCGATGACCCGCTCCTCGGTCGCCCAGATGGCCGCCGTGTGCCCGTCGCCCCCGTACCGCAGCAGCTCGCCGGCCCGGGCGATCCCCTCCTCGGGCCCCGAGACCACGTACCACTTGAGCAGGGAGGTGAGGATCTCCATCGAGAGCGGGTGGTCCCGCCCGACGCCCCGGGGGCTCACCACCAGGACCGTGGTGCCGGGGTCCACCCGGATCCCGGCCCGTTCCGCGAGGACCGGGGCCGGCTGGCCCACGCACTCCGGGTGGATCGTGCCCTGGGGCGTCACGCAGACGGGGACCAGCCGCTCCGCCTCCGCCTCGGTGAGGAACCGGGCGCCGAGCCCCTCCAGCCGTTCCCGGACCCGTGCCTCGATCGCCCGGTCGACCAACAGCGCCTGCTCGGAGGCGCACGGCGTCCCGTGGTCGAAGGTGGCGCTCGCGAGCGTGCCGCGGACGGCATCGTCGAGGTCCCCCACCGAGGCGTGGAGGTAGCTGGGGACGTTCCCCGGCCCCACCGCGTAGGTCGGCTTGCCCGAGGAGTACGCCGCCCGGACCATGGCGAGGCTCCCGGTGGCCAGCACCAGCGAGACCCGGTGGTGGTGCATGAGCTCGTTGGTCCCGGCCAGGTCGATCTCGGTCATGCAGGACACGAGCCCCTCGGGGGCGCCCGCCTTCCGCAGGGCCCCCACGACGACCTCGGCGGCGGCCGCCGAGGCCTCGGCGGCCCGGGGGTGGGGGGCCATCACGACCGCGTTCCTCGCCTTCACCGCGATCAGGGCCTTGAAGAAGACGGTGGAGACCGGGTTCGTGGTGGGGATGAGGGCTGCGATCACCCCGACGGGCTCCGCGACCTCCACGACCCCGATCTCGGGGCAGGAGGAGAGGATCCCCACCGTGGTGAGGGGGGCGATCGCCTCGTAGACCTCGGTGGTGTTGAACCGGTTCTTGATCTCCTTGTGGTCGGGCCGGCCGTAGCCCGTCACCCGCACCGACAGCTCCGCGAGCTCGCGGGCGGCCCGCCGGCCGGCCAGGGCCACGGCCTCCACCGCCCGGTCCACCTCGGCCTGGGACGCCCGGGCCCACGCGTCGGCCGCCTCCTTGGCCCGGAGGGCCAGCTCCCGGGCCTGGGCGACGGAGCGCAGGTCGCGGTCCATCCCTGCCTACCGGTAGAAGCCGAAGACCCGGCAGACCCCGGACTCGGCGCAGCGGCCGCCGAGCGCCTCCCGCTCCACGTGCTCGAGCATCTGCGCGGGGGTCATCCCGTCGAGCCCGAGCCGCTCCACGGTCCGTCCCTCCGCCCACCAGTCGATCCCGCACATCGCGCTGGCCAGGTGGATCAGCGAGTCGATGGTGGGGGTGGGGACCCCGACGGCCCGCCCGAAGCTCGCGATCGGGACGAGCGAGTTGGGGACGTCGTCCAGGATGTGGTTCTGGGCCAGGATGTGGCTGGGCGCGGTGAACCCCCAGTAGTAGGGGTTCCGCATGATCGCGTCGTAGATGTCCTCGCCGACCACGTGGTAGCTCTCCCGGTACCAGTCGAGCAGCGACCAGACCTCGCGGAGCCCGATGGCCCGGGCGACCTCCTGCTTCTCCCGGTCGACCTTCTCCATCACGAGCGTGGCGATGGAGCGGGTCACCTGGTCCTTGTAGAACTTGAGGTCCTCGCCGGCGGCGGTGCGCTCGATCACCTGGGTGTTGAGGAGCACCGTGCCCGGGTGCACGACCGGCGCCACGTTGTTCAGGCTGGTCTCGAGGACGTTCTGGGCCGGTTCGATCTGCGGGTAGAGGTCGCGGACGTACTCCATCAGGAGGTCGTTGTCCGCGGCGGGCAGGGCCGCCGCCCGCATCCGGAACTTCTCCTTGAGGATCTCCACGGTGTGGGGGCCCCGCCGCTCCGCGGCGTAGATGAAGGTCTGGGTCTCCCCGAGCACGATCCGGGCCGAGCAGGCGAACCGGACCAGGGTCCGGGCGAACTCGAGCGCGCCGCCGGTCCGGCCCGGGTTCAGCAGCACCCGCTGGCCGTCCTCGAGCATCGGGGCGAGCAGCGAGGCGTAGACCCGGTGCGAGAAGGCGGGGGCCACGATCATGATGAGGTCCGCTCCCTTCACCGCTCGGTCGAGGCTCCGCTCGAACCTCGCGACCTCGGCGAAGCCCTGGACCTCGGGACCGACGATCTCGATCCCCCCGGCCTCCTCCAACGGGGCCAGCTCCCAGGAGAACGGGGACCACATCGCCACCTCGTAGCCGACGAGGCTCATGTGGCCGGCCATGGCCATCCCGCCGTTGCCGCCCCCGAGCACGGCCACCCTGAGGCTGCCCACCCGCTTGCCCCGACGCCCCGGGTCCACGGCTCGCTCGAAGGGCACCCCCTCCGAGGGGGCGCCCGGCCGGGTGCCGGCGGCGCCCGGCCCGGCCCCGGCGACGCCGGGCGCCGGCGCAGCCTCCCGCGGCGGGGCCGACGCGGGGCCCCCCGGGGAGGCGGCCGAGCGGCCGAGCTCGGCGATGATGGCTTCGACCAGCTCGTCGTTGACCGCCATGGAGGCTCCTTCCCCTCAGCCCGCCGATCAGCTCGGGGTCGGGCCCTCCCTCCGGAGGATCGTCTCGGTCTCCGCGTGCGGCCGGGGGATCACGTGGACGCTCACGAGCTCGCCGACCTTGGCCGCGGCCGCCGCCCCGGCGTCGGTCGCCGCCTTCACGGCGCCCACGTCGCCCCGCACCATCACGGTCACGAGGCCGCCGCCGACCTGCTCGCGGCCGACCAACGTGACGTTGGCCGCCTTCACCATGGCGTCGGCCGCCTCGATGGCCCCCACGAGCCCCCTGGTCTCGATGAGGCCCAGCGCGATGTTGGTGGTGTTGTCTGCCACCGGCGTCCTCCTCCTTCCTTCCTCTCGACCGGTCACTGCCCTTCCCACGGTCCCGCGTCGCGACCCCCGGGTCCCCGCCCCGGGCCGTCCGGGCCGCGCCGCTCGCTCCGCCATCCCGCCTCCTAGCCCTTCCGGAACGTGGTCTCCTCGCCCACCTGGATGAGGTCCACGATGCCCACGACCGTCGCGTCCGTCGGCGCGCGCTGGGTGCGCCCCGGCACCCGGGCGCCCGATCCGAACGTCACCAGCACGACCTCCCCCACCCCCGCCCCCACCGTGTCGGCCGCGACGAACCGTTCCGCCCCCGGCTCCTCGACCCCGTCCGCGCCGCACGGCACGCAGAGCAGCAGCTTGAGGGCCGCGAGCCCCGGGTCCTTGGCCGTCGAGACCGTGGTGCCGACCACCTTGGCGAACCTCACCGGGGCCTCCTCACGCGTCGAAGTAACGGGCACGTTCCCAGTCGGTGACGGTCGAGCGCCACAGGTCCACCTCGTGCCTCCCGAGCGTCATGAACACCTGGAGGTACTCCCCGAGCACCTTCTGGGCCAGGTCGTCCCGCTCGAGCAGGTCCAGGGCCGCGCTCAAGGTCACCGGGAGCGGCGGCAGGTCGGTCCGGGCGTAGGCGTCCCCCTCCACCATGGGGGGCGGCTCCAGCCCCTGACGGATCCCGTCGATCCCCGCCGCGACGCACGCGGCGATCAACACGTAGGGGTTGGCGTCGGCGGCCGCGTTCCGCCACTCCAGCCGGTTGGCGGGGCCGTGGCCGACGATGGCCCGCACCGCCACGGTTCGGTTGTCGATCCCCCAGCTCACGTTCACCGGGGCGAACGTGTACCCCTTCACCCGCTTGTAGGCGTTGACCGTCGGGCTCCCCAGGGCCGTGAAGGACGCCGTGCGGGCGAGGAGCCCCGCGAGGTAGGCGCGCATCACCGGCGGCGCCCCGTGGAACCCGTGGCCGGCCGGGGCGAACGCGTTCTCCCCCGTGTCCAGGTCGGTCAGGGACTGGTGGACGTGGTACCCCGAGCCCGACTGATCGGCGAAGGGCTTGGCCATGAACGACACCCCGAGCCCCTCCTGGGCCGCGATCTCCCGCACCGCGGCCTTGAAGAGCATCGTGCGGTCCGCGGTGGTGAGGGCGTCCGCGTAGCGGATGTTCACCTCCACCTGGGCCGGGCCGTACTCGGTGTTGCAGGCCTCGATCTCGATCCCGAAGGCGTCGAGCTCCCGCCGGACCCGCCCCAAGAGCCCCTCGAGGGCCGCGCCGCGCACCAGGCTGTAGCAGTCGATCTCCGGGTACAGCGGCGCCCCCTGGGCGTCGAAGATGTAGAACTCGAGCTCGGAGCCGACCTTGGGGTCGTAGCCCATGGACCGGGCCTCCGCGACCACGTCCTTGAGGATCCGACGGGTGCTGACCACGACGTCGGACCCGTCCTCCTCCACGCAGTCGCAGATCACGGAGGCCGCCCCCGGCCGCCAGGGGACCGGCCGGAACGTGGAGAGGTCGGGCACGGCCTTCATGTCCGGGTACCCGGTGTCGAAGTTCGCGTACCCGACGTCGGGCAGGACGTCGCACTTGCGATCCCAGATGAGGGCCGCGTTGGCGATGTCGAACCCCCGGTGGGCGCGCTCGAGGAACTGCCGGACCGGGATCCGCTTCCCCCGGGGGAACCCGTGGGCGTCGGGGAACGAGCACTCCACGGTGTGGATGCCGGCCTCCTCGCAGATGGCTCGAACCTCGCCGATGTCCATCCCCGCCTCCTACAGCCCCGCCGTCCGGCCCGGGATCCAGTCGGTGCCCGCCAGGGGGACCTTGGCCATGGCGGCGGCCTCGATCGTGAGGGCCCGCAGATCCTCGGGCTCGAGGTTGTGCACGTCGCCCTTGCCGCAGGCCTTGGCCAGGAGCGTCATCTCCATGACCATGGCGTTGAGGAAGTTCGCGACCCGGGTGGCCGCCTCCTCGATGTCCAGGCGGGCCACGAGCTCTGGGTCCTGGGTCGTGATGCCCACCGGGCACCGCCCCGTGTGGCAGTGGTGGCACCGGCCGGGGCGCGTGCCGAGGGCCGCGTAGTCGTCGAGGTAGAGGGGGGCGTTGCAGTTCAGGGCGATCAGGGCCGCCGTGCCGATCGCGACCGCGTTGGCCCCGAGCGCGAGGGCCTTCGCGGCGTCGACCCCGTTGCGGATGCCTCCCGAGATCACCAGGTCGACCTCGCCGTACAGCCCGATGTCCTCGAGCGCCTCGCGGGCCTGGGTGACGGCGGCCAGGGTGGGGATCCCCGTGTGGTCCAGGAGGATGTCCGGGGATGCCCCGGTCGCCCCCTCCATCCCGTCCACCACGATCACGTCCGCGCCGGCCTTCGCGGCGATCTTCACGTCCTCGAAGACCCGGGTGGCCCCCATCTTCACGAAGATCGGGATCCGGTTGTCGGTCGCGATCCGGAGCTCCTCCAGCTTCACCTGCATGTCGTCGGCGCCCAGGAAGTCCGGGTGGCGCACGCTCGACCGCTGGTCGATCCCCTTGGGCAGCGTGCGCATCTCCGCCACCCGGTCCGCGACCTTGGCGCCGAGGAGCACGCCGCCCGTGCCGGGCTTGGCCCCCTGGCCGACGGCGATCTCGATCGCGTCCGCCCGCCGGATGTGGTCGAGGTCGAGCAGGTAGCGGGACGGGGTCATCTGGTAGATCAGCTTGGCCGACTCCCGCCGCTCCTCCTCCAGCATCCCCCCCTCGCCGGTGCAGGTGCAGGTCCCGACCCTCGTGGCCGCCCTGCCCAGGGCGGCCTTGGCGTTCCAGGAGAGGGCGCCGAAGGACATCGAGGTGATGTAGATGGGGATCTCGAGCTCGAGCGGCGCGCTGCACCCGTGGCGGCGGCCCAGCACCGTCTTGGTCTCGCACTTCTCCCGGTAGCCCTCCAGGGGCAGCCGGGTCATGGACGCGGGGAGGAACGTGAGGTCGTCCAGCCGCGGGATCCTCCGGTGGAGCGAGAACCCCGTCAGCCGGTACCGCCCCAGGCGGGCCTTGGCCTGGATGTCCTCGATCGTGACCTCGTCCCAGGTGGGGCTCTCCCGCGTCGCGCTCGGGCCCCCCGGGAAGGAGTCGCCCAGGAGCTCGCGCCCTCCGTCGCCGTTCATACCTGCCTCCACAGGGCGGCCTCGCGGACGTCGAAGAACCACAGCCGGCCCTCGGCGACGACCTTCCGCAGGGGCTGGTCGGGCATCCGGAGGCCGTTCGCCTCCAGGTCGCGTCGGACCTCCTCGAGCTCCTCCGGGGTGGGCTCGCGCTCGACCGCGTCGGCCCCCAGGCTCCGGACGGGCCCGGCCACGAAGATCCGCCCCTCGTACATCGAGGCCCCCAGCGCGTCGCCGGCGCCCCCCAGGACCACGAGCTTCCCGGCGTGGGCCATGAACCCGGACATGAAGCCGACGCTCCCCGCCACCAGGATGTCGCCGCCCTTCATCGCCACCCCGGTCCGGGGACCGCCGTCGCCCTCGATCACGATGGTGCCGCCCCGCATCGAGGCGCCCGCCGCCCACGCCGTGTTGCCGTGGACCACGATGCGGCCGGCCGCCATCGCCTCGCCCAGGCCCCACCCCGCGTTCCCGTGGATCTCGATCGTCGCTCCGTTGTTGAAGCCCCCGCAGTAGTAGCCGACGCTCCCCAGGAACACGACGTGGACCGGGCGGTCGAGGGCCACCCCCAGGTTGTGCCGGGACCGGGGGTTGTGGACGGCGACCACCTCGTGCGAGGCGGCCAGCTCCTTCAGCCGGCGGTTGAACGCGTGGGCGTCGAGACCGTCGGCATCCAGGTGGGCGGCCCCCTCGGGGATCTGGACCTGGATGCCGCGGGCGCTGACGGTCGCTGCCATCGGACCTCCGTTCACGCCGCCCGCCGTTCGGGCGGCCGCGCCTGCCAGACCCTCGCCGTCCCCTCCAGGGGGACGTAGGTGTCGATCTCCTCGGGGAAGATGTGGCGGAGCGCCTGCTCCTCGGTGGCCATCGCGATCCGCCCCCCGGTCTCCGTCACCACGAGCGGCTTGATCGCCAGCCGGTCGGAAGCCATCCCGATCCCGTCCGCCGTCGAGAGCAGGTACGTGAACACCCCGTCGAGCTCGTCGATCGACCGCCGCAGGGCGTCCTCGAGGGACACCCCGAGGGAGAGCTGCTCGGCGATGTAGACGGCGATGACCTCGGAGTCGTTGTCGGTGAGGAACCGCAGGCCGCGCTGCTGCATGAGCCGGCGGAGCTTGAAGTGGTTCGTGAGCTGACCGTTGTGCGCGATGGCGACGTCGAGGAACGGGCGGGCCCAGAAGGGGTGGGACCACTCCACGTTCACGATGGACTCGGTGGCCAGCCGGGAGTGGGCGAGCCCGTGCGTGCCGACGAAGTCGTCGATCCCGTGCCGCTCGGCGACCGCCCGGGCGTCCCCCACGTCCTTCACGATCTCGAGGCGGCGCCCCATCGAGTGGACGACCACGCCCTCGACCCGCTCGACGGCGTCCAGGAGCGCAGCGGGCGGGCCGGGGAAGGACACGAGCAGGCGCAGGAAGCGATCGGCGGCGGCCGGCGTGTCGTCCAACGTCGGCTCGGCCACGAGCGCCGCCCCGAGCCCCCTGATCCCATCGACGATCCCTCGCACGGCATCGTCGGCCCGGGAGGCCTCGCGGATCCGCGCGCGCACGACGATCCGGTCTTCCTTCGGCTCCTCCCCGTACAGCGCGAAACCGGTCGAGTCGGGGCCCCGGTGGATCATCGCCACCTCCATCTCCTTGAGCAGGTGGCCCACGGGCCCCGGCCCCGGGAGGATCAACCCGCACTGACCGCACATCCCTAGCCCACCTCCGCCCCTCGGACCGCCGCGAGCTGGGCGGCCAGGGCTTCGTAGGCCGCCCGGATGTGGCGGCGGAGGAGCCGCTCCACGGCGTCCCCGTCACCCGCCTTGTACGCCTCCACGATCTCCCGGTGCTCCTGCACCATCCCGGAGACGGTGCTCGGGTCCCGGGTCTGGAAGGCGAAGGCCCGGGCCGACGTGTCGTGGTGCCAGACGCTCCCCAGGAACCGCAGCACGAGCTGGTTCCCGCAGGGCCGGGCCAGGCCCATGTGCAGTTCCATGTTGCTCCGGAACGCGATCGAAAGATCCCGGGGGTAGGAGCGCTCGTGCCGACGCTGGATCGCCTCGATCGTGCTCAGGTCCCTGGGGGTCGCTCGCTGGCAGGCGAGCCGCGCCGCGAACGGCTCCAGGATCTCCCGGACCTCGTAGACCTCGCGGATCTCCTCGGGCCTCACCCCTCGGACGAACATCCCCCGACCCGGCGACGACTCCACGAGCCCCTCCCGCTCGAGGCGGAGGAGCGCCTCCCGGATCGGCGTGCGGGACACGCCGAGCTGCTCCGCCAGGCGCCCCTGGTGGAGCCGGGAACCCGGAGGGAGGAGCCCCACGCTCATCATCTCGAGGAGCCGCTCATGGACCTCGTCCGCCAGCCGGCTGGTCTCCCGTCGCACCGGTCGGACCGTGGTGCACCCCCGATCACGTCCTCCCGTCCCGGGATGCTGCATCCTGCATCCAGGACGCACGAAGCATGCTCCTGCCCCCGGGCCCCTGTCAAGGCGGAGGCCCCGGCCGGGGGCCGAGGCCGGCGGCGACGCGACGGTCGGGCCGCCCGCGACGCGCCTCGGCGAGCCGTCAGGGGGTCCCCAGATCCCCCTCGAGGGGTGGGTCGGGGACCACGGCCCCATCCCCCTCGGCCCCGCCCCGACCCGCCCCGCCCGGGGCGGGGCCATCCGGACCACCGTCCCCGACCCACCGGATCACGGGGAGGAGCAGCAGCGCCGCCGCCCCCGCCGTCGCGCCCCCGATCGCGTAGACGCCCTGCGGCCCGGCGAGCTCTAGGAGGGGCCCCTCCGGCGGAGGGCGGGATCCCCGAGGAGGAACGCGAACCCCGCGCGGAGGCCGCCGTCACCCCGACCGCCCTCCCCCCGCGGCGCGGCGAACCTGCCCCTGACCGAGAGGACCAGGAGCGCCGAGACCACGAACGAGGCGGCGTTGCCGACGAAGACGGCCCGGGGCCCCACCCCGGCCGCGAGCACCCCTCCCAGGACCGGGCCGATGGTGATCCCGACGTTCCTCCCCACCGAGACCAGGCTGTTGGCCCAGGCGAGGTCCTCGTCCGGGACGAGGTTGGGGATCGCGGCGACCGAGGCCGACCAGAAGGGCGTCTCCACCACCGCCGAGGCGAAGGCCGCGGCGAGCAGCGCGCCGGGGTCCCGGATCAGCGCCATCGCGAGGAAGCACCCGGCGCCGAGGAGGTCGGAGGCGACCATCACCCGACGGCGGTCGACGCGGTCGGCGATCACGCCGCCCAGGGGGCTCGCGAGCCCCTCCACGCCGATCGTGGCCAGGAGCGCGGCCGACAGCCACCGGGCGTCGCCCCCGGTGGCTCGGAAGATCGCGTCCATGAGCGCCGTGTTCGCGGCGGCCCCGCCCGTCACGGAGATGGCCCGCGCCAGGGCGAGGCGGCGAACGTCAGCGCGAGCAGCGGCGGTGGACCGGGGCATCGAACGGGACACGAAGCGGACCCCTCTCGAGATCGGACGCGGCGGCCGGGCGGCGCCCGGCTGGGCGGGGGCGTGCCCGGCCGGCCGGGAGGGCTCCCGGCGGTCAGGCGACGAGCGTGTCCTGACCTCTCGTCCGCTCCATCACGGCGGCGAGCGTAGCACCCCGGGACCTCAGGCGGGGAGGACGATGAAGCGGATCGTGCTCGCGCCCACGGCCGCCCGGACCTCCTCCACGACGTCCGGGGGCACCGGGGTGTCCACCGTGAGGCCCATCAGCGCGAGGCCGCCCGCCTCCTCCCGGGCCACCTCCATCGTGGCGATGTTGATCCCGTGCTCGCCGAGGATCGTACCCACCCGGCCGATCACCCCGGGGCGGTCCTCGTACGTGAGGAACAGCATGTTCCGGGCGGGCGCCATCTCCAGCTCGAAGCCCAGGACCCGGGTCAGGCGCTCCCGCCTCCCCACGAGGGTCCCCGCCACCTCCACCGCCCCGTCCTCGGTCTCGGCGCGGAGCGTCACCAGGTTCACGTAGTCCGGGGAGACCGTGGAGCGCACCTCGGACACGGCGATCCCCCGCTCCGAGGCGACGATCGGGGCGTTCACCAACGACACCGGCTCGGAGACCACCGGCGAGAGCGCTCCCTTGAGCGCGGCGAGCGTGAGCACCCGGGTGTCGGCCTCCGCGATCCGGCCGAGGAAGGCGCACTCGATCGACCGGAGCGCCCCGCGGGCGAGGCCGGTGCAGAGCGCCCCGAGGCGCTCCGCGAGTCCCAGGAACGGGCGGACGACCTCCGGCACCTCGGCCCCCGCCGTGAGGTTGACCGCGGAGGGCACCACCTCGCCGGCCAGGGCGAGCCGGACCATCTCCGCGATCTGGGCGCCGGCCTTGTCCTGGGCCTCGACCGTGGCCGCGCCCAGGTGCGGGGTGATGACCACGTTCTCCAGGTGGAACAGGGGGCTGTCCCCGGGGGGCTCCTGGGCGAAGACGTCGAGGGCCGCCCCCCCGAGGTGCCCGGCCTCGATGGCCTTGGCAAGGGCCTCCTCGTCCACGATCCCCCCGCGGGACGTGTTCACCAGCCGGGCCCCCTCCTTCATGAGCGACAGCTCGCGGGCCCCGATCAGCCCCTCGGTCTCGGGGGTCCGGGGCAGGTGCAGCGACACGAAGTCGGACTGGACCAGCAGCGAGTCGAGCGACGGCATCAGCTTGACCCCCAGCTCCCTCGCCCACTCCCGGGTCACGTAGGGGTCGTGGGCGATCACCCGCATCCCGAGGGCCAGGGCGCGCTGGGCGACGAGCGTGCCGACCCGGCCGAGCCCGACGATGCCGAGGGTCTTGTCGGCCAGCTCCACCCCCTGGTACCGCGACCGCTCCCAGCGGCCGCTCCGGAGCGCGGCGTGGGCCTGGGGGATGTTCCGGGCCTGCGCGAGGAGCAACGCGATGGTGTGCTCGGCGGCCGACACCACGTTCGACCGCGGCGCGTTCAGCACGAGGACCCCCCGGCGGCTGGCCGCCTCGACGTCGACGTTGTCCACGCCGATCCCGGCGCGGCCGATGACCTTCAGCCGCTCCGCGGCCTCCAGCACCCGGGCCGTGACCCGGGTCTGCGAGCGGACGATCAGCGCGTCGTAGGGGCCGATGGCGGCCGCGAGGGCCTCGGGGTCCGTGAGGCCCTCGCGGACGTCCACCTGGAAGTCCCTGCGGAGGAGGGCGAGCCCCGCCTCGGAGAGCGGCTCGGTGATCAGGACGCGCACGGCACCCGACCCGTTATCGCCCCGCGAACACGCCCTCCGCGGCGGCCACCGCCGCCCCGCGCTTCGCCGGGTAGCCCATCGCCTCGAGCGTCATCTCCAGGGCCGCGAGCCCGCGGAGGATGTCCAGCTCTTCGTAGTAGCCGAGGTGGCCGATCCGGAAGACCTTGCCCTTGAGCGGCCCCTGCCCGGGGGCGAGGATCACGCCGTGCTCGGCCCGCACCCGGGCCACGAGCTCGTCCCCGTCGACCCCCTCCGGGGCCCGCACGGCGGTCACGGCCCAGGCCCGCTCGGGATGGTCCCCGT
>FWPU01010441.1_pt1 | contig 13796 bp, 14 predicted proteins | sample 2228361 | NCBI WGS metagenome assembly FWPU01 (sample SAMEA103939777, study PRJEB20133) | metagenome | reverse complement strand
AGGATCAAACTCTCATCTTCTCTCATGAGAGCCCTCTCCCCTCGCTGTCGTGTTCCACCTGCTCACCCGGTTGTCAAAGATCTCGGCCCGCCGAAAAATGCGGCCCCGAAAGAAACTCTTATATTACACGATCGCCCCCGGTCGTGCAACTCTGGAAGCGGCGCGTTCAGGAAAGCAGAACATCGTCGAAGTCAGCATCGCCTCCGGCACCTCAAAGGAAGCCGAGATCAAGCTGTTGAACGTCGCCCGCGCCAGCCTGGAAGAACTCCTGGAAGACTACCGGGATTTTCTCCGGACCCGCGGGCTGGGTCTCTGGGCAAAGGACAGCCGCCAAGCCCTCTTTGTGCGCAGGCTGGGAAGCGCGAAGGCGGCCTGCGTGAACGCATGACGCGGGCCCGCCTGGAATCGCGAAAGCGGGGACGCAAACCGTCATGAGCCGGCTCGCCTTCCCCCTGCGCAATTGACCCGCCGTCCCGGAAACCGCGTCCGGGGTAAAAGGTGATCAGCGGAAGGAGAATCCCCCTCCCCGCGGCTCCATCTACCGCTGGGTGCTGCCCACCGGCAGGCTGGAAATCAGCCAGCCCTGCCGGGTCCGCAGCGAGGTTACCGCCACCGGCTGGTCGCTCACCACCAGCAGCGAGCTCTCGAAATCTTCCTCCGAGGGGAAACGGCCGTTCCGACACCAACCGGCGATGGGGGGACTCTCCCCGGGTAGTCCGCAGATCTCGCTCAAAAACAGGGCTCTATGCTCTCCCGGCAGAAGCGTGAGCTTCGGCCAGTTCGATATCCACGGCGGCATCCATCCATTCTGGGGGTCGAACGGTCGCAGGGTGACCTCCGCCGGCTGATCCCCCGGATTGACGATAGCGAACCCCGTGTCCAACCTCTGCTGGGCTTTCCACTCGACCGGAAAGACGTGGAAGACCTTCGGCTCCTGACCCTCGATGCCGATTTCAGAAACCTGCCCCGTTTCCTCATCCAGGACTCGATAGATCCCCTGGGCAGCCAGGGGCAGCTTCGATTCGATTTCCGCGTAACCGACCTCCACGCCGTCTGCTTCCCCGGCAGTGATCTTCACCCGGGCGGACAGGAAATCGGCCATTCGGAGATCCAGGACACTGCGCCGCGTTCCGCCCACCGTGAGCTCCAGCGGCTCACCGGCGGGATCGAAAAAGCGCACCACCACCTCCTGGTCTTCCCAGGGATACAGGGTCTGCAGTTGCAGGACCATCTCCAGTTGCCGCAGGTCGGCCCGGCCGGCAGCCAACTGGGCAATGTAGGTGCGGAACGGACGCTCGACCAGATGCTCCATCCAGATCTCGTGGAGGTACTCCTCCCTGGGCTCAGCCCCAAAGTCGACCACCAGCGTGGAAATCCCCTCGGGATGCGCCGTCTCGATTCCTACAAACGGCCCCCGGCTGGTGTCTTTCGTCTCTGGTCCCACGGACTCCACAAAACCCAGGCTTTCACCCCGGGCGGTCAGCGCTTCAAGCCGCGCTACTGTCTCCGCCGTTCCGTTCCCCAGGATCACACCCACGCGCTTTACCGGATGCTGGAAGCGCAGGATGAGCGGCCTGCCGGCGGAGTCGCCGCCGTCCGGGGACACGTTGCGCACGGCGACACTCAGCCCGATGCCGCCGAAGTCCGGGAAAACCTCGACCGTTTCCAGACGTGGGAAACTGCCGCCGGAACCCACGAACTGCAAACCCAGCCGGGAGTGGAGATCGGCGGCAGGGGCATTACGGCGGAGAAACTCCCAGAAGATCAGACGGATCGGATCCTCGAACGCCGCCGCGCCGACCAATGCCACCTGGGCATCTCCCCCTGGCAGTGCCGGCGTGGGTGGTGTGTCGTGGGCGTCGGACCCCGGGGGTCCTGGCGCGGGCGGAGCATCCGAATCGCGCTCATTCAGCAGATTCGGATCCAGGACGGTGGCCAGCTCATCGAAATAGTCGGAGGTGGAATGTCCCCGGGCCTCGATCTCGGCCAGCAAGCGTTCCAGAACCTCTCGGGGCTGCACCACCCGGCCGTCGATGATGAGCGGAATGCCCTTGACGCCCAGAAAGTGACCGATCACGGTCGCCTCCGGCCGCTCGGTTTCGATCGCCTGTTTGAGGTCCCGGAGCGTGTCAGCCATAAACGGGATCGCCATTTCCAGCGGAAGCTGCCGGCCGTCGCAGGCGTAGAAGTCATAGCCCTCCTCGATGCCGACGATCCAGACGTACCGATCGGGCGGAGGTTCAGTTGGGCGGCGTGTCCGATCAGGGTGTGATAGGCCGTGACGCTACCCGGGTCGAGCGCGTCGACGGACGGGGAATGCCACAGCAGACGATACACGGAGAACGTGATGAGCGCGTTGGTGGCCCCATACTGGGCCGCCTCATTCAGGCGGGCTGTCTCGTCGGCCAGCCAGGCGCCAGGATCCGGATTCTGCCCGCGCGTGCCCGGAGCCGCCAGCAGGCCCAGCAACAACAAGCCCGCGGGAAACGCCATCCTGCTGCGAAGGGGTAACCACATCCCACACCACCTTTCCTTGGAAGACAGAGAGCCCCGGACCCCGCCAGCCGGCTCGAGACGGGTCCAGGCCTGCCCGTAAGTCCCCCTCTCCGCGATTCGACCTACCGCTGGGTGCTGCCCACCGGCAGGCTGGAGACGAGCCAGCCGCGCCGGGTCCGCAGGGAGGTCACACAGACCGGCTCGTCGCTGATCACCTGGAGTGCACCCTCGAAGTCTTCGTCAAATGGAAAACGATGGCACAGGCGAAACTCCCCCGGCAAATTGCAGATCTCACTCAAGAAGAGAGCTTTGTGCTCACCCGGAGCGAGAGTGAGGAGCGGCCAGTTGGACATCCATGGAGGTTTGAACTTGGTGCTTGGGTCATACAGCTTCAACTGCACCTTCGTCTCCCGGTCACCGGGATTCGCAATGGCAAAGCCGGTGTCTAATCGAGCGGCCGCCTTCCACTCCACAGGAAACACCTGATACACCTTCGGCTCTCTGGCCTCGACTCCCACCTCGGAGACAATCTCGGATGCTCCACTGACGGTCTGAAGAATTCCGAGCACATCAACGGGAAGACTCGACTCGATTGTGGCATACCCGACTCGGAGTCCGCCCGGAGGCCCGCCGCTCTCCAGCCGATGGGGGGAGTACTTGGGAAGGTCGAACTCCACGACCGCTCCGGCAGAGCCGCCAGGAAGCAGTTCCAGCGGTTCACCAGCAGAGTCGAAGAAGCTGACCCGGACTCGCGTAGCAAATGTGTCGCCGAAACTCTCATACGGGTTTTGAAACACCAACAGCGTGCGCAGTCTGAGTTCGCCGACCGAGCCGTCCGCGACCTGAGCAAGGCACGTGCGGAATGTGCGAGGCCGAAGGGGTTCCATCCAGAGCTCATGAACCTCCTCCTCCCTGGGGTCTGCCCCGTAGTCCAGGATCAGCGTCGCTATTCCCTCGGCATGCGTGGTCTCCAGGCCCACGAAGGGTCCCTCAAGCTCCACGCCGACCTGTTCGATGGCGCCCAGGCTCTCGCCCTTGGCCGTCAGAGCTTCGATTCTGGCAACCGTCGTCTCTGAGCCGTTGCCCAAGGCAAGTCCTACTCGGGCAAGGGGCTCCTGAAAACGTATGATCAGCGCACGGCCCGCGGAGTTCCCGTCAGGTGCCACGTTGCGGACTCCCACCGCCCAGTCGGGAAGGAACATGTCGTAGGGAGGCCTCTGTACCGTGCGGAACTCGGCCACACTGCCTCCCTCCCCTCGGAACTGGACACCAAGTCGCGAGTTGGCGTCGGTCGCGTCACCGGTGCGAAACAGGAACTCCCCGAAGCGCAGGACCATCGGATTCGAGAGGTCTTGCCAGGCAATTCTCCGTACTTGAGCCGAAGCGTCTGTGTGAAGGCTCAGCAGAGCGCTCCCCAGAATCAGGAGTCTGGTCAAGGACTTTCTCATCTCGGTATTCCTCCTCAGTAGATCCAGTAGGCGGTACCGGTTCGCTCGACGTCGATACCGTTTGCGTCGCCGGTGAGACCCCAACCCAGCTTCGAGCCCGTCAGGTCAGGAACGCCGATCCCATAAACGTTCTCCAGTGTCCATGAGCCGACCCAATCCCGGTATCCGATGCGCTGCCCATTCTGATGGACCTCGGCCATCCACCAGGGCTCCCACACGAAACTCAGTGGGTGAAACCACTCACGCTCGATGATCTGGACGCGGGCTAGGTCAGAACTGGCGAACGGGTTGGGACTCACGGCGAAACTGAAAAGTTGGCTCTTGCCGTGGCCGGGGCTTGCCAGGTCGTCGCCCGTGAACTGGAGCTTGCTCTCGTCCAAGGATTGCAATCCCGCCTATCTATGACTGACATGTTATCGCCTCTGTAAAATCCCACACACTCCTGTAGCTTCATGGGCTTCGAGTGTCGCCGGGTCGGGTGGGCAACGCCCAAGCCTGGCGTTGCGTGGGTACGCCCATCCGGAATCGAGAATCCGAGTGTTCCGCGTGATCGGAGCGAGGGGGAGTACTCTCCGACGGCCGGGGGAGTAAACCTTTCCGTGGGATAACGGTCTTATTCTGGTGCGGGAGCGGGCCGACACCCCATGCAGACCGACGACCACGCCCTGATCTTGCGAGCCCGGCAGGGAGACGCCGCCGCCTTCGAAAGCCTCGTCCGCCGGTACGACCGCGCCGTGCTGTCGATCGCCCTGCGCTACACCGGCGACCCCGAGGCCGCCAAGGACATCTATCAGGAGGTTTTCATGCGCGTCTACACCGCGCTGCCCCGTTTCCGGTTCGAGAGTCTCTTCTCCACCTGGCTGCACCGGATCACCGTGAACTGCTGTCTGAACAGTCGCTCCGCCGGACCCGGCCGCCGCGACCTCTCGCTCGAGGGCGAGGTCCTGGAATCCCCCGACGGCAACCCTGTCGCCGACCACGACCTGCCGGAAGCACTGGTGGACGCTCCCGACCCCTTGCGCCCGAGCCGCAGCCGTGAGATCCGCCAGCACCTCGCCGTCGCGCTGGACCGCCTGTCCCCGCAGCAGAAGCTGGTGTTCGTGCTGCGTCACTTCGAGGGGCGCCGGCTGCGCGAGATCGCCGACGCCCTCCAGTGCGCCGAAGGAACCGTCAAGAAACACCTCTTCTCGGGGACCCAGCGGCTCCGCGAACAGTTGAGTGAACTACGATGAACAACCAGCCTGACCACCACGACGAATTTCGGGAACTGTTGACCCTGTCCTGTTTCGGCGAACTGACTGCCGACGACCAGCTCCGCCTGGACCAGCATCTCGCCCAATGCCCCGACTGCCGGGCCGAGCGGGAAGACCTGCTTCGCCTCCGCGAGGCCTACGGTGACGATTTCCGTCCGGTTTCCGAGCCGCTCCTGTGGGAGGCCCGACAGCAGCTTGAACGGTCGCTCCAAGCCCGTCGCCGCCGTTTGCCGGCTGAACTGCCCGCCGGGCTTCGCTGGTGGCTGCGTCCGGCTTTCACCGCAGCAGCCGCCGCCGGCCTGCTGGGCGCCGGCTTTCTGATGGGGTATCTGGCCTTCTCCGGACGCGCTTCAGAGGCGCCCTTCGATCCGGCCAGCGGCGAATATCGGATCTCCGACCTGACTTTCGAGGAGGAGAGCAACGGCCGGTTCCGGCTGGTCTTCACTGCATCGAAGCCGGTCCGGATGGAGGGCACGCTGGAGGACCCGGCCGTTCAGCGGGTGCTGGCCTATGCCCTGGTGAGCGAGAACAACCCGGGAGTGAGGCTGCGTGCGGTCGGAGCGTTCGCCGCCCGGGTCGATTCCACCACCGACCGGGAGGTGCTCAACGCCCTCATCGGCGCCCTGCGCACCGACTCGAATCCGGTGGTCCGCCTGCAGGCGCTGCAGGCGCTGCGCAGCTATCCGGCGGACCCGGAGATCAGGCGCGCCTGGGTGGACACGCTGCTCCACGACTCCAACGCCCGCCTGCGTCTGGAGGCGATTGCCGCTCTCCAGTCGCTGGTGGACAAAGGGGTCCCGCTCGATGAAAGCCTGGTCCGCGAACTCGATCGCGGGCTGGGGCGGGAGGACGACCATTTCGTGCAGCGAAAAGCCCGCGAGTTCCTGCAACAGGCGGGATACGGCCGCTTCTAGCCCGCTCGATTCGGACCATTAACCGTGTTTGTGGAGGTAACCGATATGAAAACAACCAAAGTGTGTGCGCTGACTGCAACGTTCTGGATGCTGGCTGCGACTTGGGTCTCCGCCGCCCAGCTCACGAATGTCTCCCGCCGTTTCGAGGTCTCGGGAGCCGTCCAACTGGTGGTCGAGCTGTCCGCCGGCGATGTCCTCATCAATCCGGTCGCCACGGCGCAGAGCGTTCAGGTGGATGTGGTGGCCATCGACCAGAATGATGTCCAGTACCTCAACATCAGCCAGTCGGGTTCGACCGTGCGCGTGGAGTTCAAGCCTCAGGGTCGCTGGAATCGGAGAAGCCCCCGCTTCGAGTTCACCCTGCCGGCCGACGCCGCCCTCGACCTGAACACGGCCGGCGGGGATATCACCGTCACCGACACCATCCGCGGCACGGTGGAAGGCAAGACCGCCGGCGGGGATATCGAGCTGAAGGACGTCGAGGGTTCGGTCCGGCTGCGGACCAGCGGCGGTGACATCAGCGCCGGTGTGGTGCGGGGCGACTGCGATCTGTCGACCTCCGGCGGCGACATCCGCCTGGAGGCCGCCGATGGCGAGGTCGTGGTCAAGACCTCCGGGGGCGACATCCAGGTGGGTGACGTCGGCCGCCGGCTGGAGGCTTCGACGGCGGGCGGCGACATCCGCTTGGGCAACGTGGGGGGATCGGCGGTGGCCAAGACCGCCGGCGGCGACATCCATGTCGGCAACGTCGAGGGGTCGGCGGAATTGAAGACCGCCGGAGGCGATGTCGTCCTGACGGCCGCCCGGGGCTCGGTGGAAGCCAAGACCGCGGGCGGGGATCTCCAGCTCTCCCAGGTGGAGGGCCCCATCCAGGCCAGTACGGCGGGCGGCGACATCGTGGCGGAGCTGCTGGCTGCCTCGGCCGCGAGTTCCTTTAAGACGGCCGGCGGCAACATCGATTTGAAGGTGGCCCGGTCGGCGCGGGTCACGGTGCACGCGCTGATCCATGTTCCGGACGGGAAGTGGTCCCGGGAGGGGCGCGACTTCGGGATCGAGTCCGGCTTTGGACCGGTTCAGGTGGAACGGGATCAGGCGGCGGACGAGTTGCGTGCGGTGATTCCCGTCAACGGAGGTGGGGTCGAAGTGGTCTGTGAAACCTCCAACGGCTGGATCCGCGTGAATCCCCTGTAGGAATGGCTGTCCTGCGGGAGCGTCCTCCCCAGGGCTTCCCGGCGGGCAGCTTCGGGGCGGCCGCAGCCACGCGGATCCGGTCGGATCGGCGAGGCCGCGACCGCCTCACCAGACCAGCCGCTCCGGCAACCCCCGAAGGGCTCGCCTGAGTGCCTGGGCCAGGCCGGCAGGTCCTCCGCCAGCACATCTTTCGCCAGCTTTCGCCACTGCCGCTGTGACCAACCACGTCACTCTTTCCAGCCGCGACGGACTACCCGCACCGAAAATTGGCCTCCCGGCCCCACTCTGGCACCGGCCAGAACTCGGCCTCCTCGGAACGCCAGCACACGTCCCACCGCCGGCCCCCGGTCCAGCTCTCGACCCCGGGAATCCACCACCAAGGTCTCGCTGTCGTCAGGACAGGAAAGAACCATGGCTACACCAGAACCCTCCTCGACCGGCAGTAAGCCGTCAAAGCAGCATCCTTGCGCGGCGGCTGTCCCCGGCGGCAAACCGCAAACTGCTGCTCCGTCCGGACTCACCCGACAGACTTCGAACGGCAAGCAGCCTGCTTCCGCAGGGGGAGGAAAGTGGTACCAGACGACCCACGCCGTCCCGTCCGACTCTACGGCAAAATTCCCCGGCGCGTGAAACGGGTTCCCTACGGTATTCGCGTGGCTCTCGGGAGTTGTGGGGTCAAGTTCCAGACGCAGGTATGAGCCAAGCAGCGCTCCTTCACGCGAGAACCGGTGGACGACAGGGTAGGTACCCTTCCTTTGCCGCCCCACGTCTACATCCCGGAAGTCCGGTTCGCGCAATCCCAAAATGTAGAGCGTTCCCTGGCCATCGAGCCCCAGGCGGAAAGCGGCTACCGGTTCGGACAGCCTGAGAAGGTCCATCTTCTCTTCTGTACATCGCACAACGTAGGAAGCTATTTCGTCCGTTTTGAGATTGACGGCGCCCACCAGAACGTGCAAGCTCCCGTCCGCTCCCCAAGCCAGATCGTGGGCGGTAATCCGTGCCCCCGCGAGGAGGCCTCTTGAAGCCGCCACATTGCAGCCACCGGTAATCCTTCCGTCCCAGGAGTGCCGAATGACTTCACTTGAATTTGGATGCAAAACCCAAAGAGCTTCCTCGCCCGCCAGGACCTTCAAGGGGGGTCGTGCGGAAACAAACAGAGGGGGCTCTCCTGACGCTTGCCCCGACGCACCCACCGCCGGGAAAACCAAAGACAGCCCGACACACAGAGCAAACGCCGCTACAAGTCGGCAAAACGATCCCTTGCCTGAGTGCCTCATGGTTTGTCCCGCTTCCGAAAGACAGGGACTCTCTTTCTTTACCTCACAGCCATCAACCGCCCCGGCTTAGACGTTCGGATCGGGTGGGCAAGTCACAGTTTGGTAATATTCGACATACACCATCGAGTCCCACCAGCAGTCAAAAGGTTGCGACCAACGTCCGCAATAGTCGTAAGCCCAACCCCCGTACACGCAGTCATAACGAAACCAGGAGGATTCACAGGAACCCTCATATACCCAGCTTAATCCACATTCGTTGTAGCACCACACTGGAACCAACACAGCCTGCTCTTTCTGGCAAGCTCTTAAAGGCGAGACACTTAGAAGGGCTAAGCATGGTCACAGCAACGCACACTCTCGCGTCCATTGTGCGACCTCGATCCAATAGGGAATCTGCGGCAATTTTTTATATCAGAGATGGCGCCGGCTTGTCAATTAGGCATGAGGCCCCCCCATCTCGGAAGAGGCCGCAACCGTACCCGGCCGGAGCCCGAGTTTTCTTAGAGGCGAAAAACGGTGCCCAAGAACGCCGCGCAAGGGCCCTTTTAGGACCTTTGATCCAACCTCAGCCTTGTCTTATCAGACTATTCCCTTGGTCCGACCGCATTGGACCGGCCCCACTGATTCCATTGCGCTGTCAGCCACAGCATAATGCAGGAATGAGAAAGTCGATAACCATCCGCGACGTGCCTGCGGAAACCCGGGACGAGTTGGCCGCGCGAGCCACACGCACCGGCCGGTCTCTCCAGGAGTATCTCCGCCTCCGGTTGATCGAGATCGCGCGCCGCGCTGAGCCCGAGGACTGGCTGGCGCGCATTCGGGAAAGAAAAGCACACACCGCGAGCAGCCTCTCTCGGGCGAGCATCCAGTCCCACCGGGAGGCCGATCGCCGATGAGGCTGGTGGTGGACGCCTCGGTGGTGGTGGCGGCCCTCACGGACAGCGGCCCCGACGGGAGTTGGGCTGAATCCATCCTGGGGACCGACGACCTGGCCGCGCCCCACCTGATGCCGGCCGAGGTGGCCAACATTCTTCGCCGCGCCGAGCTGGCGTGCGAGATCTCGACAGAGACAGCCTCCCTGGCCCACGGCGACCTCCTCGCCCTGCCGGTTGCGCTCTTCCCCTACGAACCGTGCGCAGCACGGGTCTGGGACCTCCGCGCGAACCTTATCGCCTACGACGCCTGGTACGTGGCGCTGGCAGAGACTCTGGATGCCCGGCTGGCCACCCCCCTCGATGTCAGACTTGCGCAGGCCGTGGGACCCCGCTGCGAGTTCCTTCTCCCCCCGCCTCTGAAAACCTGAAGACCTAGGGGCGGCCGTTTTGGGGCGTGCAGTTGCACTCTGAGGGGGGCAGGTCGAGGGTGGAAGCCAAATCACAACGCGCGCAGCCTCGAGGTGAAGCTGCAGGAAACGGAAGGCAAGCCGACGGACCCGCAGTGTCCAACGCGATCGCCGGGCCCTGGACGGCTGCCAGGCGGCACACCTGCCTCGGGAGCTCCCACCGCCACCAGGCGACCCGAAACACGGCGGGGGAACGCCGCAGAAGTCGCCGCCGCCCGCACTGCCCTGACCTCCCCAGCCGCGGAGTCGGGCGGCGGCGCCCAAGCCGGGATCCCGTGACGAAACCCCGGCTCTGTCCGCATCAGAACTGGAAAACGTCGTTGTAGATCTCGGCGTACACCGAGCCGATCGCCGGGTGCTTGGCCGGCGTCGTACCTACGCCCTTGCAGGGGAATTTCCGGCCGACCAGGTACCGGTACTTGCCCGTGGCTTCCAGAACCTCATAGATGCCCGTGTAGGGACCGCCGAAGAGGTTGATGGTCTTCCGCGGATCTGTTTCCGGCCCCTCCAGGTGGACCAGGAATCGTCCCTCCACCTGGACCCGGAACAGGATCTGATCCCCCTCCACGTCCGTGAAGAGGCAGAGATCGTCGGCGGCGAACGCCGGCGGGGGAACCGCCAGAAACTGGAAATTGGTGGTGGCGGTACCCGACAGTGCACCCCGGAAGGTCCCGGTCCGGACACCGTCACCGGTAGCCGGAAAGTCGGTGACCACGTCCTGGTGAATGAAGAGAATCTGCGGGCTGGCGCCCAGATTCGGCTCGGGATCGATACCGTTGTCCCTTCTCCCGGCTGCCGCCCACAGGGCGGTACCGGCCACCAGAACCAACAGTGCCAACAGAACCGTACGACGTGACTTCAGATACTTCATCGAAAGACCTCCAAACAAGAAAACCCTCAACCCGGCGGCCCAGGACATCCCGGCCGCCGACTCTCATCCGCCGAAATACCTTCTCAGTGGCTGCCAGTAATACTCGATCCAGCCCTGGCGGTAGGATTCCGCCTGCTCCACCGGCACCTCGCTGTGCAGCAGCTTCAGCTCGGTGCCTCCGGGAACGCTGAGCAGCCGAAACTCCACCCGCGAAGGCGGCGCTCCTTCCGGCCATTCCGTGGTGCTCCACTGCTGGACAATCCGGGACGGTGGTTCCAGCTCCAGGTATCGGCCTTCGATATAGCCGTCCCAAGCAGTAAACCGACTCCCGGGAAGCGGCTTCCCGCTGGCCCGAGCACCCGTGAATGCAGCATGCAGTTTCGGGTCGGTAAGCGCCTCGTAAACCCGTTCCGGAGGCGCGGAAATGACGATGCTGAGCTCAAAGGATGTCGTCGCCACCGTCATAAGTCCTCAGGGAAGACTGTCCTCCAGCCGCTCCGGCTTGGTATTGACGTTGGACACCAAGCCGCCGTCGATGATGATGCTGACATAGGGCTGGGTCGCCGACCGCGAGATCTGAACAGTGGCCACGTGGGGATCGTTGTCACGACTCCAGGAACCGAATCCGGTAAACGTCAGCGTGTCGTATTCGCCCTCGGGCATGGTGGACCCCCGGGAGTTGGTGCAGCTCACGGAAGCCAGCCGGTACATCCTGAATGTCCCGCCTTCGGCCGGATTCGAGTTGGTGTATTCGAAGGAGGCGCTGCGCCCTACTGCATCGCAGGGGATATCGTAGCTGTAAGTGAAATTGTCCCCGGTGGAAGCGGTCGCCGATGCGCCGCCCCGGAACACGTAGGCAGCAGGCGGCGTCGGCAGCATCGCCTGGATCCTCAGGAACGGATCCAGCACGGAACCATCGCCGGCAATAAAGCTGTTGGCCTTCACATGATCCGGCGACGGGAAGCGGAATCCGCTGAAGTCCAGCCTGACCCCGCCATTGAAACGAAAGACGGTTTCGCCGTTCACTCCCTTCTCAAAAGATGCCGGCCCCCTGAAGAAGAAAGAACTGGGAGCGATCCGCCCGTCGTTCTGCTCCAGCAGGACGAACAGCAGGTCCTGGGCGATAAACCCGCGGTACAGGAACTCACCCAGGACTTTGCCCGTCTTCACGTTGACCACCCCCAGGGGAACGTCGAAGGGATCGTCGGCAAATGCCACATCGCGGAGAAAGTATGTCTTCTTGGGGAACCTCAGAAACTCTTCGTGCCCAAGCAGGCCCAGAGAGAGTCCCGGAAACGACAGCGGGCTTTCCGGCGGCTCCGCCAACAGCCCGGCGGGTGGGACGCTGGAAACAGTGAAGGGCACCAGGTCACCGAAACGCTGGCCGAACTGAATCTGGATCCGACCCAACAAATGGGAACGTCCAGTGGCGTTGCCGCCCAGTTCCGGGATGTTGAGCGTGAAGGCATCGCCGAAACTGGTGTTGTGCGTGTAGGTCACCATTTCCCACACGGTGTTGCTGGGGATTTCGGGACAGTTGTCCCCGCATTCCGGCCCCTCACTCTCCTTGGTAGTCAGAAACAGGTGCGGGTGCAGCGAGGTTCCCGGGGCGGGGATGCTGGCACACTGCCACCGGATATTGCAGAACGGCAGCGGGAAGCGGGGGACTTCGCCGCCGATCTTGTTGCCCAAGGCGAGGAAAGTTGAGCCGAAGAACGTGAAATCCAGCAACCCGTCCGGCCGCTGTTCAAACTTGGCCCAGGAAGAGCCGTAGATGCCCGGGAACTTGATGACCGGCGCTTCGAGATGGGGATTGACATTGCCCAAAGCCAGCAACGCGGTGTTGAGAAACAACACCCGGTACTCGAGGTTCGTCACCTCTCCGGTTTCCAGGTTGAGATCCCCTTCGGAAACCACCAGCGTATCGAACGGATCCCGAACCAGATTCAACTCCACCGGCATGCGGAAGAACTGCGGTGCCGACAAGACCCCCTTCTCTCCGCCCAGCCCGCGGGGGTGGGTGATCTCGAAGTGGGCAATGTTTCTGGCCGGGGGATAGAACTTGATCCGAATCACCCCGCTGATGTTGGCGTCGGTGATGACAAGACCGCCGAACAGGAGGTTTCCACAGGTACCGAACGGGTTGTCCTCGTCCGCCGGACAATCGACGGCGCGCAGAGCGTCGCCGAAGTAACTGAGTTCAGCGTTGATGGGAAGCTCCTGCACCAGGCCCGGGGGAAGCTGCAGGGGTCCCGCCGGCTCACTGCCGAACAGGCTGGCGGTGGCGCAGGACAGGAAGCAAACGATCGTGAGTCGGCGCATTGCTTTACGGCCTCCCCCTTTCGGGACGGGTTGCTGGGATCTGGGGCCGGGTTTCGCGTCCGGCAGCGCGGTCTCCGGTCAAACGGTTGCGGGCGCGCAACAACTGGCGCATCAGGGGTGCCGGAACAAATTCGGCCAACTCTTCCAACGTCGTCTCTTCCCCCTCGGCGGGACGGTAGTCCGCCACCGGGTCGGCTTCCAGCACTGTATCGAGGTTCACCGCGGCAAATCGCGTACCGTAAGTCTGGTTGAGGAGTTCCAACAGGTTGTTGGCGATCAGGGCGTGGCCGGTGGGACCGGGGTAGTATCCGCTCAGGGAATACAGCCCGCCAAGAAACTCTGCGTTGAGCTGCCGGGGGCCGGCGACCGCACCGGAAGTCCTCCACGAGCGCATCAGGGCATGCAGGTCGTGAACCACCGCCTTGTGCTGGGAGGCCGCAGCACGGATTTCCGAATTGAGCTGATTGACGTAGTCCGTGATCTCGGCGGCGGCGTCAGCCGACAGGTACGATCCGCTCGGGAGAGGGTCGATCTTGCGGGCCAGAAACTGGTTGCCCATTTCCACCAGGCCGGGGGTCGTGATCAGATCGTCCAGGTCGAGGCCGTATAGGCCGAGAACTGTAAACGGCGGGACCCGCAACAGCCGGGACGCCGTCACCGGATCCGTAAAATACGCCGTGTC
>FWPU01010440.1_pt1 | contig 13796 bp, 13 predicted proteins | sample 2228361 | NCBI WGS metagenome assembly FWPU01 (sample SAMEA103939777, study PRJEB20133) | metagenome | reverse complement strand
ATTCGGCGCCATCAGTTGATTCCGCTGCGGGAAGAGAACGGCACGCTGGAAGTGGCGATGCTCGACCCGCTCAACCTCGCGGTGGTGGACGACCTCAAGTTGCTGACGAGTTGCCGCATCGTGCCGCGGCTGGCGATGGAGAAGGAACTTCAGCAGGCGATTGACCGCACCTTCGACGTACGGCATCACGCCGAGCAAGCCCTGCGCGACATCGAGAGTGAGCGCGAGTCGTCCGAAGCGGAAGACGATCTGTCCATCTCCCAACTCATCAATCTCGCCGAATCGTCGCCGACCGTTCGTCTCGTCAACACCATCATTTACGGCGCGCTGAACCAGTCCGCCAGCGACATTCACCTCGAACCGCAGGAGAACGCTTTACGCGTGCGCTACCGCGTGGACGGGATGCTGCGCGATCATCTTGCCGTTCCGCGCCAGCATCACGCCGCCATCGTCTCGCGCATCAAGGTCATGGCGCGGCTCAACATCGCGGAACGCCGCCGCCCGCAGGACGGACGGATTACGGTTTCCAACAATAACAGAGATTACGACCTGCGCGTGTCCATCATGCCCGCCATTTTGGGCGAGAAAATCGTCATTCGCGTGCTGGACAAGGGCGCGATGCAACGGTCGTTTGAGCGCATCGGTTTTCTGCCGGACGAGCAGGAGATTTTCGAGTGGTTCGTGACCCGCCCCTACGGGATGATTCTCGTCACAGGTCCCACCGGCTCCGGCAAAAGCACTACGCTTTACAGCGCGCTGAACCGCATCAACACGCCGGAGAAGAACATCATCACGATTGAAGACCCGGTCGAATACCACCTGACGGGCATCACGCAGGTCGCTGTGAACCCGAAGGTGGGTGTCACCTTCGCCAGCGGTTTGCGCACCATCGTGCGCCAAGACCCGGATGTGATTATGGTCGGCGAAATCCGCGACAGCGAGACGGCGGAAATTGCCGTGCAAGCCGCCTTGACGGGACACCTCGTCTTCAGCACCTTGCACACGAACGACGCTCCCGGCGCGTTGGTGCGGCTGATGAACATGGGCATCGAGCCGTTTCTGATAGCGTCCTCCGTCATCGGCGTTTTAGGGCAGCGATTGGTGCGCGTGGTGTGCCCTGCCTGCCGCGAACTTTACGAACCGATGCCAGAGGTGTTGAGAGAACTGGGGTTGTACGCGGATGAGGTGACAATAGACTCCCTCCAATTTGTGCGGGGCAGGGGATGCCCGGAGTGTCACCACACGGGCTATCGCGGGCGCACCGCCATCTTTGAGGTGATGAAGATGAGCGACGGCTTGCGCAAACTCGTGCTCGATCGCGCTTCGGCGGCAGCCATAAAAGAGGTCGCCGGCGCCGAGGGGATGCGCACGATGCGCGACAGCGGAATTCAGAAGGTCATTCAGCAAATCACGACGCCCGAAGAGATTATGCGGGTGGTGTTCGTGGAAGCGGAGTAATGGAGTAATGGAGTGATGGAGTGATGATTTCCCATTACTCCATCACTCCATTACTCCAATCGTCGTCTATGCCGCAGTTTCATTACGTGGCGCGCGACATGACGGGGCGCGAGGTGCGCGGGACGATTCAGGCGGCGGACGCGGCGAGCGTCCGCTCGATGCTGCGACGCGATGGCGTGTTTATCACGACCCTGACGGAAAGTCAGTCAGCGGTCGGGCTTGCCGACTGGTGGGAGCGTCGACGCGGTATCAAACTGGCGGACCTGGTGGTGTTCAGCCAACAACTCTCCACAATGGTCGGCGCAGGGATGGATCTGTCCGAATCGTTCACGACGCTGGCGGAGCAAACGGACAACCAACGTCTGCGCGAAGTGCTGGGGCAAATCAGCCGCGACATTCAATCCGGGCTGTCTCTCAGCGCGGCGATGGGGCGGTATCCGCACATTTTCTCCGACCTGTTCGTCTCGCTGGTGCGGGCGGGCGAATTAGGCGGGATTTTGGAGGAAACGTTGCTGACGGCGGCGCAGAACCTCGAACGCGAACTGGAACTGCGCGAGAAGGTCAAATCGGCGTTCGTCTATCCGATCATCGTGTTAGGCGTGGCGGCTCTCGTCATTGCCGCGATGCGCGTCTTTGTGGTGCCCGTGTTTGCGAAGGTCTACGCGCAGTTCCACGCGCAACTGCCGCTGTTGACGATGCTGCTCATCAAAATCAGCAACGTGACCGTCCGTTACTGGTGGTTCATTCTGCTCCTCATGGCAATTGTGGTCGTGGGGTTCCGTCGCTACGCCCGGACGCCCCAAGGGAAGCGCACGCTCGACAGTTTCAAACTGCGCCTGCCGCTGCTGGGAAAACTCAGCCGCAAGATCATCATTGCGCGGTTCATGGAGTCACTCGGTTCCCTTGTGTCGGCGGGCGTTCCGCTGCTGGAGGGGCTGGAAACGTCATCGCGGGTTGCCGCCAACGCCGAGTATGAGGAAGCCGTCCGTGACGTGGTCGAGCGTGTGAAGCAGGGAGCCAAACTGTCCGAGCAGATGAAATCTACGGGCAAGTTTCCACCGATGGTGTCGCGCATGATGGAGGTCGGCGAGGAGTCGGGCGCGCTGGACGAGATGATGCGGCGCGTGACTGCCTTCTACCATCGTGACATCGAGTTGACCGTGCGCCGACTGCTGGCGCTGCTGGAACCCGCGCTGACGGTCGTGTTGGGCGTCATCGTCGGGTTCGTCGTGTTGGCGTTGTATCTGCCGATTTTCACGCTGGCAACCGTCGTCAAGAAATAGGGCGGCTGTCGGTGTTGATTCTGTTACCTGTCACCTCGCGTGGATGTGTGGCAGTCAAAGGGGGGATATACAGGCTGAGACTTACAACCCATGACCAATGACCAGTTAAAATTGACCCATTGACCAAGAAAGGAGTGTCAAGCATGTTCAAACAGAAATCACGAGGCTTAACCCTCATTGAAGTGTTAGTTGTCGTTCTCATTTTGGGGATTCTGTTGGCAGTGGCAATTCCGCTTTATATGAGATCCGTCCAGAGCGCGGGCGAAAGCACCTGCCGGACGAATCTCACCACGTTGGCGAGCATTGCCAACGGCTTCCGCACGTCGGACGCCAGCCACAAGTTCCCGGACACCACGCAGTTTGATGCGCAGTTGCAGAAGGAAGGGCAGCCGAAACTGGCGGACTTTAAGGGTCCGAACGGCGAGTCCTACACCTACACGCCCGGTTCAGCGGGTGATTCATTTACGATCAAGTGCAACAACAATCCCACGCATGGAACTTACGATTCCACGACGGGCAGTATCAAGTAACAGTTCAATGGGTTCAGGGGGTTTACGAGTTCATCGGTTCATAAAGTCGTGAACCCGTGAACCCCTGAACCTATGAACTTTCCGTGAACCTTCTCGACGCAGTTTACAAGTTGTTGAGGTCGGACTGGGAGGCGGGCGGACGCGGTTTAGCCACCGGCGATTTGTGGGAACGTCTGTTCACGACGGACCCGACGCTGAACAAAGAGATGGTGGAACAATCGCTGTTCGCCCTCATGCAGCAGGGAGTCGTCGGGCTGGACAACCTCCCGCTGCCCGGAGGTGTGTCGGCGGCGGTCTGGCGCATCGTACCGGAACAGCGGGATGCAGCGGCAGCGGCAATACAAAAACGCGCTGCGCCGGCGCCGACGGTGGAAGAGATGAAGGAGTCGCCCCTTCGGTGTCCTCATTGTGGGCAGAGCGACTTCATCGTGGGGCGGTGGTGTACACGCTGCATGAAGAGCATTGGTGGTGAGAGCGAATGAGATTTCAGATGAGAAGAGCAAGGCGCAGCGGCGCGGCGATGGGGCTGACGTTGACGGTGCTTCTCATCGTGAGCGTGACAATTGCCGCCATCATCGTTTTAGCCTTCTCGCACCTCGACCTGGCTCACGTCGACCAGCGGTATGTTGATGCGCTGTACCTCGCGGAGGCGGGACTCAACTATGAAATTCGAGAGATGAACCGCAGCGCGGTCAGTGGACAATATCCGCCGCTGCATCACGTCCAGCCGCAGACGGTGACGATAGACGCCAACCGCTCGTTCATCGTGTCCAGCGAGGAGATTGGCTATGGCAGGTTCCGCGTGCGGTCAACGGGCGTCTCCTCTGAGGTGTCGCGCACCGTGCAGGTGGTCGCGGGGGGGCGCAGCGCGTTCAGCGGCGGACCGGGGCAGGGATGGACTCTCTTTGGAATCGAGACGCTGAATCTGAACGGCTCTTTGACCGTTGCCGGCGGTCATCCCGTTGCCACCAGCGGCGCAGCGCAAATTGACAACAAGGTCGTCCTTTATGGCGGTCTTCTCCTTTCTGGTGACAAGGCATCTGTGAATTCTCCCTACGACACCAGCCCGCGCATCCCGCTCGAAACGTATCCCCCCATCGGGGTTCTTGCTAACCAACTCGCCAGCGCCCTCAGTGGTATGGCGATGAGCGGTCAGCAGGGGATGGACTGGCTGGCGATCAACAATGACAACGCCTACATTCTGGACGTCGCCGGGAGTCAAGTCCCCCTCCCCAATAAGACGCTGGACGGTTCGGCGTTTGACTCCGTGCCGAGAGTCAAAGGCGTGTCCACCATCGTCCTGAAGAACCCTTACACTGACGGACGCGCCGCGAATTTCTACCTCGAAGGGATGGACGTTTCCGGCGGCAACAACCTGCTCGTCGTTGACAACACGCTCGGTCCGGTGACGGTGTGGATGGGCAATAGCAAATCGCCTTTCTCGCCCTCCGCCAACCTGAACGCGGGCAACGTCGCGTTCACGGTGAAGGATCACTCGCGCTTCAAAATCTATCACGGCGGGGCGCAGGATTTCAACCTCAACCTTGACAACAAGAACGAATTCTTCGGCGACGTGTATGCCGTCAGCGGCAGCGCGTTGAGCGGCTGGACGGGGACGGTGAACGTGACGGGGGGCGGCAGCATGACAGGCTCCGTCGTGGCGTGCCGACTCAATCGCAGCGGACCGACGGCAAGCATCGTCTATCCCAAAGCCAAGGGAGATGCGCCGCCCGTCGTCAGATCAGAGCCGATTCTGTTTTACAGCGTTACCCCCGGCTGGACGGAGGTGACGCCGTGAGAAATGTTTGCTATCGCAAGGCGCGCTGCGCCGGGGTGACTTTCATCGAACTCCTCATCGCCACGCTCATTATGGTCATGGCTCTCATGGGGCTGATGTCGCTGTGGGTCGTCGCCTTCAGTTTCACCGCGCAGTCGTCCGACACGGGTGTGGGCTACAACCTCGGTCGTCTCGAAGTGGAAAGGATGAAGGACATCGGGTTCTTCTATGCAAGCGATGGAACGCAGACGCGCTTTTTCAAGCAGACAAGTTCCGGCACGACGGAAGTAGCGAGCGCGGCGGGAGCCGACTTTCAGGTGACAACTAGCGTGACGACCGGACACCTGACGGGCAACAACGACACCAGTTTTCAACTCGCTGCGTCCGCCAGCGACCAAGAGATGCGGCGTGTGCGTGTGACCGTGACGGCTCTGCGCGTGAAGGAGGTCGTTTTTGACACGATGACGTATCTCAGTCGGGGGGGGCGTTGAGGTGAACCGTCGGAGCGTTCGCGGACTTACGCTGATTGAACTACTTTCTGCGCTGGTCATATTGAGTTTTGTCGTCCTGACGCTGGTGTTCATCATGCAAACTTCAGCGACCTCGCAGCAGACAGTCGTGACGCAGAACGACTTGCAGAGGCAGGCGCGCGCCGCCAGTGACGCGGTTATAGACAGCCTTCGTCCGGCGCAAACCGTCATCGCATGGGGCGCGACGACATTGACCGTTAGCCATCTGGACGGCAGCACGACGCGCTTCTTCTTGAACGCTGGGAAGTTGAAGAAAGAACGAAAGGTCTCGGCGACGTCAACGCCCATTGTCACGACCGTCGTGGACAACGTGCAAAACGTAAAGTTCCTTTACTTTCGCTCCGTCATGGGCAGTTACGTGAAAGCCTATAACATGAGTGACGTGGAAGCCGTGCAGATTGATCTGACGCTCTCGTCCGGCGACCATGCCGCGAGCCTCAGTTCATCGGTGCGGCTGAGAAATAAGTTCTGAGGTCTCACTTATGCTGCGCGACAGCCTCTCAGTGACGGGTTTGGAGATTTCCCAACAGTATCTGCGCGTCGTGGAGTTGCGCGAGACGGCGGAGGGTATTGTCCTGGAGCGCGTCGGCGCGACCGCTACGCCGCCGGGCGCGGTGGCAGGCGGCTTTATTGTGGACGCGGCGGCGGTCGGCGCCGCCGTGCGCACGCTCTACGAATCGCACGGCATCAAAAGTCGTCTGGTCATCATCGGCGCTCCGGCGTCGCAGGTCGCTTCGCGCATCAGCCGCGTGCCGACTGTGGAGCATACAGAGATGCGTTCGCTGGCTCAAGGGGAAGTCGAACATTACCGCCTGCTGCCGCCGGGCGGCGAGACGTTTGACTTCGTGGTGATGTCGAGTGAGGGCAATGGAGATGGCAGCAGCGAGAGGATGACCGATATTCTCCTCATGGCGATAGACGAACGCATCGCTGACACTTATGCGCAGGTGGTCAAGTCGGCGGACCTGCTGCTGATGGCGCTGGAGCCAACGCCCATCGCATGTCTGCGCGCCCTCTACCCTTCTCTGCTGAGACAGCCCACCACCGCGCTGGTCGCCGTCGGCGACCACAGCACGGCTCTCAGCATCGTGCGCAACGGCGCGCTGAGTTACTACCGCACGTTGGAAGCGGGAACGCTGCGCTTGGGCGAAAGCCCCAGTCAAGTGGAGGAGTTAGTGCAGGAACTGCGGCGGTCGCTGGAATTCTACCACCGCGAGAGGCGACCGGAGGAAGCGGTCTCGCTGATTCAACTCGTCATTGACGCCACGCAGTTCAGAAACTTCGACCACTACCTGTCCGCCGAGTTGGGAATTCCCGTTGAAGTGCGCCATCCGTTCGCTTACGTCCGCTGCGACCCGTCGCAGTTTGCGGCGGATTTTCTGTCGGAGGTCGGACCGTCTTTTACGACTGCCTTTGGTTTAGCCTTGCGCGAAATAGACGATGCCCTCGTCCTCAAGTTGGTGGCGGAGGACGGCGCCGCGGTCGGTCTGGAGCCACTCCCGGAACTTCCGCGCATTGACCTCTCCACCCGCGAGCGAGAAAAGCGGGTGCAGCGGACGCAGCGTCAGAGGTTGTTCCTCAGCGCGGGCATTTCGATTCTGCTGGTGCTGGCGTGCGCGCTGGCGTCGACGGTTATCAACGGGCAAGCGGCGGTTCAACGCCGCGCGCTGACGCAGGTGGAAGAACAACTCAACAAAGTCAATCAGGAAATCGCCCAGCAGCAGGCGGTGCTGGATCAGGTCGTCGCTGCGATGACGAAAGCGCGCGTCAAAGGGACGTCCCCTTCGCGGCTGCTGTTGCAACTGTCGTCGGCAATGCCGCCCAACGTCTGGCTGACGGCGTTCAGCACGGAGCCCGACGGCAACCTGAAGATGGAGGGGCGGGCGATGTCGCCGTCCCTCGTCGCCGCCACCCTGCGACGGCTGAGTCAGTCCAACCGAACGCTTGCGCCCAAACTCGTGTCCATGCGCGGCGAGAAAACGGGCACGGGCAATGTGTTCATTTTTGAGATTCGGCTGCAACCGCCGCGCGGGAGGGTCAGGGCGACGGGATAACAGGATGAGAGATGAAAGATGAGGGATGAATGACAGGGATGCAGAAGAGCATCCTTGCATCCTTGTATCCTTGCATCTCTCATCTCTCCCTCGAAAATCGTCGGCATAGGATGCCGAACTGGTCTATCGCCCCCCTGCCCCCGTTGACGGGGGCTGTCCCCCGCCAGCGGGGGACGGGGGCGACGGCATCCCATGCCGTCATTTTCATGCGGCGTGGTGCGCCAACGGCGCATGGGCGATTCCTCTGAAAAATTATGGAAACACCTTCTCTTCTCAAGCCAGAACATCAGCGAGTGCTCACGTTCATCTTGCCGCTCATTGCGGCGGGCATTGGGTTTCTTCTGCTCGCACCAGCGTACGGCGGGTTGAAGTACGCGGAGTTGCAGTTGGCGGACAAACAAGCGCTGCTCTCCAAGAATCAAAACATGCTCAACATCGTCGCCGCCTATCCGCACAAGTCGAAGGCGCAGGCGGTGGCGCCGGACAGCGACGAAGAACCCATCGCTTTTCTGGCGCATCTGTCCCGTCTGGCGCAGGAGAGCGGCGTCGAACTGTTCGGTCTGCAGGAGAGCGCACCGTCCGCGCCAGCGAACGTTTCAACCGAAGCAGCCTCCAGCGCAGCTGCGGGCAGTGCGCCAGCGCCGGAGACGAGCGGGGGCGTCCGTGAGGTCGCGGCAGCCGTGGTGGTGGAAGGCGACTACGCTTCGCTCCTCAAATTCTTCGCGCAATTAGAAAGGGGGGAGCGCATCATCGCCGTCAGCGACTTGTATATCGCGCCCAGCGCCAGTCGCTACCCGCGCCTGACGGCGAAGTTTACCGTCACGCGCTTTGTGTCGGGAGGTTAAGAGAGGAGAAGGTTCAAGCCAATGATGTGATAAATGGTCAACAGCGCCATCAACAGCACGCCGGCTTGGGAGACTATGCGACCACTGCGTTGAGAACACAGCACGAAAATCAACACCGTCGCCGCCAGCGTTAAACCCAATTTTATGGGCGTGAACAGGGCATTTCGTTGGCACCATGCCAGAAACGGGTTGCCTTCCGCAACGCCCATCTGAAATGCCAACTTTGAAAAGAACCAGTCAAATATCGAAAAGGTGAAATACAGCAGCGCCATGAAGTCTCCGCGTCGCAGCATCTTGACTCCGCTCCGAGTTGATGGCAAAACTTGTTCTTCGGCTCTCTGATGGATTTGCATGTAACCTTCTTTTTTTAGAACGATTTTCGTAATCGTTCTACCTTATTGATAGGAATCGCCCATGCGCTGTTGGCGCACCACGCCGCATGAAAATGACGGCATGGGATGCCGTCGCCCCCGTCCCCCGCTGGCGGGGGACAGCCCCCGTCAACGGGGGCAGGGGGGCGATAGACCAGTTCGGCATCCTATGCCGACGATTTTCGAGGGAGGTTGACACAATGTCCGGAACTCAAAAGCAACGCACAACCGCTGCGCTACTCTCCGTCCTACTCTTCGTCATCGTCGCCTTGATTGTGTGGGAGGTGTCCTACTTCACGCGCAGCAGGTCGTCGGCTGCGACAACGCCCTCCACTACATCTCCCACTGCCGCCAATCAAGGCAACACGACAGCCACCGCGTCCAACACGCCGCCGCCGTCGCTGCCGCCGCGTCTGTTGCCTGTGACCGTCGTGCCGCGTCTCGTGTCTGACCCGTTCAAACCCGCTCTTAACGCGGATACCATTCCCGCCCCGTCAGTGCGAAAAGTTGCTGAAAAGGCGGAGCGTCCGAAACAGACCGATTCGGCTGCCCTGCCCATGTCCGTTCCGCCCCTGTTCCCGATTTCTCCCTCCAATGAGCCTATGAGCGCAAGTCCGCAACACGAGAAGCCCGCGCCACAGGAACAAGGGCTGCGACTGACGGGCATCATTGCCGACGCCGCATCGTCGGTGGCGATTGTTGAGGGCAGGGGCGAGGAATACCTGCTCCGCGCCGGTGACTTTCTACCCGACCGTACGAGAATTATCGCTGTCTCGTCGCACGGAATCGTCGTGCGACGCGATAAAAGCGTACATCAAATTGACGTAGGGGAGGTTCTGCGATGGAAAAACTGAAAGGAAAATCCGCCTTGATTCGTCAACTTAGCCTCATCCCCCTTGCCTTTGTTACCATCGCCGCCAGTGGCGCGGTGGACATGAAAGCAAATCTCGGAGACAAAGGGCGCAACGCGCCTCAGGGTCAGCCGTCTGCGGTGTCCCGTGTTCCCTCTTCCACGCTAGTTGACCCGATGACTGTGCCACGACCTCTCAGGGCTTCGTTGCCCATCATCCTATTGAAGCCCATCGCTTCCATGCCCAGTGCAACGCTGCGCCTGAGTGACCTGGTAGAGACGCCCGTCCCTACTCTGACAGGCTGGCAGGGACGCCCGCCCCTACTGTTGTTGGCTCATCCCAGCGACGTGCCGCAACAACTCCCGTTTGTGTCATCCCTCATCAAGTTGACGCAGACGGCGTTCGCGCCGCCTCCCCCCTTGCGCTCGGTAGCGTTCCTTGTGCGCACCGAGACCAGCCTGTGCCACCGCGTCAGCGATGACCTTGTGGAAAACACTCGCTCGCCGAGGACGTATTCGTTGCTCTCGGCGGCATCTGTGCCGCCGCTCGGACCGCCCCGCAGCGCGTTGCTGAGTCTGCACCTCAAAGATGCCGACATCGGCAACGTCCTGCGCGTGCTGTCGGAGAAATCGGGGCTGAACATCGTGACGGACAGCGCAGTGACGGGCAGAAAAATCATCGTCGACTTGGAGAACGTCACCGTCGAGCAAGCCCTCGACCTCATCTGCGCCGCCAACGGTCTGGCCTATCAGCGACGCGGCAACGCCGTCCTCGTCAGCACGCCCGAACGTCTGGGCGCAGCCGTCACAACGGCATCGGAAGCGATGGTGCTCAAGCACGCCGACCTTGCGACGGTCAAAGACGTTGTGGACAAAATCCTGTCTTCTCAAGGTTCGGTGCGCGTCGTCCCCGACGCGAACGTTTTGATTGTGACCGACAGCCCGGCGACGGTTGCTCTTATCAAACAACTGGTCGCCAGTCTGGACACGCCAACGAAATCCGTCGCCCTCACGACGGAGGTCATCTCCTTCCAGCGGGCGAAAGCCGCCGATGTGGAAGAATCCGTGCGCGGTCTGCTGTCGCCGCAGGGCACGGCGCGCGTCGTTGCCGCCGCCAACGCGCTGGTCGTGACGGACGTTGCTGAAAAGGTCGGCGTCATCAAGCAGATTGCGACGGGAATGGACGCGCCCAAAGAGGAGCCGAAAGCCGTTGAGGTGTTTCTGCTGCGCAACCTGAGCGCGGAACAAGTGCGCGACGCGCTCAAGGCTCTCGTGCCCGATGAGAAGGACATTCAGGCGAACAAAGAAACCAACAGCCTGACCGTCCGCGCTGCCGCTCCAGTCATGGAACGTCTGCGCACACTCATCACTCAGTTGGACTCCGCCGCCGTGCGCGAGGAGAAACACGCGGAAGTGATTCCGCTCAAATACGCCGACCCCCGCGCCGTGCGCGAAATCCTGATGAAGTTCGGTCTGGGCACGGATACCAGCATTCAACTCTACACGGGCGAGGCGGGATTCAACGGCTCGCGCACCATCTCCGGCTCCGCCGTCAGTGGAGTGGGTGGAAGCAGTGGAGGCGGAGCCAGCGCGCCGGGCGCGGAAGTCCCGACAAGTGTCGGGATGGGCGGTTTGGGCGGCAGCGGCAGTTTGGGCGGCGGCACGCAAGGCGTTTTGTCGTTCTCGTCCAACACCTCGACTACACCGCGCAACTTCCTTGTCGTCCTGGACACGCCCTCTGCGATTGCTCGCATCCGCACCGTCGCTGAAACGCTCGACCAGCGCCCACGCATGCTTGTGATTGAAGTAAAGGTGCTGGAAGTCAACGCCACCGACATCAAAAATCTGGGCATTTCCTCCGTCGGCGGACCGGCGGCGCAGCCCCAGCCGCCGGGCACCGCTCCGTCCACCGCGAATGCGCAGGCGAATCAAACCAGCGGCAATTTCAGCATCGAAGCGGGCACAGGCAACATTGGCTTTGACAACACCCTCGTTGACGCCACACGCATTGGCGTGACCCTCAACGCCCTGATACAGACCCGCCGGGCGCGGCTGCTGGCCAATCCAAAAATCACGACGGTGGACGGTCAGCAAGCCATCGTCTTCATCGGCGACCAGGTGCCCATCATCGAAGCCTTCGCCCTCAACCTCGCGCAGTCGGCGTCCACCGTGCGATTTGTGCCCGTCGGCATCACGCTCAACCTCAAGCCCCGCCTCGACACGAACGATTACATCACCATGGAAGTCGACTCCGTCGTCAGCCTCGTCACCGCCGTGATTGACACCGGCACGACCCGCGCCCCGCAAATCGGCACCCGCGAAGCCAGCACCCTCGTGCGCGTCAAGCAGGGCGAAGCCCTCATCATCGGCGGTCTGCTGCGCGAAGAGGAAATCAACAACTTGTCAAAGTTCCCTTTGCTGGGCGACCTGCCCTTCCTCGGCGGTCTGTTCCGCAACCGCACCAAGTCGAAGTTGCAGACGGAAATCGTCATCCTCCTGACGCCGAGGGTCATTCAAGAGGCGGCAGGATAAAGTTCTGCCAACGGATGAAATGTGCCAACGGGTAACAACTTCAAATTTCAAATCTGTTTTATCCGTTGGGACTTTTCATCCGTTGGCAGAAAATCGGCGAACCTCAGTGGCTCTCACACAGCGCCCACGCCTCTTTGTTGCAGCAGGTCACTTTGCCCGAAGTCGGGTCCAGCGACCACTGCGCCACGCCCCAGTCCCCTTGAAGTTTCGCGTAGGAGAACGACACAATCCATCGTCCTGACTCCTCCCGCGCCATCCAATCACGCGGGATGGCTTGTCCAGAACGGATGGCTTTCTGGATTGCCTCCGTGATGGTCGCGGTGGCGCCGGGGACTTTCGCCTTCATCACCTGGGATATTGCCATGTTGGCTGAAGCCACCGGCGCGTCAGAACCCGCAGAAACAAAACGGGGGGCGATAAACGTTGCGAGAGCGAGGCTTGCTATCGTGTAGAAGAGGATAACCCGATGATGAGCCGCGCGGGCCTTCCCCCCGCTCCGTCCGAAGTAAGTCCGATTCCGATTCACGTTTGCTGCCATATTCCCTTCCTCCTTCGGTTTCTGCTTCTCTTTTCGCAATCAATCCGCCAAGCGGAGGATGAAACATTAGCAGCGAATTTTTTCAGGTTGAACAGAAAGAGCGTGGAAAGTGAAATCTGCTTTGCAGGTTGGAACAAGGTGTGAAACGGCACAGCGTCCGTTCCCTACCTGAGCCTCAACAGCGGCGGGCTGTCCGCCTTGCGTGCGGGCATTTCGGCATCGGAGCGAACGAAGTGGCAGACGAACGCCCGACGCCAGTGGGGTGTGTTGTTGGGAGGCGAATGGTGCAGCGTGCAGGAATGATGGAAGATGACGCCGCCCGCTTTGATGGGCACGGCAACCGCTTTCTCTGAGTCGTATCCCTTCGGCACGAGGTGCGGTGTGCCGGGGACGTGTTCATGTCCGACGACGCCCCAGCGGTGCGTGCCGGGCATGTAGTGCATACAACCGTTCTCAACCGTGGCATCGTCCAACGCGCACCAGCAGGTGATGACAGCAGAATCAGGAACGACTCGAAAGTAGGCGTTGTCCTGATGCGGCATCTTCTCCGAGCCGACGAACGGTGGCTTGAGCAAAGCTTGGTCGGCGTAAAGACTGATGGGCGCGCCGATGAGGTCTTCTACCATGTCCAGCAAACTGGGGTTCGTCGCGTGCGCTTTGAACACATCCTCATAAGGGACGAGGTTGGAGAACTTGCGCACCGTCTGCGCCGTCTTATTGCTCGTCGCCGCGCCCGCAATCTCCGCCTCCTGCTGCACGCCGACCCGCCGCGCTTCCTCACTGTCCCACCGCGCGCAGAGCTCCTCAATGCGCTGTCGCATCGCCGCCACCTGTTCGGCGGAGACGACGTTTTCCACCGCCAAAAAACCGTTCTCTTCGTAGAAGCGTTTTTGTTCGTCAGTGAGCCTCATGCCAATCCCTCCGGGTCAAAATAACCATACGTCTCCGGCTTAGAGCCTATCCGAAAAGTGTAGCGCAGGCATCCTGCCTGCCCGCTCGCCCCCCACCCCCACCCTCCCCCTCCCCTA
>FWPU01010439.1_pt1 | contig 13796 bp, 14 predicted proteins | sample 2228361 | NCBI WGS metagenome assembly FWPU01 (sample SAMEA103939777, study PRJEB20133) | metagenome | reverse complement strand
CCCGCACCTCCGACAAGGCGCCGTCGGGCCCGACGGCCCGTACGCCCACACAGCGGTCGCCTTCGACGAGCAGATCCAACGCACAGGTGTGCTCGTGCAGCGCGGCCGCGCTCGAGCGCACCGCGGAGACCAGCGCTCGCTCGATCTCAGCGCCGGTCGCGGCTCCGCCCGCGTGCACGACCCGAGGGAGGCTGTGACCACCCTCCCGAGCGAGCGCCAGCTGACCGTGCTAGTCCCGATCGAAGATCGCCCCGAGCGCGATGAGCTCGTGCACCCGTCCCGGACCCTCGTCGACCAGCACCCGGACCGCGTCGGCGTCGCACAGCCCGGCTCCCGCGGCCAGGGTGTCGGCGAGATGGAGGTCGGTCGAGTCCGGATCCTCCGCGAGCACCGCGGCGACGCCACCCTGGGCCCATCGGGTCGTCGCCTGCTCGAGCTCGCCCTTGGTGAGCACCCCGACGCTCATCCCGTGGCGCTCCGCGGCGCGCACCGCTGCCGACAGGCCCGCGACGCCGCTCCCGATCACAAGAAGATCGAGCGGCATGAGCGACCGCTCAGGTCAGCTCAGGCCGTCGAGCTCGGCATCGAGCCGAGCCATCTCCCGCCCGACCTGGGCCTCGATCTCGACGTAGCGGACCGGGCCGGGGGTCGCGGTGGCCAACGCCCGGGCGGTGACCTCGTCGACAGGCCGGTTGGCCGTGTCGACGTGCACGATGCGCGGTTCGAACGAGTCGAGCTCCGCATCGTCGTAATCGGCGTAGGTGATGACGATGATGCGATCTCCGGGGTGCACCAGGCGAGCGGCGGCACCGTTCAGGCACACCTCACCTTCCCCTCCCGGGATGGCATAGGTCTCGAAGCGGGCACCGTTGTCGATATCGACCACCGTGACCTGCTCCCAATCCCTGATGTCGGCCAGCTCCATCAGATGGGTGTCGAGCGTGATCGATCCGACGTAGTGCAGGTTGGCGTCGGTGATCGTCGCCCGATGGATCTTGGACTTCATCATGCGGCGGCGCATGCCCGTCTCCTTCTGCTTGGTGCCGAGAGGTCACCGTGCGGAGTTCTGCCGTGTTGCACTCACCACGGTACCAGCCGGCTGGCGGGAAGCGCGAATCGCCGTGAGAGCTACTTGCGCAGCGGCTGGGCCACGACCACCAACAGCTGGCGGGTCTCCCCGGACACCAGTCGCGACGCCACGAGGACCCGGCGGAGCCCCTGACCTTGCCGGTTGTACATCATGATCGGAAACGCCACCGACGGTGACGCGCCCGCGAGCACCCCGCCGAGAACCTTGCCGGCCTCGGCCGCCGCGTTCGTCGGGAGCACGGTGGCGAAGCTGAGCCCGAGCGCCTCGGTGTCGACGAGACCGAACGTGCGAAGGAACTCCTCGTTCACCCGGGTGATGCGGAGGTCACCATCGAGCAACGCCCACGCCTCGGCCACCGCGTCGAGCGGGTCCTTCCCCTGCCCCTCCGAGCCGGCACGGTTCCGGGCTCGGACCCGTGCCGCAGCCCAACGGGCCGACCGCAGGATGGCGTTACCCGTGGCCTGCCCCTTCACGAGGTAGTCCTGAGCACCGGCCTCGATGGCCTCCAACCCGAGCTCCTGGTCGTTGGTACCGGTGAAGACCACGACGGGCATCGAGGGTTGCACATCCAGCACGCGGCGAACCGATTCGATGCCCTCCGTGTCGGGCAACGAGAGGTCGAGCAGCACGCAGTCGAACTCGGTGAACGCCATCGAGGTCTGCGCGTCGGCCATCGATGGCACGACGCGCAGCGTGTAGGGACACACGTTGGCGTTGCTCAGCATCAACTCGAGCCACGTCGCGTCCGTGGGATCGTCCTCGACACCGAGCAGCCGCAGCGGCGGATCGGTCTGCCCCATCGCCGGGGATCATACGGCAACAGCGGTCACCGGGTGCCGGGCGCCCCTTCCGACCGCGGTCGCGCCGCCGGGTCACTCCGGAACGGTCACACCGACGTTGTCGATCAGCCTCGGTCGCCCCACCTGGGCGGCCACGAGCAGTCGCACCTGGCATCCGGGAGCCAGCACGGCAAGGGGCATCAGCGTCGCAGCATCGACGACCTCGGCGTAGTCGAGCGACGCAAGCGGCTCGGCTTCGACGATGCCGGCCATCAACCGCTCCACCTCCTGTCCGTCGCGCTCTCCAGCGAGGACGGCCGCCGCGCCCGCCTGAAGCGCCCGGTAGATCACGATCGCGGCCGCTCGTTCGTCGGGTGACAGGTAGACGTTGCGACTGGAGGCGGCCAAACCGTCCGCCTCACGCACGATCGGGCATCCGATCACCTCAACCGGCTGGTTGAGATCCTGGACCATGCGTCGAACCACAACGAGCTGCTGGTAGTCCTTCTCACCGAAGTAGGCCCGGCACGGACCGGCGATGTTGAACAGCTTCGCCACCACCGTGGCAACTCCGGTGAAGTGGGTGGGGCGGGCGGTTCCCTCCATGCGCTCGCTGAGCTGTGCGACCGACACCGTGGTGAGCGTCGGTTGCGGGTACATCTCTTCGACCGGCGGCGCGAACACGGCGTCGACGCCGACCGACTCGCACGCCGCGAGGTCACGCGGAAGGTCACGCGGGTAGCTGGCGAGATCTTCGCCCGCCGCGAACTGCAACGGGTTCACGAAGATCGTCACCGCGGTGACGTCGCACTCGGAGGCCGACCGCCGCATGAGCGACAGGTGACCGTCGTGGAGGTATCCCATGGTGGGCACCAACCCCACGACGGCGCCGTCGCGCCGGGCGGCGTCGAGGGCGGCTCGGAACTCGGCGATCGTCTCGAAGACCTGCACGGAGCTGCACGGTACCGGCCCCGGCCGCTGGGTCACGCCTCCGGCCAGGTTCCGTCGACCAGCCGCCGCACCGCGGCCACCATGGCGTCGTAGGTCCGGCGCTCGCCCGCGTCGAGGGCGTCGAGTGCCTCGCGGTGGCGAGCAACCGTGCCCCAGTCACCCCGCGCCGCGGGACCGGTCACGGCCGCCACCGGCCCGAGCGTCGCGACGTTCTCGACGGTGGCCCGAACGAGATCGAGGTACGCCTCCAGCGGCACGCCTGCCTGCGCCCCGATCCGCTCGGCCTGGCCAAGCAGCGCGACCAGGTGGTTCGAGGCGATGCAGGCCGCGGCGTGGTACAGCACCCGATCGTCGTCGGCGACCTCGAACCAGCGCCCACCCAGGGCTGCGACGACCGATCGGGCGAGCGGGTCGCCGGCCACCGCGAACCATGCCCCGCCGCGCAGCCGATCGGCACCGACCTCAGGGTTCGGCAGGGCGACGAGCGGGTGCACGGCCGCCCGCCGGTCGTGCGGCGCCAGCACGTCGAGCCCGAGGGATCCCGCGAGGTGGGCAACCACCGCACCCTCCGGACCGGTTGGCGCGATCCGCTCAGCGATCGAGGCGATCGTCGCGTCCGGCGTGGCGATCACGACGAGGTCGACCCCGGCGCAGGCGTGCTCGACCGGATCCGATCGGCCGAGGTAGTCGACCGACCAGCCCGACGCGCTCAGGGCCGCCCCGAGCGACCGCCCCCCCCGGCCCGGCCCGATGATCCGCACCGCGAGCACCGCGCCGACCGCCTCAGAGCCGTCCGAGCCGCACGACCCGACCTTCGGCCCGGTCGGCCCAGCCTTCCGGCGCGAGATCAGGGGCGATGTCGGCCAACGGCGCCATCACGAATCGCCGCTCGTGCATGCGGGGGTGCGGCACCTGGAGATCCGGCTCGTCGACCTGGCCCGCTTCGTGCCAGAGGATGTCGACGTCGAGGGTTCGCGGCCCCCACCGCTCGCCGCGAACGCGACCGGCGGCAGCTTCGAGGCGGTGGCAGACGCCGAGCAGTGCCCGAGGGTCGAGATCGGTGTCGAGCTCGACCACGATGTTGAGGTACGGGCCCTGACCCTCGGGTCCGCCCACCGGGTCGGTTTCGTAGACCGGGGAGATGGCCACCACGCCTTCGAGCGAACCGATCGCTTCCCGCAGGTACGACTCCCGGTCGCCCAGGTTGGAGCCGAGGCCGAGAAAAGCCCGCATCACCTCGTCCTCACGATACGGACGCCGGTCGTGCTCAGCTGCTGGGGGACCGGCGGGCGCAACTTCCGGACCGCCACGATCACCGTCTCGACCCGCTCGTCAGCCAGCGCGACCTCAGCGATCCGCTGTGCCAACCGCTCGAGCAACGTGAAGCGCTCCCCGGTCAACACCCGCTCGACCTCGGCGGCCACCGCGGCATAGTCGACGGTGTCGCGAAGCTGATCGGTGCTCCCCGGACCCGTCAGGTCCAGCACCAGGTCGAGGTCGACTTCGAGCGGCTGGGGGCGCGCCTGCTCCTCGGGCAACGCACCGCAGAAGCACAAGGCCCTCAGCCCCCGCAACTCGATCGTGTCGGTCATGCGTCCCAACGAGGTCTAGCGCTCAACGTCGTCGCGCGCCTCCCGGCCCCGAGCCAGTTCCACGCCGACCGCCACCAGCTCCCGACCGATCGGCCCCAGCTGACGGCCGGTGAGGTGCTCGATGGCCGTGATCACATGCGGGCCGGAGTCGATGAGCCCGAGCCAGAGCAGGTACCCCGCCATCACACCGCACACGCGGTCGCCGAGCTCCTCCTGGTGGACGAGGACCCTCCCGGCCGCGGTCAGCTCCTCGAGCTCCGGGTAGAACCGACCGAGGAACGTCGCGGGGTCGTCGTGGACGCCAAACGGCCGGTGACGCCAGACGACCCCCAGCTCGTCATAGTTGTGCAGGTTGTGCTGGGAGGGGATCAGCGAGACGACGCAGGCGAACTGCTGCTCCCGAATCCAGATGATCTCCTCCTGCCGACGTACCTTGCGATGGTTGGCCCCGTAGCCACCCGGGCGCTCGCACACCGCGAGCTGGTCCTTGATGATCCAGGTGAAGTTGCGCGGCGTGATGCCCTGGGCCCACTTGCCTTTGACTGCCACGTCCCTCATCGTGCCAGAACTGAGCGGCCGCGCACGCCTCGGAGAACTGAGAGCGCTCCCGTGCCGATTCGCCGCGGGCCGAATCCAGCGTGGCGTAGCGTGGTGACGGTTGTCCCCAAAGGCCTCGCTTCACGCCTGAGCTCGGGCGCCGACCACTGCGGCCGCCTGCACGGTCGGCTTCACGTCGTGCACCCGAACCATGGTGGCTCCTCCCAGGAACGCCCAGACGGCCGTGGCCAGCGATCCTTCGAGCCGATCGAGGACATCGACCGGCTCCTGCCGTCCGTCGGCGGCGGCCAGCAGCTGACCGAGAAAAGCCTTGCGGCTCGTCCCCACCACGACGGGAAACCCGAGCGCCACCAAGCGATCCAGCCGGGCCAACAGCTCGAGGTTGTGGTCGGCGGTCTTGCCGAACCCGATACCGGGATCGAGCCAGATCTCGCTGACGCCCGCCGCCTGGGCGAGATCGGCCCGCGCCGCGAGGTACGCGGTGACCTCGGTGACGACGTCGTCGTACCTAGGGTCGAGCTGCATCGTGCGCGGGGTGCCTTTGCGGTGCATTGCCACCCATCCGGCTCCTGTCTCCGCCGCGACCGGGTACAGCGACGCCGACACGTCGTTGATCAACGACGCGCCGGCCGCGACCGCAGCCCGAGCCACCTCGGGTTTCGAGGTGTCGACGGAGAGACGCCCGAGGCCGAGGTCGGCGAGCGCCTCGATCACCGGTATGACCCGGGCGAGCTCCTCCTCGAGAGGTACGGGATCGGCGCCTGGGCGGGTCGACTCGCCCCCGACGTCGACGATGTCCGCCCCGTCGGTGAACAACTCGATCCCGCGGGCGACCGCGGCGGCGCGATCGGCGAACCGGCCGCCGTCGCTGAAGGAGTCCGGGGTGACGTTCACGATGCCCATCACCATCAGCTGCCGGTCCGGCTGAGGACCGCTCGCCGGTTCAGCCGTACCAGCCGACGACATCGGCGATCACCTCCACGGTGCCTTCGTTGTTGAAGATCGCGATCTCTCCGTCTGGACCCACCTTCACCACGACGAGGTTGGGAACGGTCTGACCGGCCACGAAGTTGAGGTTCGACGTCGGCGGCATCGTCTCCCCGTCCGGCCAGACCGTCAGATGAGACGCGGTAGTCGGTTGCGTCACCGTGACGTTCACGACGATGGCGGTGACCCCAGCCGTCGGCACCCCACCCACACCGGTCACATCCAGGTTGCGCTGCTCGGCCGGGCCGAACGGGCCGACCGGTCCGCCGATCCCCGACCGGCTGTCGAGGATCCGGACGGGCGTGATCGGGTGGAACGGCGAGCCCTCTCCTGCGCTGCCGAACCAGCCGACGACATCGACGATCAGGTGGACAGTGCCGGCGAAGTTCGCGAACGAGACCGCGGTTGCGGGCCCGGCCTTCACGAGCACCAGGTTGGGTACGGTCTGGCCCGCGACGAAGTTCAGGTTCGACGTCGGCGGCATCGGCGATCCCGCCGGGAACACCGTGAGGTGCGAACCGGCTGTCGCGCCGGTCACCGTGACGTTCATGACCACCGCCTCCACACCCACCGAAGGGACACCGCCACCGTCGAGCGCAAGGGTGCGGACGGCGCCGGGACCGAGCGGCGATCCCGACCTGCTGTCGTGGACCCGCCGGGGCGTGATCGGGTTGAGCATCCCACCGGGATCGACGGTGTCGTCGTAGTAGCCCACCACGTCGGCGATCAGGTGGGCGGTACCTGAGTTGTTGTAGAGAGCGATCTCGCCCCCGGCACCCACCTTCACCGTCACCAGATTGGCGACCGTCTGCCCGGTGGTGGCGTTGAGGTTCGAGGCCAGCGGCATCGCCTCGCCGGCGGGCCACGCCGTCAGGTGGGTGGGTGCGGTGACCCCTGTCAGCGTCACGTTCAGCACCACTGCGGTCACGCCCGCGGGCGGAACGCCGGCGGTTCCCGTCACCTTCAGGCGCCGGCTCTCTCCCGCCCGGAAGGCGCCCCCCAGCCCGACGCCGAACCGGGTGTCGACCAGCCGTGCCGGCTCGACCGCGCGCAGCCGGGAGAGTGAGAAGGGCACCACCGGTCCGGTCGACGCGGGCGACGACACCTGGCCTGCGGAATTCCGGGCCGTGACCGTGAACGAATAGCCGACCCCCGGCGTGAGGCCGGTAACGGTGGCCGAACGTGCCGAGCCGCTCACGGTCACCGACTGACCCCCCGGCGATGCGGTGATCGTGTACTGGCTGATCCCCACGCCACCGTTGAACACGGGTGGGCGCCACGACACCACCGCGGCGTTCTCGGCCGGTGACGCCGACGGACGTTGGGGTGGCCCGGGGACACCGACCCGCACCGGGAACCGGCGCTCGATCACGTTGGCGCCGTCACCGACCCGCACCCGGAACGAGCCTTCACCGCGCGCGCCGGCAGCTGGCGTGACGGTGAGGAAGCGCCCATCGGTGTCAGCCCCGAGGACAAACGCGTCCGCGGGCAGGAGCCCGGGCGTGTCCGTGAGGACCTCGACCGTCAGGTCCGACGCCGAGGTGGCATCGTCGCCGATCTCGAAACGGACCATCTGGCTGCCGCCGGCCGGCAGGTTGAGCTCGCGCAGCAGCACTCCGGCCGGCGCGTTGGTGAGGTACGGCTGCGCCGGGCAGGAGCGGGGGTTCAATCCGTTGGTGCACTCCCAGGCGAAAAAGCCGGACAACATCGGGTTCGAGTCGAGCGGTTCCGACGCGACGATCGCCGTGGTGAGTGGCAAGCCGTCGGCGGCGTCACCCATGTCGGCCAACTCGGCGTCGTTGGCACAACCCTCGCCGAGCCGGGCACACCGGTAGGTCGAATCGATCGGCTCGAAGACCCCGCCCCTCATGAGCTCGGTCGGCGCCGCGCCGTTCGGCACGAGGTGCCCCGCGACGAGGCCGTGGCGCTCGTCGGTGCGCACGGTGAGGTGGCGCTTGCTGCCCGGCGGGAGCCGGACCGCGTCGTAGGTCTCGATCCCGATCCGGTTGTCGACGATGGAATCCTGCTCGAAGGCGACCGTGAGCCAGCGGGTGTGCCCGGGCACCTCGATCGGCGCGTGCCCGATCCCCGCGAAGTAGCTGTACCACGGCGCGAGCGCGACGACGTAGACGCTCGACGCCCCCCATCCCCGGGCGGTGGCCTGGGCGACCTGGTAGGGAAGCATCCCGCCTCCGAAGGAGTGGCCGACGAACCCGACGTTGGCGTAGTCGATCCGTGGCTCCTTGCCCGCCCCGATCACCCATCCGTCGTGCACGATCCCGTAGAACTCCTCGAAGGTCCCAGAGGTGGGATAGGAAGGGAACACCACGACGTGCCCTCGCGACACCAGGTGCTCGATCAGCGCCTGGTACACGCTCGGGTCGAACCCGGCGTAGCCGTGGGCGAAGAAAACGGGGGGTCGGGCTGCGTCATCGCAGGTCCCGCCGGTCGAGGCCACGGCGTTCCCGACGGGTGAGAAGACGCTGACGGTGCGGCCCGGCCGCGTCGTGATCGGATGGTCCACCCGCCGGACGGCACACGCTCCGGGCTGGGCGGGCGCGGTCGGCCCCGCCGCCGCGATCTCCGGAGATCGGAACGTCAGCCCGGCGATGATCGCGGCGGTTACGACCACCCCCCGCATGAGGACTGCCCGCCAGCGCACCGGGAAAATGTACCGGCGGGGTTCAGCGGGCGCCGTCGATGAGGCGCATCGCCTCGAAGCGGGTGGCCTGGTTGTCCCGGAACAACCCACGCACCGCGGAGGTGACCGTGGTCGCGCCCGGCTTGCGCACGCCCCGCCTCGACATGCACAGGTGCTCGGCTTCGAGCACCACCAACACGCCCTTGGGATGCAGGGTGCGCTCGATCTCGTCGGCGATCTGCGTCGTCAACCGTTCCTGCACCTGCGGCCGGCGGGCGTACGCGTCCACGAGGCGGGCGAGTTTCGACAAACCGGTCACCCGGCCGTCGTCGTTCGGGATGTAGGCGACATGGGCCTTGCCGACGAACGGAACGAGGTGGTGCTCGCAGGTCGAGTACAGGGGGATGTCCCGCACCATCACCATCTCGTCGTGATCAGCCTCGAACTGCACCTGGAGGTGATGATCTGGCGACTCCCGCAAGCCACTGAACACCTCGGCGTACATGCGGGCCACCCGCTTCGGCGTGTCACGCAGGCCGTCCCGGTCAACGTCCTCACCGATGGCGAGCAGGATCTCGCGGACGGCAGCTTCGATGCGGGCGAGGTCGATGCCGGCGATCGGCCCGAGGACCAGATCGTCGGGGAGCAGATCATCGTCATGAACCGTCAAGACAGCTCCTACGGTCGAAGGGTGATCAACGGACCGACCAGCCTCTCACCGGTCGGCGAACCCTGGTGGCCACCTGTCGGGGGTGTCACGCTCGTCGCGGGCCTCAGCTACCGAACCCGGCGCGCTGCCGGAGGATGCCCCGGCCCCGGCCCCCGCCCCGGCCGAGCAACGGCCGAGCCCGTATGACCGGTCGAGCTGATGTGCCGCCAGGCCGGCGTCGGGCTCCGGGCCGGCGCGCCCGACCCATTCATCGAGGTCACCGAAGATCTCGGCGAGTTGCGCATCGCCGAGCGTCTCGTGCTCGACCAGCGCCGCCGCCAGGAGGTCGAGGGTGGCACGATGAAGGGTGAGGATCTCGCGGGCCTCGGCGTGCGCCTCGTCGAGGAGGCGGCGCACCTCGCCATCGATCCGGGCGGCCATCTCGTCGCTGTAGTTCTGCTCGTGCCCCATGTCCCTGCCCAGGAACACCTCTTGGGACCGCTGGCCGAGCTGCTGCGGGCCGATCACGTCGCTCATGCCGAACTGCGTCACCATCGCCCGCGCGATCTGGGTGGCTCGCTCGATGTCGTTCTGAGCCCCAGTCGTGGGATCGCCGAAGATCAGCTCCTCGGCAGTCCGCCCGCCCATGAGCATCGCCATCTCATCGCGCAGCTCCGAACGCGTGCGAATGTTGCGATCCTCGGTCGGCAACGCCAGCGTCCAACCCAATGCTCGACCTCGGGCGATGATCGACACCTTGTGGATCGGGTCGGTGTTCGGCAAGGAGTGGCCGACCAGCGCGTGACCCGCCTCGTGGTAGGCGATGACCCACTTCTCTTTCTCCGACAGCACGCGGGTCTTGCGTTCCGCACCGGCCATCACGCGATCGATCGCCTCTTCGATCGAACCCATGCCGATGATGTCGGTGCCGTGGCGGGTGGCGAGAATCGCGGCCTCGTTGACCATGTTGGCGAGGTCAGCACCGGTGAATCCGGGCGTCCGCCGGGCGATCACGTCGAGATCGACGTCGGGAGCGAGCGGCTTGCCGCGCGTGTGCACGCCGAGGATCGCCCGTCGCCCTTGGAGATCAGGCCGGTCGACCATGATTTGGCGGTCGAACCGGCCGGGGCGGAGCAAGGCCGGATCGAGGATGTCGGGCCGGTTGGTGGCCGCGATGAGGATCACGCCGGTGGAGGCATCGAACCCGTCCATCTCCACGAGCAGCTGGTTGAGCGTCTGCTCTCGCTCGTCGTGCCCACCGCCGAGACCTGCCCCCCGGTGCCGACCCACGGCGTCGATCTCGTCGACGAAGATGATCGCGGGGGCCGAGGACTTCGCCTTCTCGAACAGGTCGCGGACCCGGCTGGCGCCCACGCCGACGAACATCTCGACGAAGTCGGAGCCGGAGATCGAAAAAAAGGGCGCGCCGGCCTCACCGGCAACCGCTCGGGCGAGCAGGGTCTTTCCCGTGCCGGGCGGGCCGAACAGCAGCACGCCTTTGGGGATCTTGGCTCCCATCGCCTGGAACTTGGCCGGGTTCTGGAGGAAGTCCTTGATCTCCCGCAGCTCTTCCACTGCTTCGTCACACCCGGCCACATCGGCGAAGGTCACCGTCGGCTTGTCCTTGTCGTACTGGCGGGCACGGGACCTCCCGAAGTGCCGCACCCGGCCGCCCCCGGCCACGCCGGAGACGAGCCACGCGATCGCGCCGACGGCGATGACGACCGGCAACAGCTGGACGAAGATCGTGGCCCAGAGCGAGTCGCGTTGGGTATCGACCTTGGGGTCGACCCCGGCATCGAGGATGCGGCGGGTCAGATCGTCGGTGTACTCGCGAGGGAACGGGGCGCGGAACGCGGTGCCGTCAGCGAGCTGACCCTGCACCACGTTGTCGCGGTCGTAGATCGTCGCCTTCTCGACGTGACCGTCGGCGAGCTTCGCCTCGAAATCGCCGAGCGGCAACGTGGTGGGCCCGCCGGAACTGCGGAGCCACAGCACGACGACGGTCACGGCGGCGGCGACGATCCCGGCGAGAATGGTCACGCGGGGGGAAGGGCGCTTGCTCACGATCCGCACAAGGGTACCTGTGGTTCGGAACGACCGTCACGTGGCCCCTGCGTGCTCACGGGGAAACGGCACACCGTGCGCGGCCTCGATCGAATCGGGCCTGCCGGTCCGGTATCGGCCTCAGCCCGGGAGATCGCCGTGATAGATGCGGATGTCTCGGAGGTTCCGGTAGCGCTCCCCGATGTCGAGGCCGTAGCCCACCACGAAGTCGCCCGGGATGCGGAACCCGACGTAGCGAAGGTCGGGTTCGACCTTCTGCTGGCCTTCCTTGAGCAGCAGCGCGCACACCTCGAGGGACGCGGGGTGCCGCGCCTTGAGGTTCTTGAGCAGGTAGTTGAGCGTGAGGCCACTGTCGACGATGTCCTCGACGAGCAGCACGTGACGGCTCGACAGATCGAGATCGAGGTCCTTGACGATGCGGACGATGCCGCTGGTCTTGGTGGCGCTTCCGTAGGACGACACCGCCATGAAATCGAACTCGACCGGGAGGTCGATCTCGCGGGCCAGGTCCGCCATGAACATGAAGGCTCCCTTGAGCACACCCACGAGCAGCGGCACCCGTCCGTCGTAGTCGTCGGCGATCTGCTTGCCGAGCTCGGTGATCCGCTGGCGGAGCTCAACCTCGGAGACGACCACCTGTCCGAGTCTCGGATCCGCGTCCGGGTCGACGACCACATCGCTCATGCGAGCCCGCACAGTAGTCCTCGTACGCGTTGGCTTCCATGCCTGAGCCCGAATCAGGGCAGATCGCGGCGCGCCATTCGCGCGGCCGACAGCACCACCAGCATCAAGGTCCACACCGCCACTGCGACCCATGAGGCCAGCGGAGAGGCGCCGAGGGGCATGCCCAGCTCTGGGGGGGATGCCAGCGCGGCGATCCCGAGGACCGGCGTGTAGATGACCGCGTCGAACCCGGCAGCGGACGCGCTGGCTACCAGCATCGGCTCGATGACGACGTAGAGGCCGGCGACGATGCCGAGCGCGGGCCCTGAGGACCGGACCAGGAGCCCGAGGCTCGCACCGAGCACTCCTCCGGCGGCGCAGGTGAGCAGGAGTGCACCGGGCCGGGCGGTCAACGGGTCGAGCTGCGCGACCGGCGTTTCGCCGGCGAGGGCAGCCCGGACCATCATCGCCGCGCTGACCTCGGCGAAGATCAGGAGCGCCAACAGGGTGGCAACCAGCGCGGTGGCCAGGGTCTCCACGGCGAACAGCCGGGTCCGTGCACCGGTCCACAGGCACAGCAATCGCTCGGTGCCTGAGCTGCACCACGAGCCGGCCGCGGCTGCGGCGAGGGCCAGGGAGAGCAGCGGGACGACGGACCGCAAGCTGTCCCCGATGGTCGAGCCGTCATGCGCATCGGGCACGGGGCTCGAGGTCAGCGCCGTCAACGCGGCCACCAGCGTCCCGACCAGCAGCGTCCGGCGCGCTAGCGGGCGAGCCCACAGCCGACGAAGCTCCGCGCCGAACAGCGCCCGCACGTCGCTCACGGCACGCTCCCCGACGCGTTCGGGACATCCTCGCTGGTTCTCGGGCATCGGCAGCGACGTTCGGTCATGTGCCCCAGGCGCCTTCCCGATCGCCACCGACCAGCTCCAGGTACCGCTGCTCGAGCGTCACGCCGACCGGCCGCAACTCGGTCACTGTGCAGCCGGCGGCAGCGAGCCTCCGGCTCAGTTCGGCCGCACTGTCGACGCCGCTCACCACCACGCCGTTCCGCTCGCGGGTGATCCGGTGGTCGATGAGAACCTCGCAGAGACGCTCGACCGGTTGCTCGACGGTGACGAACCAGCTCCCTCCGCCAGGGCAGAGCTCCTCGATTCGGCCGTCGTACACGACTCGGCCCTGATTCAGGACGACCACACTGGAGACGAGGGCCTGGACGTCGCCGAGCGCATGGGAGGAGATCAGGACCGCCCCACCGGAGGTTACGAACGTGCGCAGCAGCGTCCGCAGCTGGTGCGCCCCCGCGGGGTCGAGTCCGTTCGCGGGCTCGTCGAGCAGCAGCAGCTTCGGCTCCCGGAGGAGAGCGGCCGCCAAGGCCAACCGCTGCCGCATTCCCAGCGAGAGGGCCCGCACCGGCTGGTCGGCCGCGGGACCGAGTCCCACCCGCTCCAGAAGGTCGTCAGCTCGATCGTTGGCGATCCCGGCGGCGCGAGCCAGAAGGACCAATGTCGTGCGGGCACTCAGCGACGGCATGAACTGCACCGGATCGATCACCGCCCCGAGGCCGCGGCGCACGGGGCGGTCATCAACGACGATCCGGCCTTCGTCGGGGGTGCCCAGACCCAGTACGGCCCTGAGCAGCGTCGTCTTGCCTGAGCCGTTGGGGCCGAGCAGGCCGACCGCGTCGCCCGGCGCCACCGTCAGGGAGACGCCCGCGAGCGCGACCCGCTCCTCTCGGCGGAACCGGCCGCGCGCCAGCCGGAACCGCCGGTACCGCTTGTGCACCTCCTCGGCCCGCAGGACCGGGCTCACGACGTAC
>FWPU01010438.1_pt1 | contig 13796 bp, 13 predicted proteins | sample 2228361 | NCBI WGS metagenome assembly FWPU01 (sample SAMEA103939777, study PRJEB20133) | metagenome | reverse complement strand
TGAACACCTTCTTGTTCCCCGTGAGTTTCGTCTTCCGGCAGGGAAAGAATGCTCTCACCCGTCTGCAGAGAGCCCTGGGCAGGGAAGTCGTGCCTCGCTCGGATTTCCGGTCCACGGCTCCGAGCTGGCTCAATCCGCTCCTGCTGCGTATCTTCACCGCAGAAGCGCTGGTGCTCAAGAAGGGCGATCTTCCTTTCGGCCTGAGCTTGTTCTGCCTCGCCCGCAAGCCGGAAGCCGGCTCGAGGAGGGACGGACTTTGAGCGGCCGGACCGTGCTGGTCACCGGGGGGGCGGGATTTATCGGATCCCACGTGGTCGAGGCTCTCCTGGACAAGAACGTGCCCGTGCGGGTTCTGGACGACCTGTCTGTCGGGAGACGGGAAAACGTTCCCCGGGATGCGGAGCTTGTGGTGGGAGACATTCTGGACCCGGCCGCCCTGGATTCGGCCCTGGACGAAGTCGGCGCAGTGGTCCACCTGGCCGCCAGGGTTGCCATCCGGGACTCTCTGAACCATTTTCTGCCGGACGCCAGAATCAACCTTATGGGCACGCTGAACCTCCTGTCGGCCTGCGCGAAGAAAAAGGTCGATCGATTCCTTTTCGCCTCGTCCATGGCCGTCTACGGGGACTGCGCTGAGCCGATGCCGGTTTCGGAGTCCTACCCGGCATCGCCTCTTTCGCCCTACGGGATCTCGAAGCTTGCGGCTGAGCAATATGTCCGGCTTCTGGCGCCGAAGTTTGGAATCCGGGCCGTGATCCTGCGGTATTTCAATGTCTACGGCCCGCGACAGACCTTCACGCCCTATGTGGGGGTCGTGACGATCTTCACCCGCAGGCTCCTGCAGGGGCTTCCGCCCGTTATTTTCGGGGACGGAAAGCAGTGCCGGGACTTTGTTCACGTCCGGGATGTGACCCGGGCCACCGTGATGGCTCTCGATTCACAACTGGACGGAGAATTGCTCAATGTCGGATCCGGAGTCTGCACCTCGGTGGAGGAAATCGCCTCGCTTCTCGCCTCGCGGATCCGGCCCGGGACCGTGCCCGTGCACGTGGCGCCGCACCCGGGAGAGATCCGGTACTCGATTGCCGACATCTCCCGGATCCGGACCCTTCTCGGCTTCCGGCCTCAGGCCGTTTTTGCTGAGCAGATCCCGGAAATCATCGAGTGGAACCGGGCCTGCGAGGCGGCAGAAAGAGCCCTTGCGGCGGAACGGGCCTGAACGGGCCGACTTCTTGGATTCCGATTCTTAACGAACAGACCGGCCTGAAGAGCTCCGGTAGCCGTCCGGGTGCTTCTGGTGCCATCGCCAGGCGCTCTCGATGATTTCCTCCAAGTCCGGATGGCGGGGGCTCCACCCCAGCTCGCGGCGGATTTTCTCCGACGAACCTACCAGACTGGGCGGGTCGCCCGGCCGCCTGGGCATTTCCTTCAGAGGGATGGTGTGTCCGGTGACTCGGCGTGCAGTCTCGATGACCTGCAGGACCGAGTATCCCTCGCCGTTTCCAAGATTGTAGCGCTCGCTTCGGTCGAGGTTCATGACGAGCAGATGGGCCTCGCAGAGGTCCCGGATGTGGATGTAATCCCGTATGCAGGTGCCGTCCGGTGTGGGATAGTCCGTCCCAAAGACCGGCACATGGGGGTTTTTTCCCAGGGCCACCCGCAGGACGTTCGGGATGAGGTGGGTCTCCGGGTCGTGGTCCTCGCCGAGCCGGTCCGTGGCGCCGGCGGCATTGAAGTAGCGGAGGGCCACGCTTCTAAGCCCGTGGATCTCGTCGTACCATCTCAGGGCTTTTTCGAACATGAGCTTGCTTTCTCCGTACGGGTTTGTGGGCGCCTGGGGGCAGGACTCCGTGATGGGAATCTCGGCGGGAACCCCGAAGGTCGCGCAGGTGGAGGAGAACACGAGCATCCGGGTTCGAACCTCGACCAGGGCGTCCAGGAGGTTCAGGCCCGAGCAGAAATTGTTGCGGAAGTACATGGACGGGCGCTCCATGGACTCGCCCACCAAGGCATAGGCGGAAAAATGCATGGCCACCGTCGGTTCGAAACGCCGGCATACCTCAAAGATCCCCGAACGGTCGGCCAGGTCGCCTTGAAAGAAATGAGCCCGCTCGTCAACGGCTTCGCGATGGCCCCGCTCCAGAGAATCGAACACCGCCACGTCGTGTCCGGCATCCAGGAGCATGGACACAGCCACGCTTCCGATATAACCGGCTCCTCCAACCACGAGAACTTTCTCCTTCATGGTCATGCCTCCTCTCGAGTTCGCGCCTTCGTCAGGCCCTTGCCGCCAGGCCCTGGAGAAATGCCCGCTAAAAGGGTTCCTAGAAAGAGACGCCGAACACCCCTTTCAGGGCGAATACGAGCAGAAAGGTCTCCAGAAGCAGCACCCAGAACCACGGGAGATGGAGACCGAGCAGGGCCAGGCGAGACTTCGGGTGTTCGACCCACAACAGGAAACGATCGGACGAACCACGGTCCCTCGCCCCGCGGGCCGCAAGGCCCGCAAGCGCTGCGCCCGTATCGGAGACGGTCACGTCCACAAAGCCTTCCAGGCCGGCTCCTCGCACGATGACACGGTAAAGGCCCGCCTGCTCCGCCCGAAGCCTCCAGTCGATCTCCTTGAGCTCAGGGATGCGAAGCGGATGGCTCTGCACCCGAAGTCCCGGCGGGACGACAAGTTGGGGGATCTCCTCCGGCCGGGCCGTATAAGAGCTGGGCCAGAAGGCCTGAAGCAAGACCGATTCCCCGGCGAAAAAGGGCCTCCGGTCAAGCCGGGCCTGGCCCTCGAGAAGGACCAGCGAAATCGGCAGAATCAGGAGAGCCAGTGGCTTTGCGTGCAGCCGCAGATAGGCCAGGTCGGCCCGCACGGCCGCCATGACGGCCCGGGCTGCCAGGACCGGGTCGTCCTGAAAAAGGCGCAGTTCCAGAAGATGGGCCTTGAGACGGCTTCTGGCCTGGTCGAGATCCTGGCGGGAAGAACAGACCCGGTAGGCGGTCAGGACAAGCAAGGCCGCGAAAAGGGCCAGCAAGCTCGCAGACCAGAACGGTCCAAAGCCTGCCAGGGGGTCCAGAAGCAGGGAAAAGGCCTGCGCCGTCACAGATCGAAGCCTGCCGAGTCCTTCCATTCGATTCTCACGAGAGATACCCGAGGCCCTGGAGCCTGTTTTTCACCTCATCCTCCTCGACTGTGGACTCGATCCGGGCGATTTCCTTTTCCAGGGCGTGCCTCACGAACTCTTCGTCCGTAGCATAGCCTGCAGCGATTCGGGCCTTTCGCATCCTTCTGAAAAGGTCCTCCTCCACTCGCAGTTTTTTCGACATGTTGCGCCTCCCTTCTTGCAGTCCTTCCGGAAAGGCCGTCACGGCCGCAGCCCCCTGCCCAGGGGGGTCAGGTCCGGGGCTCGAGCCGGGCTGGTGGAACCTTAGGGGCCTGCCGTCCATGTAAGGGGGCGGTGAAACGCCAAACGCCTCGAGCAAGGTCGGCGCCAGATCCTCCAGACAGACCCGCCGGCGTGTCAGGGCCCTGTTGGAGAAAAACACGCCCGGCACGTCGCACGGTCGAAGCAGGTGGTCTCCGCTCCAGGGCCGCAGGTTGTCCTCAAAGACCTCTGAACTCACCCGGCCGAGGGCCGACTCCCAGGATGTCCGGTACCCTTCCCGATAGGCGACGATCAAGTCAGGGCCTTCGGCGGCATAGGGACCCCGGTAGACTTCCGATGGGTCGAAGACCTCGGCAATCGGAAACAGGCCCGTACGAGGGTCTCTCAGACGCAGCAGGGCCGATGCGATCTCCCCTTTCAGCCTGCGGGCTTCTTCCCCGGGCTCAACGATTCCGGACGCTTCCCGGCCTTTCTGGTTGAGGTAAATACCGCAGAGCCCGAGGCCGTAAGCCTTGGATCTGCTCCAGTCCGCCCCCTCGAACCAGTCCGACCGCTGCCCGCCGAAATCCCCCGCCAGGTAGCCTTCCCGGTAGAGCCACGTGTTCAGGTTGACAGAGCGGCGAAAGGAGCGAAACCCATGGTCCGAGATCACAAGGACCAGGGTGTGGCCGTCGGTCTGCTCCAGCACGCTTCCCACCAGCCGGTCGGCCCGCCGGTATGCAGCTTCGAGAACGTCCTCGCCCAGGGACCCGCAGTTGTCCGGACGGGCGGGGTGTGCCGGATCCAGGTAGCGCCAGAACATGTGCTGGAGGCGGTCGGTCATGTCGAAAACGCACACCAGGAGTCCTTTCCTGAGGTGTCGAAAAGCGTCCCAGAACGTTTCCTCCCGCTCCGCCTGGATTTGCTTGCACTGGCTGACAAAGGCTCGTTCTTCCAGAATTCCCTCGTTGAGCGCCGAAGTGTCCTCCGCCAGTCCGAGAGTGGCGAAGGGACCCTGCTTGCTGGCGAGATACAGGGAGTAAGACTCGGGGTGGGAGATCGGCATGGCCGGATGAAGGGGGTCGATGTGCACAGGCGTCATATACAAGTCGAGAAACGGGTCGAGCCGGGTCAGATGAAATCGCACGATCCCATAGACGGTCAGGGGTCCGGCCCGGAACCGAATCCGGATCCAAGGGCTGTCCTGCCCCTCGGCGAGGAAATGATCACCCCTTCTTGTGCGGATTCGGATGCCGCCGGCGCAGCGGCGCAAGACCAGGGGGCATTCGAGGGGCCGGCCTCCAGGTCGAAACGGGTTCGGGGGGCCCAGGATGCGCGTCCGGATGGTGTCGGCCCTCCAATGGACGCGCACGGTCTTTTGCGATGCCTGCCCCGCCGCCTCCTCGGCGCAGGAGGTGTAACGTGTGCAAGTGCCTTGAGAGCCGAGCAAGTCCGGAACACACATGCCCGACAGGCAAAGGCCATGGAGAGGCTCGGGCGGGAACGTGATCGGCACCCGAAGGATATAGGAGGGGATTCCGTGTTCTCCCAGGATCTTCCAGAAAGGCTGAGACCGCCTCAGCCCGAGGAGGGATGATTTGCCCAGGGGGATTTGGAATCCTCCGAAGCGCAGTTTCCTGGCAGGGAGGAGGATCCGGGCCGAGGAGAGCTCTCCCCTGTACGTCCGGGGATCGCGCCGGAGGAAATCGAAGATACCGTGTTTGCCCGGGTTCACCCCGGTCTGGAACGTGGACCAGGCGACAGGAGAAAGGGGCGGCACCGTGGTCTCCAGTGAACAGTAGGTTCCTGAGCTTGCCAGGCGCGAGAGGTTGGGGAGCAGGCCTTTCCCGGCGAACCTGTCAAAAAGCGCGGGTTCCATCCCGTCAAAACCCAGCACCACGGCCCGGCGGACGACGGCCCGGCCGCTTCTCCTGCGGCCTGGACGCGCCAGGCGGTACAGAGTCCGGACCGGCCACGCCACAAGAACGAAAAGAGCGAGGACCAGGGCACTGACAAGAGCGAAAAAGGAACCCAGAAAGGCGAAGCCCGCCCCGGGACCTACATAAGCCGCGGCACTTTCCGGCAGAAACAAAAGGGCCAAACAAAGCGGGAGCAAGGCACTCGGAAGTACCCGGAGGAAGCGGGGCGAACTCCGCCGGTATGGACCGCCCCTCCTGGGGATGCCGTGGGCCACGGGTGGAAGAAGAGCGAAGCACTCCGGACCGCAGGGGCCATTCATGAAGATTCACCGAACAGGTGAAGAGAAAAGAAAGCACGGAAGCTTCGGAAGCGAGCTTCTGTATGCTAACATGGGGTTGATTTCGGCTCAACCGCCGGGCAGATCCGGCACGAAGCTCAGGGGGTCGGCGGGGGCGGCCCGTCCGGAGACGGTGCTGGCCGTCCGGCCTGGCCTTTTCGGACCCACACGGAGGAATCCGAGGATGGTCCAGCATCCGGGGTGCGGGAGAGGCGCGGGCCTGCGCAAGGCCATTCTCGTCAACGAGCATTTCGTTGTCTACGGCGTGCCCGGGATTGCGGTGCCTCTACGGCCGCCCGTCGAGGTCTCGATGAGGATCGGTCCTGGCCGGGGCATCGAGATCGTCATGCTGTCTGCCGATGGCCGGGCATGCGCCTCGAGTGAGGATCCGGACCTGCACGAGGCGACGCGACGCATCCTGGCCTGCTGCGATGTTTCTCCCGAGCAACGGGCCATCCGCGTGGAGTGCCTGGGCGGCCTGCCGGGCTGGAGCGGCCTTGGGTCGAGTGCGGCTTTCTGCGTGGCCGCCGCTCGGGCCTGCGCCGAGGCGAGCGGAATTTGCCTGCCCGACGAGCGCATCAACGAGATCTCCTATGAAGCCGAGAAGGTCTTCGCGAACAACCCCTCCGGCATTGACAATACGGTAGCCACATTCGGACGCGTGGTCTGGTTCGTCCGGGGCACCGCGCCGCCTTGGACGTTCCTCGATCCCCGCTGCCCGCTCTGGCTCGTTGTGGCAAATTCCGGAAGGCCCTCCCGCACCCGGGATCAGGTCCAAAAGGTCGCCCGCTTTCGCGAATCCCGCCCGCAGACGTTCGACGCCCTGTGCCGCGAGGCGACAGACCTCGCAGGGCTGGTGCGGGATGCTCTTGCCTCGTCTGAGCCGGTCAAGCTCGGGCCTCTCCTGGATCGGAACCACGAGATGCTCCGCCAGATCGGCGCTTCGGACCCGGATCTGGACAGGCTGGTCTCGCTCTGCAAGGCCAAGGGCGCAGCGGGCGCCAAGCTCACGGGAGCGGGTGGAGGGGGATGTGTCATCGCCCTGGCCCGAGACCGGCGAGAAGCGGATCTGCTGGCTGCCGCAATTGGCCGTGAAGGGTTTGGGGCCTTTGCCGCCTGCGCCGTCGAGGATGCAAGGGTATCACCCGGCTCCTCAGCGGCACCTGACGAGCGTGCCGACAACCTCCCCTAGAAGGGCCCGGCGGGTGTTTCCCTCCACCGTGGCGTCATAAACCTGGCAGAGAACACCGGCCCTTGCGATTTCCTCCAGCTTATTGCGCATTCCTCCGGTCACGTCCGTGGCCGCGGAGCCGCCGACCCCGTGGGGGAGGCCGGCCGGGTCCCGCAGATCGATTTCCGGGAGGAAGCAAGCTTTCGGGTCCCGAGCCGGGTCGGCTGTGAACACGCCGCGAACGTTCGTGCCGTGCAGAACGACCTCTGCTTCGAGAGCAGAGGCCAGGTAGCCGGCCAGAACGTCGCCCGAGAGGATGGAACAGCCCTGGGCCGTGTCGGCCGCAGGCACCCCGTTCAGTACAGGCACCATCCCCCATTGGAGAAGCTCGAGCACGGGCGCGAGGGCAAAGGAGCGGATTCTTCCGGCCTCGAGCACGGCGCTGGCCGAGGCCTGAAAGGGAAAGGCGGGAAGGCCGGCCCGGACCAGAGAGCCGACAACGATGCCGTTCAAGACCGTTTGGAGCCGCTGGGTTTCGCCGAAAGCCAGGCGGTCTTCTGCGCACCGGATCCCCCGGTCGATGCCGGTCCGTTTCACGATCGGATGGCCGAAGGAGCCCGCGCCATGGACTACGACGAGCCGGAAGCCGCCGGCCTGCCAGGCGGCCGCGACTTCCCGGGCAATGGACCCGAGGAGGCGTGTTCGGACCGCAGGTCGTTCGACGGCCCGGTCCGTGAGGACCGATCCCCCGATCTTCAGGATCCGCATGGGGCCCGAGCGCGCCATGGCCTTGGATTCTATCTCTTTCCGCCCATGGGTGGGCTCCGTTTGTCGATGAGGTCCGCCAGGAGCCCAAGCATTCCCACCTGGATGCCGGCAAGCAGAAGCAGGAGGGTCGAATCCGTCATGTTCTGAATAAGCAGGATGTCGATGAGGACCATTTTGAGCAGGCTCAGGGCGATGAGAAAAAGGCTCAGCCGAAGGAAGATCTTGACGGGCGCGAAATAGAGGGCTGTCCTGAGGACAAGAGAGAGGAAATTGATGGTGTCCCGGATGGGCCGGATCTTGGACTTTCCTTTCCGTTTGCCGTAGCTGGTGGGTACAAAGGCGACCGAGTAGCCGCTCGTGAGCATGGCCATGGTGAGCGTGGTGGTAAAAGAAAAGCTTGAGGGAAGGATGGGCAGGAAGCGCTCGGCCACCTCCTTGTCGAAGATCCGGAAGCCCGAGTTGAGATCCGGGATGTTCGTCTCGGTGAGATAGTTGGCGAGCCTGTTGAGGAACCACTTGGCCGGCCTGCGGAGCAGAGGGATCCGGGCTCCCCGGCCCGTGCGGGCGCCCACGACCATGTCGCAGTCCCCCATGGACCGGACGAGCTTGAGCAGGTCCGCAGGCTCGTAGGTTCCGTCTGCGTCCAGGATCGCCACGTGTCGGTATGCCGCCGAGGCCATGCCGGTCTTCAGTGCAGCGCCATACCCCCGGTTGGTCCCGTGCCGGAGCAGCCGCACGGGCTTGGCCGCAGCGATTTCAGCCGTACGGTCCTGGGATCCGTCGTCCACGACGATGATCTCGTGTGGCAGATCGACTTGAGCCATGGCCGCACGGATCTGGTCGATCACATCCCCGATGCCCTTCTCCTCGTTGTAAGCGGGCACCACAATGGAGAGGCCCTGGGCGCAGGGTCGGTTTTCGCCCGTAGGCGCGTCCGGCGTCACGAGGATTCCTCGAATACCTCGGCCGTAAAGACCGAGAAATGGGTGTCGGGATCCTTCCACGCATCCCGAGAAAGGCCCGCCTTGAGGGACAGCTTGGTCAGCGTCTCTGCAAGCCCCCAGCCCTGCTCGGGCGCCACTTGGGGGAGAAAGACCGCCTGAGCGCCTCCTTTGCGCAGAAGAATGCCGTGGACGCCGATCCGGATGTCCCTGTAGGAGGCGACCGGTCGGGGTGTGCTGAGAGCGGATATCTCGATCTCGATTCCGTCAAGTTCTTCTGGCCTCACCCTGGGAAACCTCGAGTCCCGGCACGCGGCATTGACGGCGTTCTCCTGGACCGCGACGTACAGGGGTTCGCGGGGCAGAATATATCCGATGCATCCCCTGAGCGCCCCGTGTTTCTTGAGGGTCACAAAGGCGCCCCGCGGCGTCCGCAGGTTGTCGGTGATTTCGTAATCGCCTCCGAGAGGATCCGGCGTCCGGCCTTCCCGAACGTAGCTTTCGAGCGTGTCCCGGGCCAACCGAAGGAGCGTCTGCTTTTCCGAGGAAGTCAGGAACGTTTCATCTTCCGGTTTCTCCGCAGAAATCGCTGAGGGTTCTTTCTTCATGGATCCGGGCTCCTTGCCGATTGGCTCTCGGGCTCTGGCGGGCGTGGTCCCTGTACGGAAGAAGGCCAGGGCAGCGTACCCCACCACATTGTCGAACTCGCCGGTGACGTCCGCCGACGTTCCGTAGCAGAGCAGGCAGCCCCTGGACCGACCGGAGAGGGTCTCGAGCAAAAGACCGATGGCTCTGGCTCCGCAGACCGTGGCGCCGGTCTTGCGACAATAGGAATCGAAGGCCTTTCTGTCCAGCTCAAGGGCATGGGACCAGGCGCCTTCGTCGAGGCGCCGGAGCTGCTCCGAGACCGATCCGCCCGCCGGGAACGGCACATAACCGTACCGGGGCCCGTAGTGCGTGAAGTCGGAACTTACCACAAGAACCGCCGCCTCATCAAGGAGACCGGTCAAGACTGTCCCCAGCACGGCGTAGTCGTCTTCCAGGAGCGTGCCTACAAGCAGGGGCAGGATCCGAAAGGATTCCCCTGGGAGGGCGACCTGCAGAAAGGGCAGTTGGATGTCCACGGAGTGTTCGAAGCGGTGAGCCTCCGGGTCTACCCGCACCAGGGGGCACTCCAGGAGCCGGTGCGACGCCTCCAGATCTACCTGGACCCGGCCGAGTGGGGTTTCGAAAACGCCGCAGTCGCTCAGGGCGACTCCCCGGAAGCCAGACCGGTGGCTCGGCCCGATAAGAACCACGCGCCGGGGTCTTGCCTCGGTCAGCAGACGGTAGCCGCAGGCCGCTATGGTTCCTGAATACCGATATCCGGCGTGGGGGACGACGAGGCCCGCAAGAGCTCCGGCCGGGAGGCTTTCCGGCAGGACGACTTCGGCCAGGTATCGCTCGATCGTGGTTCGCAGCTCCTCTGGACTCTCTGGATACCAAGTTCCGGCCAGAGTCGTCTTGTGGACACGATCGGCCGAAGGCTTTTCCCGGACCTGGGCTGCCTCGTGCGCGGTCCGCCGGGTTTCCTCTGGCGTTTGGCCCTTTTCTCGGCCGGGAGAGCCCTGGCAGCCCGCAGGCGCCAGCACGAGAAAAAGCACCGTGAGCGCCAGCGCGCCAAGCCGCGCCGGCCTTTCCCTCTGGCTGGTGCGCCCCGTACTGTCAGAGTCCGAGATCAAGGATGACCCGCGCATGATCAGACACCCACTGATAGAGCTTGAGGACCCCGTCCTCCGGCGAGGTCCTGGGCTCCCACCCGAAATCCTGCTTGGCCAGGTCCAGGTTTGCCACGAAGACCGGCTGGTCTCCGGGCCTCCAGCGGTCGTAGGAGACCTTCATCTTCCGGCCCGTGAGGTTTTCCAGGTAGGCGATGAGATCGTGAAGGGACATCTTGTTCCGGGGTCCGCCCCCCATGTTGTAGATCTTGCCGCGAGTGACCTCAAGGTTGTCCACGGCCCGGTCGTAGGCGTCCAGCAGATCCTCCACGAAGAGCATGTCTCGGACCTGCTTGCCGTCGCCGAAGATGGTCACCGGACGGTTCAGGACCGCCTGGATCGTGAACCAGGCCACCCAGCCCTGGTCCTCAAGGCCGAACTGCCTGCGGCCGTAGATACAGGACTGCCGGAACGTAATGGTGTCGAGGCCGTAGATGCGGGCGTAATCGCGCACATACTGGTCCGCGCACCCCTTCGAGCATCCGTAGGGGGAATGGAAATCCAGTACCCGGGTCTCCCGGATCCCCTCGGGGCAGTCCCGGTAGGCGTACCGGCCGTCCACCTCTACGACGGCCACGTCCTCCATGCCCCCGTAGACCTTGTTTGTGGAGGCGAAAATCACGACCGGTCGGCACGGACTCTGGCGCACGGCCTCCAGCACGTTGAACGTCCCGAGGGCGTTCACCTCGAAATCCTCCCGCGGGTTCTCCACCGACGTGGTGACAGCTGCCTGGGCCGCCATGTGGTAGACGATTTCGAAGTCCGGATGGCTGCGGAACAGACCCTCCAGGTCCGAGGGGGACCGAACGTCCCCGCGGACGAACTCGACGGGCCCAAGGGTCATGAGCCACCGCAGGTTCTCCTCGGTGCCACGGCGCGACAGATTGTCGAAGACCACGACTTCGTGCTTTTCCAGGATTCTCCTGGCCGCGATGTTGCACCCGATGAATCCCGCTCCGCCGGTCACGAGAACCTTCACGTCTTTTTCCTCCCTTTCACAAGAGGCCCTTGGCTTCCAGCTCCGCCCTGGCCCGGTCATACCCGTCCCGGGCCTCGACCGAGCGGGACCATTCGATGAGCTCCTCCATCCCGTCCTCGAACCGCACCTTGGGACAGAAGCCCAGGAGCCGGCCCGTGCGGGAGAGATCCGCGTAGCAGTGGCGAACGTCGCCCTTGCGGAACTGGTGGGTCACGTGCGGGGCCACAGACTTGCCGCAGGCCCTGCAAAGGGTTTCGGCCACGTGCCGGATCGTGACCGGAATGCCGGTCCCCACGTTCAGGACATGCCCGTCCCCCTCGGACTTGTCCATGGCCAGAAGGTTGGCCCGGACCACGTCGCTCACATGGATGAAATCCCTGGTCTGGAGGCCGTCCTCGTAGAGCACCGGGGGCCTGTCGTTCTTGACCCGGCTCAGAAAGATGGCCGCCACGCCCGTATACGACACAGAGAGTTTGATCGCCGACCCCCAATTCCGGCACTGGAATTTCCTCGTGACACCCGGCCACCCGGTGACAGGGGATCACCCGGTCGCCGGCATTCCCGGGAAGTATAGCGCCATCGACACGCTGCGTTACACGCCTGCCCCGTGCCTCGGGCAGGACAACGAGGAAGTGTTCGGCACCCTACTGGGCCTGTCGCGGGAGGAGATCGCCCGGCTGCAAGAGGAGAAGGTGATCTACTAAAGCCCGTCCTCGTGACACGGCGAGTCCCCGTCGTGGACGCCGAAGGTACAGGCCATGCCCGCGGCCGAGCCCGAGGAAGAGAACGGTTCGTGTTTTACCTCTGGTAGTACAGCGGGTGCCCGCGGACCGAGGTGCGCACGCGGCTGAAGTGGTCCCCTTCTAAGTTGGCGATGTAGAGGTCCCGCAACCCCGGCCCGCCGAACGCGCAGTTGGTCGGGAACGCCAATTTCTCTCCGGCCGGGTCATCGATGAGCACGGACCATTTTCCGTCCGTCCCCACTTTAATCACCTGATTCGCCGGGGCTAAGTTCCCGTCTTTCACACCCGCGGGCAGGGTGATGTAGAGGTTGCCGTCCACGTCGAAAGCCATCCCGTCCGGTATGGCGGGGAAGTCCTTGACGTACACCTCCGGGGTGCCGAACGTCCCGTCCTTTTTGATGGCGATCCGCAGGCAGTCGTAGCGCGTGCTCTCGAGCACGTAGACCGCGTCCTCCCGTGGGTCGATCGCCGTGCCGTTGGCGAGGTAGAGGCCGGTCGCCACGACTTCCCCTGTCCCGTCCGGCCGGATGCGCACCAGGGCGCCGTTGGGTTCCGGTTTCGTCAGCTCGACCAGGGCGGTGTGAATATCCCGCGTGCTCGAGTTCGACACGTACAGATTACCCTCCGCGTCATAGCTGGCAAAGTTGGGCAGGGTCAGGGCCAGCGTCCCCACCCGGTCGGCGATCATTGACACCTGCCCGCTCTGGGTCACGCGCATCACCGCTTTTTTCCCGAGGTCGCAATAGACCAGGTTCCCCTGGCGATCCATGGTGATACCGTTCGGGACGGAACCGGACGGGAGCGTGGTGAGCTCACTCACCATCCCGTCGGGACTGACTTTGTAGATGACGGCGTTGCGGCCGCCGCCGTACACGTTTCCTTCTTTGTCAACGACGACACCCTCTGCCTGCATCACCCCTTTGCCGAAGATTTCGGCCGCATCCAACGCATATGTGGCCATTGTCTGTCCCTCCTTGGTCAGTACAGTTGCCGCTCGTGCCCTGCGACCGCGCCCGGGACAGGCGTGTCGAAGGGCGAACGCGCTGTTTCCCGTGTCCTGCTACGCCCGCTTCACCCGCGGCCCGTAGGTGACTTCTCCCACCTCGGGCGCGCCCAAAACGGCCAAGAGATACGCCTCTTCGTTGCTCACGTTGCGGAACCCTTCCATCAGCCCCGCGGGGAAAGAGATCGTGTCCCAGGGGCCGAGCGTGACCTCATTTTCCCCGTTGTCCCCCCAGTAAAACACCCACTGGCCGGAGAGCGGCACGAACACCTCGACCGTCCTGTGGCTGTGCAGCGGCGCGCCCTTGCCCGGCGCGCCTTTGGTAATCGCCATGGTGAACCCGTGATCGGCGGTGATGGCAGGGAGGTCCTTTGCCACCTGGCCGACGATGCTGAAGGCTTCCATGCCTTCAGGGACATACCCACTCCCCATGGCGGAATAGTCGATGGGTTTGAGCTCTTTGAAACGCGCGATGCGTTTGAGCATTTCTTCCCTTGCGATCTGTACGCTGGCCATACGTCAACCCTCCTTTGTGTGTTTCGCGTTACTCGCTCTTTCACCGAAAGCGCGGCATGACCTCGCGGGCAAAGAGTTCCAGGGAGCGGAGGACCTTCCCCGGCGCCAAGCCCGGGAGATGCATGCCCATCGCCAGGTGCGTGATGCGCGTCTCCCGCCGGTACCGTTCGATCGCACGGACACAGTCCTCCGGCGAGCCGACGATCGGCGCCCCGCCGGGAATCGTCGGGTCGATCTTCCGCAAGTCCTTCGGGCCCGGCGGCTCCCGCATCGTCCGGTCGGCCCGCAGGTCCCCGGCC
>FWPU01010435.1_pt1 | contig 13799 bp, 8 predicted proteins | sample 2228361 | NCBI WGS metagenome assembly FWPU01 (sample SAMEA103939777, study PRJEB20133) | metagenome | reverse complement strand
CGTGGTAGACCTGGTAGCCAGGGGCCAGGATGAGCGCCCCCACCTGCACCGTCTCCTCCCACGCCACCATGTCGTGGTCAATCGCGTCCACCCCGCAGGCGAAGGTGCAGCTCATGCATTCAGAACAGATGCCGCAGGCCAGGCAGCGCGCCGCCTCCGCCTGGGCGCTGGCGTCGTCATAGCCGCCCTCGACCTCCGCGAAATTGTGGACGCGCGCCTCCACCGGCAACTGGGGCATCGGCACGCGCGGCTGCCGCCGAATCTCGCCGCGCGCGATGCGCTCCTCGATTTCCTCCGGAGAGAGGTGCACGACGGGCAGGCGCGGCTTGCGCGGCGGCTCCAGGTGCTCCCCGCGCAGGTAGCGGATGATGGAGCGGGCGGCGGTGTGGCCGCTGGCGACCGCCTCAATGACGAAAGCCGTGCCGGAGACGCTGTCCCCGGCGGCGAAGACGCCCTCTCGCGTGGCGGCCAGCGTGTTGGGGTTGACGGCGATGGTCTGGTGGCTGGTCAGCCCCACACCCGCGTCGTCCGGGATGAAGGCCAGGCCGGCCCGCTGCCCGACGGAGAAGATCACCGTGTCACATTCGATGACGTGGTTGGATTCGGGGACCTTCTCCACATGCAGGCGGCCCGTCTCGTCGAAATGGAAGCTGGCGACGTGGCTGCATTCCACGCCGCGCACGTGTCCGCGCTCGTCCCCCAGGATTTGCTCAAAACTGCGGCCCGTGTGCAGGACGACGCCTTCCTCTTCGGCGGCCTCCACCTCCCAGGGATGGGCAGGCATGTGCTCGCGGTCCTCCAGGCAGGCCAGGTGCACCTCCCGCCCCAGGCGGACGGCGCTGCGGGCCACGTCGATGGCCACGTTGCCGCCGCCGAGCACCAGCACCCTCTGGCCCAGCGGCGGGGCGTCGCCGCTGCCGTTCTGGTATTTACCCAGCCGCACGTCCCGCAGGAAGTGCGTGTTGATCAGCACGCCGTCCAGGTCCGCGCCGGGGATGGGGAGGCGGATGCCCTCGTGCGCGCCGACGGCGATCAGCACGGCGTCAAAGCCCTGCTCGAAGATGTCGTCCAGGTTGTCCACGCGCTGGTTCAGGCGCAGGTCCACGCCCAGGTCGATGATGTCCTGCACCTCGCGCTCGATGATCTCTGTGGGCAGGCGGTACTCCGGCACGCCCAGGCGCAGCATCCCCCCGGCAACGGGCATGGCCTCGAACACGGTCACCTGGTAACCGGCCAGGACCAGGTCTTTGGCGGCGGTGAGGCCGCACGGCCCCGCGCCGATGATGGCCACGCGCTCGTCGTAGAGGCGCGGCGCTGGCTCCACCGGCTGGCGCGGCTCCGCGTACACCTTGTCCGTGACGAAGCGCTTGAGGGCGCGGATGTTGATCGGCTCGTCCACCAGGCCCCGGTTACAGGCCGTCTCGCAGCGATGGTTGCAGATGCGCCCGCAGATGCCGGGGAAGGGGTTGTCCATTTTGATCACGCGCAGCGCGTCGTGCCAGCGGCCCTCCCGGATGAGGGCGATGTAGCCCTGGGCGCGCTGCCCGGCGGGGCAGGCGTCCCGGCAGGCGGCGATGCCGCGCTTCTCGATGGCGAAGGCGTTGGGCACGGCCTGCGGGTAGAGCTTGTAGGCGGCGCGGCGGGGGGCCAGGCTCTCGTTGAAGGTGTCCAGCACGATCACCGGGCAGACCTTGGCACAGTCGCCGCAGCCGACGCACTTGTTCGTGTCGATGTAGCGCGGGTTGTGGCGCACGCGCACGGTGAAGTCCCCCACCCGGCCCTGCACGTCCAGGACTTCGGTGTCGGTCATCACCGTGATGTTGGGGTGGCGGCCTGTCTCCACCAGCTTGGGGGAGATGGTGCACATGGCGCAGTCGTTGGTGGGGAAGGTCTTGTCCAGTTGCGCCATGTGCCCGCCGATGGCGGACTGCTTCTCTACCAGATAGACCTTGAAGCCCTGCTCGGCCAGGTCCAGCGAGGCCTGCATCCCGGCGACGCCCCCGCCGACGACCATCACCGCGCCAACCGGGAGGTGCTCAGACTGTCTGACTTTGCCGTTGTCCATGACCATCCCCCACCGGTCAAACCCTGCGCGCGGACTGCGCGGCGGCAAACTCAACCTGCCGCCATGTCTGCAAGCAATCCGCCCGCCGCACCGCCTCTCTCCACCCTGCTTACTCCCCCGCGCCGGCGGGCGAGGGCCGCCGGCCCCGCCACCCGATCTCCTCGTCGGCCTCTTCTGCTTCCTGTGGCCCTTTGCCGTTTGCCCCCCGCAGCTTGAGCGGGTTGGGACCCAGCTCCCGGATGCGCTCGGTCATCGTCCGGGCGGCGTTGGCGAAGGCATGGGCCTGGCTGCCGGACATGAAGAACATCTCCAGCCGCTCCCCACCGAGGCCGATCTCGTCCAGAATCTGCTTGGCCCGTTGCACTCTGGCCCGACCGCGCTCGTTGCCCCGCACGTGGTGGCAGTTGCCGATGGGGCAGGCCACCAGGTAGACGCCGTCCGCCCCCTGCTCGAAGGCCTCCAGCAGGTAGCGGATGTCGGTCTTGCCGGTGCAGGGCATGCGGACGAGCTTGACGTTGGCCGGATACTCGATCTGCAAGGCCCCGGCGGTGTCGGCGGCCATATAGCCGCAATAGATGCAATAGAAGGCGGTGATTTCCGGCTCGAACCGCTTGTTGCTGGCGCTCATCGGGCGGCTCCTTCGGCGACGGGGAGAGCGGTGGGCAGCCAGCGCCCCAGGCCGCCGAACTCCCGCAGCATCATCTGCTCGTCGGTGTAGTGGACAAGCTGGATGGCGTTAGCCGGGCACTCGCCGGTGCAGGTGCCGCAACCCTGGCACTGGGCGGGGTCGATGTAGGCTGCGCCACCCAGCCCGCCGACTCCGACTCGCCCCTCCTGCTGGATGACCTGAGGGATGGCGAAGGGGCAGGTGCGCGTGCAGGTCAGGCAGCCCACGCATTTATCCGGGTCCACCCAGGCCACCACCCCGCCCAGGTGCAGCGATTGTTGGGAGAGCAGGGGCAGGGCGCGGGCTGCCGTGGCCAGCGCGTGGCTGATGCTCTCCTCCACGAATTTGGGGTAGTGGGCCATCCCGGCCAGGAAGATGCCCTCCCGCATGAAGTCCATAGGGCGCAGCTTCATCTGCGCCTCCTGGAAGAACCCCTCGCTGGAGAGCGGCACGCGCAGCATTTGCGCCAGGCGCTCCGTCCCCTCGCTGGGGGCCACGGCCATGCTCATGGGCACCAGATCGGCGGGCAGGTCCAGCCAGCAATCCAGCGCCAGGTCCCGCACCCGGACCCGCACCCGGTCTCCGTCGGCGATGACCTGGGGCGGCTCCTCGTCGGTGTAGCGGATGAAGACCACCCCCCGCCGCCGCGCCTCGGTATAGTACTCCTCCCGGAAGCCGTAGGTGACGATGTTCTTGTAGAGCACGCTCACACGGCAGGCCGGGTTGAAGAGCTTGATGCGGATGGCGTTCTTTATCGTGTTGGTGCAGCACACCCGCGAGCAGTAGTCCGGCGTATTCGGGGGCCGCATGCACTGGATCATCACCACGTCCTTGAGGGCGGTGATGCGTTCCGGATGGTGGATGATCAGCTCCTCCAGTTCGCGCTGGGTGATCACCTGCGGCAGGTCCAGCAGGGGATGCTCGCGGGTTTCCCGCCCACCCGTGGCGACGATGGTCACGCCGTGCTCGATCTGCCGCTCCTCCACCGTGCCGTCGGGGTAGCTGGAGCGCAGCAGGGCGCGGAACAGCCCCACGTGCCCCCAGTGGCGGACCACCTCGGTGCGAGTATAGGTGACGATGCGCTTGTGGGCGCGCACGCGGTTGACCAGGTCGCGCAGCAGGCGCTGCGGGTTGTAGCCCTCCGCCACATAGTAGAGGTTGAGCAGGTTGCCGCCCAGCATCTCCGCGCGTTCCACCAGGTGCACGTCGTAGCCGCTGTCGGCGATGGCCAGGGCGGCGGTCATCCCGGCCACGCCGCCGCCGATCACCAGCGCGCTGGGGCGACACACGTGCCGATCCTTGTGAACCGGCTGGGCGGCCAGGACGCGCCCCACGGCCACGCGGACCAGCTCCTGGGCCTTGCGGTTGGCCAGTTGGGGCTGGCTGCGGTGCACGCGGCTGCACTGCTCGCGCAGGTTGACCACCTCCAGCAGATAGGGATTCAGCCCGGTCAGGCGCATCATGCGCTGAAACAGCGACTCGTGGGTGCGGTTGCTACACCCGGCCACCACCACGCGGTTGAGCCGGGCTTCCTCGATGCGCCGCTGGATGTGGGCCAGTGCCTCTGGGAAGCAGGCGAAGTCCACAATCCCCGTGGCCGCCACGCCCGGCCACCCGGCAGCTTGCTGGACCAGCGCGGGCAGGTCCAGGATCTCGCCAATGGTCCCGCCGCAGGCGCAGGCGAAGACGCCCACGCGCGGCGGTTCGTCGCCCACGTCGCGCTCCGGCGGCATGCCGTCGGTGGAGAGGAAGGGCCACTCGCGGGTGTACGGGTGGGTGTTGAGGCGGTCGTTGAGCAGGCGCATCACCTCGGCGGCGGCCCCGCTGGCGTCAATGATGGTCTCGGCGATCTCCTTGGGCGAGGAGAACGCCCCGCAGACGAAGACGCCGGGCCGCGAGGTTTGCAGGGGGGTGAACTTGTCGGTCTGGCAGAAGCCGTGCTCGTTCAGCTCAATGCCCAGCAATTCGGCCAGATGGGGGGCCGAGTCCGGCGGTTGCAGCCCGGTGGCCAGCACTACCGTCTCAAAGCGCTCCTCGTGCAGCCGACCGTCCGGCCCGGCGTATTGCAGCAGCAGGTCGTGGGTGACCGGGTCCTCGCGCACGGCGGAGACCCGGCAGCGCACGTAACGGATGCCGTGCTGCTCCCGCGCCCTGGCGAAGTAGGTGCTGTACTCCTTGTTGAAGGCCCGCTCGTCCATGATGAAGATGCAGCACTCCACCTCATTGCCCAGGCGCTGCTTGGCCAGCAGGGCCTCCTTGGTGGCGTACATGCAACAGATGGAGGAGCAAAAGCTATGCTGCTGGTCGCGGGAGCCGATGCACTGCAACCAGGCGATGGAGCGAGGCCGCTGGCCGTCGGAGGGGCGGGTCACCACGCCCTCGGTGGGGCCGGAGCGGCTGGCCAGCCGCTCGTACTGCATGGCGTGCAGCACGTTGGGGTAGCGCCCGTAGCCCAGCTCCCCCAATTCGCCCGGATCGTAGACCTGGAAGCCGAGGGCCAGGATGATCGCGCCGACCTCGATGGTCAGCAGGCGGGGCTGCGCAGCGAGGTCGATGGCATGGCTGGGGCATACGTCGACGCATTTGCCGCAATCGTCACAGTAGGGGCCACGGTCGATCACGTAGGCGTTCGGCGCAGCGCGCGGCGCGACCTTGTAAGCGGCCTTGCGTGTGGTCATCCCCTGCTGGTAGGCGTCTGGCAGCTCGACGGGGCAAACCTCCGCACAGCGACCACAGTCGATGCAGCGGGCCGGGTCCACGTAGCGGGCTTCCTGGCGCAGGGAGACGGTGAAATCGCCTGCCTGGCCTTCCACATCGACCACGTGGGTGCTGGTCAGAATCTGGATGTTGGGATGCTGGTTGTGCTGGATGTAGGCCGGAGAGATGGAAGGCCGCGTGCAGCCGTAGCCGTGGTCCGGCGTGCCCCGGCACAGCACGCAGTCGTGCTGGGGGAACATATAGCCAAGCTGGGCCACCCGACCGCCCAGGCAGGGCGTCTGCTCGATGAGGTAAACCTGCAACCCGGCATCTGCCAGGTCCAGCGCTGCCCGCATGCCGCCGATGCCGCCGCCGATGACCATGACAGCGCCGATAGGAAGATCGCGAAAATGGTTGGCTCTGGAATCGATCATAGGCACCACCCCTTAGTTACTACTCTATCCCCCCTGCCGGTTTTGATGCACTGTGCTTAATCCGCAATAAGGGGTTATCTATGTCATATATATTTGGTGATTTTGGGTGGGATTTTTGGTGTGGAAGGAGGCGACCGCCGGGCCGCCTCCCGGAGTTGCCTGCAACGCCTTGTGGGGCAGGGCCTACAGGCCCGGCAGGCGGTTGACCAGGGTCGGCCAGCCTGCCTCCAGCCGGGCCTGCGTCTCCTGCCAGGTGCGGATGCCGCTGGTGGCGTCGGAGGCTTCCACGCAGCACGCGCCCACGGCGCAGGCCCAGCGCGCCGCCTCCTGCGGAGCCATCCCCCGCAGCATGGCGGCCAGCAGCCCGGCGTAGGCCGCGTCGCCCGCGCCGGTGGTGCCCACCACATCGGCCTGGAAGGCGGGTGTCCACACCTGCACTTCGGCCCAGTCCGCCGCGTTCAGCGGCAGGCGTGCCAGCCGGCCCAGGCAGGCGGCGCTGGCCGTCCTCAGGTAAAGGCCCAGCGTGCCTAGCTTGAACCCGGCAACGCAGACGCCCATGGCCAGCAATTCGTCGGCCAGGCTGCCCAGGTAATCCGCCGTCAAGTGGGGGAGCACGTCGCCGCGCCAGGCGTCGTAGTCTGCGCGCCGGAGCATGAACAGAATCTCGTTGATGCTGGGCACGAAGATGTCCACGTGGGGCAGCGTGCGCGCCAGGATGGTGGGCCAGTCCGCCTGGCCGCTGGGGCCGTCGGGGTCCGGCAGGGTCAGGTCCAGCGAGGTGACCACGCCGGTCTCCTTGGCCCGGCGGTAGACCGAGACCAGCTCCTGCCCCTGGTTGGCGATCAGGCGCGGCAGGATGGGCGGATAGCCCAGGTGAAAGAGCCTGGCCCCGGCCAGCAGGGCGGGGTCGATGTCGTCCGCGCCGAAGTCGGCGTTGGTGCCCGTGCAGTGCAGGAAGATGCGATCCACCTTCTGCGGGGAGAGCACCACCGTGTAGGAGCTGGGCTGGCCGGGCCGGACGGTGATGAGGGCGCTCAGGGCCGGGTCGTGGTCCCTGAGGCAGGCGATGATGAGCTGCCCCAGCAGGTCGTCGCCCACGGTTGCCATCAGCCGCACGCTGACCCCCAGCCGGTGCAGCGCCAGCCCTGTGTTGGAGACGACTCCCCCCGTGCCGATGTCCAGCGGCCCAACCTCGAACAGCCGCCCCGGTGTCGCCAGCGCGTCCAGCGGCACGTGAGCCATGCGCGGGATCAGGTCCAGGCACAGGTGGCCGCTGACGATCACGTCCGTTCGCTCGTCCGGCCGGTTCATGGCAGCGCCCCGCTCATTCCACGATTTCGGGCAGCCGCCTGATCTCCGGGTCGGTGAAGAGGTCGTGCTCGTCGGTGCTGCGCGTGCTGAACTCCGAGACCACCGCGCCCTGCGGGCCGCCCTGGAACCAGTGCCAGGTCTCCGGGTAGATCGTGTACTGCTCGCCGGGGCGCAGCACGATCTCGTGCCACACGGTGTAGGTGTGTTTGCGGTGCGCAGGGGGCTGGGCCTTGGGGTTGGGGGTCGGCTCGCCCGATACGTAGAGGTAGACCTCTCCCCAACGGCAGCGGAAGGTCTCCTCCTTACCGGGCTGGCCGTTCACTGGCGGGTGCAGGTGCTGGGGACAGGTCTGGCCCGGCAGCAGGATCAGCTCTTTGGCGCATACCCGCTCCGTGTTGACGTAGGTGATCAGCGCCAGGCCGGACTGCTCGAATTCGCCGAGGCCCAGGTCGGCGATCTCGATGCGCTCCGCCTCTTCCGGCGTCAGCACGATCCCGGCGCGGTCCAGGTATTCTTTGGCCACGCGCTGCCACTTTTTGAGTTCCTCTCTTGTCATCGCCATGGGGAATGCTCCTTTGCTCGCTTCGCTTATCGATTACCTGTTACCGGCACGCCCGCCGCCTCTGCTGCCGGGGCGGGCACGCGCAGCTTCCACAGCGCCAGCGGGGCGGCCAGCAGCGTGCAGGCCGCCGCCAGGACGAACGTGGCCTCCGGGCGCAAGCGCTCGTAGAGCAGACCGCCCAGGTAGGGCGCGGGGATGGCCAGCACGCCCAGCGCGGTCATGAAGACGCCCCAGGTAATGCCCAGCGAGGCCCTGGGCACGGCTTTGCTGATCAGCGCGGAAAAGGCCGGGCTGACGAAGGCCTGGGCGGCCCCGGCCAGGGCAAAGGTCATGCCGAAGACCACCGCCTGCGGCACCAGGATCACCAGCGCCCAGACTGCCCCGAACAGGCTGACGCCCAGGGCGATGCTCCAGCGCTCGCCGAAGCGGTCGGCGAACATGCCGCCGGGCCACATGGCCACCGCGCTGACCAGGGACATCAGGGCGAAGAGCGCGCCGTAGGCCGTCTCGCTGAGGCCGCCCACCTCGGTCACATACTTGGGCATGAAGGGCAGGGCTAGCTGCGTGCTGGCATCGACCAGCCCATCGGTGATGAACAGCCACAGCAGCAGCCCGCCGCCCAGCAGCAGGCCCAGCAGCCCGCGCAGCTCGCCGAGCAGGCTGGCGGGGCGCAGCATTCCCAGGGCCAGCCCGGCGTGGCGGGCCATCCAGACGCGCATCCCCGTGGCCAGGGCGAAGATGCCGGTCGCCACCCACAGCATGATCTTGAAGCCAAAACGCTCCGCCAGAAAGCCGCCCAGCAGCGGGCCGACGATCATGCAGACGAGGAACAGGCCGTTGACCAGCCCGTAGGTGCTGCTCACGCTGCCTTCAGGGGCCTGTTCTGCCGTATAGGCCTGGAAGCTGGGGCCGACCAGCGATGACCCCATCGCCCCAAATAGCGCGCCCAGGATGGCCCACTCCCAGCTTGGCGCAAGGGTGAAGCCGATGATGGCCCCCAGCCCCAGCAGGCCGCCCAGGGCGATGGTCGGCAGGCGACCCATGTTGTCGGAGACCCAGCCGCCCAGGATGCGGAAGCAGATGGAGAGGATCACCTCCAGGGTGAAGTAGAGGCCCACTTCCTGCACCGTCGCGCCCAGCGTCTCCAGGTAAAGCGGCAGGATCGGGTAGTACATGGCGCTGGCCAGGTTGGCCACGATCATGGCCAGCGTCATGACCAGCAGCTCGCGCGGCAGTCTCTGGATGGTCACGGAGTCTTGCCTGTCTGTGCCGGGCGTGCCCTGCCGGGCACGGGATGGCTTCGTGCCTGTACAGGTTACCACAATTGGGCGAAAAGGGGAGCATGCAGGCCGCGCTGCCCTGGCGGATGGCACGGGCAATCGTGTTGGGGCCGGGGAGGTCTGGAAGAACGCGGCGGGCCGGGGTACTATCCTAAGGGCTGCCCGGAGCCGGAACGCCCCGGCGTTGCGCCGACTGTATCGAACGGAGGGAACACCATGCGAGCAGCCAGACTGCACGGCCCTCGGGATATGCGTATCGACGAGGTGCCGGAACCCCCGCCCCCTGGCGAGGGTGAAGTGTTGATCGAAGTTACGGCGGTGGGAGTCTGTGGCTCCGACCTGCACACCTACGCCGACGGGCGGATCGGCGATACTGCCGTCCAGTCGCCGCTGGTGCTGGGCCACGAGTTCGCGGGCGTGGTGGTGGCAGCGGGGCCGGAGGCGCGCGACGGGCTGGACCAGCCCTTGCGTCCGGGCCAGCGCGTGGCGGTGGATCCGGCGACCCCCTGCTGGCGCTGCGAAATGTGCGAGGCGGGGCATCCTAACCTGTGCCACCGCCTGCATTTTTGCGGCCTGTGGCCGGACGACGGCGCGCTGCAGGAGCGCATGGTGGTGGGGGCGCGTACCTGCTTCCCCATCCCCGACGTGATCAGCGATGCCGAAGGCGCGCTGCTGGAGCCGCTGGGCATCGCCATCCATGCCGTTGACCTGGGCAAGCTCAAGGTTGCGCGCAGCGTGGCCGTGCTCGGCTGCGGCCCCATCGGGCTGCTGACGATCAAGCTGGCCCGGCTCTCCGGGGCGGACCCCATTTATGCCTTCGACTGCTTCCCCTGGCGGGTGGAGAAGGCGAAGGCCTGGGGCGCGACCGGGGCCTGGACGCTGGACGAGGGCGATCCGGTGCAGCGTGTGGAGGCGCTTACGGGAGGCCGAGGGGTTGACGTGGCCTTCGAGGCGGCGTGGGCCGACCACTCCGTGCAGCAGGCGGCGGATATGGCCCGCATGGGTGGGCGCGTGGTGCTGGTGGGCATTCCCGGCGACGACAGGCTGGCTATGCGCCACTCCACGGCGCGGCGCAAGGGGCTGACCATCCTGCTCTCCCGCCGCATGAAGCATGTGTACCCGCGCGCCATCCACCTGGCCACAACACAGCACTACGCCCTTGACCTGGAAGACATGGTCTCTCACCGCTTCCCGCTCACCGAGGCCGGGCGCGCCTTTGCCATGAACACCGCCTATGAGGAGGGCGTGCAGAAGATCGTTATCGATGTGCAGTCGGCCTGAGTCGGCTGGCTGCCCTGTGCCTGCCGGGCCGTCATTTTGTGCAGTTGAGTGCTGATTCGATACCAGAAAGGGCCTTGCCATGCCTTATCTCCTTGGTCTTGACATCAGTACGACGGGCGCTAAGGCGCTCCTGATCGACGAGCGGGGCGGCGTGGTCGCCAGCCACACCACGCCGCAGCCGATCAGCTCCCCCAAACCGCTGTGGAGCGAGCAGAATCCATCTGACTGGTGGAACGGTATGGTCGCTTCCATCCGGGCCGTGCTGGAGCAGACCGGGGCAGCGGAAGCCATCGGGGCCATCGGCCTCACCGGCCAGATGCATGGCCTGGTCTGCCTGGATGCGCAGGGGGAGGTGCTGCGACCGGCCATCCTGTGGAACGACCAGCGCACCCAGGCCGAGTGCGACGCCATCACGGCCACCATCGGCGCGGAGCGCCTGATCCGGCTGACCGGTAACCGGGCGCTGACCGGCTTCACCGCGCCCAAGATTCTGTGGGTGCGCAACCACGAACCGGAGGTCTACGCGCGCATCGCGCACATCCTGCTGCCCAAGGACTACATCCGCTTCAGGCTGACCGGCGACTACGCCACGGACATGGCCGGGGCGGCGGGGACGCTGCTGATGGACGTGGCCAACCGCCGCTGGTCCACGGAGGTGCTCGACGCGCTGGGCATCCCCCTGGCCTGGATGCCGGAGACGCACGAGGGGCCGGAGGTCACGGGCGTGGTCAGCCAGGCGGGGGCGGCGGAGACCGGCCTGCGGGCGGGCACGCCGGTGGTGGGCGGCGGCGGGGATCAATCGGCGCAGGCGGTGGGCGTGGGCGCGGTGAGGCCGGGTGTGGTGGCCCTCACGGTGGGCACGTCGGGCGTGGTTTTTGCGCCGCTGGGCAGCTACGCCTACGAGCCGGAGGGACGGCTGCACGCCTTCTGCCATGCCGTGCCGGGGCAGTGGCACTTCATGGGCGTGATGCTCTCGGCGGCGGGCAGCCTGCAATGGTACCGCGACGCGCTCGCGCCGGAGGTGAGCTTTGACGCCCTCACCGCCGAGGCGGAGGCAGCCCCCCCTGGCAGCGACGGCTTGCAGTTCCTGCCCTATCTCACCGGCGAGCGGACGCCGCACCCCGACCCATTGGCGCGGGGGGCCTTCATCGGCCTTACGGCCCGCCATACCCGCGCCCACATGACCCGCGCCGTGCTGGAAGGGGTGGCCTTTGGGCTGCGCGACAGCTTCGAGCTGATCAAGCAGAGCGAGGCCGGGCGGGAGATACGGGAGGTGCGGGTGAGCGGCGGCGGGGCCAGAAGCTCGCTGTGGCGGCAGATTCTGGCGGACGTGCTGGGCGTGCCGCTGGTCAGCGTGGAGGCGCTGGAAGGGGCGGCCTACGGCGCGGCGCTGCTGGCGGGCGTCGGCGCGGGGGTATGGCCGGACGTGCAGACGGCCACGGAGGTGGTGCACCTGGGCGCGGAAACGCGCCCCGGCCCACAGCAGGAGGCCTACCGGCAGGCCTACGCCATCTACCGCACCCTGTACCCCACGCTGAAGGACACCTTCGGGGCGCTGGCCGGGTAGCCTGGGCAGCGCGGCGTTGACGTTGCGCCCTGGGAGGGCCGTCCGGCAGCGTGCCGGGGAAGGCTTAAGACGCCTGGGATCGTGTGCGCACACGTTTGCGCAAACGTTTTACCAGCTGCGCGGGATCGGGTTGCCCCCGGCCCGTGCCTGTGCTTCTGTCCGCATGGGGCGGCGCGCGATTTCTGACCGGTGTGGACGGGCTGCCTCTTTTCTCAATGCCCCCTGTACATGCGGGCGGTTTCGCCCCTGGAACACCCCCGTATATGGCGTGAGCGACCTCGCGAGGAGCGTGGAGGGCGGTGGTGGGGCAACCGGCAAGCTGGATGCGCGAATGCGACGGGGCGTGTGATTGCCCGCCCCGCTTGACAGCCACCCGATTCCCATGATATGGTGTTGATCAAGCGACGCACACGTTTGCGCGAACGTTTGCGCAAACGTTTTACCATATAGCCCTTGCGAAAGGCGGGTGTTGGCCGTGGCCACCATTAAGGATGTGGCGCGTCTGGCCGGTGTTTCCCCTACCACCGTTTCTCACACCGTCAACGGGACCCGCTATGTTTCCCCGGAGATCAGGGCTAAGGTTCTCAAGGCCATCAAAGAGCTGGATTATCACCCCCGTTCCTCGGCGCGCAGCCTGCGTGGCAAGCGGACGGGCGTCGTCGGCCTGGTTATCCCGGATATCGCCAACCCCTTTTACGTGCCCGTGGTTCGCAGCATCGAGCAACTGATGAACCGGCGCGGCTACAATGTCATCCTCTGCAACAGCGAGGAGAAGCCGGAGCGGGAGCGAACCTACATTCAGCTCCTGCGCCAGCGGGAGGTGGACGGCCTGATCATCGCGCCGACCAACGCCAACTACGAGCTGCTCTTCAACCTGCACGCCGCCGGGAAACCGGTCGTCCTCATCGACCGCTACTTCTCCGATCCTCTCAACGACCAGGTGCTGCCCACGGTGGTGGTGGATAACGTGGCGGGCAGCCGCAGGGCGGTGCGCTACCTGCTGGAGCAGGGCCACCGGCGCATCGCCTTGCTGCTGAACTGGCTGCCCATCTCCACCAGTGACGAGCGTTATGAGGGGTACGTGCAGGCTTTGCAGGAGGCGGGCATCCCGGCTGACCCATCGCTGATCAAGCGCTGCGCGGCCTCTGCGGTGGAGGCCTGCCAGGCGGTCGGCGACCTGCTGGCGCAGCCGGAACCGCCGACCGCCATTTTTGCCACCAACGGCCCGCTGACCATTGGCGCGCTGCTTGCCCTGCGCAGGCATGGCATGAAGTGCCCGGAGGCCGTCTCGGTAGTCGGCTTCGACAGCCTGGAGGATGTGCTGCCGTTGGGTCCGGCGGTGACTACCGTCAGCCAGCCTTCCCACGAGATCGGGCAACGGGCAGCCGAGCTTTTCCTGGCCTACATCGATGGCGCGGGGCCTGCCCTCCCCCCCATCGAGCGTCTGGAGACCCACCTGGTGATCGGGGAGACCTCCGGTCCCGTGCCGGGGCGCTGACTGTCCTTCGCTGCTGTTGGTCCGCCCCGTTGCCAGAGGGTAAGGCACGCCTCAGTCAGTTTGTGGCGCAGAGCGGAAAGGAGAGAGTCTATCGACGCAGGTTTGACCAAGTGAATCGCCTTGTTTTTGGCAATATCCAGTAAACTGAGGGGGAAAGAGAGAGTCCTATGAACAGGCATTTTCGTATCCTGTCAGTGCTGGCCGTCACGGGGTTGCTGTTCGCTGCCCTGGTACCGGCCACGACGGCCCAGGAAGAGACTTACACCATTGCCATGGTGGCCGGGGTGATCGATCCGTTCTACCAGACCATGGAGCGCGGCGCGCGCCAGGCGGCGGCTGACCTGGGCGTCAACCTGATCGTGCAGGTTCCGGACCAGTGGGACGTGACGATCCAGACGCCGATGGTGGAGCAGTTGGTGGCGCGAGGGGACCTGGAC
>FWPU01010434.1_pt1 | contig 13801 bp, 12 predicted proteins | sample 2228361 | NCBI WGS metagenome assembly FWPU01 (sample SAMEA103939777, study PRJEB20133) | metagenome | reverse complement strand
GTTTATCCATAACCTGAGGAACAGGACGAGGGAAGAGAGGTTCATGCAAATTCTCTGTTACAATCAGCTGAAACATTTGTCAATAAGAGCGAATATTATTATCTGTATGATGCCCTGATTCTGGCAAAGAGCGATATCTGCAGCGCTATAATAATCGAGATCAGCACAAGTATTGGAAGTATCAGCCCGTTGATCTGGCCGGAGGCACCCTCCATCCTTTCTATCGCAGAGCTGGTGTCTTGTGCAAACTGGGTCAGCGCGTTTTTGGTGGTGTTAAGCGACGCGTTGGTCTGATCCAGCGACCTGTTTGTCGCATCAAGCCTCTCGTTCAGCCTGTTGACCGATTCCTGAACAGAGCCTATGCTGGCGCTGCTGGCGACCACTACCCGGGAGTCGTGCGAGAGAAAGCCATTGTGAAAGGCAATAGCGTGCATGATGTACGAGCCGTCCCGGTCCAGCGTTACATCTGCATAGTAGAGCCCTTCATGAAGTTTGTGGAACCTGTCGGACAGGCTGATGGCTGTGGAATTTGTCGAGTCGCCAAAATGTATGTGCGATGACCCAAGGAGGCTGGACAGCTGTTCATCTTCGGCATTTACAAGCGCGCCGTTGTACGTTACCTGCACAAATATTCGAAATTGCGAGTTTGTTGAAACCTGTGCAGGCGCGTCGAGCTTTACCACCAAGCTGGCCGAGCCGGGCGCGCCGGATGAGGAGCCGGCTCCTGCGATGTCAACGTAATAGACTGAAAAAGTCTTGACATCCGAAGAGATTATCGATGATCTAACTTCAATGGAATAGATTCCAAATGGGTATTGCTTTGATGGCTGCGGCCAGACAAAAACCTGTTCCGTAACTGTTCCATCGCTGCGAGCTTTAAACGTCTCAAGCCTCAGTACCTTGCCGCTTGGGTCAAACAGCCTTACTACAATCGAGTCTTCAGGAATTACTTTTCCATACATAATGACGGTGTCGCCCGGCGCGTATACATCAGAGCTTAGCTTTATATCGAATCTTCCGGTGCTGCTTTGAGCGTCAGCAAACCCGGCCGACGGCAGATAGACAAGAAACGCCGCCAGTGGCATGGCGGCAGCTACTAATATTATTGCAATTGGGAACAATACTGTAAAGACGGATAAAACTGAACCTTTTGGGAAACTTTTTCTGGCATTCTTGCGAATATTGTTCATTTTCAAAACAAAAAGAGAAAGAAAGGAAGGAGGTAAGTAGGTTTTACCTCAACCTACTTAGCTCACGGTGATGGTCGATGTGATCGTGTCTGACAGGATCTGTGGAGTGGTCAGGTTGCTCAGTACAAAGACTCTTGCGGTGTATGTTCCCGGTGATTCAGGTGTCCATGACAAGCCAATGCCGGTTGTGCCGTCAGCTTGCAGGGTGCCTGTCTGCCAGTTGAGGAACACAGTTATGCCGTTAGAGTCTCTGACTTCGACTATTGCTGCGTATGGAGTCGATGCTGCTTCGTTGTTCTTGATTGTGCTTGACAGCACTACCTGCTGGCCTGCCAATACCTGCGTCACTAGTCTATTCTGGGCATCTCTCAACTCTGGTTTGCTTGGTGTCGTAGTCTTTGTTGTGCCAGAAGTGCCTATTGGAACATTCTTGACGAAGTCCTTGCTGGTTGTGCCACCTGCGTCAACTCTGGCCTTGTAGTCAGCTGGAAATGTGTCTGTGTACTTGATTGAGACTGTGTCGCCAGTCTTTACAGTCAGCGAACCCGATGAGAACTCGCGTGACAGAGTCAGAGTTCCTTCGAATACACCTGTATTGGGTCCTGTCTCAATCAACTGCACATTGAGTCCTACTAGATCGCTTGTCGATGTTGCCTTGACATTGATAATGTCGTTGCTGTCGGCGTCTCTGTCTGCGTCAATATCGGCCAACGTTACCTTCACTTGGTCGCCTGCTCCGTAGACATTCTTGTCTGTCTTTATTTCTGGGTCAACGCTGACGACTGTGAATTGCTTCGAGAGGGTTGTCCTTCTTCCGTTTTCGTCATTCTGGTCTTCATATCTTACAGATACGACATCGCCAGGCAGGACATCGATAGTAACTTCGTTGCCACTTGCCGTGCCTTGTCCATTGTCGGCAGGTGTTGCGTCTGGCTGGAGGTTGATTGTACCTTCAAACCTTCCGCTGTTGGCATCTGTTTCGTCAAGGTTCATTTGTATGCTTACGCCCCTGTCTGTAGCAACTGTGATCAAGCCGGTTATTGTCTGCTTTGTGTTCGGGTTAGTGTTTTCATCCGTGTCAAACACAGTGATGCCTACCTTCGAGGATGGTCCAGTGGATGTTCCTGTTATGTCGAGGTTGAGTGCACCTGATGCAGCTCCGACTGTTAGCGTCTTCTCTAGTCTGCCAGTGGTGCCTCCAAGAGTTGGCCACGTGTTGGTTGAAGATGCAGGTACGTTTGGTGTCGCATCATAGTAGAAGATGTCGACATCAGAGTCTGCTTCAACGCTGAATGTGGAACCATTCTCCAGTGTTTCGTCGCCCACTGTTACTGTTGCTGTAAAGATACCAGTGTTGTCACCTGTTTCTTCAAGCTCAAGCCAGTCATCTAGTGTTCCGCCCGATGCAGTCGTTCCTTTTATCCTTATGAAGACTGATTCTTTGTCTTCTGGATCACGGTTTGCATCTTGGTCAGTGACTGTGAATGTCACTTTGCCGCCGTTGACAATGGTTGATGTGTCTGTAGTCAGTGCAGCCTGTCTTGCTGTGAATGTTACAGTCACAGCACTTGCGTCATCGCTTGTGTCTGTAAGAGATAGACCCTTGTACTCGATCTTCATCTTTGCGCCGATCCACAGCGGGAATTCATTGTTGTCTGCTCTTACAGTGATGGTACCCTGGAAGACACCAGTGTTAAAGCCTGTTTCCTGGATTGCATCAGTTATGTCAACTAGAGTGTTGCCTTGGAATGATGTTCCTGGAGCTGGGCTCAATGTCAGGACTAACCTTCCACCGTCGAGTGTGTGTATGTGATTAAGCTGGTTGGTTGTAGTTGTACCTTGGAGTACTTCTTGGTTGATTGTGCTGTTGTTTCTATTGGGGTCAGTGATGGTTACCACAATGTCAACTGAACCTGTATTAGAGATGCCACCAGTCGGTATTACAGGGCCTGCCGGTGTTATAGCGTCGTCAGCAGTTGCAAGTCTTGGAACTGGCACAGTGCTTCTGTCTACCTTAAGTGTTGGCTTTTCGAGTCCAACTGTCAGGTTTACTGATACAGTGTTTTCTTTTCCAGCCTCAAGAATGTCTTTTAGTTCAATCTTGAGAGTATTACCATCTGCAAGCGGCGCACCGTTGTTGCCTGTACCAGAGAGGGCATCGCCAAGGTCAGACAGATCTACTTCTGCTTTGAAGACGCCGGTATTGGCACCTGTTTCTGTGAAAGTCACAGAGAAGGCAGTACTTAGATCCATTCCAACGCCGTTTCTATCTATTTTCAGTGAGAATGGGCTTACATTGTTGAATGCTGTTGCATTAGTTGCTACTGTATCAGTAGTGCTACCAGTACCAAATGAGACTGTGTACGATTCCACGACTTGAGCGTCATCGTTGAGCTCTGGATCGTTCATCGTCAGCTCTATGACTGAAGACCTGCCTACAGTAGTCTTGTCAGATGTCAAAGTTGGTGCGGTGTTGGTTGGCTTTATTGTAATTGACGATGTGTTCGCAGTCAAGCCGGTAGATGGAAGTGGGTCTTCATATCTGATTGTGGCTTCTTCACCTGGCCGCAATTTCAAGATACCCGAGCTTGGGCTTGTTGCTTGTTTCCATGTAAGAGTAATTCTATCTTGACCATAGGCTGGGACGAATGTGTTGCTGCTAGACGATTGTTCTCTCAAATCGAAGGACTGTGATCCAGCAGGAGAGTTGATTACCAACCTACCCTTACCATTACCTAGGGTAAGTGTTTCTTGTACCTTTGAGTCGAAGTTTCTGTCAGAGTCGCTTACAGTTAATGGAAGCTCGCCCGCATAGGTTACACCACCTACTGACCCAATGCTACCCGAGGCTCTTTGCACTGTATATGATGCAGAACTTGATCCTATTGGCGAACCCGAGCCACCTGTGCCTGAACCCAACGCTATTGTGGTTCCTGAAGCCGTGAAGTTCTTGAAGTCATTTACTGTCAGCGAGCGGCCTTGGGATGTTCCGGCTGTCAGGCTACCTATTGTATAGGTTATTTCAAACTTGCCAGTGTTTGCACCTGTTTCAGTGTAGGTGAGTGATTGTCCCTTGTCAACACCGTTGGTCAGGTTTTGATTGGCTGGAGCACTTGCAGTATCTGCAAAAGTGTTCACTGCTGTTGGGTCAAGGTTCATGTCTTGGTCTTCAACTACCACGTATGCTGTAGCACCCGGTCCATAATTTGTCCTGTCCAGTGATACAGATGCTGTCGAGTCGTCCCATGTGACTGTCTTTTGCACGCCGCCGAACGAGAATGTAATTTGACCGCCTTCTAGACCGGAGACTGAGTTAAGACTGATCGTCCTTTCAACTGACTGGTTTGGTGCAGTACCGCTAGTGTTTGGATACGCAGAGTTGTCTCCAGCGCCGCCAGTGCCTATGTATAGGCGTGTGTTGGTGCTTGAAAATGGTGTTGCTGGTGTCTGTGGATCTTCAGTACTGCCAAGGGTGTTCGCGGCTGTTCCCAAGGTGTCTACTTTGACATACATAAGGAAGATACCACTGGTCGTTGAAGTCTCGTTTAGAGACAATTGGCGTTGCGTACCGAATGCGGTTACTGTTACTTGTGCTGTTCCTTGTGCGCTATCAGCTGCATGTTGTGAGCTCGTGAACATCACTTCCAACAGCGCCGGCCCAAAGAACCTATTGTTGTGGGCATCGGCACTTGTTGTAATAGTGGATGTTCCCTGAGCATATGCACCTGATGTCATAGGCAGAATAGTATAGATGCCGAAAATAAGCAAGGCAGCTATTGCTATCGAACCTACTGACTTCTTGCTAAAGCTATTCGTACTGTGCATATAGCTGGGTCGCGTAAGAAGAATCTACTATATAAAATGTGTGAACAAAAGGTTCATCTTTACTGAGATTAATCCCATGTATTTGTAACTTCTATATTAACTAAGGACATACAGATAAAAATTTTATGTTATTACGAACACGCTATACAAGATATAGATAAAGAAGGAAGGAAAAATAAAAATGCAGACGGGTTAGGTCTGCGTTACAGGTCGCTCTAGTCTGGGTTCAAAGCAGCTCGCTTATGTCTACTGCTGTTGAGTCAATTGTGGATCCTTTCACTTTCAGGATTATATACGCCTTTTGTATGTCAGACAACTGCTGCCAAGGTATGCCTGCGTCCACAGCTGCTCTCATGGTCTGCAGGGCACTTGCGGGGTCGTCTCTGATGACCTCGTATAGTGAGTTATAGGGTGCATATGTAAGCGATGGATCGGAATCTAAAGGCTTGCCTGAGAGGTTAGTACTTGGTATTTCAGGGGCTGCAATCTCGGTACCGTTCTCTGCTATCACAGTGCCTGGGTCAAACTCGTTGTTCAGGAAGCTCACTAACTTAAAGTAGAACACAGGATCCACCATTCCGGTCTGCAATGATCCAGCATTTGCTGTTCCAAGGTTGTTGGCTTCAGTGTTGCTTCCGCCGGTATTGTCACCTGTACTTCCACCAGTATCACCGCCCGTACTTCCTCCAGTATTGCCACCAGTGTTCCCACCGGTATTTCCGCCTGTGTTGTCCCCTGTACTTCCGCCGCCTGAGGTACTACCATCTGATGGAGTGCATGGTACAGGCTCGTTTGGTGCGCCCTCTTCTACCATTCTATAGTATGCTGCGTAGCTAGTTGTGGTGGCGCCTACCGTAACCTGTCTTTGCCTCATGGTATTGCAGTCGTGCCAGTTGTTAAATACAACATCGTGGGTCGACCCATGGCATTCATTACAATCTTCTGGGGACAGATAGTATGTGCCGCCGACTTGAAGTCCTGTGATTGTTACTCCGTGTTCATCTGCCTGACCGGTGGCGACCACTTGGAATGCGCTATCGTAGACTACGAAGAACATGGTAGCGCCAGGTCCAGTTCCTGCGTCACATGTGGTTGCAAAACATGGGGCCCAGTTTGTTCCAGTTCTATGTGCACTATACACTATAGAGCCTTGTCCGTTCATTGTCTGTTCGTATTCCACAAAGCCTGCAGCTTCTGCAGATCGCGGTGCTGCTACTATAGTTAGTGCGGATATGGCTAGTGCTGCTGCGATGAACAGTGCTACAATCTTTCTGCTGATTGTTGTTGCTTCTTGGTTGTTCCGCATAGTTAACCAAGCTGACTGTCTGTTTTTATTGCGGCACGTTGATTGTTATATTACTCCAACTCGTAGAAATCCTAAATTAATAAAACCTAGAGCTCTTAATAGGTCAAATTACATAATGACCAAGTCTTTATTTTGAGACGTGGCATATTTTAGGAACACTCCATACCAAACATACTCGGCTGTCCATAGTATAACAGCTATTAAATCAGTCAGGCAATCTTGCCCACAGAAGAGATGTTGGCAATGATGAAAACATTCGGCATATAGTTAATGATTGTATCAAAATAGGGCTAGAGAACGATGCTTCAACGATGAAGAGGCTGTCAAAGCTCGCGTACAAACAGCTTGGCACCTACGAAATTGTATCGTACTACAAGCTGTGCGCGATATCACACGCCGCCGGCATTCTTGCCAATAGAAGGAAATCAATCAAGCGCGGTCTTGAGCCAAGGCAGCCATATGCCAAAAAGCCATTGCTTGTGTTATGCTATGGCTTCAAGATTGCAGACGGCATATTGAGAGTGTCGCTTGATGAAAGACAGTATTTTGACACTCCGTTGAATAATTACGTCAAATGCATATTGTCTGACCCTTCGCTAAAAGTACGTTCCTTTGCGCTAACAGCCAGTACTGTCAGTATTTGTTACTCGAAAGAAATAACGGAGATTGATTGCATAGGAATAGAGGGAGTTGATAGGAACCTACGCAACCTCACAATCGGCATACCAGTAAATCGAGCACTACGACCTTTCAAAAGTGGCGGATATTGCAGAGAATACCCGATCAATTATCAAGTCATTTAAACGCAATGACATCAGAGTAAGGAAAAAGATCTACGCGAAGTATGGAAAGAGAAGGACGAATCGTATCAACCAGTTGCTGCACCATGTCTCCAAATCAATCGTGCGACGATCCAAGGAGAACAAGACTGGAATTGCATTTGAGGATATTAGACACATACGTCGACTGTATCAGTGCGGCAACTACCAACGTCGAACTTATCGTGGCAAAATGAATGGGTGGTCCTTTGGAAAATAAAGCGTCAGATAGAGTACAAGGCAGAATGGGAGGGCGTGCCCATCATCCAATTATCCATAACCTAGACGAGAGGCACATCTCAGCTCTGTCCACGATGCGGGAAGAAGATAGCCCAAGTGGATAGAAAGATGAGAGGCAGCTTTGGTGTGATCGATGCAAAAGGTGGATGGACAGAGGAGACGTGGTAGTAGTAGCAGCAGCTATGAACATATATATATCCATAAAAGGGCTGGCACGGTTCGTCAGTTCAAAAGAAGGGCTTTTGCATGTGAAGAAGCAATGAAGGGGAACCTGTTTTTGCAAAAGAACCGGTAATCATCAGAGTATAGATGCAAGCAAGTTGAGTTTTAGGCATAAGCTTAGAAATTAACAGAACCGCTAATGCTGAGCCTCTATGTGATTTGGCATCCCAATGCCTCTGACACCGTCGCCGTCAACTACCCACGAATAAATTCGTGGGCTTGAAACTCGGGTAGCTTGCACTCTCTGAGCCTTCAACACTACCTTCACCTTTCAAGCCGTGCCGGTTAACTGATGATGCGGCATCTCCACCAGAAGAAATCTGAGCCAAAACTTTTTGCATTTGTCTAGGATGCATAGTAGAAAATAATTGGCTCGCTCTGGCGGCAATGTTGACAGATGCATTCCTGTCTCGGTTGCACTCAAATCCACACTTTTCACAGCGGAAGAGTTTGTACCCAATCCAGTTCTTCTTTGATGTGTGTTGACACTTTTGACATTCCTGCGATGTATGCTTCGGATTGACAAGCACCAACTCTATTCCCTCCCTCCTACAGACCGAGACAAGACAGTTCTTCAGTAAGCCGTATGGAATCCTGTTTGTCTTGCGCCTTGATTGTTTGCCCATCTGACCTTTCTTCCTGCGAAGGTGTTTCAGTGCCTCGATCGCTATCTTTGCATTGTACTGCTTTGCAAGCTTGACTATCTGGTTTGCGAGCATCCAGAGGTTCATTCTCACATACCGCCGCTGCCTGCCAGACAGCCTTTTCAACTTCAGCCCTGCTTTTGATGACGTTATCCTGATGGAGGATACGGGAACCAAGGAAAACCCACACACCTTTTCAAGGGTGAGATGAATTTGGTTCCCGTCAATGAATCTTTCTTTTCCTCCCTTCTCCCCCCCACCCTCCCGCCAAAGTGCCTGAGACGTTAAATAATAGTAGTAATAGTGATGTGTACAAAAAAACAATGCTCAACTTCAAGTTCCGCCTATATCCAACAAAAGAGCAGGAGCTTGTACTAGAGCAAACTCTTGATGGCTGCAGGTGGGTGTACAACTACTTTCTTCTTTCAATCCCGCCAATGTCAGAGTATGACATGAACTATGTATTAACCGAATTAAAGGAGCAGCATCCATGGCTTCGCAAATACTACCACTCGAAGATGCTTCAGATGGTGGCAAAACAGGTTGCTGCAGCTGCAAGAAAGGTCGCTATTGGCAAGCTTTCGTACAGAAAGAAGGATAGCGATTTCAACGCTTTTACCTACAACCAGTCTGGATTTAAAATTGAAGAAGATGGAAAGCTCTACCTGTCAAAGATATAGGCAGCATAAGAATTGTACTCCATAGAAAGCTGCCAGTCAACGTCAAACAGGTTACAATATCTCGTACAAAGACTGGTAAATGGTACGCCATTGTAGCCTGTGAAACACTACACAGATCATTTTCAACGATAATAAAGTACGTAAAACCAGTAGGCATTGATGTTGGCATTGCCAAGTTCTGCCACGACTCTGACAACCATGTAGTGGAAAATCCGCAGTTTCTGACCAAGATGCTCAGACCACTGAGAAGAGCTCATAGAAGAGTGTCAAGAAGGCAAGTAGACAGCAATAATAGAAAGAAGGCAAAGCACATGCTAGCCTGGCTGTACGAACGCATCCACAACAAGAGGATGGACTTTCTACACAAGCTGTCAACAATGTACTACAGCAGCCGCTATGATCTCATATTCTTGGAACGCCTGAAAGTAGCGAACCTTACAAGGAACCACAGGCTTCTTGCAAGGAAGATACTCGATGCAAGCTGGTCTTCATTCAAGCAAATGCTGCAGTACAAAGCTAATAGGATAGTAGTAGAGGTAGAGCCATCATATACTTCTGTTGATTGCTCAAGATGTGGTAATCCAGTACCAAAGTCACTTGCAGTACGTATTCATGTTTGTACAAAATGTGATGCAATATTTGAGAGATCACAATGCTTCTGTCAACATTGTCCAGCGGGGATTGAAATCCCTGATGTTACCGCTATCGCAGGAACTGCGGGAAGTTACACGCCTGTATAGATCGTACAACATCGGTCGCTGAAGCAGGAAGAAGCCCACGTCTTAAGACGTGGGTAGTTCACGGAGACTCGAATGAACCGGGCCGGGCTCCAAGTGTCGCAACAATTTCTTGGACTTTGCTATCCCTTATTACTACAAGCTTGACCTTGTCCCCAACATTCTTTTCAGAATCAAGATAGACCAGAACATCGTCTATCTTTCTTACAGTTGTGTCATCAATTCCAATTATTACGTCCCCTCCAAGCATCACTGGCCTCCCATCTATTGTAACTCTCTTGTTTCCCCCTTGTATTCCAGCTTTTTCTGCGGGACTCCCAGACACAACATCAACTACGAGAAATCCCCTTGGCTCATCTAGCTTAAGCGACTTGGCTATCCCGGGAGTTATGTTGGTTCCAGAGACGCCAACCAAGGATGTCTAAAAGAACCTGTTGCTATTATTGATGAAGCAACCTTGCTCACTGTATTTGAAGGAAGGGCAAACCCAACACCGGCAAACTGGCCTGTTGTGGTGTATATAGCGGAATTGACTCCAATAACTTTGCCTTCCATGTTTATGAGTGGCCCGCCAGAGTTGCCGGGGTTAATAGCGGCATCCGTTTGGATTACGTTAGGGATAGAAAAGATGTTATTATAATTACTTCTTCCTTGCTGAGCTGAACCGGGTGCCTGAGCAGGAATGAGCCTTCCAAGACCACTGACTATGCCTGATGTCATAGTTCCTGAAAGCCCAAATGGGTTGCCAATAGCTACAACTCGCTCTCCGATTCTTACCTTGTCTGAATCGGCAAGAGCCAGTGGGATCAATTTATCTTCTGGCACATCTGAGACAGCTAGCACAGCCAAATCTGAATATGGGTCGGACCCAACCAATTTTGCTCTGTAGATTGTGCCGTCGCTAAAAGTTACGTCATATGGTCCACCAGATGATGATATGACATGGTAATTTGTGATAATGTGGCCAGATACATCAAATACAAAGCCGGAACCCAACCGGCTGCTGCCGCTACTACTACCGCCGCCGGCTCCGCTTGTTACCTGAACAACGGATGCATGAGACTTGTCAAAGAGGTCCGGCAATGAAAGATAGTCACTATAGTAACTAGAATTTGTCGTCGAGTTGTTGTCAGCAACGGCATAGGCTAGGCCGACTGTGCTACTAGCAAAAACGTCAGAGTTTGGGTATCTTTCGAAGTAGTAAGATACAATATCCGTTCGTACTGTTGCTTTGTTAGACAGAAGGGAATTAATGCCGCTGGAATGATTTTGATATGCAGTGGTGCCAATTATAAAGCCCCCAATGAGCACAATGGTGACAAACATGAGGGCAAATACTCTATTGCTGTTCCGGTATATTGCCACATGATGTTAAGTAGTAGATTTTTCTAATATATTTTTGCATGTCTGCAGGCTGCTTCCAGAAGGGTTACACAAGCGGCAAATGAGTTAGAAGATCGGAAAGCGTCTCCTATCCCGAAATTATTAACGCGCTACAGTAATTCTGTGGTCAAACTGACGGATAGGAAGATCCGGTGGTTATCCGGGAGGAGAAGGAGAAAGGCGTTCTCAGTACAAGCGACATAGCAAGGCTACAGAATAATGTCAGCAAATCCAAGGTTAGGCAGCAGCTATTATGGTGCCAGTACAAGAAATCTAGAACAGTACTATCTTTAGGCAGCTCTGGACGACCACACAGGGCTATCACAGGTGAAGAAACCCTGCTGTTCTGGGCATACATCGAGAGAATCCTTGTGGCTCAGTTGTGCTCGAATCCGTGCTGCTGCTTTACAGACACGGTATTAAGATTCTTCATAACATAATTCACCGGATATTGAAGGAACACCATCTGGCCTCAAATGAGGCCAGCAAGCAGAAGAAGAGAAAATGAGTCAAATACGAAAGACGTCATAGCATGAGCCTGTGGCATACGGATTGGTATCAGATTGAAAACGACAGGTGGAGAGACAAATGGCTGATAGCGTACCTTGATGATGCTTCACGCTTTGTTGTAGGATACGGCGTGTTTTTAACGAGACCACAACAGAGAATGCACAATATCAGTACTGCAAGATTGTATCAGTAGGTATGGCAAGCCGCTAGAGCTTCTTACAGACCATGGCAGTCAGTTCTATGCCAATTCTGGAGAAATCAAATCACCAGGAGCAAGCAAGTTCCAGCAGTACCTACTAGAGAGGAAGGTGAACTACTACCGAACAAGTTCGGTAGCCTCTCTGCTATAAAGCTCAAAGTTGATCAAGTTACAGATGAGATAAAGCAGGACAAGAATCTTGGAGACTATATCAAGAAAAAGCCTTGGCCTGACAAATATATTAAAACACATGAGGTAACCAGCCTTTATAGGCACGAGATTGGCGGCAATCACAGACTAATTTACACTATTAGAGGTAGAAAAGATGATAAGATCTACCAACTTTTAGATTTGCTCACGCATAAAGAATATGATATAGATTATTTGGTTATAGCACGACATAGTTAGTTGATGCTATGCTATAGCTGTGTTGACTCTTCTAGAGATTTTCTTGCTCTTTCGCCTTCTACGAATATCCAGACTATTGAGCCATCTTTGTTCTGTGCTATCGTGTTTGATCTTTCCAGATAACCAAGTGCTATACCAAGAGTTCCATATTGAACCCCTCTTGGCGGTGACTTCCAGAGCTTGGTCTTTGATTCAAAGTACTGCTCTTTCCTGATGGTATCCTCAATCATTTCCAGAGTGTCTAGACGCGGCATGATCTGTCTACGTGAAGACAGCAATGAAGACATTAGAGTATCAAACCTAAAATGAATCGACTTTGCTGTCTGAGCCTTAATATGCTCCGGAATTCCGCCGTAACACTTGTGTTCAATATTTCAGTATTTTCCCATCCGCCTAAACTAGCAACATAAGCTAAAGACCAGTTTGTAGTTGCCAGATAGTACTGAGCCATTGTATGTCTAAACAGGTGCAATGGATGTCCGGTAAAGTACAGTCCATCACCTAATGCATAGATTCTAGTCTTTTCATTGAGCCAGCTGCTTTTGTCAAGCTTTGAAAATATCCTTTTGAATCTGACAGCCATCCTGTGCATGAAATAATCAGCTTGCAAGCAGTTTGCTCTATCGCTCTTTCCATCCTCAAAGAACAGGAACCTTCTATTTTTAGGCAGCCTGTCATAAACAGTTTCAACGACAGCCTTGCATTCTTCGGTAGGGTATTTCACCCACCACTTGCCTTCTTTGCCAAGATACCAGTCGCCGCGCTTGATCTTAGATTCAAACTGCTCAACTCTGAATAACGGCGAAAAAGCTATTCTGTTTAGGCTCATGGATGCCATTGCAAATGCTCTAGCTCCAGTATGCAAAGCGATATTCATAAAAGACCATGACTCCCAGTCTTTTTCACATGCTCTAGCTTTTTGTTTAGTACCTGTCTGCCAGCTTGTAAGACGGCTTACACGGACTTTTTGAGATAGACTTAAAAGTTAAAAACAGGGTTTATTCGTAATTGCCTACCATAAAAGAAGAAAAGCGCCCATGGGGCAGGTTCGAGCGCTTTACGCTAAACGAGCATTGCACAGTCAAGCTGGTCTACGTTGACGGCGACAAGCGATTATCATTACAATATCACAACAACCGCTCTGAGTTCTGGAAGGTGGTAAAAGGCCCTGTAAAGGTGCAGCTTGGAAATGAAACAAAGACGCTGCAGACTGGCGAGTCGATAACCATACCAAGAAAGGCAGTCCATCGGCTGATAGGGGCAGGCACCGACGCGATAATACTGGAGATATCGACCGGCGAGTTTGACGAATCGGACATTGTGAGGCTGGAAGACGACTATAAGCGATGATGATGTGTCATTCTCGGGGATACTGCCAAAAAATTAGGTGAGAATTCGAATCAGATTACTACTATATCGTCGAGCAGAATCTTCCACTCAGGGTTAGTCCGTTTCGGCATTTGGCTCTGCTGCTATGCCATATGATGGGACCTAACTGTGTAATGTTTTTGCTCAAGCCACAATATGCGGCTGCCGTCGTCAGTACTCACCAACTTTCTACAACCAAACCCGGCACCCTCTCAAAGTGCTTGACATTTCTTGTCAGCAGTATTTGTTTATTGGCAAGTGCGATGCTGGC
>FWPU01010433.1_pt1 | contig 13801 bp, 11 predicted proteins | sample 2228361 | NCBI WGS metagenome assembly FWPU01 (sample SAMEA103939777, study PRJEB20133) | metagenome | reverse complement strand
CTTCCCGCGCGCCTTTGCCACCCCTTACCCCCGCCCCATCTATCGGACGTGCCGCCGGCACGTCCTCCCCCGCGCTTCGCGCTGGGAGATTGGACCCCGCGCTCGCCCATGGCTCGCTCCAGCGGGCCGCGCTGCGCGCGGCCTCCCGGGTCAGAAGAAAATTCCCGCCGCCTTCCTCAGCCACCCCGCGACCCCGCCGCCGCCGCGCATGCGCCGCACCGGCAACATGGGCCAGGGGATGTTCGAGCGATGCGGCAGCCCCGCATAGACCGCGAGTCCGTAAGCCGTGGACAGCGCGGGGTTCGCCATGACCGAGGAGAGCCCCTCGACGTGTCGAGGCTCCCCGACCCTCACCGGGAGGTTCAGGACCTCGTCGCCCAGTTCCACGATCCCCGGCATCCGCGCCACTCCGCCGGTCACCACGGCCCCGCCCGCCAGGAGTTCCTCGAATCCTGTCTTCTGGATCTCCCGCCGGACCAGGCCGAAGATCTCGACCATTCTTGGCTCGATGATCTCTGTCATGACGTACCGCGAGAGGGTCTTGTCTGGGCGCCCGCCGACCGCCGGGACCTCGATGGTCTCGCCGTCCTTCACCATGCGGTGACTCGCCGCCCCGTGACGGACCTTCAGGGACTCCGCGCACGCGAGCGGGGTTCGCAATCCCGTGGCGATGTCCTGCGTGATCACGCCCCCGCCGGCGCCGATCACGGTGGTGTGGAGCAGGCTCCCGTTGACCCAGATCGTGAGGTCCCCGCATCCGTGGCCCAGGTCCAGCACCACGACCCCGAGTTCCCGCTCGTTGTCCTCGATCACGGCGAGCGCCGACGCCAGTGGGTTCGCGACAAACTCCACGACGCGCAGACCAGAACGTTCCGCGCACTTCGTGATGTTCTCGAGCGCGGTCCGCGCGCCCGTGATCAGGTGGGCCTCGACCTCCAGGCGCACCCCCGACATCCCGATTGGGTCCTTGATCCCGTCGTGCTCGTCCACGACGTACTGCGACGGCAGGACATTCATCAACACCTGGTCCAGCGGCATCGAGAGAACGGACGCCGCGTCGAGGACCCGCTCGACGTCGCTCTTGCGAATCTCGGCGTTCTTCGTCGTGACCAGGCCGTGGGTGTTCACGCCAACCACGTGGTGACCACCCACCCCCGCGATCACCTCGGTCACGACGCACCCGGACATCTGCTCCGCATCGTGACGTGCCCTGCGGATGGCCTCGACCGTCTTGCCGATGCTGATGACCATGCCCTTGCGCAACCCCTCGCACTCGGCGGTCCCCACGCCCAGGACCTTGATCCCCGTCTCGGTAGGCTCGGCCACGAGCATCGTGACCTTGGTGGTCCCCAGGTCCAGCGTGGCGATGATCTCGTCCTTCTGGTTCATTCCGCGACCTCCTGAGATTGGGTTGCGATGCCCTGGGCATCCGTCCCGGCCACGCCCGCTGCGATGGCCGACCCGGTCGCCGGCGCGAGCCTCAGTGTCACCACCTCGGGCGCGTTTTCGTTGTCCACCAGGGCCTGTTCCACCTCGAGCCCTCGCCGCCTTGCCTCGCCAAGAGCCCGGACCAGGCGCGAGAACTTGAGCCCGAACGGGGCGCGGCCAAGGCGCGCGCGGAACCCCGACGTCGTGTCGTGGACCGTGAACCCCAGGACCTCGTCCCAGGCGATGATTAGCCCGTGGCCATCGAAGGGCCCGTCCCCGGGTTTCCCTCGCGTGTTGCCCCCGGTCACGGTCCGGATCAGCGACAGGGTGTCGCGCAGGACCGCGCGCGAGCGCTCCGGGTCCGTCATGACCGCCTCGGCCCCGACCAGGAGGGGCACCGCGAGGAGGTCTCCGGGGTCCGCGGGTCCCCATGCCTCCCCGTACCGGTTGACCTTCCACAGGCCTGCCGGGGTCGCGGCGTACAGGAGGGTGTCCTGCTCCTCGACCCGCACCACGACTCGGTCCGGCATCTCGATCGTGACGTCCACGTGCCTCCAGCGCGGGTCGCTCTCGCATCGCTCCTCGATCTCGCTCGCGCTCGTGAACAGGAGGTGGTCCTCCCCGAGCCGGAGTTCGCACGTCCGGATCACCTCGTCTGCGCTCGTCTCCCGGTTCCCCTCGACCGCGACCTTTCGCAGCCGGAAATGCTCGGACTCCCGCAGGGCGCGGAAGGCGGCCACCAGGGCCCAGGCCACGACCACGACCCCGACGACGACCAGGACCGTACCCCCGCGACGGGCGGCCATCCGGCGAATCCCGTCCCCCAGGTCGGACCACCTCTTTCGGCCGCTCCGGACGCGGCGGTTGCCCCTCGTGATCCTCACGACCCCAACTCCTCCGAAGATGGGGGAGGGGCTACCGCCCCTCTCCCCCGGCTCGGCGCGCCTTCCGGCGCGCCTCTGCCACCCCCCTCCCCGCGCTTCGCTCGCGGCCTTCCGGCCGCTGCGCTCCAGCGGGCCGCCCCTTGGGCGGCCTGAGGATTCCGCCATGCCCCTTTTTCACTCCCGGCGGGGCCACGGAACCTTGCATGGCGGAATCCTCGAACCGTCGAACCCATTCCCCCGCGCCCCGCCCCACGATCCGGACCTCGGGCCTCAGGGCCACGCCGGACCGACGGAGCACGTCGTTTCGCACCCGGATTGCGAGTTCCAGAAGGTCCCGCGCCGAGGCCTCCCCGCCGTTCGTCAAGAAGTTCGCGTGCACCGGCGACACGAAGGCCCCGCCGACCCGGGTCCCCTTGAGCCCGGCCTCCTCGATCAGGCGTCCCGCGAAGACCCCGGCCCCCGTGTCCGGGTTCTGGAAGAACGACCCGGCCGTGCCCCGCATCGCGGGCTGCCGCTCGCGCCGGTGGCGCCGGATCTCGTCCGCCACGCGGGCCTGGTCCTCGGACCGCCCGCGCGTCAGGGCGAACCGGGCGGACGCGATCACCGCCCGGGCCGGGATGTCGCTGCGGCGGTAGCCGAGGCGCAGCCTCGAAGCCGGGACCTCCTCGACCCCGGCGGGCAGGACCCACCGGACTGACACGAGGGACCGCTCGACGGTCCCGTGTGAGGTCCCCGCGTTCATGACGACCGCTCCGCCCACACTCCCCGGGACCCCGGTCGCGTATTCCAGGCCCCCGAACCCCGCTCGCTCGATGTCCAGGAGCAGGCGCGGGAGGCGCGCCGCGGCCCCGGCGACCACGAAGGGACCCTCGCGCCCTCCGGCGTCTTTGAAGCGGCAATCCTTGAACTCGCCCTCGAGCGTCACCACCACCCCCTCGATGCCCCCGTCGGTCACCAGGAGGTTCGTCCCCGCCCCGAGCGCGAGCCATGGACACCCCTCGCGCTCCAGGAGTACGACGACCGCCTCGAGGGCCTTCAGCGTCCCCACCCGCGCGAACACGTCCGCGGGCCCGCCCACCCCGAGCGAGGTGTGGCGGGACATGGGCTCGTCCAGGGTGACCCGAACGTCCCCGAGGGCCGCGAGGTCCTGCTCGATGTGCCGCCAGGCGTTCATGCGTGTTTTCGCGCCTCCCAGCCGCCCAGCTCCAGGACCTCTGCCACCATCCGGTCGAGGGCGTCCCGGCGCCCCTGGGCCCGCGAGGCCGCGGCCATGGCTCGCAGGCGCTCGCGGTCCCCCAGGACCTCCCCAAGCCACCCGGCCACGCGCCCGGCCTCGAACTCCCGCTCCTCGACCATCCATGCGCCTCCGGCCTCGACCACGGGCCTGGCGTTGAAGACCTGGTGGTTGTCCGCGGCCGCCGCGAACGGCACGAACAGCGCCGGGACCCCGATGGCCGTCACTTCCGACACCGTCCCCGCCCCGGACCGACCAACCAGGAGGTCCGCAAACCGGTAGGCTGCGCCCATGTCAGGCAGGTACGGCCGGACGTCCGCAACCACGCCCGCGGCCTCGTAGGCGGCACGCACCTCGGCGTCGCGCCCCTCGCCGGTCTGGTGAAGGACCCGCAGGGCCACGCCGCTTCGCGCGACTCGCTTCAGGACCTCCGGGACCCGTGCGTTCAGGAAGGCCGACCCCTGGGACCCCCCGAGAACCAGGACCTGCCGCGCCTCGCCCTCGAACGTCTTCTCCGGGACGTCGAGGACCTCGGGGCGCACGGGGGTCCCGGTCCGCCTCACGGGCCGGCCCGCGAACCGCCGCTCCGTCTCCTCAAAGGCGACGAAGATGCGGTCCACGAAACGGGCGAGCACCCGGTTCGTGAACCCCGGGATCGAATTCTGCTCGCAGATCGCGGTGGGGACGCCGCACACGGCCGCGGCCAGCACCACGGGGCCGCTCGTGTATCCCCCAAACCCCACCACCAGGTCGGGCCGCAGGCAGCGGACCAGGGCCACAGCCCGCGCGAGCGACACAGGCAACGAGGCCAGCCCCGTCACGCGGCGGGACAGGCTCATGCCCTTCCACTTCGGGGCCCTCAGCACGACGACGGGAATCCCGGCATCCGCGAGGACCGCGGCCTCGACCCCGGCCCCGCTCGCGACCAGCGTGACCGCGAGTCCCAGGGCCTGCAGCCGGCGGCCCACGGCCAGGGCCGGATACAAATGTCCCCCGGTCTGGGCCCCGGTCAGGACGATCCGTCGCGTGTGTCCGCGCCTCATGCGGCCTCCCCGCTGTTCGATCCGACGGGTCGCGCCGTGGTTTCGAGGTGCAACCTCTGCAGGATTCCCAGCGTGGCGAAGGACGCCACCATCGCCGACCCCCCATAAGACATGAACGGCAGCACGAGTCCCTTGGTGGGCACGAGCCCGAGGCACACGGCCATGTGCACCAGGGCCGGCAGTGTCAAAAGGAGCGTCATCGCGAACGCCGCGAACCGGCTGAACTCGTCGCGGCACTGGATCGCAAGGGCGCGGCCCCGCACCGCGATGACCGCGTACAGGACCACGATGGCCGAGACGCCGACCCACCCGACCTCCTCCGAAGCCACGGCGAAGAGGAAGTCCGTGTTCGATTGCGGCAGGTACCCGAGGGCATGGTGGATCCCCTGGCCCAGGCCAGCGCCGATCAGGCCACCCGACCCGATGACGATCCGGGCGTTGAAGATCTGGTACCCGTCTCCGGCCCGTGTCTCCTCGGGCAGCCACCACCCGATCAGGCGCGCGAGTTTCTCGGGCGACAAGACGATCAGGACGAGGAACGCCACCACCATCAACCCGAAGATCAACCCGAGCAGCGTCAGGCGTGTCCCCCCCACCACCAGCATCAGGACGACGAGGGCCCCGAGCAGCACGACGGACCCGAGGTCCGGCTGCAAGGCCAGCAAGACCGCGAAGGCCGCGTAGAAGACCCCGAGAGGCACGATCCCGGTCCGGAGGTCGTTGAGGAGCGTGTACCGCCTGGACAGGTAGCCCGCCAGGTACAGCCCGAAGACGACCTTCAGGAACTCGGACGGCTGGAGGGTCATGGGGCCTATCGCCACCCACCGCTTCGCACCGCCCTTCTCCTCGCCGAGCCACAGGACCAGCAGCATTAGGACGAACGTCAGCACGCCCAGGACCGGATACGCCTTGCGGAGCGCCGCAGACGGGACGCGCAAGGCGACCACCAGGGCGATGAGTCCGCACGCCACGTGGGTCACGTGCCACCGGACCAGCCCGAGGGACCCGTCCGGGTCCGCGCCGCTTCGCAGCGACGCGGAGGCCACGAACAGCGTCCCGAGCGCCACGAGGGCCATCGCGGCCCCGAAGAGCGTCAGGTCGAGTTCGCCCTCGTACGATCCTGCCGCGCGACCGAAACGCAGCGAGGGCCACCTTCGCCGAAACACGACCGTGTTCACCTCACCTTGACGGATGCCAGGGCCACCATCGCCAGCAACAGGCTGATGATCCAGAAGCGCACGACGATCTTGGGCTCGGCCCAGCCCATCAGTTCGAAGGAGTGATGGATCGGCGACATCGGGAAGATGCGACGGCCGGTCAACTTGAAGTAAGTCGTCTGGACGATGACCGAGATTGCCTCGAAGACGAAGATTCCAAAAATGACGATGGACAGGAGTTCATTCTTGGTCAGAAGGGCCATGGTCCCCAACATCCCCCCGAGCCCGAGGCTGCCAGTGTCCCCCATGAAGATCTCGGCGGGATAGGCGTTGTAGTACAGGAAACCGATCGTCGCCCCCATCACCGCGGCGCAGATCACGGCAAGTTCTTCGGCCCCCACGACCTTGGGGATCAGGAGGTAGCGGGGGATGTCGAACGACCCGAGTTTCGCACCTGTGATGTAAGTCAGGATGAGGAGGACCCCCGAGGCCGTCAGGATCGGCCCGGCCGCGAGGCCGTCGAGCCCGTCCGTCAGGTTCACGGCGTTGGCGGTCCCGACCACGACCAGCCCCCCCAGGCCCAGGTACGCGGCGATCGGCAGGTCCAGCCAGTACCGCTCCGCGCTCAGGAACGGGATGAACAGCCGGAGGTCGTACTTCGCCACCGGGCCATAGAGCCTCAAAAACACCGCGAAGGCGCCCAGGACCACCGCGAACTCGATCAGGAGCCGCCACTTCCCCGACAGTCCGCGCGACGACCGGCTGCGGAGTTTCCGGAAGTCATCCACGAAGCCCACCACCGAGAACACGAACCCCATGACCAGGGTCATGACGACCAGGGGGTTCGCGAGTCGAGTCCACATCAGGCCGCTCATGAAGATCGAGACCATGATGAGCGCGCCGCCCATCGTGGGCGTGCCGGCCTTCGACTGGTGGGACTTCGGCCCGTCCTCGCGGATCGGCTGGCCCACGGAGCGCCTCTGGAGCGCCCGGATGAACCAGGGGTACAGGACCAGACAGATCAGCAGCGACGTGACGAACGCGGCCATCGTCCGGAAACTGACGTACCGGACGATGTTGAGCGACGAGAACTGGTCCCGCAGGGACTCGGCGGCATAGAACAGGATCGCCAGATGCATCCCTAGTTCCCCGTTCGCTCCGACCGCCCCCAGGTCGTCACGATCCAGTCCACCAGGAGGTCGAGACCGACCCCGCGCGAACCCTTCACGAGCACGGTGTCCCCCGGCTCGAGGAGGGTCGCGACCACGTCCACCGCCGCGAGCGCGTCCGGGACCTCATAGACGGCCCCCCGGGGGAGTCCGGCCTCGACGGCCCCCTCGCAGATGAGGGGGGCGTGCCGCCCCACGGCCACCAGGCACTCGACACCGCGCCGGGCCACCTCGACCCCGACCTCGCGGTGCGCGGACTCCGTCAGGGGGCCAAGTTCCAGCATGTCCCCGAGCACCGCCACCTTCCGCCCCCCTCCCGCGGGCAGTGCCTGGAGCGTCTCGAGGGCCGCGCTCATCGATCGGGGCGAGGCGTTGTAGCAGTCGTCGAGACACCGCACGGGTCCCGCGTGCTTGAGCGCCATCCGGTGCTTGCCCGGCTCGACCGCCCCCAGGGCCCGCGCCGCCTCCTCGGGGTCCACGTCCAGGGCCAAAGCCACGGCCATCGCCGCGGCCGCGTTGTATGCCTGGTGGGCCCCGAGCAGGGCCAGCACCGTCTCGAGGGGCCGGCCCGCCGCGACCATCCTGCACCGGGTCCTCCCGTCGGACCCGACCTCGACCCCGGCCACGCGGACGTCGCAGTCCTCGTCCCGGCCAAAGAGCAGGCAGCGCGCGGTGGTCCGGGACCGCATGGCCCGGACGCGCGGGTCGTCCCCGTTGAGGACTGCGACCCCGTCCGGAGGGACAGCCTCGACCATCTCGGCCTTGGCCATGGCCACACCCTCCACGGACCCGAGCCCCTCGATGTGCGCCGGGGCCACGGCCGTGACGACCCCGATGCGGGGACGGGCGATCCGGCAGAGGGTCGCGATCTCGCCCGGCGCGCTCGTTCCCATCTCGGCCACGAGGACCTCGTGGGCCGGCTCGAGTCCCAGGCAGGTCAGCGACACGCCGTAAAGGTTGTTCAGGTTGCCGGCGGTGGCGTGCGTCCGGTACCGGCAGCGCGCCGCGGCCGCGCACAGGTCCTTGGTCGTGGACTTGCCCACGCTCCCGGTCACCGCCACCACGACCGGGGCCATGACCTCGACCCACGCGGTCGCCATGTCTCGCAGGGCCTTCTCCGTATCCGGGACCGCGACCACGAAGACCCGGTCCCGCGCGGCCGCCGCGGCATCAAGCGCCTCCTCGGCCCGCGACAACTGGACCACAAGTCCCGCCGCGCCTTGCTCGAGTGCCTCGGCCACGTGGTCGTGTCCATCGTGCCTCAGTCCCCGGATCGCGAGGAATGCCTGGCCGGCGACGAGGGTGCGCGAGTCGATCGAGACGCCCCCGAGCGCCGCAACTGCGCGCCCCTGCAAGAGTTTCCCTCCGCACGACTCGGCCACGAACTCCCCGGTCAGGCGGTAGGTCGAGGTCCGGACCATCTCCCTTCCTTCTCCCCGTGCGTCACTCGTCGAGGAACTCTCGGGCCACCTCGGCGTCCACGAACGGCAGGCGGGCGGTCCCCACGACCTGCTCGACCTCGTGTCCCTTCCCCGCGACCAGGACGACGTCGCCATGCCCGCTCGCGTGGATGGCCGCCCCGATGGCCTCGCGCCGGTCCGGGATCACGGTCCAGGGCGCCACGCTCCCCTCTCGGGCCGCGTCCTCGGCGCCACCGACGATTGCAGCGATAATTTCCATCGGATTTTCGGACCGTGGATTATCACTAGTAATTACAACATGATCGGCAAGTGTCACCGCGGCCCTTCCCATCGCTCGCCGCTTCCCCTGGTCCCTGTCCCCCCCGGCCCCGAACACGATGGTCAGTCGCGCCCCGCCCACGAGCGGCCGCAGCGCCAGGAGCACGTTTTCGATGGCCTTGGGAGTGTGCGCATAGTCCACGAAAACCCGCACCGGACGCCGGCCCGTCACCCGTTCGAGCCGCCCGGGGATCCGGTCCACGGCGCAAAGGCCGGCGGCGAACCGGTCCAGCGGGAGGCCCGCAACGCCGCCAGCACCAAGCGCGGCCATCAGGTTCATCAGGTTGTGCATCCCGATCAGCCGGCTGCGGATCGGAACGACCCCCCACGGGGTGCGCACGTCCGCCTCGATCCCGTCCAGGGTGAGCCTGGGCTCGACCGGGAAGATGTCGGCAGCACCAGACCGCAGCGAGAACCCGGTCACGGGCAGTGGACAACGCCGCCGGATCTCGGTGGCGAGCGGGTCGTCCGCGGCAATGACCGCGCCCCGCGCGTTCGGGGAGGCCGGGAGGACCTCCTCGAACAAGCGCATCTTCGCCCCGGCGTACGCCTCGAGGGTCCGGTGATAGTCCAGGTGGTCGCGCGTGAGGTTCGTGAAGACCGCGACCGAGAAGGCGCACCCCTCGACCCGCCTCTGGTCCAGGGCGTGAGATGACACCTCCATGACCGCCGCGTGGACCCCCTGCCGGACCATCCGCGCGAAGAGGTCCTGCAACCGCCCCGGGTCCGGGGTGGTCATGGGCGCGCGCTCCTCCAGCCCCGGCATCCGATAGACCACGGTCCCGATCAGGCCAGTGGCGAGCCCGCACGCCGTGATCCCGGCCTCGACGAGCATCGCGGTGGACGTCTTGCCGTCCGTCCCCGTCACGCCGATCAGCAAGAGCCGGTGCGTGGGGTCTCCCCGGGCCCACGCCTCGAGCCTCGCGAGCGCGGCCCGGGAGTCGCGCACGCGCACCCACGGGACCGAGCATCCGGGATCCGGGTCCTCGCACACGACCAGGACCGCGCCTGACCGGACCGCGTCTGGGATGAAACGATGACCGTCCACGGTCAGGCCGCGGACGGCCACGAAGAGCACGCCGGGTCGGACCGCGCGGGAATCGGAGCCAACAGAGGCGAACTCGACCGCCTCCACCGGGCCGGACGCGGCCAGGGTTCCGATCTCCCGCAGGATGGCCGGATCGAGCCTCATTCTCCTCCTCGGGGCCCCTCCAGGCCCTTCGTCGTCCGTCCCGGACTCGGCGCGACGCCCAGCAGGGGCAGGGACCTCTCCACCACCGCGCGAAAGACGGGGGCCGCGACCTGGCCCGCGTACGGGTGAACCTGCGGCGCGATCACGCTCACCACGACCACCAGGCGTGGGTCCTCGACGGGTGCGAACCCCGCGAACGTCATGATGTGGGGCGTCTTCGCCGACCCGGGGTGCGCGAAGGTTCTGCCGTTCAGGCGCGCCGTGCCGGTCTTGCCCCCGGCCGTGTATCCCGCCGGCCTCGCATGGACCCCTGTACCCCCCTCCTCCATCACCACTGCCGTCATGGCCTCCTTCACCGCCGCAGCCGTCTGCGAGGACAAGACCCTTACGGGGTCGCCGGGATCAAGGGTCCGGAGGGTTCTCCCCTCGGGATCCCTCAGTTCCCGCGCGACCCGTGGGGTCCGCAGGACGCCGTCGTTGACAATGGCCGTAAACGCGGTCGCAATCTGCATCTGCGTCACCGAATACGAATACCCGTATGCCGCGGCCATGGCGTCCGTTGCCCGCCAGCGCGCCGCGGGCCTCAAAACCCCCGCCGCCTCGCCCGGGAGGTCCACGCCCGTCGGCCTGCCAAACCCGACCCTGGCGAGCGTCTCCCGCAGGGCCTCGGCACCGATGATCCGTCCCACCTCGGACATCGCGCAGTTCGAGGAGTACTTGATGGCGTCGCGCACCGGGACCACCCCGACCTTCTTGACGTCCGTGACTGGAAAGCGCCCCACTCTGCACAATCCCATGTGGCCATCCACCGGCGTGTCGAGCCCGATCCGCCCCGACTCGATGCCCGCGGCCAGGGCAAAGACCTTGGCCACGCTTCCTGGTTCGAATACGAATGAGATAACCTTGTTGCGACACGGGTTGGTGCCGTCGTCCGCGGTCGTGAGCGTGCCGGCATCAGTCGTCTCGTGCTCGCCGCAGGCCAGGCCCGCCTCGTTGGGGTCCATCGCGGGCACGCTCGCCATCGCGAGGACCTCGAAGGACGATGGGTCCAGGACCACACCCATCGCGCCCAGGGCCCTCTCCTCCTCGACCACGACCTCGAGTTCCGACTCCAGGTGAAACTGGATCTGTGGGTGGATGTTCAGCACGAGGTCCGCCCCATCGAGGGACTCGGGTCGCTCCAGGCCCGACTCGATGAGACCCCGCCGCCGGGCGTCCCTCAACACCCGCATGGTGTTGGAGTCCCCCCGGAGGTCCTGGTCGTAGAAGGCCTCCAGGCCACGATTCCCTCTGCCGTCCAGGACCGTGCCCACGACCGGGCCGAGCACCGACCCGAACGGATAGAGCCTCGACTCTCTCGGGACCAGGTGGACGAAGCGAAGGTCCAGGCGCTCGAGCGTCGCAACTTCCGTGTCGGTCAGGTCGCTCTTGATCAGCGCGTAGGACTTCGACACGAGCAGCCGTGCCAGGACGTCCTCCGCCGGGAGCCCCAGGGCCGCGGCGACCGAGTAAGCGATCTCGCCCCGGTTGACGTACATGGGTGCGCCATAGAACACGGCGGACCTGGACGACGCCGTCACCGCCAGGCTCACGCGCCCGGTCCGGTCCAGGATGCGCCCGCGCTCGCCTTGCTGGGTCACGAGGCCCTGGATGCGCTCGTCGCCGTCGCGTTCGATGGTGTCATGGTCCAGGAGCTGGTACGCCGCGGCCTGGGCCAGGACCCAGCCGAAGCCGGCCACGAGCGCCCCGACGACGACCGTCATGCGGATGACCGTGGACTCGCGCGGGGCACAGCCCTCCCCCTCGGCCCGCCGTGCCAGCCGGATCCACCACGACGAGAGTCGCGTCATTGTTGGGCCTCCGAATTCTACAGGGCGAAGCCCTTCCTCGACTCCGACCGTCTCAACGCCTTGCCTGGCACCGCCGGCCCACGTTCGTCTCCGGGGCAATTTCCGCGCACCGGGCAAACATGGCCTCGGCCGACACGCGGTCGTCGGCCTTCTGGAGCATGACGCCCAGGTGGTAATACGGCTCGGCGAACTTCGGGCACTGCGTCACGGCCCTCTCGAACGCCTCCCGGGCGCCCCTCGCGTCCCCGATCTCCTGCAAGACCAGCCCGAGGGCATTCGCCGCCTTGCACATCCCCGGCGCGAGGAACAGCGCCATCTCGAGGTGGCGGCGCGCGCGGGACCGGTCTCCGATGCGATAGTAGGCGTAGCCAAGGTTGTAATGGGCAAGGGCCGGGGTCGGGTACAGGGGCTCCTCGATGAGAGGGGTCAGGGTCTGGATGGCGTCGTCGAAGCGTTCCTGCGCGATGAGGGTCGCGCCCAGGTTGTTGCGGGCCTCGAAGTGGTCGGGCTTCAGCCGGAGGGTTTCACTGAACTCCGCGGCCGCCCCGTCGTAGTTCTGGAGACCCATCAGCACGAAGCCCTTCAGATGGTGGGCCTCCGCGTGACCGGGGTCCAGTGTCAGCGCGGTGTGCAGTTCCCGCTGCGTCATCGCAATGTTCCTGTCGTTGTAATAATTTCTGGCAAGACGATAATGGAAGTCCGCCTTGGCCGCGTCGTCCTGGGACGGCCCGGACCCGGCACACGCCTGGAGCGCCGCAAAGGCCATCCATGCGACCAACCCGGGGATCGGCATTGGACCTGTCGGACGCGTCGGGCGGATCCGACGCGCCGGATCGGTCCTTGCGGACCCGCGATCCCGGACTTCCTTCCTGTCATCCGCGCCTTCCATCATCGTTCTCCCTCCTCGAGGCGAATCGTCTCGTCCGGGGTCGGGGCTCGCATGCCAAGCAGTTCGCGAGCCCGGAAGGTGATCCGCGGCAGGGCCTTCAGTTCCACGAGGCGTCGTTCGATCTTCCGCCGCTCCCGGAGCAGTTCGCGACGGGCCGACAGTTCCGCGAAGACCTGCTGCTTGAGGAGGAGCGGCCGCCGATTCATGAGCACGTGGTAGCCTCCCGCGGCCGCGAACGTGGCCGCCACGACTGCGATCGCGACTGCCTTCCAGCCGTTCGTGGCCCTTATCCTCATCGCCCGTCCTCCCGGCTCAAACAGCGTTCGATCAGCCGCATCCGGGCCGCGCGGGCCCGGGGATTCGTCGAGACCTCGGCGGCGCCGGGCTTGACCCCCTTCGCGAACGGCACGGCCCACCCCCCGGTCGAGGCCAGGGAGCGGAAGGCCCGCTTGACGAGGCGGTCCTCGCCACTGTGGAAGCACAGGATCGCGGCCTTCCCGCCCGGGGCGAGCACTCGCGGGAGGACATCGAGGAAGATAGCCAGGCGGTCGAGTTCCCGGTTGACGAGGATGCGCAGGACCATCGCGGGCAAGACCGCGCTGTCCATGCGGCGGACACGGGGACCCAGCACCTCGTGACAGGCGTCGCGAAACTCGCCCATGGTCCGCATCCGACCTGCGCGGGCTCGCCTCTTGAGCGTTCGGGCAAGCCTCCTCGCCGCCGGGACCTGCCCCACCTCGGCGAGGCGCGAGGCGAGTTCCGCCTCGGTGATCCGGCGGAGGACGTCCGCCGCGGTCTCGCCGGACCCCGCTAAATCGAAGCGCATGTCCAGAGGCGCATCCCTCCGCACCGAGAACCCCCGGTCCGAGTCCAGCTGGGCCGACGACAGCCCGAGGTCGAGGAGGACACGGTCCGCGCAAGCCTCACCTGCCTCCCGGAGGACGTCCAGCGTTTCCTCGTAGCCGCGATGGAACAGGCGCACCCGGTCCGCGAACGGCGCGAGGCGCGCCCGCGCGGCCTCGATTGCGGTCGGGTCCCGATCCAGGGCCAGAAGCCGCACCTTCGCCCCGGTCCGCCGCAACAGGGCCTCGGAGTGGCCGCCCATCCCCACGGTGCCGTCCACGATCACCCCTTCCTCCAGGTCCGCCAGCGCATTGGTCACCTCGGCGAGCATCACGCTCGTATGATCGTTGGGTGGCCCCACCCACCCACCCCC
>FWPU01009771.1_pt1 | contig 13804 bp, 10 predicted proteins | sample 2228361 | NCBI WGS metagenome assembly FWPU01 (sample SAMEA103939777, study PRJEB20133) | metagenome | reverse complement strand
GGGGAAGCTCCAGATAAGAAAACGGATGGGAACCGGCGTCGCGTTCTGGGTGGCAAATATGGCCACCACCAGGGCAAAAAGCAGGGCCAGGAGAATCAACAAGAGAGGCACCTCGCTTTACCGCTGCGTTGGCTAAAGTATTCTTCATCTGCCAGGGAAATCCTTCTTGCGAGGTTCTCTTCAGGTTTTTCCCCCGCCCGCCCGCAACCGCGGCAGGTCGCCATCGCGGAAACCCCATACCTCGGCCGCCAGTCCGCCCTCGCCCGCTTCCACCGCTCCGAGAAACTCCCTGACTATGCCTCCCAGCTGCTCTGTCTCAATAAGAAAGGCGTCATGCCCCCATGGTGAGCTGAGCTCGCGGTAATAGGCTTCCACCCCGCCGGCCCGCATTTCCCTTACCAGCTCTTTCTGCTGATATACCGGGTAAAGGATATCGCTATCGATGCCCACCACCAGCACCTTGCCCTTGATCCGCCGCAAGGCGTGCCTGAGAGAGGGGAAACCCGACCCCAGTTCGAAAAGGTCCATGGCCCGGGTAAGATAGAGGTAGGTGTTAGCGTCGTATCGCTCCACCAGTTTCTGTCCCTGGTAATGCAGGTAGTTCTCGACTTCGAAGTGGATGTGGAAAGGGTGCCGTCCTTCAGGAGTAAACCCCTGTGGACCCTTCCCGCTCGCGTCCCGGGCTACCAGTTCCCGGCCGAACTTGCGATCCATGGAGGCATTGCTGTTATAGGTAATCATCCCCAGCATCCGGGCAATGGCCAGGCCGCGGGCGGGCAAGGGCCCGTCGTAATAATGTCCGCCCTGCCAGCACGGGTCAGCCATGATGGCCTGACGCTGTACCTCGTTATAGGCGATGGACTGGGGAGAAGCACGCCCGGGAGTAGCAATGGAGATAGCCGACCGGACCAGCTCCGGGTAGGTTACCGCCCATTCCAGGGCTTGCATCCCGCCCATGGAGCCACCGATAACGGTAACCAGGCGCTCAACCCCCAGGTGACGGATCAGCTCCCGCTGAACCCTGATCATGTCTCGAATGGTAACCAGGGGGAAATCGGTACCGTAGGGCCTGCCTTTGACCGGGTCGAGTGTGGAAGGGCCGGTCGTGCCGCGGCAACCGCCGAGCACGTTGCTGCAGATTACAAAATAACGATTGGTGTCAACGGGTTTCCCGGGGCCGACCATCCCCTCCCACCAGCCCTTCACCGGGTCATCCTCACCTCCCCTGGTCACGTGGGAATCCCCGGTCAGGGCGTGGACTACCAGCACCGCGTTGCGTCGGTCCGGGGAAAGGTGCCCGAAGGTTTCGTAGGCTACGGTAACCGGGGAAAGGGCCCCGCCGGCAACCAAACCGAATTCCCGTGGCGGGCGGGCAAAGGTGTAGAACTGCCGACGGTCCACCCCGTCACCGTCAGCTGGCTCACCAGCACATACGGGCTCGAATTCCGGTTCTTTCAACCTTTCCACCACCCTTTTGTCAGCATGACTATAACAAAAAAGCCCTCCGAGAGAGAGGCTTTACGTGGCTGCTCTCATCTCTCAGAACCGGATGGTTCTGCAGGAATTGGCACCTTCCGGCTAGGCCGTGGTTGCCGGGTTTCATCGGGCCAGTCCCTCCACCTCTCTTGATAAGAGCTATCAAGTTGTATGAAGAAATTTTACCACCCCACCTCCAACCGTGTCAATAGCGGTAATACATTAACCTGAAAGGAAGAGAAAATGGATAAAAAAGCCAGGGGTTACCAAGCAAGTTCACCCTATTTGGCCAGAATGAGTCATTGAAGAATTAGCAAGAATAGATCACAGTAAGATAATATTAATGTTTAGGAATGTTTGGCGGGATGTCTCATTTTCCGGGGGAGAACCAGACTTATGAATATACCGCAAATCCTGTACATAGCAGCGATGGTAATTTACGTGCTGTTTTTCCTCTTGTTTTTGAGGTATTTCTGGTGGAAAAGGTACGCCGAGGTTAACTACTGGAAGCGCCGGCCTGACCTTTCCCGTTGCATGGTACTCCGTTTAGCCGAGGAGAAAGGGGTAGAAGTCCCTTTTATCGCGGTGCTCATACCGGCCCGCAATGAAGCCGATGTCATTGGTCGGACCATCGACCACATGACCCGCATGAACTACCCCAAGGATCGCTATGAAATAATCGTCATCACCGATGAAAAGGAGATACTGGCCAGGCCGGAAGGGGAACTCAGCCCCACCACCCAGGATATCGTCCAGCAAAAGATCGAAGAGCTGCGCAGCCGCGGGAGGGGTTCTCTTCTCAAGCACGTGATGGTGCCGTATGATTTCGAAGGCCGTTTCGGCGGGGCGTGCATCGAGGAATGGGTGCCATCAACCAAGGGGAGAGCTCTTAACTACGGCCTTTCCTTTTTGGACCCGAGAGCCGAGATGTGCGGCTTCTTTGATGCCGAGAGCCGCCCTGACCCCGGTGTTCTGCTATACATTGCCTACCGTCGCCTGATTGACGGGGATAAGGCCAGAATGTTCCAGGGGCCTGTTTTCCAGGTACGCAACTTCTACCAGATGGGCCCCCTCTCCAAGATAGCCTCCCTCTACCAGTCCATTACCCACGAATGGTATATGCCGGTGCTGATGAAGCGGCTGCCCTTTGTCGGCGGCACCAACCTTTTCGTGGAGCGGGCCCTGCTGGAGCAGATCGGGGGCTTCGATCACCTTGCCCTTACCGAGGACCTGGAGCTCGGGGCCAGGGCCTACCTCGAAGCCGGAGCCTGGCCGGAATACCTACCTTACAGCAGCACGGAGCAAACCCCGAGCACCTACCGGGCGTTTTTCCGCCAGCGCCTGCGCTGGGGCACCGGACATCTCCAGGTAGTGGACAAATTCCGCAAGGAGAACAAGTACCCCTGGGAGAAAAAAGGCCCCCTTCTGCGGAAGCTGTTCTGGAAAGGGCAGGGCGAGTGGGTATTTTACCAAAGTGCGGTGATGGTACCGCTCATAGTGCTCACCCTTAGCGCTACCGGTCAGATGGACAACTCCCTCGTCCCGCGGGTAATCAGGGAGGGCCTGGCCACCACCACACTGGTCTATTTCGCCTTCACCTTTTACGCCTTCTGGAAATATTCGCCCTACCTTGATTCGTCTTCCCGTCCCCGCACCTGGCTGGGCCGGTACGCCGCGCTTTCCCAGCTTTTCTGCCTGCCGGTAGCCGCCTTCTTTTTCCCCCTCCCTTACAGCAGTGCCCTGGTCCTCAGGGCCTTGCACAAGCAGCCCCAGCTCTGGATCAAGACCCCCCGCACCAGGGAATAAAAATAATAACGCCGTGCCTTATTTATCCCTGACCCTCCGCCTTTCCCGGTGGGCGATGGTGGCCAAGACGTTTTTATCCAGTTCCTCCACCACGTAGAGGGTACCACGGCCCCTTTGCACCAGTTCCTTCAGGTAGCGATGATTGGGCTCCAGCCCTATACAACCAAAACGGATCTTTCTCTCGGCCACCATGGCCGCCGCTTCCAGGGCATCTTCCAAGGGGTTTATCGACCACTTGGGAACGGTGGGGATACCATCGGTGATGACCAGCAACAGGGCGTTACGCGCCCTGGATGCCTTAAGGTAATCAAGGGTCTCCAACAGGGCCAGGGCCAGGGGGGTCAGGCCGTAGGACCGGATCTGCCTTAACCCCTCCTGAACCCGGTTAAAGCTTCGGGTAAAGGGAACATGTACGTTGCACTGGTGCTCCTGGAAAACCAGCACCGCCACACGGTCGCGGGTGGAAAGCACCAGGTGCTGGGCCAGGAACTTGGCCGCCTTGATTCGCGCCCCGGCCATGCTGGCGCTGGCATCGATCACCAGGCAAATCTCCAGGGGGAGGCGCTGCAGGCGACGGTATAGATGTAGATCGCCTCGTTCCAGGCGGAAGGGAGTATGATTGAGAAAAGCCCGCCTGGCTGCCGCTATAACCGTCTCCGGTAGTGCCAGGTCTCCCAGCCACTCCTCGGCCCCGACGGGAACCACATCTACTACGGGACCCGGGCTGCCGCTCCGGGGCCGCGACGAGTTAGCGTTTCGGTAGCGGCCAACCCGTTCCGGCAACGGCATCTTCCGTAGCAACCGGCGCAGGTACATCTCTATCTCCCGGCGGTACACGCGGAGATAATGCCGCAGTTTCCATCCCGCCTCGCTTAAAGCCACCCTTTTCTCCTGGCGGGCAATCAGCCCTTTTTCCTCCAGGCTCCGCCATAGGGCCTCGGAATTCCCTTCCCGCCGTGCCAGCTGGGCCTGAAACCGGGCGTGGGTAGGCTCCGCCGCGAGTTCCTCCAGCACCTCGCCCAGATCCTGCAGGCTGCCGAATTCTTCAGCCAGGCTGGCCACCATCTGCAATTGTTCCCCCGGATCGCTGCTGCCCTGCCACCGGACGGAAGATTCTCCCAAGGGGGAGTTGCCTCGCAGCAAGGTATCATAGTTGGCAGCATAAGGTGAGAGGTCACTCCTCTGCCCCTTTGCTCCACCGGGTAGATGAGATAACTTTTGAATCTTCCGGATCTCCTGGCCCTGGGCCCGGATCTCCTCCTCAATCGCTGCCACCAGGTAAAACAAGAGCGGCAGCCAGTCGTCGGGAAGCATGGCAGCCAGGTGAACGTGGTTCAGATGGGCCCTGCGAAGCGATATTTTCTGGCCAAAGGTGAGATTTCCCGTTACCCGCCCCCCTCCCCGTGCCGTCTGAATATCCATGTAATCACACGGGTTATATGATATGGCCAGGTCGGGGAAGTCCAGACGGAATTGCTCCACGGCGCGTATCAGCGCCCCGGCCAAGGCGCGATGATCCAGCTCCGCCACCTGGTGAAAGACATCCAGGTGAATAACCTCCCGGCCCCGCGGGCGATGGTAGAATACCTGGCCGGCGTCGGCATCGGTGACTACCTGCAGAACCTCGGGGGTGCGAGGGTTAAAGGCGTGTAAGCGCTTGCTAACCACCGCCGACTCGCCAATCCGTGCCCCCCGGTTACGTTCGAAGCAATCCGCCAGCACCGAACCCAGGCGGGGCAGCACATGCCGCAACGGGGACAGGGGTGACCTGGTCAATCGCCCAATTCCTCCTCGCGCCGGATCATCTCCTGTACCGGCAGCTCTACCAGAGGCCTGGCAGCTAGAGGAGGAGCACAGCCGGGAAAATCAAGGGGGTTGTTGCCGGTCGTACCGGCCGGGGTTGAAGCCTCCGGGGGAAAAGAACCGCGGCCGTCCGGTGTCGAGCGCGCTCCGCCGAGAAGACGGTCTTTAACCCGCGAAAGGAGGTGTTCCAGGGGACGCGGCGAGGCCCCTTCCCGTTCTGCCGCCGTTGCTTGAGAGGGCAGGCCGGGTGGCCGGGCCACGGTCTCCCTGGAAGTTTCCGGCTGGGCCGCCACTCCGGCTACTCCTTTGGATTCATGGTTCAAATGCTCGCTCAAGGTGCGCATGATCTTATTGAGGGTTGGCCCATCGACCCGGTGGTGGAGGGCCATGGGGGCCACGGCCATAAGATCCTCGACCGTAACCTCCTCCCGCCTGGCCAGCAAGGCCGCCATTTGAGCCCCTAGCTGAAGGGCCTCGACCGAGCGAAGGCTCTCCAGGTTAAAATCGATGTAAATGGCCGCCAGGAGGTCCCGCAGCGCCCCGGGAAGCCGGACTTTACCGAACCTGGAGCTGGCCTCGCCAAATAACTCCCGGTAATCACCGGACGATCTCCCCTCGCCAGCAGCCTCCGTATCAGAGGCTTCGAGGATCTGCCGTACCGCGCTCGCGCTGACCGGCCTGGCCATGCTCACCACCAGGTCGAAGCGGTCGGCCAGTTGACGTCTTACGTCTTCCAGGGGGCCCGGCTCCTCGTCGGGATTGGAAGCTGCCCACACGGCCACGGACACCGGCATCTCCACCCGGGGCAACCCCGTCTCCTCGACCTGGATGCGGCCGGGCTTGGTGCCCATAACCTCCAGGAAGACATCGGCGAGCTCGGGAGATGTATCCGCGAGGCGGTTAATCTCATCTATAAAGATTATGCCCCGGTGGGCCTGGGGTATGGTGCCCGGTAGCAGGGCGGCGGATGGCGAGGACGGATCGACGATACGGGCCAGATCGATGCTCCCCACCACCGTCCCGATCTTGGCTGAATGAGAAACCTCCAGGAAGGGCATGGGGATAAACTCCACCCCTAATCGCTCCAGCTCGGCAAGATCCCGGCCGGCATGTTCGGGGCAGTGGGGAGCCGCCGGGTCACAGTTGTACCGGCACCCCTTGATCCTGCGGATGTGGGGAAGGATGTGCCGGGCACTGCGGATGATGGTAGTCTTGCCCGTACCCCGTAGACCTTCCGCGTGCAGGTGTAGAGGGTAGCCGTTGAAAATGGAGAGCACGGACATCTCGATGGCCCGGAAGAGGTTCTCGTTGCCTGCGTGCCTGACGAGGCTGGAATAGTTCTTCAACCCCGTCCCACCTCCTCGGGCAATATTGTGTCCATTTCTCACAAAACAAAACCCGTGGCGGGCCACGGGGAAACAACGGCATTATTGCAGGTTAAACGTTACAAATCAAAAAGTTCTCAGCCAGGGGTTCTCAGCGGGCCACCCTGGCCGGGATGCGCCGTCGTTTTTCTTCCCACTCTTTCCACATCAGCCACAAGGCGCTGGCGATGAAGATGGAGGAATAGGCCCCCGAGGTGATACCGATCATCAGGGCCAGGGCAAAGTTTTTGGTGGTGGGACCGCCAAAGAGGAACACCGCCACGATGGCCAGCAGGGTGGTGAGCACCGTGTTCACCGACCGGGCAAAGGTCTCGTTGATGCTCCGGTTCACCAGTTGCTCCAGGTTCTCCTTGCGCCGCTGCTTCAAATTCTCCCGGATGCGGTCGTAAACCACAATGGTATCGTTGATGGAGTAACCGACAATGGTCAGCACTACGGCGACGAAGGGACTGGATACCTCCCGCCCCAGCAGGCTGTAGAGCCCCACGGTGATGAGGACGTCGTGGAGGATAGCCACCACCCCGGCCACGGCGAACTTGAACTCGAACCGCAAGGTGATGTATACCACCATGCCCACCGCGGCTATAGCCAGGGCCCAGAAGGCGTTGCGGATTAACTCCCGGCTGATTACCCCTTCCACCTCTTCAAACTGAACCAGTTCGAAGTCCCCCAGCTTCGACCGCAGGGCCTTGATGACCTCCTCTCCCTGCTGCCCGGTCAAGGGCCTGGTCCTGATGAACACGCCCTGCCGCTGGCCCTCTTGGGTGAGCTGGACCTGGCTGTCGCCCAGCCCTATTGGATCCAGGGCCTGTCTTACCTCGGAGGTGGTTACCGGCCGTTGGAGCTGCAGTTCCAGGGTGCTACCCCCCGTAAAGTCGATCCCCAGGTTGAGCCCCCGGAAGGCCAGCGAGGCCAACCCAACAAGGGTCACCAGCAGGGAGATGGCCAGCCATATCTTCTTGGCGCCCATAAAGTTAAAGGTCATGATCAGCACCCCCTATACCCGGAAGAGCAGCCTGGTATTCTTGATTAGCCCCGCCCCGATCAGCAGGTAGATGAGCAGCCGGGTGATCACAACGGCCGTGAACATGCTGGCCAGGATGCCCAAGGACAGGGTCACCGCAAATCCCCGGATGGGGCCGGTGCCGAAGTAAAAGAGCACTGCCGCCGCGATGAGGGTGGTGACGTTGGAGTCCACGATGGTGCGGAAGGCATGGGCATGGCCTGCCTCCACCGCCGACCGTACCGTCTTACCTCCCCGGATCTCCTCCTTGATGCGCTCAAAGATGATCACGTTGGCGTCCACGGCCATGCCGATGGATAGTATGATCCCCGCGATCCCCGGCAAGGTAAGAGTGGCTTTCAAGGCCACCAGGGTGCCCAGCATCAGCAACAAGTAGATACCCAGGGCCACGTCGGCCAGCAGCCCTGCCACCCGGTAGTAGAGGAGCATGAACAGCACTACCCCCGCCACGCCGATAAGGCCCGCCTGCTTGCTCTTGACAATGGAGTCCAGCCCCAAGGTGGCGCTGACAATGCGGGGGTGCTGGACCTCCAGCTTTACCGGCAGGGCGCCGGACATGAGCAGCACCCTCACCTCCTTGGCCTGTTCCAGGGTCTCGTACCCGGTGATGATGGCCTTGCCACCGGGTATGGCATCCTCCACCCGCGGGGCCTGGATCACCTGCCGGTCGAGCAGGTTCCAGATTATCTTGCCCACGTTCTTGGCCGTGGCCTCCGCGAAACGCTGTGTTCCCTCGGCGTCGAACTCCAGGGCCACCACGTTTCCCCGCGAGGGGTCGATGCTTTCCTGGGCCTTCTTCAGGTTGGCCCCGGTGAGCACCACCTGGCCCTTAAGCTTATTGCCGGAGCGGTCGGTGAACTCCACCACGCTGCCGCCCTGGATGGAGCCGGGCTCGGCCACGAATTCCAGCAGGGCAGGCTTGCCTATGATGTTCACCGCCTGTTCCGCTTCCTTCACCCCGGGGAGTTCCACAATGATGCGCCGCTCCCCCGACCGCTGGATGACTGGTTCCGCCACCCCCAGGCCGTCCACGCGCTTGCGGATCACCTCCACCGCCTGGCGCATGGAGTCCTCGGTCACCGGCGCCTCGGGAGTATCTACCGCCTCCAGGATTACCCCCATGCCTCCCTGCAGGTCCAGCCCCAGCCTCATCATGCGGTCCAGGGGCTTAACGGAGGTAAAATAATAGCCGGCCGACGCGGCCAGTACCAGGATTAGAACGAGGGCCAGGAGGTTACGCCCGTTCATCTTTGTCCTTCCTTTCACGAAGTTGTCCCACGCCTAACATTATATCCCCTGCCAAATATGATTGTCAACGCAGGGGGTAATGGCCGGTTCATAAGAGCCTGGCCTTGTTGATGAGCAACTCAAAATGGCATCCCAGGAAGCCGGCGGCCCGGCGGCACATGATCATGCGGGTGAGGAAAATCTCGAAATAATCCAATACCGGCGAGATGTTGGTGTCAATGGTCAGCTCCAGGGTAATGGTCCTGGCTTTCTCCTCCACCCGCAGGAAGGAGTGCTGCACGGCGTAGTTCACCCGGTCGTGAATGTCAAAAGCGGAGAGCTCCGGGTTCCTTACCCGGGTACGGTGCACGTCGGACTTGTCGGCCAGGATAAGGGCGGCGGCCACGTTGTTTACCACCTGGCCGTGGGATTCCTCGTGGTTGCCCACCGCGGAAGCCACGCTGGCCGCCTCCCCGGGCGGCATTCCCAGGCGCCGGAGGATCTGCAAGGCCAGGATAGCTCCTGCCTGGCCGTGGCCTTCTCGCGAGATGACGTTTCCCATGTCATGCAGGTAGCCGGCAATGGCGGCCAGCTCGGCCTCCCGGGGCGGGAAACCCAGGCGGGTCATTACATTGCGGGCGATCCTGGATACCAGGCCGGCGTGTCGTGAGCTGTGTTCGGTATAGCCGATGGCTCCCAGGTATTCATGGCCCAGGCGTATGTATGTCTGTACCTCCGGGTCGGCCTGCACTATTTCCAGGGTCACGGACATGCCTCTTACTATACCTCCCGGGTCGTCTTCCGAAGGGTTGACCCGCTCGTCTAACCGGCGCCCAAGCGGAGGTAAACGCTGCAGAGACGTATAATTATATTTTTTAACCGTAGTATATTATCCCCGTTCACCCCCGGAGGAAAAGGGCATGAATATCATTAACCTGCACTCGTGGAGCGTAACCCCGTCGGAAGCGATACTTATCCAGCAGCAACTCAGGAAACAGCTTTGCCTGGACGAAGCGCCGGACCTGGCCCGGGTCAGGATGGTGGCCGGCGCCGATGTCTCCATGGAAAAGGATTCAGGCATGGTGGTGGCGGCTGTAGTGGTGATGTCTTTCCCCGGGCTGAAAAAGATCGAGGAACGCTGGGCCCGAAGGGAGGCTGGCTTCCCCTACGTCCCCGGCCTGCTGGCCTTCCGGGAAGGTCCTGCGCTCCTTCAGGCTTTCCGAAACCTGGAACATGAGCCTGACCTCCTGTTGTTTGACGGGCAGGGAATCGCCCACCCCAGGGGACTGGGCATCGCTTCCCACCTGGGGCTTGTTCTCGACCGGCCATCGGTGGGGGTGGCCAAGAGCGTTCTGGTGGGAACCTTCCGGGAACCGGCCCCGGAGCCGGGTTCCTTCACCCCCCTTTTTGATGAGGGCCTGGTGGTCGGCGCAGCGCTGCGCACCCGCTACCGGGTAAAGCCGGTTTTCGTGTCCCCGGGGCACAAGATAGACCATAATACCGCTATTGAAGCTTGCCTCCGCTGCTGCCGGGGTTACCGGTTGCCCGAGCCGGTGCGGGCCGCACACATCCTGGCGGGCAGGCTAAAAAAGGGGTAAGCGGTGTTGGGCATGGCTTTCTTAGCGCACGCGGAGGGTACGCAGGCGGTTGATGGCCGCCGCCAGCTCGAAGGGGCGCGGCCGGGCATAGTCCCCGGGGTGCTGCCCGGGGAAGGGGGAGATGACCTCCAGGCCCTTTTCTTCCAGGTCGCGCATGATCAGCTCGATGGCCTCCCGCAGGGTCCGCCGCCCGTCGAAGTAGCGGCGTGCCCCGTAATGGATGAGAGCCCCGATGGCCCGCGTCTGGCTGTCGTCCACCAGCTGTTCGACATAGCTTAGATCGATGTTTTCCAATCCGAACTGGATGGCGTCCAGGCCCCGGGCGGCAATCCTGGTCCTCCTTCCCCGGGTGGGGTCGAAGCCGTCCGGCAGGGGAACCCGGGACCTGACCTTCCCGAAGAACTCCCCTCCCTCGCAGCGCCGCCCGGCCCGGTAAGTGGCGGCGATCTCCCTGGCCCGGGCGGTCACGTCGCGGGGACGGTACTCCTCCATCATGATCACCGTATCGGCCACGTCGAAGTAATCCCCCGAACCCCCCACCACCATCACCGTGGATACCCCCAGGTCCTCGTACAGTTGCCGCACCTTGTCCAGGAAAGGGGTAATGGGCTCCTTCTCCCTGGCCACCAGCTCCTGCATGCGCCGGTCGCGGATCATGAAGTTGGTGGCGCTGGTATCCTCATCCAGAAGAAGAACCCCGGCTCCCACCTCGAGGGCCTCCATGATGTTGGCGGCCTGGGAGGTGCTGCCGCTGGCCCCCTCGGTGGAGAAGCGGCTGGTATCTCGCTGGTGGGGCAGGTTGTTGATAAAAGGGCTGATGTCTACCCCTTCCACCCGGCGCCCGTCCTCGGCCCGGATCTTCACCGCATCGGGCCTGGTGATGACCAGCTCCCGGCCGTCCCCCGGTATGTGATTGTAAACCCCCCGTTCCAGGGCCCGCAGCAAGGTGGACTTGCCGTGGTAGCCACCCCCCACGATAAGGGTGACCCCTTCGGGAATACCCATCCCTTTCACCTTCCCCCGGTTGGGGGTCAGGATCGATACTTCCAGGGAAGGGGGAGATTGGAAGGCCACCACCCCGTGCCCCTCCATGGGCTCGTCGCTCACCCCGCTGCGGCGGGGCAACACCGCCCCGTTGGCCACGAAGGCCACCAGCCGGAGTTCCCGCAAGCGGGACCGGATGGCTTCCTGGTCCTCCATCAGCAACACCTGTTCCCGCGCCCGGTGCTTATCAATGCTTTCGTAAAGGAGAGAGCGCTCCACCACTGCCGGGATCTCTGCCAGCAGCATCTGTTCGGCCTCCCGTCCCAGCACGCTGCGCCCCGCGGCAGGCAGGCCGGCCACAAAGCGGGCTTCTACCTTTTCTCCGTCGACCACTAACGCCGTCCGCTCCAGGATCTGCTGACGGCCGGCATCAATGGCCAGCAGGCCGCTCTTCCCCGTCCCCCGGTGCCCCCGTGCTACCTGGCGTATGGCGGCGGCGAACCTTCTCGCCAAAAAATCCTCCAGGGCCACACGCCGGGTTTTGGTACGGTATAGCTCAGGGGGGAAACCTGCTTTCCGCTGGTCCACCCGTGCCCGCAGCCGCGACGGAGAGGCAAAGGGGTCCCCCTGGACGTGATCGATGAAAAGGCGGAATAGACCGAAGTCGTACTCTCCCTCGATATCCTGGTAAGCCTTGTACCCGCGCCCGTTGATGCGGTGCAGGATCCCGGCCAGCTCATCTTTGCCCCGCACTATAACTCCTCCAGCTCTACCCGGTACCGGCGGCCCCCGACCTTCACCAGAAAGGAGCGGCCGATGCCTTTCTTCCCTATATCCCTTCTTTGCAGGATGACCCCTTCCTGCAGAATTTTCTCCTGAGCCGCCAGCAACAGCCGTGCCTCGTCGAGCCCTACCTTCTGGAAGCGAAGGCTATCCCCCGGCCGCAACTGCCCGATCAGCCCGTGATCAACGCCGGCCACCACTGCCGGCTTGGGGTACCCCCCCAGAGTCTGGTGACCGGCCAGCATCACTAACGGCTGCCCGTCAGGCGGTACCTGCACGGAACCGGTAACCACTCCTTCCGAAACCATTTCCCGCCCGGCCACCCGCCTGAAGGATGGGCCTTCCAGGCGAAATCCCATGCGGTCCCAGCGGGGAGTGACTATGTAAGCTGCTGATAGAAACGCCTCCCAGTCATTGTCGTCAAACCAATCCGCCTGGGGACCGGACACCACCCGGGCCCTTGCTTCTCCACCGCAGCGGGGCCTGAGCCCCGGGGGAAAATACCGGCCGGCCAGCCCGGCTGCCGTCTTCCCCTCCCCCGCCAGCCCCTCCTTTCCTGCCGTCAGAAGGTCGCCGCGTCGCAGGGCCCGACCTTCCAGCCCCCCGAACCCGCCTACCAGGTCGGTGGAACGGCTCCCCATTACCGGAGGCACGTCTACTCCGCCGGCCAGAGCCAGGTATACCCGGGCTCCAGACAGACAGGGGCCCACCTCCAGCCGGCTGCCCCGCGGAAGGGGCAAGGCTTCCCACTCCGGTACCGGGCAGGAATCTATGCGCACCTCCGCCGCAGCCCCGGTCAAGGCCACCACCGTTTCTTCCTCGGCCTCGAAGGCCGCCTCCCCCAGGGTTATCTCCACCCCTGCTGCCCCCAAGGGGTTGCCCACCAGCAGGTTGGCCACCCGCAGGGAGAAGGGATCCACTGCCCCCTGGGGGCTTATCCCGTACCGGCGGTATCCCCTCCGGCCCAGGTCCTGGACCGTGGACAGGAGGCCTGGCATGAGCACCCTCAGGGCCACGGCGAGACTGCCCCCCTTATCGCCGGCTGGCCCGCAGTCGTTGCCAGACGCTCAAATTCACCCTGACTTATGGCCTTAAACCGCACCCGGTCCCCCGGCGCCAGCAGGGCAGGAGGATCCTTCTCCGGCCGGAAGAACTGCCAGGGAGAGCGGCCGATCAACCTCCAACCGCCGGGGCTTTCCCGGGGGTAAACACCCGTCTGGCGGCCGGCTATACCCACCGATCCGGCGGGCACCCTGGGCCGCGGTTCCTCCCGCCGGGGAACGGCCAGACGCCGGTCGAGTAACCCGAGGTAGGCGAACCCGGGAGTGAAACCAAGGCAAAAGACCCGGTATACCCGTGAAGTGTGGATGACCACCACCTCCGCAGGGGCCAGGCCGCAGCGGGCAGCCACCTCCTCCAGGTCCGGCCCGTAATCCCCTCCATAGGCCACCGGCACCTCCACGAGACGCCCCCCCGCCTCGGTAGCCCTCAGGTTTCTGGTCCCCGGCTCCTTAAGGTCGGCCTCCCGTATCCACTCCTCCAGCCGCTGGGCCAGCGCCTCCCCCTCGACTACCAGGGGATTATAAAGCACCAGCAGGGAAGCATACGCGGGAACGAGCTCCTCCACCCCCGGCAGCCCGGCCTCCTCCAGGGCAGCAGCCAAACGGTATACCCGCAGGTTATCCCGGAGGCTTATCCCCATCCCGAACTGCACCAAC
>FWPU01010432.1_pt1 | contig 13807 bp, 9 predicted proteins | sample 2228361 | NCBI WGS metagenome assembly FWPU01 (sample SAMEA103939777, study PRJEB20133) | metagenome | reverse complement strand
GGTTCCGACAGGGCTGGCCGGGGCGGGGGGCGCCGGGGTTGGGCGGGCCGCAGGCGGCGTGGGTCTCGTGGGCGGCTTCGGAGCCGCGGAGGCTGTGGGGCCGCGCGGGGGCGCGCACCCCGCCGGGCGCGAGTGCGCGCCTTGCCACAATGGCAGCCCCGCCCGCCGCGGGGACGCGCGGCTGCCCTTTTGGCAGCGGCCCGCGGCGGGCGAGCGGCCGCATCCATGGGAAGCAACGCGGTTTTCGCGCGGTACGGTCCTTGCGGGAATGGCGGCCCGGATGCAGGAGGCGCACGTATGGCAGGCAAGATCATCGGCATCGACCTCGGCACGACGAACTCCGTCGCCGCAGTCATGGAAGGCAGCCAGGTTACGGTCATCACGAACCCGGAGGGGAGCCGGCTGACCCCGTCCGTGGTGGCGTTCCTGGAGTCGGGCGAGCGGCTCGTCGGTCAGCCCGCGAAGCGCCAGGCGATCACGAATCCGCAGAACACAGTCTACTCGATCAAGCGGTTCATGGGGCGGCGTCACTCCGAGGTGGCGACCGAGGAGAAGATGGTCCCCTACAAGATCGTCGGCGCTCCCGACGAGCTGGTAAAGGTCGAGATCCGCGGCAAGCACTACACGCCGCCCGAGATCTCGGCCATGATCCTGCGGTACATGAAAGAGTACAGCGAGGCGTACCTCGGGGACAAAGTCACCGACGCGGTCATCACGGTCCCCGCCTACTTCAACGACTCGCAGCGGCAGGCCACGAAGGACGCGGGCACGATCGCCGGGCTCAACGTGCGCCGGATCATCAACGAGCCGACGGCGGCCGCGCTCGCCTACGGCCTCGACAAGAAGAAGGACGAGAAGATCGCGGTCTTCGACCTCGGCGGCGGCACGTTCGACATCTCGATCCTCGACGTGGGCGATAACGTGATCGAGGTGAAGTCCACGAACGGGGACACGCACCTCGGCGGCGACGACTGGGACGAGGTGCTGATCAACTATATCGCCGACGAGTTCAAGAAGGAGCAGGGGATCGACCTGCGCAAGGACCGCATGGCGCTCCAGCGGCTCAAGGAGGCCGCGGAGAAGGCGAAGATCGAGCTTTCGCAGGCCATGCAGGCGTCGGTGAATCTGCCGTTTATCTCGGTGAAGGAGGGGGTGCCGCTCCACCTCACGATGAACATCACGCGGGCGAAGTTCGAAGCCCTTACCGAGCACCTGCTCGCGCGGCTCGAGCCGCCGGTGCGGCGCGCGCTCGAGGACGCGAAGATGCGGCCCGAGGACATCGACGAGGTGGTCCTGGTGGGCGGCATGACGCGCGTCCCCTCGGTGCAGGCGGTGTGCAAGAAGATCTTCAACAAGCAGAAGCTCAACCAGTCGGTCAACCCGGACGAGGTGGTGGCGGTGGGCGCCGCGATCCAGGGCGCCGTGCTGGCCGGCGAGAAGAAGGACGTCCTCCTGCTCGACGTGACGCCGCTCTCGCTCGGGATCGAGACGCTCGGCGGGGTCATGACGGTGCTGATTCCGCGGAACACCACGATCCCCACGCAGAGGAAGCAGGTGTTCTCGACGGCCGCGGACAACCAGCCAGCCGTGGACATCCACGTGCTCCAGGGCGAGCGTCCGCTCGCCAGCCAGAACCGCACGCTCGGCATGTTCTCGCTCACCGGGATTCCCCCGGCCCCGCGCGGGGTTCCGAAGATCGAGGTGACGTTCGACATCGACGCGAACGGGATCCTGCACGTGACGGCGAAGGACCTCGGCACGGGCAAGGAAGCGAAGATCGAGATCAAGTCCTCGAGCGGGCTCAGCGAGGCCGAGGTGAAGCGCATGCAGCGCGAGGCCGAGGAACACGCGGAGGAGGACCGGCTGCGGAAGGAGGCGATCGAGCTTCGCAACCACGCCGACTCGCTCTGCTATCAGACTGAGAAGATGTTGAAGGAGCACGGCGACAAGGTCTCCGAGTCGGAGCGGAAGAACATCGAGGAAAAGATCGCCGCGCTCCGCAAACTCGTCGAGTCGCAGTCCGAGGACCGCGACGCGCTCAAGAGGGGCATGGAGGGGCTGGAGTCGGCGGCGCACGCGCTCGCGCGCGCGGTGTACGAGAAGGTGGGGCCGCGCGCGGGCTCGGAGGAAGGGGCGGCGGCGGGCGCGGGAGCCGGCTTCGGGGGGCGCGCGGGGGGCGGCGCGGCGGGCGAGAAGAAGGGCGGTGAGGACGTGATCGACGCGGAGTACGAGGTGAAGTCGTAGCCGCGCGGGCGGCGCCCGAGGGCGGCGATCCCTCTCGGGCGCCCCGCGCCAGGTTGCCGCCGCCTCTCCGCCCCGCCGCACGGTGCGCGGCGCGCCCGTCGCTTTCCCGCCCGCCGCGCGAGATTTCCGTCCGCCTACCCCGGCTGCGGGCGCGTCTTTCTCTCCGCCCCGCATTTCTCGTCGGCGAGCGGCGGGCGCGCTGCCGACGGATCTCCCTGTGGTTCCAGCCGATCCGGTCCCCGGCGTCCCTCCGCGGCGCCGGCCCTCTGTTTGACGCTGTCGGAGGGCCGTGCTATACTGGTGCGCAAGAATCGCTGAACCGTAACTTATTCGGACACAAGGAATTTTGTGCGGCCGCGAACACGGCGGCTGGCGCGGGAGGACGCAGGCGGATGTCGAAGGCGCAGAACCTTCTTTCGCTGATCGAGCGCAACGTCGATATCGGCGGGTATCGGGATCTCAACTGGACGGGGTCGTTCTCGCAGTACCTGGAGATCGTATCTGAAAACCCTCAGGTCGCGCGAAACGCGTTTCAGCGCCTCTACGACATGATCCTCTCGTGGGGCACCGTCGAGTACGTGCGCCACAAGGAGAAGGTCGTCCACTACAAGTTCTTCGACGACCCGATCGGCGGCGGCAAGGACGCGATCTACGGGCTCGACAAGCCGCTCATGCGGTTCGTGAACGTCCTCAAGGCCGCCGCGCACAACTACGGCACGGAGCGCCGCGTTCTCTTGCTCCACGGCCCGGTGGGCTCGTCCAAGTCGACGATCGCGCGCCTGCTCAAGAAGGGGCTCGAGCACTACTCGCGCACGCAACAGGGGGCGCTCTACACCTTCGGCTGGTTCGACGAGAAGACGAAGGAGTATGTCGACTGCCCCATGCACGAGGAGCCCCTCCGCCTGATCCCGGAGGAGTTCCGCGAGAAGATCATCGCGGAGATCAACGCGGGCGCGCGCGACGGCGCCTACCGGATCCAGATCGAGGGCGACCTCTGCCCCTCGTGTCGGATGAACTACCGCGAGCTTTTGAAGAAGTACGAGGGCGACTGGTGGCGCGTGGTCGAGCACGTGCAGGTGCGGCGCCTCGTGCTCTCTGAGAAGGACCGCGTCGGCATCGGCACCTTCCAGCCGAAGGACGAGAAGAACCAGGACTCGACGGAGCTCACCGGCGACATCAACTACCGCAAGATCGCCGAGTACGGCTCCGATTCGGACCCGCGCGCGTTCAATTTCGACGGCGAATTCAACATCTCCAACCGCGGGCTCATCGAGTTCATCGAAATTCTAAAACTGGACGTGGCCTTCCTCTACGACCTTCTTGGCGCGACCCAGGAGCACAAGATCAAGCCGAAGAAGTTCGCGCAGACGGACATCGACGAGGTCATTCTCGGGCACAGCGTCGCGGGCGACACGCCGATCCTGTACCGCCGCGACGGAATTCCGACCTGGGCGACGATCGCGCGCATGTACGAGCGCGTGGCGGACGACCCGTCGGGAGTGGAGGTCCTCGCGTACGACTTCGGAGCGGGCGAGGCCCGCTGGACGCCGATCCGCGCGATGTTCCGCCACCGGTTCACCGGCGAGATGCTCGCGACGTCCCAGAAGTGGGGCGCGGTCGAGACGACCCCGAACCATTCGATCTACGATCGAAACGGCGAGAAGTTCTACCCCGCGGACCGGCACGAGGTCATGGCGGTCCGGCGGATCGCCGGCGACCTCGTTTCCGGAGGCGCCGCGGTGGAGCCGATCGACGTGGCGGAGGGCGTCGAGGGGCTCGCGCGCGAGGCCGTGGCGGTCGCGCCGGCGGGCGGCGCCCGGCCGGCGCGCGCGGGTCGTTCGGGCCGGGCGCGGCACGGCCTCGCGCGGGATGCGTCCGGAGTGAGGACCGTGTACGATCCGATCGCGGGCGAGGCAGCGCTGCGCGATCTCATCACGGCGCTCGTCTGGTACGCGGCGAACGGGCGCGTGAGCGAGCGCAGGGGCGAGATCGCCATCGCGGCTGCGGACCGCGACGAGCTCGAGCGGGTGCGCGCGGCCTTCGCGCGGATTGCGAGCGCGGCGGCCTCGATCGGCGCGGGAGCGCCGGCGTGGCGGCTCCGTGTGGAGTCGCCCGCCATGGCGGCCATCGCGGCCCATCACTGCGGCGGAGGGCGCCCCGCGGAAAAGAGGCTTCCGGACTTCCTCTTCCGGCTGCCGCGCGCGTTTCTGGAGCACGCGTTCCAGGAGCTCGCGCGCGCCACCGCCGGGGGCTTCGAGACGGCGTCGCCGCTTCTCGCGGCGCAGGCGGGGACCCTGGCGACCCTCGCCGGGCGCGACTACTCCGTGTCCCGCCGCGGGAGGCCAGGCGGCACGCCCGCGTACCGCCTGTGGTTCGAGGACGGGACGGGCGCGCCGTTCGGCCCGGCCGCCGGCATCGAGGCGCGGCTCGATGCGCGTCCGGCGCGGGACGAGTGGGTCTACGACATCGAGTGCGTCGCCCTCCACAACTTCGTCTGCGGCGTCGGGAACGTCGTGGCGTCGAACACGAACGAGCCCGAATACAAGAAGCTCCAGACCAACGAGCTCATGGAGGCGTTCCGCGACCGCACCGTCAAGATCGACATTCCGTACATCACCACGCTCGACGACGAGATCAAGATCTATCTCAAGGATTTCAATCAGAAGAAGGTCCACGGGAAGCACATCGCGCCGCACACGATCGAGATGGCGTCGATGTGGGCGATCCTCACGCGCCTGGAGGAGCCGAAGAAGGCGCAGCTCTCGCTGCTCCAGAAGCTGAAGCTCTACAACGGAAAGACGCTTCCCGGGTTTACCGAGGACAACATCAAGGAGCTCCGCGAGGAGGCGCCGCGCGAGGGGATGGAGGGAATCTCCCCGCGGTACATTCAGGACAAGATCTCGAACGCGCTCGTGTCCGATGTGTCGGAGGGGTGCGTGAACCCGTTCATGGTGATGAACGAGCTCGAGGAGGGGCTCACCCACCACTCGCTCATCACGAGCGAGGACCAGCGCAAGCGCTACAAGGAGCTGCTCGCGGTGGTGAAGGAGGAATACGAGGACATCGTGAAGAACGAGGTCCAGCGGGCGATCTCCGCCGACGAGGAAGCGATCGCGCGGCTCTGCGCGAACTACGTGGACAACATTAAGGCGTACACGCAGAAGGAAAAGGTCAAGAACCGCTACACCGGCCAGGACGAGGAGCCGGACGAGCGGCTCATGCGCTCGATCGAGGAGAAGATCGACATCCCCGAGTCGCGCAAGGACGACTTCCGCCGCGAGATCATGAACTACATCGGGGCGCTGGCGATCGACGGAAAGCAATTCAACTACTGGACGAACGAGCGCCTGCAGAAGGCCCTCGAGTTGAAGATGTTCGAGGACCAGAAGGACTCGATCAAACTCACGAGCCTGGTCTCCAGCGTCGTGGACAAGGAGACGCAGGAAAAGATCGACGTGGTGAAGTCGCGTCTGATCAAGAACTACGGATACTGCGACATCTGCGCGACGGACGTGCTCAACTACGTCGCGAGCATCTTTGCGCGCGGAGACGTGAAGGCGAAGAAGTAGAACGGGGCCGAGCCGCATTCAGGAGTGACCGCTACGGCGACGCTGCGCGACCTGATCGAGGACATGGGCCCCGCGCTGCCGCCCCCGGTCGCGGTCGCGGTGGCGCGCGGACTGCTCGCGCGGATCGAGGAGGGAGCGTGGGACGACGCTCCGCCGCCGGCTCGCCCGGAGGCGGTCGAAATCGAGATGCGCGGGGCGGCGGTGGTGGTGCGCCCGCTCGTGCGCATCGATCAGACGGGCGTCGGCAAGCTCCTCTACGAGATGCTCGCCGGAGGGCCCGTCGCACGCCCGAAGGACCGCGTGGCGGGCGCGCGCCCGCGCCCGCTCGCCGAGCTGCGGGAGTTTCTCCACGGCGGCCCGTCCCTCCCGCGGGACCTGGTGACGGTGGTGGAGCGGCTGCTCGGGACGCACCCGGGCGGCCCGTACGAGAGCGCGGAGGCGGCGATCGACGCGATCGACGCGCTGCGCCTCGACTGAGGGATCGATGGTCCGGAAGATCGAGAAGGACAACACGCGGTTCAAGCAGATCGTCCGCGGCAGGATCAAGAAGGAGCTGCGCAAGTACATCACGCGCGGCGAGCTGATCGGGCGGAAGGGGAAGAACCTCGTCTCCATCCCGCTTCCCCAGATCGACATCCCGCGCTTCCGCTACGGGCAGAGGCAGACCGGCGGCGTCGGGCAGGGCGAGGGGGAGATCGGGACGCCGATCGCGAGCGACCCGAACCAGCCGGGGCGCGGGAGCGGCGCGGGCGAGCAGCCCGGCGAGCACATGCTCGAGGTGGACGTGGAGCTCTCCGAGCTCGCGAAGATCCTCGGGGAGGAGCTGGAGCTCCCGCGGATCGAGCCGCGCGGGAAGAAGTCGATCAGCTCCGCGAAGGAGCGCTACACGGGCGTCCACCGCGCCGGCCCCGAGTCGCTGCGCCACTTCAAGCGCACGTACAAGGAGGCGCTCAAGCGCCAGATCGCGACCGGCGCGTACGACCCGGAGCGGCCGATCATCATCCCGATCCGGGAGGACAAGCGCTACCGCTCATGGAAGGTGATCCACCAGCCCGAGTCGAACGCGGTGATTATCTACATGATGGACGTGTCCGGCTCCATGGGCTACGAGCAGAAGGAGATCGTCCGGATCGAGTCGTTTTGGATCGACACCTGGCTTCGCTCGCAGTACCGCGAGATCGAGTCCCGCTACATCGTCCACGACGCCACGGCCAAGGAGGTGGACCAGCACACGTTTTTCCACGTCCGCGAGTCGGGCGGGACGAAGATCTCGAGCGCGTACGAACTGGCGAACAAGCTGATCGACGAGCGGTTCCCGCCCGGCGAGTGGAACATCTACCTGTTTCACTTCTCGGACGGGGACAACTGGGGCGGCGACGACACGCGCAAGTGCGTTCAGCTTCTGGAGCAGGAGCTGATCCCGAAGGCGAACTTGTTTTGCTACGGACAGGTGAAGTCGGCCTACGGGAGCGGGCAGTTCATCAAGGACCTGCGGGCGCACTTCAAGGACCACGACTCGGTGATCCTCTCGGAGATCGGGTCGCGCGACGAGATCTACGACTCGATCAAGGCCTTCCTCGGAAAGGGCAAGTGACGTGGCGATGGCGCGGACGCCGGCGACAAAGCTTCCTCCCGAGCTCGCCGAGTGGAACGAGAAGATTCGCGAGTACGCGAGGGGCTACGGGCTCGATTTTTTCGACGTCATCTTCGAGGTCCTCGACTACGACGAGCTCAACGAGGTGGCGGCGTACGGCGGCTTTCCCACGCGGTACCCGCACTGGCGGTTCGGGATGGAGTACGAGGAGCTCTCCAAGGGCTACAGCTACGGGCTTCAGAAGATCTACGAGCTGGTCATCAACAACAACCCGTGTTACGCGTACTTGCTCAAGTGCAACAACCTCGTGGACCAGAAGCTCGTAATGGCCCACGTGTACGGCCATTGCGACTTCTTCAAGAACAACTACTGGTTCAGCCACACTAACCGAAAAATGCTCGATGAGATGGCGAACCACGCCACCCGGATCCGCCGCTACATCGAGCTGCACGGGCAGGAGGTGGTCGAGAACTTCATCGACGCCTGCCTCTCGCTCGACAACCTGATCGACGTCCACTCCCCGTTCATTCAGCGGCGGCGCGTGCGGCCGCGGAGCGAGCTGGACGAGGAGGAGGAGCGCAAGACGGTGAAGAAGATCCGGTCCAAGGACTACATGGACCGGTACGTGAACCCGCCTGAGTTCATCGAGCTCCAGCGAAAGCAACTGGAGGAGGAGCTGCGCCGCCAGCGCAACTTTCCCGAGGAGCCCCAGAAGGACGTGCTCCTTTTCCTGCTGGAGCACGCTCCGCTGGAGCGCTGGCAGCGGGACGTCCTCGACATCGTGCGCGAGGAGGCGTATTACTTCGCGCCGCAGGGAATGACCAAGATCATGAACGAGGGCTGGGCGAGCTACTGGCACTCGAGAATCATGACGGAAAAGGCGCTCACCGACGCGGAGGTGATCGACTACGCGGACCACCACTCGGGGACGCTCGGGTCGCGGCCGGGAGTGCTGAATCCGTACAAGGTCGGGATGGAGCTCTTTCGGGACATCGAGGATCGCTGGAACAAGGGGCGGTTCGGGAAGGAGTGGGAGGAGTGCGACGACCTCGACCGCAAGCGCACGTGGGACAAGCGGCTCATGGGCGGGCGGGAGAAGATCTTCGAGGTCCGGCGGATCTACAACGACGTGCTGTTTATCGACGAGTTTCTCACGCCGGAGTTCTGCCGCGAGCACAAGCTCTTCACGTACGAGTACAACCCGCAGACCGGGGAGTACGTGATCTCGAGCCGCGATTTCAAGAAGATCAAGGAAAAGCTGCTGTTCCAGCTCACGAATTTCGGGCACCCGTACATCTACGTCGAGGACGGGAACTACGAGAACCGTGGGGAGCTGTTCCTGCGGCACCGGCACGAGGGATACGACCTCAAGATCGACTGGGCGAAGGAGACGCTCAAGAACCTACAGGCCATCTGGGGGCGGCCGGTGCACATCGAGACGGTCGTGGACAAGCGGCGAAAGATGCTCTCGTACGACGGCAAGAAGCACTACGAGAAGACGCTGTCGTGAGCGAGGCGGAGCGGCGCGAGGGGCGGGCCGAGGAGGCGCCGCGGGCGGCGGCGGCGGAGGGCGAGGGCCGGGCCGAGGAGGCGCCGCGGGCGGGGGCGGCGGAGGGCGAAGGGCGGGTCGGCGAGGCGCCGTTGGCGGCGGCGGCGGAGCGCGCGGAGCTCATGCGACTCCGCGCCGAGGTGGAATACCTGCGCGCCGTCCTGACCTGCGCCGGGGACATCGTGGTCGCCGCGGACCTGGAGGGCCGGATCACGGAGTGGAGCGAGGGCGCGCAGAAGGCGCTCGGGTACACGCGCGAGGAGGCGCTCGGGAAGCCGGCCGCATCGTTTTACGTGGATCCGAGCGCGCGCGAGGCGCTCATGGCGCGGCTGCGCGCGCTCTCCGGGGGGCCGCTTCTCGACCAGGAGGTGGCGCTGCGCCGCAAGGACGGAAAGCGGCTCTGGGCGCTGCTCTCGCTCGCGTTCCTGCGCGGCCCGGACGGCGAGCCGATCGGGACGGTCGGGGTGGCGAAGGACATTACGGAGCGGCGGCGGCTGGAGCGCGAGCTGCGCCGGCTCTCGGTGACGGACAACCTCACGGGGCTCTTCAACCAGTCGCACTTCTACGAGGCGCTCGAAGTCGAAAAGGAGCGCGCGGCGCGGCTCGGGCACTCGCTGGCGCTCGTGCTCTTCGATCTCGACCGGTTCAAGGAGTGGAACGACACGCGCGGGCACGCCGAGGGCGACCGCGCGCTGCGCGCCGTGGCGGCGGTGATCTTCGCGGAGATCCGGAAGGAGGTGGACTCCGGGTACCGCTACGGCGGGGACGAGTTCTGCGTGCTTCTTCCCGGCACCGACGCGGACGGCGCGGTCACGTTCGCCGAGCGCGTGCGCGCGGGGATCGAGGCGCGGCGGATCGGCTCGATCACGGCGAGCTTCGGCGTGGCCGTGTACGACGCGCGGCGGCCGGCGCGCAAAATCGTCCAGGAGGCGGACGCCGCCATGTACCGCGCCAAGCGGGCGGGCGGAAACCGGATCTGCGTCTTCGGCCGGGGCGGGGTCGCCTACGCGTACGGGCGCGCGCACGCGCTCGAGGAGGCTGCGGCGGGGGCCGACGTCGCGGAGAGCGTGTAGGTCGCCGCCCGGCGCCCCGGCTCGAATCCGGTCTCTCCGGCGCGCGGCGCGGGTCGCGAAGAAAGCCGCGGCGGCCGGCGGAAGGCGCGCTGGGCTCGGCCAGCTCAGCGCGCCGGGATCTTGCGGCCCTCGTCGTCGACGGCCACGTACACGACCTCCGCCTCCGTGACGTGCACGAGGGCGTCGTCGTCGCGCCGCCGCGCCTCGACCTCGACCTTGACGGCGATGCTCGTCGTGCCGATCCGCACGAGCCGGGTGTAAAAAGACGAGGTCCCCCACGTAGACCGGCCGGTGGAACTTCACCTCGTGCATGGCGACGGTGACGATCTTGTGGCGGGTGTGGCGGCGGGCCTCGACCGCCCCCGCGAGGTCGATGTGCGAGAGGATCACCCCGCCGAAGATGGTTCCGTGGGCGTTGGTGTCCTTCGGCATGAGGATCACCTGAATCGCAAGGGTGCGCTGCGCCTGGGTCTCCATGGGCGGGTATGATAGAATGGTTGAGGGGCCATGTCGATCCGGGAGCGCGTCGCGCGGCTGATCGCGCGGTTTCCGAAGGAGCCGCAGTTCCCGTCGCAGGGGAAGACGCTGTTCGCCGATTTGGAGCGGCGCGAGACGCGCTCGGCCTATCTCCCGCGCGCGGCGGTGGAAGCTTTCCTCGGCGGGCGCGGCGGGAACATGTTCCTCCTCTGGCACCTCCTCGACGAGCGGCTGGAGCCGCTCTCGCCCGAGATCCCGCTCATCTTCGGAAGCGGCGTGCTCACCGGGCTCGTCCCGTCGGCCGCGCGCGGGAACTGCTCGAGCTGGTCGCCGGACTCCGGGGTGCTGCTCGACTCGAACTGCGGGGACTACTTCCCCTCCTTCATGAAGCTCCACGGGTACGACCACCTCGTCCTCTACGGGCGCGCGCCCGAGCTCAGCTATCTCCGGATCGCGTTCGGCGAGGTCTCGTTCGGCTCGGCTGAAATGTGGCGCGGGCTCGACAACCTCGACGTGCGCGCGGCGATCGAGCGCCACTTCGGCGGCACGGAGCGGAAGGACCTCGCGATCGCGGCGATCACGCGCGCGGGCGAAAACCTCGTCCTCTGCTCCGGGATCATGGGCGGCCCCAAGGCGCTCTATGCGCGCGGCGGGCCGGGCGCAAAGATGGGGTCGCTCAACCTCAAGGCGATCGTCATCCACGGCAAGCCGCGCGATCCCCCCATGGCCGAGCCCGCCGAGTTCAAGCCCACCAACGCGAAGATCGCGAAGAAGCTGCTCGAGACGAGCGTCGTCAAGCACGCGCTCAAGAACACGGGCACGCCGTTCCTCTACAAGCCGTCGCGCCTCCTCGGGGCGATGGGCACGCTCAACAACCAGAAGACGACCTGGGTCGAGACGCTCGACGCAGACTATATCGACCCCTACCGGAGCGGCATGGACGGCTGCTTCCGCTGCCCCGTGAACTGCCGGCCGCAGAACGACCTCACGCCGGAGGGGCCGGGCGGCTACGGCGCGGGGGCGCTCGCGGGCCGCGGCGGGCAGGCGAGCTACCGGGCGGCGGAGGGCGCGCCGGGCGCGAGCGGCGGCGCGGGAGAGGCCGCCCGGAAGAAGCGCTGGCGCGGGCGCGACGGGGACGGCCGCTACGACCGCTACGACCGGGGCGAGGGGCCCGAGTACGTGACGCTCGGGAAGTTCGGGCCGAATATTGGAATACGCGACGTCGAGCGCGTCATTCGGCTGAATAACATTTGCAACGACCTCGGGCTGGACACCGCGTCGACCGGGAGCGCGATCGCGTGGGCCATGGAGCTCTGGCAGCGCGGGATCATCGACGCGCGCACGACGGGCGGGCTCGATCTCTCGTGGGGGAACGCCGAGGCCGTCGAGCGGCTCCTCTTCATGACCTCGCGCCGCGAGGGGTTCGGCGGCGCGATCGCGGACAGCTCGCGCGCGGTCGAACGCGGCTGGTACCCGCCGGAGGCGCTTCGCTACCGCATGGCGGTGAAGGGCCTCTTTCAGAGCGACCCCCACGACGCGCGGATCCTCAAGGCGTTCGCGCTCGGCCTGGCGGTGGCGACGCGCGGCATGGACCACCTGCGCAACCGCGTGACGCTGGAGATCAACGCGCGCATCAACGACGATCCGGAGTTCAAGCGCCGGCTCTACGGCGCGCCGGTGTCGAGGGAGCCGAACAGCTACGAGGGGAAGGAGTTCGCGGTTCGAAAGTGCGAGGACGTGTTTGCGGTCGGGGACGCGGTCGGAATGTGCCGCTTCACGACGAAGCTCTTCAACTCTCCGCACCTCCCCGGCGAGGAGGAGTTCAGCCCCCAGATCGCGCACGTCTGCGGCCTCGAGATCCCCCCGGAGCGGCTGGACGGGGTCGGGCTCCGCATCAACGCGCTCGAGCGCATGATCAACTGGCGGCTCGGGGTGCGGAAGGAGCACGATACGCTTCCCGAGCGCTGGTTTGAGGAGCCGGTGAAGGTCGGCCCCTTCCGGGGAGAGAGGATCGACCGCGCCGAGTTCGAGCGGCTGCGCGACCGGTTCTATCGCCTGTCGCGGCTCGACGGCGAGGGGCGGCCGGAGTTCGATTTCAGAGGAGAGATTCTCGAGGTGCTCGAAGGGTTCGACGTTCCGGTAAAGATCCCGCGCGAGCTCGCGGACCTGCCCGAGGGGGGCGTGCACGTGACGCGGCCGGTGCGCACGGTGAGGGAGCTGCTCGACGCGGTGGCGGAGCGGGTCCCGGGCTTCGGGGAGCGGGTGCGCGACCCCATCTGGAATGTGGCGGTGAACGGGGAGCTTCTGCTCTCGGGAATGGGGGATCGGCCGATCCAGAGCGGCGACCGGGTCGAGATCGTCCCCACGATCGCGGGCGGCTGAACGGCCCGACGCCGGCCCGGCGCACCCGCCGCCCGGCCGGGCCGGGGGCCTGGGGGCCGGGGGCGTTTCTTGTGGCGGCCCTCGCCCCGTGCTATCATGGCGCCGCTCCACTCCCATGTCCCCGAGGAGGCGCTCTTGAGCGAGAGAAGCACAGCCGAGGAGTTGACCGAGGCGGCGCGGCTCGTGGATATCCGGTCGCCGCTCGACGAGTACCGCGCGCTGGTCGAGGCGCGGCTGGAGACCCTGCTCAAGCTCGGCGCGGACCGCGGCGCCGCCTCGAAGGGCGCCGGGTCGCGGGGGGACATCTATCGCGAGGCGCTGGAGCTCGGGCTGCGCGAGATCGCGAAGGCCCTCCGGCCGCATGGGGAGGCGCGCCCGTCATGATTCTCCGGAGGATCGCGGCGCAGAACTTCATGCGCTATCAGGCGCTCGACCTCTCGGATCTCCCCGAATCGGGGGCGATCGCCATCCTCGGCGAGAACGAGTCCGGCAAGACCACGATCGGGGAGTGCATCGCGTTCGCCCTCTTCGGCGAGACGGTGAAGTCGCGCGCGACGGACATCTCCCAGGTGGTGTCGTGGGACGCGGAGGAGGCGCGCGTCGCGCTGGAGTTTGCGGCGCGCGGCGCGTCCTGGCGGATCGAGCGCGAGGCGGACAAGCGCGGCCGCGCGGCGGCGCGCCTCTTCCGGGAGGGCGCGCTCGTCGCGGAGGGGCCGCCCGCCGTGCTGGAGAAGGTGCGCGACCTCACGGGTCTCGGGTTCGACGAGTTCCGCGCGAGCTTTTACCTCGCGCAGGCGGACCTCGGGCTCGTGCGGCGCGCGGAGGGGGGGGCGGAAGACGGGCGGCGCGCGTTTCGCGAGGCGGTCGGGATCGGCGCGCTCGAGCGGGCGGAGGCGTCCGTGCGCGCGCTGCTGGAATC
>FWPU01004471.1_pt1 | contig 13809 bp, 17 predicted proteins | sample 2228361 | NCBI WGS metagenome assembly FWPU01 (sample SAMEA103939777, study PRJEB20133) | metagenome | reverse complement strand
ACGGGAAACTACCGGATGCCTATCGGCGCACTTGCCACGGGAAACTACCGGATGCCTATCGGCGCACTTGCCACGAGAAACTACCGGACGCCTATCGGCGCACTTGCCACGGGAAACTACCGGACGCCTATCGGCGCACTTGCCACGGGAAACTACCGGATGCCTATCGGCGCACTTGCCACGGGAAACTATCGGACGCCTGTCGGCGCACTTGCCACGGGAAACTAACGGTGATAGCCCAGCGACTTGATCACCGCCAACATCTCTTCGTAGGTGATGAACCGCCGGCGGTGGCGGAGCTTATAGCTGTCGATCGCTTGGGCCAACTCCCTGGCCTCGGGCGAAAGCTCTTCGTGGCTATTGGCGAACTGCCTTCGCTCCACTCCTGGGGGGCCGAAGGAGTGGTCATAGGTCCGTCGGTCCACAAACGGCGGACTGGAAACTTCGCTTTGCGACATGGCATCCTCCTGCTGAAAATGGACGGCAGCCCCAGAGGGGTTGAACGGCAGGCGTCTTAGGGAAGTATACCCTTTACTAGGGCTTGATGCGGTTGCGGCGCGGCCAGCCGGTGGTTTTTGGAAGCGGCAACCCTGCGGCTGCACGCACGCTGCCAGCGGGCCTTGGTGGCGGAGGCCGGCTCGATCCCTGGCCGACGGTGATTCCTAACCATTTGATTTTCAAAGGGTTACGCGGCAATACCCGGGCTGCTCCTCGCGTTGCTCAGCGCTGGACGCTGCCGACGGCCTGCTGGGCCAGCAGGATGCGGTCGAGGAACTCCTGGCTGGGCAGGTAGTTCGGGTCCAGGCGGAGCGACTGTTGGACCGATGCCAGCGCCTCGGCCCCCTTGCCGGCCTGCCATTGCGCCTGGGCAAGCTGATAAAAAATCTCCGGCGAGGCAGGGCCGCGCGTGGCGGCTGCGGCGAGCGACTCTGCCGCATCCTCGGCCCGGCCCAACTCCATCTGCACCCCCCCCAATGCGACCAGCACCGCCTGCGGCTCCTCACCAGGCGCGTAGCTATCGGCCAGGCTTTCCAGGACAACCAAAGCCCGCTGGGGCTGGTCCAACGCCCGGTACAGCTCGGCCAACTCCCATTGCAGTTGCCGGTCCGAAGGGGTGTAGCCCAGCGCTCGGTGCAGGTCGGCCAGCGACTGCTCGTTTCGGCCTGCGGCGCGATGGATCCGGCTGCGCACGGCCCATGCCGCTGCCGCCTGCGGGTCCCGATCCAAGGCTTGATGGGCCGACGACATGGCCCAATCCAGCCGGCCAAGTGCCAACTGCATTTCCGCCAGGCGGACCCAGGGCACGACGTTTTGGGGGTCCAATCGGGTGGTCGCCCGGAGCTGGGCCAGCGCCTCCTCGTAATGCCCCGCCTTCCAAAGGGCCTCGGCATACGCCTGGCGGGCCTCGGCATTGGTGGGACTGGTTTTGACCGCTTGAGCGAGAAGTTGCTCCGCCTCTGCCCATTGGCCACGATCCATGGCCGCCACCCCCTGCTGCCAGAGTTGGCGGCTGGCAGCGGTGCGACTAGACAGCGGGCCATCGAGTGCGGGGAACTTGCACCCGGCGACCACGGCCCCAGCCACCGCCAGGATCCACCATTTTCTGGGGTAGCCGATGCCCATGAGTTTCCGTCGCCACGTGTGCAGCCAGAACGTTCCGCCCTGTCTGCGTGGATTTCGTCATTGCATAGGGCGGCATCATACCGACGCTCCCTCAATGGGGCTATGCCAGTTGCAAAGTTCGCGCTGCAAGTGCCGGCAAACCGCTGGCCCTGGGGCTCCTTCCGGGCCAGCCTCTGGTCTGAAGGCGACACAGCCCGAGCCGGGCCATCGCCAATTCAAGCACGTGGCCTTGGAACCTAAGGACAGTCCGAGGTAGTTGGGATGGCTTGCGAAGGTTACAATTTGCCCATCAGCCGGGTGAGGATTGCTGGTGATCCTAAGCGGCCCAAGGCGGGCCTCGGCCGTGGCGCCGGGCAGGAAGGCTGTCGGCGGCGCAAAGCGCACCTGCGGAACCAGAGAGGACATAACTTGTGATGCGAAAACCACTTGTAGCTGGCAACTGGAAGATGAACCTGGATCGGGCTGGCGCGGTCGCCCTCGCGCAGTCCGTCGCCCAAGGGGTTTACCAAACCAATGGAGTCGAGGTCGCGGTCCTTCCGCCCAGTTTGTACGTCCACGCCGTTGCGGCTGTGTTGTCGGGCACACCCGTTCGTTGGGGGGTACAGAACGTTTACTGGCGCCCCAATGGGGCTTACACCGGCGAGATCAGCGTGGCGATGGCCAAAGACTTGGGGTGTTCTTACGCGGTTATTGGCCACAGTGAGCGGCGCCACATCCTGGGCGAAACGGACGAAGATGTGAATAACAAAGTTCGTGCGGTCCTCGACGGTGGACTGATACCCATCATTTGTGTGGGTGAAACCCTGGAACAGCGCGAGGCGGGCCAGACGTTGGCCGTGGTCGAACGCCAGCTCTTGGCCGCCCTGGCTGGAGTCTCCCAGGCCCAAGCCCGGGAGGTGGTCATTGCCTACGAGCCGGTCTGGGCCATCGGCACAGGGCGCAACGCCACGCCCGAGCAGGCCGAGGAGGTGCATGTCGCACTTCGCAAGTTGTTGGCAGGCCGATACAATGGTGACGTAGCCGAGATGGTCCGTATCCAATACGGCGGCAGCGTCAAGCCGGACAACGCCCGAGACCTGCTGGTGCAGCCGAATATCGATGGGGCGCTGGTTGGCGGTGCCAGCCTCAAGGCCGACCAGTTCCTGAAGATCGTTGCGGCGGCTGTCGGCTGACCCACCGTGAAGGGAAAGGGCTCATGACCTTCTTGCTGATGTTGTTGCTGGTGGTGCTGGAGATCTTCCTGATCGTATTGGTGCTGATCCAGAAGGGCCGCGGCGGGGGGCTGGCAGGGGCCCTTGGGGGCATGGGGGGGCAGAGCGCGTTCGGGACGAAGGCGGGCGACTTGTTCACGCGGATCACTGTCGGCGTGGCTTCGGTGTGGATCCTCGTGTGCATCCTCAGTGTGGGGGTGCTGAGCCGCGCCTCGTCCAGCCGATTGCATGAGGGCCTGTTCCGTGCGCCCGGCGAGGAGGGGCCAACCTCTTCGGCCCCGGCGTCGACCGAGCCGGGCCAGGGGCTGGCCGAGCAACCCGCCAGCCCGCCGGCCGACTCCGCAAGCCAGGACAGCGGAGCCTCGCAATAACCTCGGATAGGGGCGGGTGCAGGAGAGGCATCGTGCTGCGGAGCATGACAGGCTTTGGCGAAGCGCACTGCCAGCGCGACGGCCTGTCGGTGTCGGTCGAAATCCGAACGATCAACAATCGCTATTTCAAGTTGGCGCTGCGGACCACCGAGGGCTATGCGGCCCTGGAACCCCTTGTCGAGGAGGTCCTCCGGCAACGCATCCGGCGGGGCAGCATCCAAGTCACGCTCCGGGTGGAGCGGGCCCGCACCGCCGAGGATTACCGCATCAATCTGGCCGTGCTGGCTGGCTACCGAAAGCAGCTCGACACCATCCGGCAGGAATGGAACCTGGATGGGGGGGTGCCGTTGGAAACGCTGCTGTTGCTGCCGGGGGTCATCGAGGAGTTGACGGGCCAGACGACGCGCGCCCAAGACGACTGGCCCGTGATCCGCCAGGCCATCGAATTGGCCCTGGAGCACCTCGAGCACATGCGGGCCGAAGAGGGGCGGGCCATGGCCGGCGACTTGCTCGCCAACGGCCGCCTCGTGGCCCAATGTTTGGAGCGGATCGCCGCCCGGGCCCCCTTGGTCATCGCGGGTTACCGGGCACGCCTGGAAGAGCGGATCCGCAAAGCCCTGGAGGACTACCAGATCACGGTGGATCCTTCGGACCTGCTCCGCGAAGTCAGCCTTTTTACAGAGCGGAGCGATATTTCCGAGGAAGTCGTCCGTCTGCGGAGCCACCTGGACCAGTTCGCCGCGTTCATCGAAGCGCCCGATAGCTGCGGTCGCAAACTCGAGTTCTTGACCCAGGAGATGTTCCGCGAGGCCAATACCATCGGCTCGAAAGCCAACGACGTGGAAATCGCGCGCGAGGTCATCCAGATCAAGACGACCTTGGAGCGGATCCGCGAAATGATCCAGAACATCGAGTAACCATGGGCAAGGCGCCCGGCAAAATCGTGGTCCTTTCGGGACCGTCGGGAGTGGGCAAGACCACGGTGCTCTGCCGCCTGCTGGAGGTCTGCCCCTTGCCCTTGGTGCGGAGTGTGTCGGCGACGACGCGCCCCCCCCGGCCCGGGGAGGTCGAAGGGGTCGATTACCATTTCCTCACTCCCGAGGAGTTCGCCCGCCGCCGAGAGGCGGGCCAGTTTCTGGAATGTGCCCAGGTCTTCGGAAGCGGGGATTGGTACGGCACCCTGGAAAGTGAGGTCATCCCTAGCCTTCAAGCCGGAAAATGGGTAGTGTTAGGAATTGATATCCAGGGGGGGGCGGCCGTGGTGGCCAAGCATCCCGATGCCCTGACCATATTCCTCCACCCGGCATCCTGGGAACAGCTCGAGGCGCGGCTTCGAGGCCGCAAAACCGATCCGGAGGCGGCGGTCGAGGCCCGCCTGGCCCGCGCCCGCCGCGAACTGGCCGAAGCACACTGGTACCGCTACCACGTCGTCAACGACGACCTCCAACGCACCGTGGATGAGATCTGCCAGATCCTGATGCGCCATCAGGGAGAACAAGCATGATCGACGAACTCCGCGAAGAGGAAATCGTCAACAAAGTCGGAGGCCGCTTCAAGCTCTCCACATTGATCCAGAAGCGCTTGGTGCAGCTCCAGAAAGGAGCGCCCCCTTTGGTCCCGCTCAACACCACCGATAAGATGAAGATCGTCATCCAGGAGATCATGCAGGACAAGATCTACCTGGACGTCAATCAGAACGTGCGAACCCGGCCACCCGAACCGGGGCGGGGTGGCCCGCCGGAACTGGACCTCGACCAATGAAAGGCCGCCGACTGGTCATCGGAGTTACCGGCGGCATCGCTGCCTTCAAGACGGCCGCCCTGGTGAGCCAACTCGTTCAAGCCGGGGCCGCTGTCCGTGTGGTGATGACCGCCGCCGCCTGCCAGTTGGTGGCGCCCAAGACCTTCGAGGCATTGACGGGCCAGGCGGCGCTGACCGATATGTTCGGGCCCGGGGCCCATCCGCACATCGAGCTGGCCGAGGCCGCCGAGGTGCTCTGCGTCGCTCCGGCCACCGCCAACCTCCTGGCCAAGGCAGCCTGGGGCCTGGCCGACGACCTCTTGAGTACCACCCTTCTGGCCTTCCCAGGGCCGACGATCCTCGCCCCGGCCATGAACAGCCAGATGTGGCAAAAGCCGGCCGTCCAACGCAACGTCCGGCAGCTCCGCGAAGACGGCTTCATCCTGGTGGACCCCGAAGAAGGCTATCTGAGTTGCGGCACCGTGGGCCCGGGGCGAATGGCTTCGCCGGAACGCATTTTCCAAGTCATCGCCGATACCCTGGCCGGCCTCCCCCCCCGTATTCAAGCCGTGTGAGTGGGCCGGGTCGGCGTATGCGCCCGCCTCCAAGCAGCTTCAGGCCCTGGCCAGAGGGGTCGTCGTTGGTTGCGATTCTCCATCCGCACGTCCAACGCCAAGAAGCATCTTCAAGCCCTAGCCAATACGGGTGTGGTCGTTGTACTCGTGCTGGTCGTGCTTCCGCAGCCCCCGAGCAGCATCTTCAGGCCCTAGCCAGTACGGGTGTGCCAGCTTGAACGCGGCTGCTCGGTGTTCCTGCAAACCGACTCATCGGCTTTCGCTGCATTCGGGCCGTGCCGTGGCGCCGGCCCACGCGCCCTGCTTGCCTCCGCCAAGCAGTGGGTCGGCAATCTTGGTGCTCCCGACCCCCTGCCCAGCCCCAGCCGCCCAATCCGGCAGCCGTAACCTATACTCTTGAGGTGGAGCTTTCAGTCGGCGGCTACGCTTTGTGGAAGATGTCGGCACCATGAGCGAAAGTACGCAAGAGAAGCCTGCGGCCAGCGCCCCCCAAACGAGCGGAAAAGGTGGGGGAATGCTCATAAAAGTCATCGCCTTACTGTTTGTAGTGGCGGTGATTTTTGCCGAATGCCTGATCGCCCTCACGTTTCTTGGCAGCGGGGGCCCCGGCCAAGACACGGCCACTGCCGCCGAACAGTCCGATTCTGAAGGGACTAACCCCCAAGCCTCCCCGGCCGCTGGCCACCCCAAGCCGGACGGGTCTCATGGCGATTCCTCCCACGGGGCAAAACCGGAAAGCAGCCCCTCTTCCCACTCTAAAGAGGGGGCAACGAAAGCGGCTAGCGGCAAGCACGGCCAAGGGGGGACAAAGACCGGGCACGGCGGAAAAGCCGGCGAAAGCCACGCTGGCACCCACGATCTCGCCCCCACCGATATGGTGGAACTCGACCTCGAGCGGTTCGTTGTCACCATGTACCAACCCAATTCATCCACCGTTGTGAGGGTTGACTTCCACCTATTCGGGATGGTAGCGGCCAAAGATCGCGAGGAGTTCGAGCGCCTGATGGAGGTTCACCAGCACCGTTTTCGGGAGCAGGTCCTGGTCATTGTGCGACGGGCAGAGCCGGCCGACCTGGCAGACCCCGGGTTGGGGTTGATTAAAAGGCAGATTTTGGAGAAAACTAACGCCCTTCTCGGGAAGCCGCTTCTCCAGGCCGTCGTGGTGAGCGACTTCTCGTATCTTGAACAATAGCCGGCCAGTGGCCAGCCGGTAGAAAACGCCGGAAGCCCATGGCCGAACCGGTCGGGAATGGAATCCCATGGCCGACGAAAACGAACTGCTCAGCCAAGACGAGATCGAGCGCTTGCTGCAAGGTTCGCCGGCGGCGGCGGAGCCGAGTCAAACGGGGGTGCCGACACCTTCGCCCCCGCCTGCGGGTGCCGACCCGGTGGCGACGGCGGAGAAAACGGCGAACGCTCCGGTCCAGAAGCCGCCGAGCGGGGAAGACCAGATCGGGCCAGAAGAGTTCGACGCACTCCTTGCCGGGTCCAAGGGGGGCCCCACCCCGGCCCCTGCCGCACCTGGTGCAGGCCCCCCCCTGCCCCCCGTCAAAGATGCCGACAAGCTGCTGCGGCAAAGCGAAATCGATAACCTCTTGAAAGAGGTGCAGGGGAAGGCGTCCGGCACGCCACGCGATAAGCCCGCCGAGCCACCGGCCCAGGCTCCCTTCTCGCCGGCTGCATCTTCGGCGGCCGAAACCGAAATCAATCCCCGCGATATCGAGCTGTTGCTAAACCAGGCGGAACGGGCCTTGGCCTCGGTGACCGGAGAATCGACGGCCCCGCTGCCGCCGGGCATCAGCGAGTTCCGGCTGGCCGAGCTTTCGGGGGCGGCTGCCTCGACCGACAACGCCACCCTGGACCTGTTGCGCGATGTCGAACTCGAAGTGAAGATCGAGCTAGGCCGTACCAACATGTATTTGGAGGAAGTGTTGAAGCTCCGCCGCGGTTCCGTCGTGCCGTTGGACAAGCTGGCCGGCGACCCGGTGGATATCTTCGTCAATGGCCGGCTGGTCGCGCGTGGCGAGGTGCTGGTGCTAAACGACAATTTTTGCGTGCGGATCGCGGAGCTGGTTGCCGGGGTGGGGCCCGGTTAGCCCCATCGGCCGGCACCAACGAGGCCAAGCCGGTTGGGGTGCCGTGCGGATGGCGATGGGTCGCCCCCGGCACACCGGCCTGGCGTGGTGGGCTGCCGGCACCACGGGCGGCGGCCGGGCCAGCGCCGCCGACAATTCGATGTGGAGCGCACGGATGCTTTCCCTGGCACAGGTGGCGGGTCTGGTGTTGTTGGCGGCCCAACCGGGCGGACCGTGGCCCCAGGGGGGTACGCTGCCGCCGCGCGAACCGGCCTCCTGGCAAGCGGTTTTGCCCGCCAGTGCGGACATGCCGTCCCCGGGCCAGCCTGATGGTTCCCCCCCGGAAAGCCCACCGGGCCGGTGGACCGAAGCCGCCCTGTTTTCCAGTGCCGCAGAAAAGGGGGCGCCATCGAGGGGCCAGGGCGCTGCCCCACCGGGCCCGGGGCTTCAGCAGGCTGCTGGCGGCCGGGGACCGACGCCCCTGGCCCCGCCCAGTGCGGAAAAGAGAAAAAGCCATACCGAAGGGGCGCGGTCGCTGGCGGCCCCCTCCGCATTGCTGCGGGTCGCCGGGGCGCTGGGGCTGGTGTTGGGCTTGTTTCTGGTCGTGGCCTGGGCCATGCGGCGGGTGGCACCGGCTGGCCCCCCGGTCTTGCCCACCGAAGTGCTCGAGGTGCTGGGCCGGGCGCCGCTCGCCGGCCGGCAGCAGGTCCACCTGATCCGCCTGGGGCGCAAGCTAGTGCTGGTATCGGTCACGGCCGCGGGAATCGAGACCCTAAGCGAGGTCACCGATCCGGAGGAGGTGGACCGGCTGGCCGGGCTTTGCCGACAGGCCATGCCGGGCAGTGCGACGGCGGCGTTTTGCGAGGTGCTGCACCAGGTCGTCGGCAAGCCGGCGGGGAGGGGCGCATGAGCGTTCCCAAAGCGGTCTGCTTGCCGCTGGTTGCCGCCGCACTGGCCGGTGCCATTCTCGGCATCGCAGATGCCGCGTTGGCCGCCGAAGTACCCGCCAATGCGCCGGTCTCGTTGGAGCTGCCCGAGGGCTTGGCGGGCGGACCCAAGGTGTGGACCAGCCCGGCCGGATTGAGTTCCGCCCTGCAGGTCATGTTGCTGCTGACGGTGCTCAGCCTGGCCCCCGCGGTCCTGCTGATGACCACCTGCTTCGTGCGGATCATCGTGGTGCTGGGCCTGCTGCGCCAAGCGCTGGGCACCCAGCAATTGCCCCCCAGCCAGGTCATCACCTCGCTGGCCCTGTTCGTCACCCTGTTGGTCATGACCCCGGTCTGGAAACAGGTGTACGACCAGGGCGTTGCCCCCTACACCCAAGGCCACATCGGTCTGGAACAAGCATGGAACGCCGGCATCGAGCCGATCCGGCAGTTCATGAGCCTGCAAATCGAGCGGACCGGCAACAGCGACGATATCTGGCTGTTCTGCCAGTACTTGCCGGGACAGCCCCGGCCCGCTTCGTATGAAGAAGTCCCCCTGGCGGCCCTGTTGCCCGCCTTCATGCTCAGCGAGCTGAAGACCGCGTTTCTGATCGGCTTCCAAATATATTTGCCGTTCTTGGTGTTAGACCTGGTGGTGGCCACGGTAATGGTCTCGATGGGCATGCTCATGGTACCGCCGGCTTTGGTCTCCGTCCCCTTCAAACTGCTGTTATTCGTGCTTCTGGATGGCTGGCATCTGGTGGTGGGCATGTTGCTAGAGAGTTTTCAGCATTTCACTTGAGGGCCTGTTGCGCAAAGAGCCCTCGGCCTTTCCCTGGAAAACCGGTTACCCAGAAAGCCCACGGCGTTTCACTATAAGGCCGGCTGCGGCCGAGCGACGGAACACTCGCCGGGCGGCTTGCGCCTGCCGGGCTCGCCATCGCCTGACAAACGCTATGCGGCGGTTGTTTGTATGAGTACTCAGGACGCCATCGACCTGGTCCGCCAAGCCCTGTGGTTGGGCCTGCTCATCGGTGCACCGGTGCTGTTGGTGGGCATGCTGGTGGGACTCCTGCTGGGGCTCCTTCAGGCCCTGACGCAGGTCCAGGAACAAACCGTGGCCATGGTTCCCAAGATCGTGGCTATGGCTGTCACCCTGGCGGTCGTGCTGCCCTGGGTCCTGGGCCGGCTGTTGGAGTATGCCGGCGACCTGATCGCAGCGATCCCCGGACGATTGTAGGATGGAGTGGCTCTGGCACATTCCCGCCCAAAAGGTGGTGCTGTTCAGCCTGGTGCTGGCGCGGGTAGGCGGCCTGGTGGTGACCGCGCCGGCATACGGGACGGCCGAGGTCCCCGCACAGGCTCGGGCACTGTTGGCGGTGGGGCTGGCAGCCCTCATCCTGCCCGGACAATGGCACGTCAACCCGATACTGCCCGGCTCGCTGGTCCATTGGCTGGTCCTGGTGGGTAGCGAATTGTTGGTCGGCATGGCGCTTGGGCTGGGGGTCGCGATCGTGCTGGCCGGCGCCGACGCCGCGGGCCAACTCATCGGCCAGTCGAGCGGCTTGATGGCGGCCGAGCTGTTCGACCCGACCCAGAACGAAAGCGTGTCGCTGTTCTCGCGGTTGCTGTTTCTGACCGCCGTGGCGGTTTTCGTGCTGTTGGGCGGGCATCGCCTGGTGATGGCCGCCGTGCTGGATACCTTCCGCGTCCTGCCCCCTGGCAGCGCCCTTTGGAACCGGTCGCCGGCCGAAGCCTTCGTGGCCTTGGCCGCACAAAGCCTGGCACTGGGCGTCCGCGCCGCGGCGCCAGCCCTGCTCGCCCTGCTGTTGGCCAACCTGGTCCTGGGGCTTGCCGGACGGACCTTGCCCCAGTTGAACATCTTTCTGGTGGGCTTCGGGCTCAACGCCATGCTGGCCTTGGGAATCCTCGCCCTTTCGCTGGGAGCAGCCGTGTGGGTGTTTCAGGACCAGGTGGCGCCAGCCATCGAAACCCTCGTCTCGGGCTGGGGATCGCCCCGGCCGGCGGGATGACCTGGCCCGAGGCCCCCGCGGTTCCTTGCTAACCCTGCGCCATGCCCGACACCGAGAACGAAAAATCGCAGGAGCCGACCCCGCATCGTCGGGAGAAAGCCCGCCAGGAGGGGAGCGTGGCGCGAAGCCACGACCTGGTTTCGGCCGCTTTGCTGGTCGCTGGGGCGGGCGCCCTGCTTTGGCTGGGTGGCGGTCTGATGCACTTCCTGGCGCAGTATGCCCAGCAACAACTGGGGGGCGACGCCTGGGTGCGGGCCGACCTGCCGCAAATCGTCTCGCATACCCGCGGCCTTGGAGGGGGCTTGGCCAGGACGCTCCTGCCCATCCTCGGCGCGCTGGTGGCCACCGCGGTGATGATGAACCTCTTTCAGGTGGGCTTCCTCTTCTTGCCACAAAAAATCGGGCTTGATGTCCATCGGGTCGACCCCCTGGCAGGCTTGCGGCGGATTTTCGCGCTGGCCAACGCGGTGCGCCTGGGGTTTGGCCTGGTGAAAGTAGCGGCGATCGCCATTGTGGCGGCCGTGGTGCTCTATCACGAGCTGCCCGCAGTGCTGGCCCTGGCACACCGCAGCGTCCCCGAAATCGCCGCCTACCTGGGGCACGTGCTGCTTTGGACGATGCTCAAGATCGGGTTGGTCCTCGTGGTGCTGGCCGTGCTGGATTACGGCTTCCAGTGGTGGCGGCACGAACAGGACTTGCGCATGACGCCCCAGGAAGTCCGCGAGGAAATGCGGAACCTGGAAGGAGATCCGCACATCCGCGCCCGCCGCCGCGCGGTCCAGCGACAACTGGTCATGAACCGACTGAGCCAGGCCGTCCCCAAAGCCGATGTCGTCGTCACCAACCCGACCGAGCTGGCTGTCGCCATCCAATATGATCCCAAGACCATGGCAGCCCCGGTAGTCGTGGCCAAGGGGGCCGGCGTGCTGGCCCAACGAATCCGCCAGTTGGCCCTCAAACACGGAATCCCGGTAGTCGAACGCAAGCCGCTGGCCCAGGCCTTGTATCGCGACGTCGAGGTAGGCCGGCCTATCCCCCAGGACAAATATGCGGCCGTGGCCGAGCTGCTGGCCTATGTCTATCGCCTCAAGGGCAAAAAGTTCACCGCGGCCTAGCAGAGCGCGGGCATGGGAGAAAAGGCAGTCCTGGGTCGCCTTAAGCCCGACTTGTTAGGACCCAGTGTCCGTTATCCAGCCAGGCCAATGCAGGTCCCCTGGAACCTCCCCGCGGGACGTGGCCTTGCAAACGCCCATTGCCCGCCGTGGCCTTGCAAATGCCCATTGCCCGCCGTGGCCTTGCAAACGCCCATTGCCCGCCGTGGCCTTGCAAACGCCCATTGCCCGCCGTGGCCTTGCAAATGCCCTGTACCCGCCGACCTCGGGCCGCGCCGGCAAGCCTCCTTTGGGCCGCCAGACGCCGGGCGCGGATGCCCCTCGGGGCCCAATTCTGCAAACGCGGTCGGGGAGTCGCCGAGCTGCAAAGGGTTATGGCTGGCCATCTGGAATGGCTACCTGAATTTCGTCGCCGACCACGCGGACCTCGAATGTCTCGGCCCGCAGCGTGGGCACGTCGGGGCACGAGCCGTCCAGCAGGCTGAAGGCCCACATGTGCCGGTTGCACAGCACGTAATGCCCGTGCAGGTCGCTGCACCCCAGCGAGGCGCCCATGTGCGGGCAGTAATCGTCCAGGGCATAGTATTTTCCCTGCCAGCGAAACAGGGCCACCTCGCGCTGGCCGATCCGAAAGGTCCTCCCCTGCCCTTCGGGGACCTCCCCCACGCGGGCCACGGTAACAAACCTCGCCATACGTGCAACCCATGCAACTACCGTAAATCACCGAAGAGGCCAAGCGTCGCAGCGCCCGGAGGAAGCAGGCCTGGAACCGAGGTAGCCGCCCCTGCCCTGGCCACTGGCCCGGCCAGGCGATCACCGCTCCAATCGCGGGCAATAGGGCAGTTCGAAGGTCTCGGCCACCGCCCGATGCGTAACCTCCCCTTGGCAAATGTTAATCGCCCGGGCAAGGGGCCGATATCGTTCAGCCGCCTGGAACAACCCATCGTTGGCGATCCGCAAAGCCCACGGCAAGGTGACATGGCACAGGGCGAAGCTGGCGGTTCGCCCCACAGCTCCCGGAATATTCGTGACGCAGTAATGCACGATCCCCTCGACGACAAAGGTGGGATTGGCGTGCGTGGTGGGCCGGCTGGTGGCCACACATCCCCCCTGGTCGATCGCCACGTCGATAATCACGCTGCCCGGCTGCATCAGATGCAGGTCCTCGGCCTGGATCAGGCGTGGGGTGCGGGCCCCCGGCACCAGGACGGCACCAATCACCAGATCAGCCCGGCGAAGCTGCTGCCGGATCGTATGCCGATCGCTGAACAGCGTGTGCACATTGGGCGGCATAATGTCGTCCAGGTAGCGCAGGCGATCCAGGTTTACATCGAGGATCGAGACCTGGGCGCCGAAACCGGCAGCCACCTTCGCGGCATTGGCACCGACCATCCCGCCGCCGAGGACAGTCACATGGGCAGGCTCCACCCCGGGGACTCCTCCCAAAAGCACCCCCCGCCCCATCTGCGGCCGCTCCAGATACTTCGCCCCCTGCTGGATGCTCATCCGGCCGGCCACCTCGCTCATCGGGGCCAATAGCGGCAGCCGGCCCTGGTCGTCCTGCAACGTCTCGTAGGCGACCGCGATGCACCCGGACCGCAGTACCCCCTCGGTCAACGCCCGATCGGCCGCAAAATGAAAGAAGCAGAACACGATCTGCCCGGGGCGCAAAAGGGCCACTTCGGCCGGCTGCGGCTCCTTGACTTTCAGCACCAGGTCCGCGCGGGCATAGATGTCCTCTGCCCGGGCGACCATTTCGGCCCCTTGGGCCGCGTACTCCTCGTCGCCAATGCCCGATCCCACGCCAGCCCCCGACTGCACCAGCACCCGGTGCCCCGCCCGCGTCAGTTCCTCGACCCCCGCCGGCAAGATCCCCACGCGATACTCGTCCGGCTTGATTTCCTTGGGCACGCCCACGAGCATGATGCATAGTCCTCCCGGCTTTTGGTCTGCCGGCCCTAGGGCCTGAACAATTATATTTCACCGGAAACGGCGATAAACCTCCAGGCACGGAGCGGTTCGGCGGAACCTCTCGGCAGGCGCGGATTGGGGAGCCTGGCACAAGTGCGAACCCAAAAGCCAGGCCCAAGCGCCTGGCAAGCTCGGATCGCGGGGCCCGGCCCAAGCAGAGCCCTCGGCGACC
>FWPU01010431.1_pt1 | contig 13814 bp, 12 predicted proteins | sample 2228361 | NCBI WGS metagenome assembly FWPU01 (sample SAMEA103939777, study PRJEB20133) | metagenome | reverse complement strand
GCCAAATTGAGAATCGCTGATTGTGATGTGTAGGCAGTTACGGCAAATTCCCAATTTGCCCTACTTGTGGGTAATAGATTAGGTTAGCCACGTCGGCTGGCGCGGTTACCCTTCGTTTCGAAATTGCAGGCAGTAATGATGAAACGTGTTGCTGACCCAGGCGTTGTTCATGCCAAAGGGGAAGAGACGTTGGTTGTCCTGACACCAGATTTTCTCGTCCTTGAGGGCGTAGATTTTTCCCAGTTCGCGCCCCAGGTCCCAGGCCAGGGGGTAGATTTTGCCGCCTTTTTTGACGTTCTTGACGATGATGGTGAGGTAGGCTCTTTCGCGCAGCAACGGTTTCAAGCCGCTGTAGATGGCGACCAACCTGGCGAGGAATGCCTCATAGTCGTGGATGTTGCCCAAATCGTTAGGGTCGTCGGAGTAGAATACATCCAGTTCATCGGAGGTGCGGCGTTTTTGCTGCGTTTCGGCACCTTTGGCGTGTAGCATGTCCCAATAGGGAGGGGAGGTGATGACATAATCGTACACAGGTAATGAGTAGGCCGAGAGTTGAGCCGCATCGCCTGTGATGATTTCAGCGGTAAGGTTGACCGCCAGCAGCCCGAGGGCCTGACGCTCTTGCTGGATAGTCTGGCGAGCGATTTCGGCATATTTGGGATTGAGTTCGATGCCGTAGGAGTTTCGTCCTGCTCGCAGCGCCGCTACCAGCGCGGAACCTGTGCCTGCCATTGGATCGAGTATCGTTTGCCCGGCTTTGGTGAAGAATTCGATGAATTCCTGTGCCAGGGTCTCTGGAAATTTGGCCGGGTGGACCAGTACGCCTTTCTTGCGCGGCGGCGGGTTGTGGATGAACCAGGATTTCTGGAATTTCATCCAGGTTTTGTGGTCGAGGTCGTTGAGTTTGTTGGGGCGCATGGGGGAATTATAGCGTATACTAAGGCGTCAGGCGGTCAAGGCGTGGCGGTGGGAGGGCTGTATTGCACCGAACGGACAAGCAGGTCGGAGAAGGTGACGGTGACCGGGGTTTCGCCGGCGGCGCGGACGAAGACGCCAATTGCGCCGGAGGTCAGGTTGAAATCGGTGGCGCTGAATTGGTAGCGGCCGTTCAGGAAGAAGCGCAGTTCGGGACCGGCTGCCCATACGCCAATGCGTACTTCGCCGGGGGCGCCGGGCGGCACGTCGCCGCTGGGAACAGGCTCTTGCAAGACGTGCCGTTCGGCTACGCTGACGCGCTCGGCGTGAATTATGCCATTGCAAGTGAGCGAGAAGCGGTAGTAGGTGGCGGCATTGGCTCGCACCAGCAGGCCGTATTCATCCTGGCCACGGCACAAACTCGGTCGGGCCGTGATTTCGGCATAAAGGTCACCGGCGATGATGTCCTTGTGCAAACTGACGAGATAGATGTCCGGCTGCACGGAGAGGGTGAGCCGGTTGCGGCCAATGGAGGCGGCTCCCTGGTCGGAATTGGCTGTGTTCCAGGCGTTTGAGTCGCTGAAGTCGTCGGTGGCGATGACGCTGCTTAGTCCCACCAGGCGCTGAGGGGTGGGAAGGTAGGTGGGAGTTGGCTGAGAGGTGGGGGTAGCCGTTGCGGGGAACCAGGTAATGGTCGGGGTCTGAAGCGGGGTAGGAGAGGGGAGAATCGGGGTGGCGGTAGGTGCATTCCACATTCCACCGGCACAAGCCGTCGTCAGGAAGAAAAGCGAGAGGAGGAAAAGTCGAGGGAAAGTCATACGGAATTGGTGACACAAATCCATCGCAGGATGTTGTACAATACAATGGTCATGGAGCAACTTTGCTCTTGCTTTTTGGAAGCATCCACATGGGCCGAGGGATGCAGGGATGTGTCTCTGCGTAGGTAGTTTTGTCCTATGCGGATTTTTTCATTCTAGCACAAAGGAGAGAAAAAGTATGCGTGAGCAGCAAGTCTTGGTCACAGGCGCATGTGGCGAGATTGGACAGGCGCTGGTGCAGGGATTGGCGCGGCGGGGAGGCTGTCGCATTATTACGGCAGACCTCATGCCGTTGCCCGATTCGATTCGCTCGCTGGCGGCGGAGCATGTGCAGGGCGACCTGGTCAATAAGGTCAAGTTTTTCTATGATTATGATCTGGATGTGATTTTCCATCTGGCGGCTTCGCTCTCGTCGAAAGCGGAGGTGGCGACGGAGGAGGCGCATCGCATCAATGTGGAGGGGACGATGCAGTTGTTGATGATGGCTGCCTATCGTTCGGAGAAATACAAGGAGGAGGTCAAGTTCTTGTTTCCCAGCTCGATTGCTGTGTATGGTTTTCCGAATCTGGAGGCCAAGAAGGCCGCCGGCCGGGTGCGAGAGGATGAGTGGAACACACCGCATACCATGTATGGTTGTAACAAGTTGTATTGTGAGAAATTGGGTTTGTATTACAGCCGTTATTATGGCCAGCGTCACCTGGATCCTCAGCCACCGACCATGTTGGATTTTCGCGCGCTGCGTTTTCCGGGCCTGGTGAGCGCGTTTACCCTGCCCAGCGGTGGGACGAGTGACTACGGGCCCGAGATGCTCCATGCGGCGGCGCAAGGCAAGCCGTATGCTTGTTTTGTGCGCGAGGATACGAAGATTTCTTTCATGGCTATGCCGGATGCCATCAAGTCGTTGTTGATGTTGATGGATGCGCCGCGCGAGCGTCTTTTGCATACGGTGTACAATGTGGCGGCTTTCAGCCTGACGGCCGGCGAGTTCCGTGATTGGGCGGTGAAGGCTTTTCCGGGTGCGCGGGTGCGCTTCGAGCCGAATCCCCGCCGTCAGGGGATTGTCGATTCTTGGCCAGAGGATGTGGACGATTCGCTGGCCCGCGCCGAATGGGGCTGGCAGCCAGATTACGATGTGGAGGGGTTTTTCGAGGCTTATTTCTTGCCAGAGATACGTAAGCGATATAGTGGCAGGGATTTGTAAGGATTCGCGGCTAAAGAAACTTGTGGGTGGTCACCGATTTAATGTTGTAGAGCATATAGCGCGGCAAGCCGCAACCAAATGTACCGCCGACCTTTGGTCGGTTATACCAGGCAAAGCCTGGCGGTACGACAAGCATGTTATAGAATCTTCGCGGTTGTGATAGATTTTGTAGAGCAATACTATATATCAGGAGGCTGGAGGGGCGGCTGCGGCTTTGTGAAACAAATCCTGATATAATCTGCGCGTATGAAAGCGAAGAGTTTTTTTGCTGTTTTCTTTTTTCTGAGCCTGGTCTTGTTCTTTGGGATAATGGTTCCGGCCCAGGCATCTTCTTCAAGGCAGGTGCAGTACGTTACCCCCACAGCCGGGCCGGATGGACGCATCATTTATATCGTTCAGCCGGGCGATTCTTGTACGCGCATTTCGCTGATGAACAATATCACCATTGACCAGTTGATAGCCTTGAATCCGCAATTGGGCGATTGTTCCCTGATTCGCGAGGGGGACCAACTCATGTTGGGGATTGGTGGCCCGGCGGCCTATTCGCCTACGCCCGGACCTTCGCCGACCTCCGCGCCTCCTACCGTGACGCCAACTCCGCCTGCCGGCACGACCGAAATTTGCGTGCTGCTCTACGAGGATGTCAACGGCGATGCGTTGCGTCAGGAGGGTGAGTTGGGTGTTGGCGGGGGGGCTGTGAGTGTGAGTAATTCCGCAGGAACCTATTCTCAAACGCAAGTGACCGTTTCGGCTATCGATCCGCTCACCGAGGCGCCGCAGCAAGTCTGTTTTACCGATGTGCCGGCCGGTGAATATACCGTCAGTATGGCTGTGCCAGATACATATAACCCCACCATGTCCATGACGAATACGTTTTTGCTCAAAGCGGGCGAGCGTGCCTTCCTGGACTTTGGTGCGCAGTTGAAAACGGCTACCACGTCTACCGAACCGCAAGCCGACAGCCAGGCGGCCGGCAATTCTCCTATTCTGGGCATTCTAGGCGCTTTGCTGCTTTTGAGTGGGTTGGGATTGGGTTGGTATGCCTTCCGGCAGCGTAAGCCGTGGCGGTGAGGGTTAATTCGTAAGGAAGACCGACGCATTAAGCGGCGGTCTTTTTGTTTTCGAGTCATCCTTGCCAAATGTAACTGCTTACCCTGCCGAACAGGTTGTTTTACCGCTGAGGTCGCAGAGTACACAGAGACTCAGCATTCATGAAGAGCTCTGCGCTCTTGGTGTATCACGGCGATTCCCAAAGAACCCAACATTCTCTTCTTGGTAACTCTGTTTCCTGCCGTAGGCACGGTGAGGAGGGCAGTACTAGTCCCAGGTTCGCTCATCGCGAATAGGTGGAGAATTGGGCGGGAGGGTGCTTTCGGGGACGGATTTTACTTCCACCTGGAACTTGATCGCTTCGCGCGCCGTCTGAGCCAGTTTTTGCGTCAAAGTGGCTGTTTCTGCCAACGGTTCGATTAGCACATGCAAAGTCAGATGGTCTTTGTGTTCCTGGCGGGTGATCACTGCTTGCCAGCGGATGACTGAGGGATAACGAGAGAGGAAATCGGCCAGTTGTTTAGGATGCAGGAACAGGCCACGCACTTTGACGGCGTCGCCGATGCGCCCTTGCCAGCCCATGAGCCGCGCCGAGGTGCGCCCACACGGGCAGGGTTCTGTGTCGAGCGAAGATAAGTCGCCTGTGCCAAAGCGGATGAGCGCATAGTCTTTGTTGAGCAGGCTAACCACAATTTCTCCAGTTTCCCCCGGCGGCAAAGGTTGACCAGAATTGATGTCACAGATTTGAACGATGATATCTTGTGGGGTGTGCCAGCCGTTTTCCTGCTCACATTCATAGCCCAGGTTGCCGCATTCTGCGGTGCCGTACCCCTGGCGGGCGGTTTTTACGCCATGCTCATGGAGCCAGGCGCGCAGGGAATGGGGAAGCGGCTCGGCAGTGAAGAAGGCTTTTCGAATGGTATGCTGCAAACCGAGTTGTTCGACTTTTTCGATCAAGGCTTTGAGATAAGAAGGCAAGCCAACATAGCCGCTAACTTTCAGGTCGTGGAGCAGGCGCGCTTGCCCTTCCTGGTTGCCAATGCCGCCAGGGATGACAGCGCAGCCTATGGCCCACAGCGCCTCCTCGAACATGGCGCCCGCCGGGGTGAGATGATAGCCGAAGCAGTTCATCACCACATCGCCGGGCTGAAAGCCACTTGCTTCGAGAGCAGGTTTCCAGCGCCAGTAATCTGGCGTGCGCGCTTCAGGATCGTAGATGGGGCCAGGCGACTGGAAGAGACGCTTCAGTTCGCCAGGCGGGCAAGCCAGAAAACCGCCAAAGGGTGGATCGGCGGCTTGAAGTTCGACCAGGTTATCCTTGCGGATGATGGGCAGCGCGTTCAGGTCATCGGCGGAGCGGAGCGAGTCCGGTCGAAGGCCGGCATTTTGCAAACGGCGGGCAAAGCCGGGGGCGTTGGCGGCCAAATGGGCAATTGTTTCAGGGAGGGTCATGGTGGTTTAGTCAGATAGTCAAGAGTCTCATAGTTTCATAGTCTCATAGTCTTGTGGTCGAGAGGCAGGTAGTTGTTAAGACTGTAAGATGTTTGATTATGAGACTATCAGGCTACGACAGCCATCGCTTGCGTCGTTTGTAGTGTTTGACCTCGCGGTAAGACTTCCGCTGCCCTACCTCTGTCAATCCGAGGTAGAACTCACGCACGTCAGCGTTTTCGCGCAGGTCGGCGGGGTAGCCTTCGAGGACAATGCGGCCATTTTCCATGATGTAGGCATAATCGGCTATGCCCAGGGTCAGATTGGCGTTTTGTTCCACTAACAAGATGGTCGTCCCTTGTTCTTCGTTGATGCGTTTGATGATGTGGAAAATTTCCATGACGAGCAAGGGAGCCAGGCCCAGGGAAGGTTCATCGAGCATCATGAGTTTGGGCTGCGCCATCAGGGCGCGCCCAATGGCTAGCATTTGTTGTTCGCCGCCGGAAAGGTAGCCGGCTGTTTGGCGGCGACGCTCTTTCAGGCGCGGGAAATAGTTGTAGATTCTCTCGATATCGCGGCTCAAGTTGGCTTCGCGCCGCGTGTAGCCGCCAACGATCAGGTTTTCTTCGGTGGTCAGATGTTCGAAAATACGCCGCCCTTCCATAACCTGTAAGATACCCTTGCGGACAATATCGGCAGCGTCCTGATTGTGAATTGGCTCGCCCAGGAATTCGATCGAGCCATCGGTCACTTCGCCGTCTTCAGGCTTGAGCAAGCCAGAGATGGCTTTGAGGGTGGTGGATTTGCCTGCTCCATTGGAACCGAGCAGGCCAACGATTTTGCCCTCCGGCACCTGAAGGGACATGCCTTTGAGAACCAGAATGACATCGTTGTAAATAACTTCGATGTTGTTTAGGCTGAGCATGGTGATTCCAGTTATCCGTGAGCAGTTATCAGTGAGCAGTAAGTGGAAAGGCTGGCTGCTCACTGATAACTTTATAAGGCGCTACTTATTCGGCCGAGATGTAGTCGGAGGGATTGACCCATTTGCCACCTTGCACCGTGAACAACCGCAAGGAACTGTTGCCCCTATGGCTGGTGGGTGTGAAGGTAATGGGGGAGGTTACGCCACCGGTATCGAAATCGCTGATGGTTTCGAGGGCAGCGCGGATGTTCTCTCCATTGATTTCCTTACCTTCTTGCACGACTCGGCGAATGCCTTCAGTCATGACGGCCATGGTCCACCAGCCCTGGGAATAGTGCAGGCCTTTCTCTTCGAGCGAACTCCCCTTGGATTTTAGGAATTCGTCGGCGTCTTTGTGACCAGGGACAGGAGAGGTTGGCGGCGTGAAGGGAATGGTCCCCACTGCGCCTTCGGCTGCATCGCCCGCCAGGTTGATGAGAATCTCATCTGCGCACCAATTCAACAGGATGAATTGCGCGTTGAAGTTTTGGCTTTTGGCATCTTTGAGCAAGAGGGCTGCCGGGCTAGAAACGGTGTGGACAATGACGTAGTTTGCGCCGAATTGCTGGATTTGAGCCAATTCAGCAACGTAATCGGTTGCACCTTTGGGCATGGCCAGACTCGTGAAAGCCACTCCATTGGCTTCGGCAAAGGCTTTGGCATCCTCGACCGGTGAGGTGCCAAAGGGACTGTCGTGATGGATGAGGGCGACCTTGGGTTTATCTGCGTTGCCTTTGACGGCCCAATCATCCATAGCCCAGCGGATGGCAATGATAGCCTGATCGGAATAAGAAGTGCCGATCAGGAAGTTGTAGGGGGCGGCTTCCAGGTCGAGCAAGGCTGCTGAGTAAGAGGCGGACATGAAGGGAATCTTGTCTTCAGCAATCTTGGTGCGCATGGCTTCGGTGTCGCCGGTGCCCCAGCCCATGAAGGCTACCACGCCTTCGGAAACGTACTGGCTGTACAACTGCTCGGCCACGTCCACTTTGTAGGCGTAATCGGCGGAGATCAGTTCGATGGGGTGGCCCTCCACGCCACCATTGGCGTTCAGCCATTCCACGTAGCCTTTGACGCCTTCGGAGTAGGGTGTGCCGACATCGGCGGTGGCGCCGGTCAGGTCGAAGATAGCGCCCACCTTAATAGGCTCTTTCGGTTCGGCGGGCGCTTCGGTAGCCTGAGGCGCCTCTGTGGCTTGAGGTTGTTGGGGTTGAGCGGGCGCTTCAGTCGTTGGTTGTTCTCCTCCACAGGCGGCAAGGACCAGGCTGGCAGCCACCAAGACGAAGAACAGTTTTTGGGCTGTGCGAAACATTTCTGCTTCCTCCTTTGGGAAAGTTTAGTCAAGATACGGGTAAGTGATATAAGATGTATGGTCGAAAGGCTACACCTCCTCATTTTGGGATCGCCGTCTTTTCGATGGGATGGCTAGTAACTGAACGGCCACAGGCGGAAGTAATCTTTTATGTTTTTCCATATCTTGTTCAAGCCGTCTGGCTCGAAGATAAGGAACAGGATGATGACTAAGCCAAAGGTTGCCTGCTGAATGAAGGGCAAGATACTGTCAATAGCAGGGTAGGTATCTTTGATAACCCGCCCCAGATTCGTCAAAATCACCGGCAAAAGGGTCATGAAAGTTGCTCCTAAAAAGGAACCGGTCACAGAGCCTAGCCCGCCGATGATGATCATCGCCAAGTACAGAACCGAGACATCGGTGGTGAATCTTTCCCAAGTGACAATGCTACGGTAGTGCGCTGTGAGAGCGCCTGCCAAACCCACCAGAAAAGAGGAGATGGCAAAGGCAAGCAGTTTATATTTGAACAAGTCCACTCCCATCACCGAGGCAGCGATGTCCTGGTCACGAATAGCGATGAAAGCGCGCCCGTAATGGGTGCGAAACAGGTTGACTGTTCCCATGGTGACGAAGAACACCAAAATCCATGTCACCCAGTAGAAATTGAAGTCAGAGTTGATGCGGATGCCAAAGAGGGTTGGAGAGGGGACCACCAGAGCATCTACCCCTCCCGTGACGGCCTTCCAGTGAGTCACGACCCAGAGAATGATGACTTGGGCAGCCAGGGTAGCAATAGCCAGATACAATCCTTTCAGCCGCAGGGAGGGAATACCGAAGATGATCCCAACTAAAGAGGTGGCAAAACAGGCTATGATGGTCGAGGCCCACCAGGGCAGGCCCATGTGTGCCGTCAAGAGGCCGGCTGTGTAAGCGCCAACTGCCATGAAGCCGCCCTGGCCAAGGCTGATTTGCCCGGTGTAACCGACCAGAATGTTCAACCCGATAGCGCCAATGATCGCGATACCGACCTGATTTGCCAGCGTCAGGTAGTAACGGTTTTCCCGAAAGATGAAAGGAAAGGCCAATAGAAAGATGATGAGTATGACCAGGCGGATTTTCTGCGCATGGGTGCGGCGCAGCGCCATGTCTTTTTCGTAGGAGGAGTGAAAGATGCCAGAGATCATAGTAAGTCCATTTGTTGTCTTGTTATGTTCGCCTCATGGTCGTTAGCCTATGAGACGAACGACGATCAGACTCTCTCGATAATTTCCTGACCGAACAATCCGTATGGGCGTACCATCAGGATGACGATAAGAACGATGAACGGTAGAACTTGATTCAGGCCCTGGCCGATATATCCGCCGGTGTAGGATTCCAACAGGCCGATGATTATGCCGCCGATGATGGCTCCAGGAACGGAGTCTAGTCCCCCCAAGATGACGACCGGGAAAACGCGCAAGCCGAAGCTGGCCAATTCGCCGCTTACGCCTACAATGTTGGCGACCAGTGCGCCGCCAATTGCGGCCGTTGCAGCCGCAATGGACCAGGCCCAGGCAAAGATCTTTTTGACGCTGATGCCCATGCTCAGGGCGGCTTGTTGGTCATCAGCGACCGCGCGCATGGCGATGCCTTCTCTCGAACGACGAAAGAACACCGAGAAAATGCCCAGCATTACAACGGCGATTACGATTGCCCATAAGCGGTCTTCGCCTACCGTAGCACCTAAGATGGTGACTGGTTGATTGGGAATGAACGGCGGAAAGGCTCGCGGTAAATTGCCCCAAATGGCGCTAACGATGGCTTTGAGCAGGCTGCTCAGGCCAATGGTCACCATGATGACCGAAATGATAGGCTCGCCAATCATCGGCCGCAGCACGAGACGTTCCACCACAACGCCCAGGGCAATGGCAGCCACGATGGTCAGGAGCATGCCCAGGGTCCAGTGAAGACCGAACTGGGCAATCATGGCATAGATGATGTAGGCGCCAATCAACAGAAATTCTCCCTGGGCAAAGTTGATCACGTCACTGGATTTGTAGATCAACACGAAGCCCAGTGCGGCCAGCGCCAGGATGGCGCCATTGGTGAGGCCGGTCAGAGTGAGTTGAATGAAGAGGTCCATTAGTTATCGTGTGTCTCCACAGTCTCGATGGTCAAACGGGTTCGTATACGGGCAGTGCGGCCGTCTTGATAGGTGATGGTTTGGTCTACGTCAACGTAGGGGCTGTTGCTGTACAAAGCCGAGATGATGTCCTCATAGCGTTGCGCAATCAACTTACGGCGCACTTTACGGGTGCGGGTGAGTTCGGCGTCATCGGCATCTAGTTCTTTGTGAAGTAACAGAAAACGCTGGATGCGAGCCGCCGGCGGCAGGTCGGCATTGGAGGCTTGCACATGACTGCCTATCAATTGGTAAATTTGAGGCTTTTGCGCCAGGTCGGTATAGGTGGTGTAAGCGATTTGATGGTTTTCGGCCCATTTACCCACGTTGGGGAAGTCGATGTTGATCATGGCTGTCACATAGGGCCAATCGCCGCCGAATACGACCGCTTCCTTGATGTACGGGCTGAACTTGAGTTTGTTCTCGATGAATTGTGGGCTGAACTTGGTGCCGTCGTGTAGCGTCATCACGTCCTTGGCACGGTCTATGACGATGAGATGGCCGTCATCATCGAAATAGCCTGCATCGCCGGAGTGCAGCCAGCCATCCTTGAGCGTTTCGGCAGTGGCTTCAGGATTGCGGTAGTAGCCTTCCATCATAGCAGGCGAACGCATGAGAATCTCGCCATTTTCGTCAATGCGGATGTCCGTTTCTGGGATCGGCGTGCCGACCGTTTGGAACTTGACGTCTCCATCGCGGTGGACGACGGCGATGCCGTTGATTTCGGTTTGGCCGTAGATTTGTTTCAGATTAACTCCCAACGCATGGAAGAAACGAAACACATCTGGGCCCAGGGCCGCCCCCCCCGTATAGGCTCTTTTCAGATGCCGCAGGCCAAGCAAATCTTTGATTTCCTGAAAGATGATCCAATCAGCCAGGAAGTAAAGTGCTTTCATCCATGCAGAGGGGTTCTCTTTACGGAAATTCAAATCTGCCATTTTATAGCCGATGGGCATGGCCCAATGGTAGAGTTTCTTTTTGAGCCAGGTGCTGTCTTCGATTTTGACTTGTACCTGGCTCACCAGATTCTCCCAAATCCGTGGCGGACTGAACATGACCTGAGGGCCAATCTCGCGGATGTCGTGCTGAACCGTTTCTGGCTCTTCGGGGAAGTTGATGGTGAACCCCACTTGTAGGCCACAGGACATACACATCATTTGTTCACCGATCCAGGCCAGGGGCAGGAAGGAGACGAATTCATCCTCTGGCGACAGAGGGTCCACGGCCATCAGGTTGCGTCCCATGCTGAGCATAGATTGGTGAGTCAGCATGGCCAGTTTTGGATTGCCGGTCGTGCCAGATGTGGTAGACAAAATGGCCAGGTCGGAGCCTTTCCCTTGCGCCACACGCGCCTCGAACCAGCCCGGATTTTCTTGTTCGTATTTGCGTCCTAACTCTTGTACTGCTGGAAAGTACATCAGGAAATCTTCATTGTAATTGCGCAGTCCCTTAGGATCGTAATAAATGACTTTCTTGACATCTTTGAGTTCATCCCACATTTCAAGAATTTTATCTACCTGTTCCTGGTCTTCGACTACGATGAAGGCGACGTCGGCATGGTTGAAAATATAAATCATTTCGTTGACGACCGAATCCTGGTAAATGCCGATGGATTTGGCGCCCACGCTTTGTGCGGCCAGTTCTGCCATGACCCATTCGGGACGATTGTCGCCGATAATGGCAATGGTCTCTTCGGGTTGAAGCCCCAGGCTAAGGAGGCCGAGTGCAAAGCACTTGACTTGCTCATAATATTCCTTCCACGTAATTGGATGCCAGATGCCATAATCACGCAGGCGCATGGCAATTTTGTTAGGCGTCTGTTCCGCGTGCTGCTTCAGGAATTGGGGTAGAGTTTCTGGCATCCCGCCTACTCCTTCCTCTGAGCATTGTTGTTCGATTGACCAAACTTGAAGGGGAAAGCGGCTTGATCTTCCCCAAGGTACGCTTTCACCACATGGGGGTTGTTGCGGACTTCGTCGGGCGTGCCTTCTGCAATTTTCTGGCCGAAATTCAACGCAATAATGCGATCGCTGATGTCCATGACCACACCCATGTCATGCTCGATCAGGACGATGGTGACGCCATGTTCCTCGTTGACATCCAGAATGAAGCGGGCCATGTCTTCTTTTTCCTCCGCGTTCATGCCTGCCATAGGCTCATCCAGGAGCAGGAGGGAGGGTTGCATAGCCAGGGCGCGACCCATTTCGACACGTTTTTGCAGCCCATACGAAAGCGAACCCACCGTATTGCTGCGGATGGCTTCGATTTCAAGCAAGTCTATGATGTCTTCTATGAAGCGGCGGAAGCGAATTTGTTCACGCTGAGCCGGCCCCCAGTAGATGAGGCTGCTCAACAGGTTGCTGCGCATGTGGACATGTGCTCCGGCGAGTAAGTTGTCTAGCACGGTCATGTGCCGAAAAAGTTCGATATTCTGAAAAGAACGAGCAATACCCAACCGCGCGATCTGGTGCGGCTTCATCCGGGTTATTTCATGCTCTTTTCCGTTACGAAAGATAATGCGGCCGCGTTGAGGATGGTATAGGCCACTGATGCAATTGAGCAGGCTGGTTTTCCCCGCGCCGTTTGGTCCAATGATAGCCAATATTTCGCTCTGGCGCACTTCCAGGCTTATACCCAGTAAAGCGGCTACGCCTCCAAAGTTGAGTTGAAGGTTCTCAACCTGAAGTTGTATTTGGCCCGCTTCAAGTTGGCTGCTGTTCAGTTTGTTCGTGAATCCACGCAGCATACACGCTCCTGTGACATATATTGTCACTATCATACAAGAGATGCGCTAACGAAGCGTTATTGCAAGCGTTAAAGCAAGTGTGCGCCAGAGGCGCTTGCAATGTGGTAAATCTTCACGGCAGTGATAGATTTCGAATTCGTACCATTTCATGACACAGGCGGCACAAATGGGTCGGCGATACGTCGAAATTGGAATGCAAAATTCATTTCAGGTTTGGTTGCGGCTCGCCGCGTTATGATAGAATAGTGACAGGAGAAAATTGCTATGGAAGAAAGCGCCATCCGTGAAATCATCCAGAGAAAGCTGGCTGCATTAGTGATGCAAGATGCCCAAATCCGTGACTGGGTGTGGCATTTGATTCACGACTATGCCCCAAGCCGACCTGAAACGGAAGGCCGCTTCGAACAAATGCTGGCCGAACTCCGCGCCATGCGCGAAGAAAGCGAACGTAAATGGGAAGAAAACCGCCGCCAATGGCAGGAAAATCAACGTAAATGGGAAGAAAACCAGCGTAAATGGGAGGAAAACCAGCGCCAACTGCAAGCCATGCGCGAAGAAAGCGAACGCAAATGGGAAGAAAACCAACGCCAAATTCGCGCTATTTTGGAGGAAATCAAACGGCTTGATCATCGCATCGATCACACCATCGGGGCGATAGGGGCGCGCTGGGGAGTCTCGACTGAAGCCTCTTTCCGCAACGCGTTTAGAGCCATTTTGGAAGAATCCTTTGGCATGAAGGTGGAGCAGGTGGAATATCGTGATGAGAGCGGGGAGGTGTTTGGTCGTCCCGATCAGATAGAGTTAGATGTAATTATTCGCAATGGGCAGGTTATTGTTTGTGAAATCAAGTCGTCTGCCAGCCGCGGAGATATCTATCTCTTCGAGCGCACGGTGCGTTCGTATGAAAAACGCACGAAACGCAAAGCGAATCGAATGATTTTGATCTCGCCAATGGTGATGGAAAAAGATCAAAGCCTGGCGCGAGAATTGGGCATTGAAGTGTATAGCGATGCCGAAGAAGTGGTGACATAGCGCGGCAAGCCGCAACCAATTGGGCTGTCATTGCGAGGGCGCTTTTCCCGAAGCAATCCCCTCGCAGGCCGAGAGACTGCCTGTCCTGGCGTCAGGCCAGGGCTTCGTTCCTCGCAGTGATTATATTGAGTTGTCAAGGGTAGAGTACCTTAACAGTTTGAGTAGGCCACATCTGTGCGGGGATGGGTGTATCGGAAAGAGGCAGCCT
>FWPU01010430.1_pt1 | contig 13814 bp, 13 predicted proteins | sample 2228361 | NCBI WGS metagenome assembly FWPU01 (sample SAMEA103939777, study PRJEB20133) | metagenome | reverse complement strand
GCTGTTGCTCTAACCGATTATAACTTTAGCAGAGAATCAAGATACGAGGGCCCGATCGGAAGATCGGGCCGTTTGATCACGCGTCAACGAACGCTTCCGGGTCGCAAACTGGGCGCAAACGGGGCGCGCGCCATCGAATCACCGATCGCGAGGTTTGCCGCGCGCCGTAATTCTCGGGCGCGGTCCTGCCCGCGCAAAATTCGCGGAACCCCTCTCGCGACATCCTCTGTAAATGCATCCACCAAAATGCTAACATGGCTTAACGAGGAATCGACAAGGCGATTGCTTGATGGACAGAAAAGTTGCCGAGCTCACAGGTCAAATCGAGCCGAGCCTGCTCCTGCGGATCATCGAGGTCATGAGCGAGGGGATATTGTTCGTCGATCCGCGGGGGGAGGTGATCGCCGCAAACGCCGCGGCGAAGTCGCTCAGGCGGCGATATTCCGGAAAGGATATCGCCGGATCAGTCTACGAGTGCCACTCGCCGGATAAAAGGAGCAAAGTCGCCGATCTCCTGTCGCATCTGGCCGCCAACCCCCAGAAGAAGCACGTCGAAACGGTGGAGGTAAATGACAGATTTTTCGAAATCTCCTACTCCGCGGTGTTTTCTCCCGAGGGCGAGCACCTCGGGACGCTCGCGGTCTCGAGGGACGTTACGGAAAGGATGGCGTACGAAAAGCGGCTATCCGAGCTGGCGACCAAAGATCCCCTCACCGACCTTTGTAACCGCCGAAAATTTTTCGAAAAGCTCGAAGAGGAGATGGGTCGGGCGAGAAGGCAGGGACGGCCCTTGGTTCTGGCGCTTTTCGATGTGGACAACTTCAAGCAAATAAACGACGACCTCGGGCATCAGGAGGGGGACCGGATTCTGATCGAGATCGCGAGGGTAGCGAGCCGGTCCGTCCGCGCGGGGGTGGACACCGTGTGCCGGTACGGGGGAGACGAATTCACGATAATTCTGCCGGACGCCACCGTCGAGGCCGCTCGAGCGATAGTCGAAAGGATCAAAAAGGGCGCGAGCGAGGCTATCGATCCGAAAATAGATCTCAGCATCGGTCTGGCGTCGCTGGCCCCCGATGTCGACTTGGACGAGCTGGTCAGGCGCGCCGACCAGGCGATGTACGATTCCAAAAAAGCCCGATCGGAAGTTCAAGTCTACAGCGAGTAACCGGTCTCGCTTTCGACCTTGCCGCGCAGGACGGCCACAGAGCACTCAGCTCCGCATCGCAAAACGCCCTTATCCGCTATATCCTCATGAAGATCGGCGGGATCCGCCGAGTCTCGGGGCTCTGAGGCTTGAGCGCTCATGCGCGGCAACCGAGGAGCGCGCGATAGAAGGGATGAGCTAAAGAACGACCAAAACATCGATTCACCGATCCTCAAAACCTCCCCCCGAGATATGTTGCCGCCACAGATGTGATATTCCGTACCGCCTTCCCAAATCTTGATTCCTGCAAATCCCTCGGTGAAACTCTTTCTTGGTTTCCACCGGGCCTTATAGTTCCGATGCCCGTTTTCTTTGCCCAAAATCATTTCTCATGCTGGCGAACTACAAAAATAGGCTCGATTCGATTCTGTTTTATGCATGCAAAAAGACAAGGATACCTAGAATGATGTATTTTCGATCGGAAGAAGTCGGAGGTGGCGCTTTCCGTTTCAGCAATGGAAAATGTGCCTTTTCAAATCGGAAACGGTGCGCCTCAGCTCCGCTTCGATCACCTCGGATTCGCGAGGAACGGGGAGCGGGCGGTCGTTTAGCTCCGTCGGGCAAAGCCCGCCCCTTTTCGCGCGGCATGTATCAATCCATTTTCCGGGAACGTCGTTCGGCGGGTCGACGCCCAAGAGCTCCGCGACCAGCAAAGTCCACGTTCTGGGAACGGCGTCGAAAAGATCGTATCCGCCGCCGCCCAAGGCGACCAGCCTTCCGGCGCAGATCTCGTGAGCAAGGCCGTGGATTTCCCGATATATCTCGCGGAAGGCGTTCGTCGTCAGTGAGAGATGGGTTAGCGGGTCGTGAAAATGGCCGTCGCAGCCGTTTTGGGAGACGATCACGTCCGGGCGGAATGCGCGCAAAATCGGGGGGACTACCTCTCGGAACGCTTCTAGATAGGCTTCGTCGAAGCAGCCGGGGGGCAACGGCAGGTTTACGGAAAAGCCTTTTCCCTCGCCCTCGCCCGTTTCGGCGACGAAGCCCGTTCCGGGGAAAAGGTACTCGCCCGTTTCGTGAACGGAGACGGTAAGCACCTTCGGCGAATCGTAAAATATCCACTGCACCCCGTCCCCGTGGTGCGCATCGGTGTCGACGTAGGCCACCTTGAACCCCTTTCTCGACAGGTATTCGCAGGCTATTGCAGCGTCGTTATAGATGCAAAATCCCGATGCCCTATCCCTTAAAGCGTGGTGCAGGCCGCCGCCGGGATTGAAAGCGTGATCGAACTCGCCGCCGGCCACGAGTTCCGCGGCGACGAGCGAGCCCCCCGCGATCCACGCCGAGGCCTCGTGCATGTTCGGAAAGATCGGATTATCGCCCGGGCCGAGGCCGAACTCGACCGCCGTCCCGGCGGGCAGCGCCCCCGCGCCGGCCGCCTTAACCCCATTCACGTAGCGCGCCTCGTGAACCATCTCGATCTCATCGTCCGAGGCTGGCCTCGGCTCGACGCGGATGGCGGCCTTCGCGGCGGCGGAAGTTCCGCTCGGTCCTTCGGCTTCTGCGTTTTCCTCCCGAAGCAACCCATAGCTTTCGATGAGGTCCACCGCGAGCTCGACCCTCACGGGGTTCAACGGATGGACATCGGAGAACTTGTAGCCCCGATAGCCCTCACCGAATACTATCGCAACGCGCTCACTCAAAAGCCATCGCCCTCCTGCTCATCGATTTTCCGCGCGGGATGTCCCTCGCTTTGCCGCCCTCCCCGCGCACTTGCCCGGCGCCCTTGACATGACGATATGCGAAAAAAGGAAATGCGCCGCTGCAACGGGCGTCCCCACGCTCTATAGTAGCATTGTAACGCTGAAACGCGAGAAGGCGTGGAGGGAACATGAAAGGCGTGACTTCTTTTTGGTTTGTCGCCATAGAGAGCGTTGAGGCCGCGATCGACCAAATCGCGCAAACGACCACGAGGAACATAATCGGGCAATCTCTCTTGTAGGGTCCGTTCCCCGAGCGGACCGAATGCCGTTATGCCGCAAAGGTGCGCGCGGCGTCCGAAAGCTCGATAAAATCCGCCGTCGGAGGAATGCTTTTCGACCGTCGAGTTTGCTAGAATCGGAATAGCGGGCGCCGATGCGTCGCGATCCGCATTTCATCGATCGGCTTCTTCGAGGAGAGGATTCATTTGCCCAAAGGAAAGAAGGTCGATTTCGTTCACCTCCATTGCCACAGCGAGTTTTCGCTATTGGACGGTGCGGCGCGCATAGAAAAAATGGTTGAAAAAGCCGCATCCTTAGAAATGCCGGCGCTCGCCATTACCGATCACGGGGTCATGTACGGCGCGATCGACTTCTACAGCAAGGCGAAAGAGGCCGGGGTTAAGCCGATCATCGGCTGCGAAGTTTACGTGTCCCCGGCCACGAGGTTCGATCGCTCGTCCAAGGACAGCGGGGAGAACAACTACCATCACCTCGTCTTGCTCTCGAAGAATAACAAGGGATACGAAAACCTGATGAAAATAGCGACCATCGGCTTTTTCGATGGCTATTACTACAAGCCGAGGGTCGATGACGAGGTCTTGGCCGAGCATTCGGAAGGCCTGATCGCCCTCTCGGGATGCATAGCTGGGAGGATTCCTAAGCTGATCGAGGCGGGGCGCTATGAGGAAGCGAAGGCCGCCGCGGAAGCGTATCGCGGAATATTCGGCGAGGGAAACTTCTATCTGGAAGTGCAGGATCACGGCCTGGCTGAACAAAAAAACGTAAACGAGGCCCTTTTGCGGATTTCCAGGGAAACCGGGATTCCGGCCGTTCTCACCAACGACCTTCATTACGTCGACAAAGAGGACGCAAAGACCCACGACGTTCTTCTCTGCATCCAAACCGGCTCGACGCTCGCCGAGCCAAATCGGCTGCGCTTCGAGACGGAGGAATTTTACCTGAAGAGCGCTGAAGAAATGTCCGCCCTTTTTCCGGATGAGCCTCACCTGCTCGAAAACTCGCTGAAAATAGCGGACGAGTGCGATGTCGAAATCGAATTCGGGCGGATTCTCCTTCCCAAGTACGAAGCACCGGAGGGGGAAACTCTCGATTCGTACTTCGAGAGATTGTGCAGGGAAGGCGCGCAAAAGCGCTATGGCCGGGAGCTTCCTCGAGAGATCGAAGAGCGCTTGAATTACGAGATCGAGATGATTAAGCAGATGGGCTTCTCGGGATATTTCCTGGTCGTTCAGGATTTCGTCAACTGGGCGAAAAACAGGGGAATAAAGGTGGGGCCGGGCCGCGGCTCGGCCGCGGGAAGCTTGGCGGCTTATGCGTTGAACATAACCAACATAGATCCGCTAAGGCACGGCTTGCTTTTCGAGCGGTTTCTGAACCCCTCCAGGATAACCATGCCGGATATCGACATCGACTTTTGCTTCGAAAGAAGGGGGGAGGTGGTCGACTACGTCACCGGGAAATACGGCGAGGACAAGGTCGCCCAGATCATCACGTTCGGCACGATGGCCGCGCGGGCGGCCATCCGCGACGCGGGGCGCGTCTTCGACGTCCCTTACGGCGTGGTCGACAAGATAGCCAAGCTGGTTCCGGAGGGGCTTTGCGATGGCAAGCCCTGGACCATCGAGAAGGCGCTCGAATTTTCGCAGGAGCTGAGAGAGCGCTATGAAAGCGACGAGGTTGCGCGGCAGATCATCGATGCCGCCAAGGGTTTGGATGGATTGGCGCGGCAGGACTCTATTCACGCGGCTGGCGTGGTGATTTCGGATGAGGAGCTCACCAAGTACACGCCCCTTCAGCGAAAGGGCGAGGCCGAAATAGTGACCCAGTACGAGATGAAGGCCATCCAAAAGATCGGTCTTCTGAAGATGGACTTCCTGGGGCTGAGGACTTTGACGGTGATAGACGAAGCCTGCAGGATCATAAAGCGGACCAGGGGAACCGATTTGGATATCGACTCCGTTCCGCTGGACGACGAGAAGACGTATCGCATGCTTCAGGCTGGAAACTCCGTGGGCGTGTTCCAGCTCGAAAGCACCGGTATGCGCGCCCTTATGAGGGAGATCAGGCCGAACTCGATAGACGATTTGATAGACCTCATCGCTTTGTACAGGCCGGGTCCAATCGGGTCGGGAATGCTCAGGGATTACGTCGACCGCAAACACGGGCGAAAACCGATAGAATACCCCGATCCCTCGCTGGAGGCGGCGCTCCAGGACACCTACGGCGTGATCATCTACCAAGAGCAGGTCATGAAAATCGCTTCCGAGATGGCCGGTTTTACGATGGCCGAAGCCGATATCTTGCGCTGGGCGATGTCCAAGAAAAAGGCGAAGGTTTTGGCGGAGCTCAAGGAGAAATTCATTTCCGGAGCCGTCTCCAAGGGAAACGGTCGCGCCGCGGCGGAAAAGGTCTTCGAGCTGATCTATTATTTCTCGGGGTACGGATTCAACAAGTCGCACAGCGCGGCTTACGCTTATGTGTCATATCAGACGGCCTTTTTGAAAGCGAATTATCCGGTCGAGTTCATGGCCGCTCTTTTGACCAGCGTAAAAGGGAACAAGGACAAAGTGGCTAGGTACGTCAACGAGTGCCGGCGCATGGGGATAGAGGTTTTACCGCCGGACGTGAACGAGAGCTACGCCGACTTCACGGTGGTCGGGGACTCCATACGCTTCGGGCTGTCGGCGGTTAGAAACGTAGGCGAAGGGGCGATCGAGGCAATAATCGAGGAGAGGACGAGGGGCGGGCGATTCGGATCGATTTTCGATTTTTGCAGGCGCGTCGATCTTTCCCTGCTTAATAAGCGGGCGATCGAAAGCTTGATCAAGGGCGGCGCTTTCGATTCGCTTGGGTTGACGAGGCGGGCGCTTTCTTTGATCTACGAAAGCGCCGTGGATTACGGCTTGAGGAAGCAAAAGGACGCGGCCGCGGGCGTGTTGAGCCTTTTCGGAGATCCGGAAAACGGGGGCTTGGAGCCGGATCCGGACGTCGAAAACGTGGAGGAATGGCAGCGCACGGAGTTCTTGGCTTTCGAGAAGGAAATGCTGGGCCTCTACGTCACCGATCACCCGCTGCTGGAAGTCGAGGAGATGCTCAAAGAGAAGACGGAGTATTCGATGGCCGAGCTGGTCGAGCAGAAAGACGGCACTTCGGCCTGGGTCGGCGGGATCGTTTCGAGCGTCAACAGGATGACGACCAAGAAAGGGGAACCGATGGCGCGCATTCAGCTGGAAGACTTGGAGGGCTCGATCGAGGTCATCGTTTTTCCGAAAGCCTACGAGCGATTTCGCGATCTTATCGAGGAAGATAAGCTGATCTGCGTCAGAGGTAAGCTCGATCGCAAAGAGGACGAGAGCAAGCTGTTGGCGGAAGAGCTAGTCGCCCTGAGCGAGGCGCGAAGCCCCGGCCCGAAAGCCAAGAAACTGTACCTCACCATCGATTCATCCAAGTTCGAAAGGGAAACTCTGCGGGAGCTCAAAGCGATTTTGGCGAACCATCAGGGGCAGACTCCGGTCGCCGTGCGGATAAGGGATGGCGGTCGCGTGATAACGTTGGCGCTGGGTTCCGGATACAAGGTCGGGATAGGAAATGGCGTTTTCGCCGAGCTCAAGGCTTTGCTCGGAGAAACGGGCGTCGAGTTGGTTTAGGCGAAAGGTGCGCGATGCTTCCGATCGTAAAGCTCGATAGGGGATTTGCCGGGGAAGACGTGGAGAAGCTGGTCGCGCGCTCCCTTGAGGCGCGCGAGGAAGTCGAGAAATCGGTTTCCGAGATAATCCAAGACGTAAGGGAGCGAGGGGACGAAGCGCTCATCGACCAGACGGCGAGGCTGGACGGCTACAGGTTGGCGCCGGAAGAGATAAAGATCGATTCCGGGGAGATAAAGAGGGCGTACGAGTCGGTATCGAGAGATTTCGTCGAGGCGATACGGCTCTCCGCGGAGCGGGTGAGGCGCTACCACGAAAGGCAGAGAAGGAGTTCCTGGTTCGAGATCGAGGACGGGTCGCTTTTCGGGCAGCTCGTCCTCCCGATCGAAAGGGTTGGAATTTACGTCCCGGGAGGCAGAGCTGCATATCCCTCGACCGTGGTGATGACCGCAGTTCCCGCGAGGGTTGCGGGTGTTGCGGAGATCGCGATGTGCGTGCCGGCTCCACCGGGGAAGACCCCTCCCGAGGTTTTGGTGGCGGCTTCGGAGGCCGGAGTCGACGAGGTTTATCGCGTGGGAGGCGCTCAGGCGATAGCGGCTATGGCGTACGGCACATCGACCATACGCAAGGTGGATAAGATCGTCGGGCCGGGAAACATTTACGTGACTTTGGCCAAGAAAATGGTGGTCGGAGCCGTCGATATAGACATGCTCGCTGGGCCCAGCGAGGTCGTTGTCGTCGCGGATGACACCGCCTCTCCGGCGCTGATCGCCGCGGACCTGCTGGCGCAGGCGGAGCACGACCCCGATGCGTCCGCCATTCTGATAACGACCGATGAGAATTTGGCAAACGATGTCAACCTGGAGCTCGCATTCCAGTCCAAGTCGCTCGAGAGGCGCAAGGTGGCGGAGAGCTCCCTCAAGCACAGGGGCCGCATTTTCGTCGTGGACGACCTCGAGGAGGCGATCAGGGCTTCGAACGCCATCGCTCCTGAGCATTTGGAGCTTTACGTCGAGGACCCATACCGCGCGCTGGGATCGGTGAAGAGCGCGGGCGCGATCTTTTTGGGCGAGCACGCTCCAGAGGCCTTGGGCGATTACGTGGCCGGGCCGAGCCACGTCCTCCCGACCGGTGGAACGGCGCGCTTTTATTCGCCGCTGTCGGTGGATACCTTCTTGAAGCAGTCGAGCATCATAGCGGCAACCCAGGAGCTCCTGAAAAAAATCGGACCCGCCGCCGCGGAAATCGCGACGCGAGAGGGCTTTCAAGCGCACGCCAGGTCGATCGAGAAAAGGCTCGAAAAGCGCCGGACGTGAGCTTTAGGTCGTCCGAAATTCCGGGCCGGAGCTCAAGCCGCCGCCGATCGGATTGACAACGAACCCGGCGGCCATCTTAATTATGGATAGCCGCCGACGGCGGCGAGCCGCGCCGGGCACCGTCATGAAGCTCGAAGCTGGATCGATGAAGGAACGGAGGAAACGTGACCAGGGAATCTATCATCAAGCGCAAGACCAGGGAGACGGCGATCGAGATATCGCTAAACGTCGAAGGGACCGGGAAGGCGAGCGTGAGCACCGGCATTCCATTTTTAAACCACATGTTGAGCTTGTTCGCGAAGCACGGCCTTTTCGATTTGGCGATCAAGGCGGATGGAGATCTCGAAGTGGACGAGCACCATACCGTGGAAGACGTGGGTATCTGTCTCGGACAGGCTTTTCGGCAGGCTTTCGGCGATAAGGTCGGCATACGCCGCTACGGCGATTCGATAACTCCGATGGACGAAGCGCTCGTGATGGTCGCGGTCGATATCAGCGGGCGTCCCCACCTCGTCTACGACGTTCAGCTGCCGTCGCGCAGGACCGGCCAGTTCGACGTCGGGCTAATCGTCGAGTTCCTGCACGCGTTCGTCAACCACGCGGCGATAACTCTGCATCTCAAGATGATTTCGGGGCGAAGCACCCATCACATCCTGGAGGCGGCATTCAAGGGGATGGCTCTCGCGATGCGAGAAGCCTGCTCCCTCGACCCGAGGGTGGTCGGCGTTCCCAGCACCAAAGGGGAGCTCTGATCTAGGTTTGAACCGTCCAGATGCTAGTTAACCTTGAGGTTTGCGCTCGGCGGATTCAGCTCCGGCGATTCCTCTATGGGGCCGAACCTCGACTCGTATTTTTCGATGTTTTCCCGGAGAGCGGCCGCAATTCTTTTCGCGTGACCGGGGCTAACTATGACCCTGGCGGTTAGAACGCCTTCGGGCGGGAAGAAGTTTATGAAATCGAGCAGGAACTCTTCTTTGGTGTGCGTAATTAGCATTTGATTCGCGTAAACGCCCTTGAGCAGCTTATCCGGGACTTTGACCTTTATTTCCTGTTGAGACATGGTGCAGGTCCTCCTTAATTTGATTTACCGGCATTATAGGGCAAATGCGACGTTCGCGCGCGGCGTGGGCTTCCAGAGAAGCTCCCTTCACAGCCTTACCGGTATCCCGAACCGATCGAGATGCTTTTTCACCTGCTCTATCGTAAGCTCGCCGTAATGGAAGAGGGAAGCGGCGAGCACCGCATCGGCGCCTGCTTCGAGGATGACCTCCGCGAAGTGATCCAATTCGCCGGCGCCCCCCGAGGCTATGACTGGAACATCTACTGCTCGACAAACCGCCCTGGTGAGCGGGATATCGTATCCTTCTTTGGTGCCGTCGCGGTCCATGCTTGTCAAAAGGATCTCTCCGGCCCCGAGCTCGACGACCTTTCTGGCCCACTCGACTGCGTCCAAGCCGGTGGGCGTACGACCGCCGTTGATGTAGACCTCCCACTTATCGGGTCCTTTGCGTCTGGCATCGATCGCGACGACGATGCACTGGCTGCCGAAGCGCCTTGACGTCTCTTTGACGAGCTCCGGTTCCTTCACGGCGGCGGTATTAATGGAAATCTTATCGGCTCCGGTTGAGAGCATCCTCCTTATATCGGTCGCGCTCCTGAATCCCCCGCCGACGGTGTACGGGATGAAGACCTCCTCGGCGGTCCTTTCGGCGACCGAGAACATCGTCTCCCTTCCCTCGTGAGACGCCGAAATGTCCAAGAAAACGAGCTCGTCGGCGCCCGCCGCATCGTAGGCGGCCGCCAGCTCGACCGGATCTCCGGCGTCCCTCAGGTTTACGAAATTGACCCCTTTGACCACCCTGCCGTCGTGAACGTCGAGGCAGGGGATGATGCGTTTAGTAAGCAGCTTGCGCCTCCTTTATCGCTTCTTCAAGCGTGAAATATCCCTCGTAAAGGGCCGTTCCGACGATCACCCCGACTACTCCCTTTTTTTCGAGGGGTTTTAGATTGCGGATGTCGTCCAACGACGCCACGCCCCCCGAAGCTATGATCGGGATGGACACCGCCGATGCCAGCTCCTCCGTCGCCGCTACATTGACGCCACCGCTCATCCCATCCGCCGCGATATCGGTGTAGACTATCGCGGCGGCGCCGGATTTTTCCAGCCTTTTGGCCAGAGAAATCGCCTCTATGTCCGTTTGCGACTCCCAGCCGGCGATCGCGACCACCCCGTTTCGAGCGTCCAATCCGGCGACTATTCTTCCCGGGTACGCTTCGAAGGCCGAGGCCGCAAACTCGGGATCCGTAGCGAGCGCCGTGCCGATAACCGCGCGCTCGACGCCCAGATCCATGATCCTCTCGATCGCCTCCATGCTCCTGAGTCCCCCGCCCAGCTGAACGGGGATATCCACCGCCTCGACCAATCTCGAGATCGCCCTCAAATTTCGCGAGGAGCCCGAGAAAGCCCCATCCAGGTCCACGACGTGCAGGATTTCCGCTCCGGCCGATCGCCAGCGCTTCGCCACTTCCGCGGGGTCATCGGCGTAGACCTTGGCGCGATCTCTTCGACCTTGCTTCAGCCGAACCACCCGGCCGTCCATTATGTCGATCGCCGGAAAGATCATCATGGGAAACGGCTCCTTTTTGCTCTTTGCGCATGCGGCGTTCGCCCCGGGCGCCGCCGTGAACGAGACCGACCGGGGGACAGCCCGCCCGCGGACCCGCCTTTCAATCGCACATCATCGCGAAGTTATCCAGGATCTTGAGGCCCACCTTTCCGCTTTTCTCGGGATGGAACTGGCACGCGAAAACCTTACCGGCCTGAACGGCGGATACGAATTCGATGCCGTACTCGGTCGTCGCCGCGACGATCGACGAATCGTCGGTATCCACGTAATAGGAGTGGACGAAATAGACGTTCGAGCCATCCTCGATGCCCTCGAACAGGGGGCTGGCGGGCTTTTTCTTCATTATTTGATTCCAGCCCATGTGCGGGACTTTTAGACCCCGATCGGACGGGAAGCGCCTCACTCGGCCGGCGAATACGTTGAGGCCGGGATGCAGCCCGTTCTCTTCGCTCTCCGAAAACAGAAGCTGCAAGCCCAGGCAAATTCCAAGGAATGGCTTCCCGGAGTCGATAGCATCTACTACGGCCGGACGAAGGCCGGTGGCGTTGAGGAACGCCATGCAATCGGCGAAGGCTCCCACTCCGGGAAGGATTACACCGGCCGCTCCGGCGATTTCATCGGCATTGGAAGTCACCGCCGCGTCGTGCCCAAGCTTCTGAAGGGCCTTCTCGACGCTGCGCAGGTTGCCCATTCCGTAATCGACTATGGCTATCATGCGACTCCCTTCTCGGCACCGCTATTGTAGCAGAAATGCGGCCTCAGGACGCGGGCGCTCGCGAGCTGGTCGGCACCCGCGCGCCGCGACTTGAAAGGAGCTCGACGGACCGACGGCGGGCTCCCAGATGCGCCCCTTCGACTTGGGTATCAGTTTAATGCCGATTCGAATGAGCGCGGGAGACGACGATGCTGGAAAGCGAAGCCGGGCGGTTGAGGATAAAGGGCATAATATGCATGCGCCTTGCCCAGGCCGGATTCGATCCATACGAGGGAGATCTGGCGAGAATAGTCGATGCGGTCAGCCACGCCGTCCAAGACGTTCTGCGGGAATACGCGAAATCTTTAGGCGAGGGATTGCCGAAGCCTTGGCGGGCCGGGGAATCGTAGGGCATCCGCGGTTATCGGTTTCCGACATAGCTCGGGAAATCTGCTATTATAATCCGGACGTGAAGATGCTCTTTTGAGGGTCCGAGCGGGAAATCGATGAGGAGGCGCGACGAGTGGATATCCCCGATTTAAAGTACGACGAGCGCGGTTTGATCCCCGCGGTTATCCAAGAGGTTGGAACGAATGATGTGCTGATGGTCGCCTACATGAATGAGGAGTCTCTGAGGAGAACCATCGAGAGCGGTACGACGTGGTTTTGGAGCCGCAGCCGCCAGGAATACTGGAACAAAGGGGCGACATCTGGTCACGTGCAGAAAGTGAAAGAAATCCGCTACGATTGCGACGCCGATTGCCTGCTGGTGTCGGTGGAACAGGTCGGCGGCATCGCGTGCCACACGGGCAACAAAAGCTGCTTTTTTAACTTGCTGAAGAAGTTCTAGCGTTCGGCGTTTAGCCGATGGTTCATCCAGCGCTCAATCCAGCGTTTTATCCGGCGGTTTTGCCCGCGCTACCGTCCTCGGACGATCGAACGGCATTCGGTCCGTTCGGGGAACGGACCGAAACGGGCCGTGCATGCGCGCGGTTTTCGGTTGATCGGGCATTTGCGGCGATATTGCATCGGCGGATGGTTGGACGATAACGGTCCGTTCGGGGAACGGACCCTACGGTTCACGTGGGCGTATGGCGGACGGATGACCGCATCGATGAGGCACAAACGTCGTCATTTCCCGTAGGGCCCGATCCCCGATCGGGCCGCCGGTGCGCGTATCAACGAAACGTTATTTGGTCCGCGATGGAAGCCCGGCCGTGTCCTTAAGCCGGTGATTTATGAAGATATCTTTCAGGCGGTGAAGCAGTTCAGAATCGTGTTTTACGTGCAGGACATACCTCGGCATATGCGCTTTCCGCTCAGCACTCGCGTGCTCCATCATGAAGGGCTCACCCCAGAAAGTGAGCAGGGCTTCCTTCCCCGTCTTGCCCGAGTCCACGTCGATCATCCTGAACGAGATGCCTTCTTCGATCTCGACCCAGATGGGGGGTTGCACCTTTTCTTTGCCCCGGCACTTGTCTATCATCGGCTGGATCTCCCGCTCCCAAATCTCCCTCATCGATGGGCGCATGATGAAGGCGATTTTGGTCGTCTTTTGGTTTTCGATGGAGGTCCGCAACAGCAGATCGAAAAGCTCCTTGGAGCGGAACATATTGGCGCACGTGTTGAACCACCACTCCTCTCCCTTATTCCTCAGGGCGAACTCGGCCGCGCGTTGGCGCAACTCGGAGGGTTTGATCAGCTCTATCTCTGACTTAGGGATCGAGATAGCTCCGCTGATGGCCTTGATGTCTCTGCGGATCTCTTCGCCCCTGACGACTTCTTGCACCGTGTGGGCCGCGAGGATGAAGAGGATGAAAGAAACGACGAACGCTTCCGGAAGGATCCCCAAGTGATAGAGGACGATCGCTCCGGCGCTCGATACCAGGATTACGACGACGTCCAAATTTTTAACGGTGTCTTGCCAGTCTTTTGGCATTTCGGCCTCCGCACGCGAGCTTCCAAGCCGATTTTAGCATTTTGGTTCGAACAAAAGGGACGCAAAAGGGGACGTTCTTAACTATCTAAACTAACTCTTCCTTTCCAATACAATCTCTCGTATGCTAAACCACATGCCAAGACAACCGAGGCTCGATGCCCCGGGACTTCTCTATAGCGTCAATGCCCCGGCTAAGCAGGGAACCATCTGTATTGAGCGCGAGAGCCTATCTTCCTACCTGATGGAAAGCGAAATGGGCCTTTCGCCGACGGGAATCGCAATAGCTCTGTCCATCACCGTCTACGGAGCTCTACATGCTATCGCCAGAGGAAAAGCAAAGAGCAGTGAGCTCAACGGCCAATAAGTTTCATTATTTAAAACGTCCCCCGAAACCTGGCAGAAACGAATGGGGGAGTGAGCAAGTTAAGCTAGTTAACAACGTCC
>FWPU01008004.1_pt1 | contig 13815 bp, 12 predicted proteins | sample 2228361 | NCBI WGS metagenome assembly FWPU01 (sample SAMEA103939777, study PRJEB20133) | metagenome | reverse complement strand
GGAGGGGTTAAGCTTTATGGTTATGCTTTGAAGATTAGGGCATAGTTTAAGAGGCGCGAATGTAATAAATTTCTACCTTAAGTTAGACAGACGTAGCAATCTAAAAAACCAAAAGTTAAAAACACATATTAAAGGGCAAAGATAATTTTTATGTTTTTGGTTTGTATCTTTCATTTTTAAGTTTAATATGCAGGCCATCGCTTTTGATTTAGGTCAGGTAATCTTTAATTTTGATTACCACTCCGCCCTGGAGAGGTTAGAGGGGAGATTAACCGTATCTAAGCAAAAGGTAATTGAGGAATTGTACGTGTATAATTTTGCTTTAGATTTTGAGAAGGGTTTAGTTTCGGAGCACGATTTTTTTCTTAAATTTAAAAGAGCCTTCCTTAAGGAGGAGATAGGCTACGCAGAGTTCATAGAGATCTGGTCAGATATATTTAGTCCAAATGAAAAGGTTGTTCAACTTATTGAGAGCCTGCGCTGGGTTTATCCGGTATATCTTATCTCTAACATAAATGTCCTCCACTTTGAGTTTCTTTTTAAAAAGTACCCGCATGTCTTTGGCCTTTTTGATGAGCTTCTTCTTTCCTATAAATTAAAGAGTGTAAAGCCAGAACTGAGGATTTATCAAGCCCTAAAAGAGAAGTCGGGTCGGGATTATTCTGAGATAGTTTATATTGACGACCGCCAGGATCTGATCTCTGAGGCAAAAAGAATAGGTTTGGATTGTATTCGTTTTACCAGTACGGAGCATCTCCTTTTTGAGCTTTCCCGGAGAAAAATATTTTATCCTAACACCACAGAAAAACAATCCCTGCAGAGCTTAAAAGAGGCCTTGGATTCTAGAGATTCGACGATGCTGGTGCAGATGAAGCCCAAGTCAAAGAATGATACCATCTTTAATTTAAGCTTCGGGGAGGATTTAAAAAAGAGGATAAATTTTTATACCCTGGATTTAGATGCAGGCATAAATTACTTAGACAGATTAGAAAAAGAAGGATTGATTATCTTTGTGGAGGGAAGGGAATTTAGAGGAGAGGCTTCCCTTAAGGTATTTGATCCTAAAAAAACCGCTTCTTATTCTGAGGGTTGGCAGGGGAGCGTTTTTAGGTCGATGATTGAAGACTTGCAAAAGAGTAGCCGTTCTGTTATACTAGTCTTGGTTTCGCAAGGAAACGAGGACCTTTTAAATGGAGGAACCTCGAAGGCAAAGATTTTGTTGGAGAATTTTTTAGTAAGATATTTTTCCCAGGGTAGAGATGTTCGCCCTTAAAAGAGCAATTTATAGTTTCCTTTTTCTCTCTTTAACGGGTTGTGCACCTGTGCTAATCGGAGCAGGCGTAGGGGCGGTAGCAGGTTATACCTTAAGTAATGACTCCGCTGTAGGAAATCTAAGAACTGAATATCGCCAGCTCTGGGACCTCTGTATAGAAAAACTCGAAAGCCTGGAGGCAGAGATTGTGGAAGCCAACGAGTCTAAAGGGATTATCCGAGCGGTTATTTCCGAAAATAAGGTTACCATTAAGATAGATACAATTACGTCTCAGACCCAAAGGTTAAGGGTGAGTGCGCGTAAGTACCTTCTCCCCAAACCTCATTTTGCGCAGAAGATTTTCTTAAAGATTACTGAAGAACTTCGGTGAGGAGGGCTTTTTTACCTTTTCTTTCTTTACTATTTTTAGCCTGTTCTGTTCAGTTTCCACTTAAGGTTATTGAGGTAGTTGATGGGGATACCGTCAGGCTTTCCAACGGAAAAATTCTGCGCTATATTGGCGTAGATGCTCCGGAGATAAGAATCAGGGAAGAAAAAGGCTTTCTCTATAAACCGCAACCTTTTGCTTTAGAGGCAAGGGAGTTTAACCGTAAGTTAGTGGAGAATAAGCCTGTGCGTTTAGAACTGGACATAGAAAAGATGGATAGATACGGAAGGCTTCTGGCTTACTGTTTTGTAGATGATATCTTTGTGAATGCAGAACTTTTAAAGGAGGGATACGCTGTTTTATATACCAAACCGCCAAATTTAAAATATCAAGACCTCTTTGTAAGACTTCAGAAAGAAGCCCGCCAACAAAAGAAGGGCCTATGGGGAGCCTATGAGGTTATTTCGGAGAAGGAGGCACATCTATATATCAATCAGATTCGCACGGTGAGGGGAAAGGTACTGAAGACACGGCAGTCAAAGAGGTGTATTTTTTTAAACTTTGGTCAGGATTATAAAAAGGATTTCACCGTAGTTATCTTTAAAGAAAACCTTAAATACTTTTTTGAAAGGGGGATCGATCCACTTAATTTTTATAAGGGTAAGATAGTTGAGGTTACCGGTAAAATACGGGAATATAATGGTCTGGAGATAATCGTAAGTTATCCTGCAGAGATTAACGTAATAAATTTTAATTAGATATGGAAGAGAATAAACTTTCCAGAATAGTTTCCCTTTGTAAACGTCGGGGTTTTATCTTTGGCGCTTCGGAGATTTACGGTGGACTTTCCAGCTTCTGGGATTACGGACCCACAGGGGTAAGGATAAAGAATAAGATAAAAGAGCTTTGGTGGAAAAGGTATGTAGAAAGGAGAGAAGACATCGTCGGTTTGGATAGCAGTATCATTATGCATGAGGATGTCTTTAGAGCCTCCGGGCATTTAGAGGGTTTTGTGGATTGGCTTTTAGATTGTCCGAATTGCCAGAAGAGGTTTCGTTTGGATAAAATAGAGAAGATTTCTGAAAATATTTATAAATGCCCCGAATGTTCAGTCTCTATCGATGCGCAGAGAAATAAACCCCGTAAATTTAATTTGATGTTTAAGACTAATTTAAGCGCGGTAGAGGATGAGCCTTTTTACGGATATTTACGGCCAGAAACCGCTCAAGGGATATTTGTGAATTTTTTAAATGTTTTAAATACCACCCATAAAAAGCTTCCTTTCGGAATCGCTCAGATTGGCAAGGCTTTTAGGAACGAAGTAACCACCGGTAGTTTTATCTTCCGGATGAAGGAGTTTGAGCAGATGGAGATTGAGTATTTTGTGCATCCCAAAGATGCAGAGAGATTTTACCATTACTGGGTGGAAGAGCGCCTTTCTTTTTATCTGGAGGTTATCGGTTTAAAGAAGGAAAATGTAAGGCTACGTCAGCATGCACCGGCGGAACTTGCCCATTATGCCAAGGCTTGTACAGATATAGAGTATAATTTTCCTTTTGGTTGGAGTGAATTAGAGGGGATTGCCAATCGTGGAGATTTTGATTTGAGGGAGCACGCTCGGGTAAGCAAAAAAGACCTAAGTTATTTTGATGAGTTAACCAGAGAAAGGGTCATCCCTTATGTAATTGAGCCATCCAGCGGTGTGGATAGAACCTTTTTTGCTTTAATCTCTGATGCTTATGGTGAAGAGAAGGTGAACGAAAATATCCGGGTAGTTTTGAAATTAAAACCATATTTAGCGCCTTATCAGGTGGCAGTTTTTCCTTTACTTAAGAATAGACCACAGTTGCTAGAACTTGCAAAAAAGATTTTTTATGATATAAAGGATAAATTAGTTGCTTGTTACGATGATAGCGCAGCTATTGGAAAGCTTTATCGGCGTCAGGATGAGATAGGAACACCCTTTTGTATTACGGTAGATTTAGAAAGCTTAAATGACCAGAAGGTAACCGTAAGGGATAGAGATACGATGTTGCAGGAGAGGGTAAGTATTGATAAAATAAAAGAATTTATTCAGGAACAGGTAGGACTAATTTAAAGGAGGAGGTAGCACCATGGCAAAGAAGAAAAAATTTGTGTATTTTTTTGGTGGAGGTAGGGCCGATGGCAATGAGTCAATGAAGGAGCTTCTGGGCGGTAAAGGCGCAAATTTAGCGGAGATGGCCGGGCATAAGGACTTAAGGCTTCCTGTACCTTGCGGTTTTACTATCACTACCGAGGTTTGCACTTACTATTATAAACATAATCGCACTTATCCTAAAGGATTAAAAGAAGAGGTAGAGAAGAATTTAAGGCAGATAGAGAAGTTAATGGGCAAGAAGTTTGGAGATCCCGAAAACCCTTTATTGGTTTCGGTGCGTTCCGGGGCGAGACGTTCTATGCCCGGAATGATGGAGACAGTTTTAAATGTAGGGTTGACCGAAAAGACTATTCCAGGTTTAATCAAGCAGACCAAAAATGAGCGCTTTGTCTATGATGCCTATCGACGCCTTTTGATGATGTATTCTGATGTAGTTATGGAGAAGGCCGCCGGGATAGAGCCGGCAAATCCTGAATTGGGTATCCGTAGGCAATTGGAGAAGATTATGGAGGAAATGAAAGAGAAAAAAGGCGTAGAGAGCGATACAGAGTTGACCGCCGAGGACCTAAAAGAACTCTGTGTATTATTTAAGAAAAAGATAAAAGAGGTTTTAAAGAAGGATTTTCCAGATGAGCCGGGCGAGCAATTGTGGGGAGGGATAGCGGCGGTATTTCTTTCCTGGAACGGCAAAAGAGCCGTAGCTTACCGACGTATCGAGAATATTCCTGACGATTGGGGAACAGCAGTGAATGTTCAGTCAATGGTTTTTGGAAATATGGGAGAGACCTCTGCTACCGGAGTTGCCTTTACCCGCAATCCTGGCAATGGAGAGAATAGATTTTACGGAGAGTATCTGATAAATGCACAAGGTGAGGACGTAGTGGCAGGTATTCGCACCCCCGCTCCTTTAAATGAATATTCAAAGAGTGAGTATAACAAGCACTTAGTAAGTTTAGAAAAGGCAATGCCTCAGGTTTACCGACAACTGGTAGATATAAGGAATCGACTGGAGAAGCACTATCGGGATATGCTGGATATTGAATTTACTATTGAGAAGGGAAGGCTTTATATGCTGCAGTGCCGTGTGGGTAAACGCAACGGTCCGGCGGCAGTGCGTATGGCTGTGGAGATGTACAAGGAGGGTTTAATCTCTAAAGAGGAAACAGTAAAGAGGGTAACTTGTGCACAGCTGGATGAATTATTACACCCTATTATTGACCCTGAAGAAGAGAAGATAAATAAACCCCTAGCCAAGGGTTTACCTGCTGGTCCTGGAGGAGCTTGCGGAATGATTGTATTCGCTGCGCAGGATGCGGTGGGGTGGGCAAAGCAGGGTAAAAAAGTAATTCTGGTGCGTGAGGAAACTAACCCTGAGGATGTGGAGGGTATGCGCGCTGCGGAGGCTATTCTTACCGCCAGGGGTGGTATGACCTCCCACGCTGCTTTAGTAGCCAGGGGTTGGGGAAAGTGTTGTATTGTAGGTTGTGGCACTTTACAGATAGATTATTCCAATAAAACCTTGCGTGTTCAGGATAAGGTATTTAAGGAAGGGGATTGGCTTACTTTAAATGGCACTAAAGGGAACGTCTACGCCGGTCGTTTGAAGATGCTTCCTGTTTCTATGGAGAATAAATTTCTCTTTGAATTTTTAAAGATTTGCGATAAGGTGCGTAGACTTAAAATACGCACTAACGCCGATACCCCTCAGGATGCCCAGAAGGCCAGAAGCTTTGGCGCAGAAGGTATCGGGCTTTTTAGAACCGAGCATATGTTTTACGGAGAGGGTTCCAGTGAACCACTTTTTATTTTAAGAAAAATGATTTTAGCTACTACCCAAGAGGAAAGAAGAAAGGCTTTAGATGAGCTCTTTGTGTATGCCAAAGCGGATATTAAAAAGACATTGGAGGTGATGGAGGGTTTAGCGGTAACTATTCGTACCATTGATCCGCCTCTGCATGAGTTTGTTCCTCGCCAGGAGGCACAACAGAAGGAATTAGCCCAGAGTTTAAATATCAGTACGGAGGAGTTTAAAAAACGCACCAATCGCCTGCACGAGACCAACCCGATGATGGGGCATAGGGGGGTGCGTTTAGGCATTACTTATCCTGAAATTACCGAGATGCAAGTTCGAGCAATCTTTGAAGCCTCTGCAGAGCTAATCAAAGAAGGAAAAAAGGTAAACCCGGAGATAATGATTCCGGTAGTCTCTGGGGTGGAGGAATTAGAACATCAACGCCAGATCGTAGGGAAGGTTTATCAAGAGGTTTTAACTAAATACGGTTTGAAGAAGATACCTTATGCCTTTGGGACCATGATTGAGATACCCCGGGCAGCTTTGCTTGCGGATGAATTAGCCAGGGTAGCCGAGTTCTTTTCCTTCGGCACCAACGACCTTACCCAGATGGGTTTTGGTTTTTCTCGCGATGATAGCGGAAACTTCTTTCCAGAGTATCTTAAGAACGGTATCCTTAAAGAAGAACCCTTTCAGACTATCGATCAGAAGGGTATCGGTCAACTCATCGATATGGGTATAAGAAAGGGTCGGAGCACAAGAGCAGACTTAAAAGTAGGTATTTGTGGCGAGCACGGTGGGGACCCACGCTCTATAGAGTTTTGTCATCGCGTAGGGATGGATTATGTTTCTTGTTCTCCCTTTAGGGTACCCATTGCCCGTTTAGCTGCAGCCCAGGCAGCGGTTGAGGAGGTTTCTCTAAAGAAGAATAAAAAGAAAAAATAATTTATGGAGGCGCTTAAGGCTTATTTGGAGAGGATAAAGGATATCCCTCTACTCACCGAGGAAGAAGAAAGGGAAGCTATTGTTAAAGCAAAAAAGGGGAATTTAGAGATGCGCCGAAAACTTATCAATGCTAATTTAAAGCTGGTGGTAAATATTGCCAAACACTATGCCTATTTTGACCTCCCCCTTATGGATCTGATTGCCGAAGGCAACATTGGTCTGATGCGCGCAATTGATAAGTTTAATCTGCGTAAGGGTTATCGCTTTTCTACTTATGCTGCCTGGTGGATAAAACAGGCAATTACCCGTGCCCTGATTGATCAGGGAAAGACCATTCGTATTCCGGTTTATATGAGCGAATTGATTACTAAGTATAAAAAGGCTAAAGAATCCCTCTGGCAGAAGCTAAAACGCGATCCTATGCGGGAAGAGATTGCCCATGAGCTTAAGTTTCCTATAGAAAAGGTTGCCGAGATAGAGATGTGGATACAGAAGAAATCCTCTCTGGAGGCACCGGTGGGAGAGGATGCGGAGTCACAGCTGGGAGATTTTATTGAGGGTAAAGAATACGCGGATACCGAATGGAATATAGAAAAATTTCTTAACCGGGAGGAGATAAACTACCTTTTAGACTTTGTTTCAGAAAGGGAAAGATTAGTTTTAGATATGCGCTTTGGCATAAAGGATGGTCGCACCTACACCTTAGCGGAGATATCCAAGGTTTTAAAAATTTCCCGGGAGAGGGTAAGGCAGATTGAGAACGATGCCTTAAAGAAATTGAGGAGGTTTGTCCTAGAGGAACAAAAAAGGGAGGTTAAAGTTTAAAGATGAACCTAAAGAGGTATATCCGGGATATACCGGATTTCCCAAAAAAGGGGATTCTTTTTCGCGACATTACTCCGCTTTTACAAAACCCAAAGGCATTTAAGTACGCGATTAATCTTCTGGCGGAGAGATTTAAAAATAAAAGGGTTGAGTATATAGTGGCTGCAGAGGCGCGCGGCTTTATTATTGGCGGCGCTTTAAGTTATAAGCTGGGTGTAGGGTTTATTCCGGTAAGAAAACCAGGAAAGCTTCCCTATAAAACCCACTCTCATACCTACAGCTTAGAATATGGCACAGACACCTTAGAGATACATCAGGATGCTTTATCCGGCGGGTCAAGGGTTTTAATTTTAGATGACCTCTTGGCTACCGGGGGAACCGCTTTGGCAATAGTAAATTTAGTAGAGAGGTTTTCGGCTAAAGTAGTAGCAATTGCCTTTTTGATTGAGCTTACGGATTTAAAAGGAAGAGAAAAGTTAAAAGGATATCCAGTATATTCTCTGATTAAGTATTGAACCTTTCTTAAGGTAATTAGCCCCTATAGCTCAAAAGGATAGAGCGCGGCCCTCCTAAGGCTGAAATCCCCGTTCGATTCGGGGTGGGGGCAGGCTTGAAGCTACCGCCTTTTCCTTTATCCCTCATTTGAGTCTTTTTTATATCAAGGCACGAAGGGATTTATTTAACCTCGAGTTTGCTCAAACTATTTGTCCACTATAGCTATTTTTGCTTTTAAAAAAATCTTTGTATTCTTTTGGCGATAGTTTATAATTAAATCAAATGCGGAATCAAGATAAAAAGATAAGCTTAAGTGTAATTATGACTGCCCTCAACGAGGAGGAAAATATCGTAAGTGCAGTGGAGAATATTTTAGAGGCATTTTCTTTTTATAAGATCCCTGCAGAATTAATAGTAGTCAACGATGGTAGCACGGATACAACCCCCCAGTTATTAGAGGAACTTCAAAAAAGATATCCTCAGGTGATCAGGATTATTCATCATCCCCGACCCTGCGGGGTAGGGGCTTCTTTTTGGGATGGAGTAGATGAGGCCTGGGGTGAGGTGGTGGTTTGGTTTCCCGCGGACAGAGAGAACGACGCCAAAGAGATTTTGCGCTATTTCCCTTTAACGGAGGAGGTGGATATTGTTTTACCCTTTATCTTTAATAAAGAGGTAAGGCCATTATTTAGACGCCTCCTTTCCGGTATTTATAATTTTATTATCAATTTTACTTTCCTTTCCAGTTTTAATTATACCAACGGTACCTCTCTATACCGTCGATCAGTTTTAAAGGAATTAGAGCATCGCCATACGGGTTTTTTCTTCCAAACTGATATAGTTATCCGGGCGGTAAAGAAGGGGTATCTTTTTGGCGAGGTTCCCTGTAGATTGAGAAGGCGCTCGCGGGGGGAATCAAAAGCCATTTCCTTTCGTTCATTAAGGAATCTAGCTAAAGGATACTTGCGCTTACTTATAGATTTTTATTCAGGAAGGATCAAGGGGGCTAAAGCTTTTGCTGCGGATTCTGCTACTGCACGTCGTCGGAAAGAGTTAAACTAATTATGCTTAATATTAAACATAAAAAATTTGTTCCCTTTCTGGATTTTGACGCTCGGGATATGCGCCTACTTTTTATTTTGGGTATACTTTTTTTAGGATTAGCTATCCCGCGAATTATCTTTCCCGATTTAGACCACGGCGATGAATTCGCTGACGCCAATACCCTTACTGCTGGAAAAAATTTTGTCAAGTTTGGCTTTTGGGCTTGCCGTTTCCTCCCCATGTATGAACAGCAGATAGATAAGCCCCAAAACCCCTATACCCATTATCCACCCTTACCGGAAATTACTAACGCAATTATGAGGGGTATCTTTAAAACTGAAGACCTCAGGATATATCGGGCATTCCCTTTGTTTTTTTCACTGCTTAATGTCTTCTTCTGGTATCTTCTGGTCAGGGCGTTTTCTTCATCTTATCCGATTGCCTTTTTAGCCAGCCTTTTTTATTTTACCAACCCCTTTTTTATTTTCGGGATGGATTCTCTTTGGGGATTGGCTAGTTCGGATTTTTTACGCACAGTTATCCTCTTTATTTTTGGTTTTCTGGCTCATCCTTATATTGAGAATAGAAAGAGAATTTTTTTGTTTTTGTGGATTTTGGTATTTTTATCCTCCTGGGTGGTTTTTGATTATATTGTGTATTTGAGTTTGTTTTTTGTTTTGTTTAGGTTTTTTTTCCGCACAGAGAAAGGGTATCCCTCTCGGTTTTTAATCTTCCTTTTGTTTTTGGCTCCGCTTCTGGGTTTTCTTTTACATTTTTTTCAGAATGCCTGGTACTTTGGAAGTTTAGAAAAAGCTATAGGTGATTTTGCAGGTATTGGGATAGAAAGGATTTTTAAAAGCAAAGACGCACCCACCCCAGAGTTTAATTTTATTCTCTGGTGGAAGACGGTAATCTTAAGAAACTTTTCCTTAATCTTTATGTTTAACTTTTTTATTTTGGGTATAGCCTTATTTCTTGCTTATTTAATGTATCAGGCTTTGGGGGTTAAATCTCGGGCGCGTCTAAAAATAAAATCCCTCTTGCCCTTATTGGTTATCTTTATTCTCTGCGGGATAACCTGGTATGTTATTTTCCCGGCGCATTCTTATGCCCATGCTTACGTGCATTATTTAGTTAGACACATTCTGCCGGTAGCCAGCCTTGGTTTTGCTCTATTCTTTTATTTGGTTTATGCTTATATTCAGGAGAGGATTTACCATAAAAAATTGGCAAAGGCTGTTTGGGTTATCCTTGTAGGTTTGGTTTTATTTAGGGGAATTGACCAGAGCGATTTACCGATTAGCCATCAGAAAATAAAAATAGCCAAAGACTTTTTAGTTTTTAAGGAGTGCCTTTTAAATTTAAGGAATCAATCCAATCCTAAAGACCTTATTTGCGTAAACTACTACCGCTTCCCCTTTATGCGTCATTATACGGATAGAAATATGCTGCCTATTTTTGATAAGGCATCCCTTGAGGCTTTAAAGCCCTTACCCAGATATTTTATTTTTCTTGCGCGATTGCATCCAGCAACTTTGGAGTTATTTGAATTTTTAAAGGAAAGGTACAATTTGATTTCGCAGTGTAATTCCTTTAGGTTTCCAGCTTTAATCTTTAAGTTGAAAGAGGAAGATGCTTCAGGAAAGTATTAGCCTGATTATTCCGGCAAGAGGGAGCGCCCCCTATCTTTTTGACTGTCTTCGTTCGGCACTACAGATAAATTATTATCTCTTAGAGATAATCGTCGTAGATGATGGTTTAGATAAAGATACCCGCCTAAAGTTAGATAGCCTGCAAAATAAAATTACTGTTCTGGAAAGTAAGGGGAAGGGCCCATCCTACGCTAGAAACCTGGCGGCTAACTTTAGTAAGGCTGCCTATTTAGCCTTTACGGATAGCGATTGCATTTTACCACGCGACTGGATAGCGCAGCTGTTTAGTGGCTTTGAGTATTTTCCTTCAGCGGTAGCCTGTGGAGGAATACAGCTCTTGCCCCAAGAGTCAACCCCTTTTGAAAAAGAGGTTTTTTCTTTTTTTAAAAAAACAGGTTTTATTGCCGAATATAGCCGTATGCCTAAAAAATCTTCTATTTTTAAGGTAAGGCACAACCCTTCCTGCAATGTAATGTATAAGAGGGAGATATTCTTAAGAGAGGGCGGTTTCTTAGAGGGCTTATGGCCCGGTGAGGATATAGAGCTGGATTACCGTTTAACTAAAAGGGGTTATCTTCTGGTATGCAATCCTCAGGCAATAGTTTATCACCATCGCCCCCGCGAACTTAGAAGTTTCTGTTTGATGATGCATCGCTATGGCTTGACGCAAGGGTATCTGGTAAAAAGATACGGTTTCTTTCGTCGGCTCCACTTTTTAGCCCTTTTTAGTTTAGGGGGGTTAATTTTAGCCATATTTATTTTTTTCTATAATAAGATTTATTTTTTTATTTTTGGTGTAGGTTTATTCTTGTTAACTTTTTTTTATTTCCAGGGTAAGGCTTCGCTATTTAAGCTTTTTTTACTCTCCCTTTTTTACTGGCAAAGGGGTTTCTGGAGAGGCTTGTTTTATAAGTTAGATTGATTTTGCCCTAAGTGTTTTTTTTAGCGATGAAGATTATCCATACGCCAGCAAGGTTTTTTCCTTACTGCGGCGGAACGGAGAATTACACCTATTATCTCTGTAGGGAATTAGTCAGGTTAGGAGAAGAGATACTTGTTTTCTGCGCCAATGAACCCCTTAATTTAAAAGAAGAGATAAAAGAAGGAATAAGGATTAGAAGGCTTTCTTATCCATTTAAGATCGCAAATACCAATATTACTTTAAGTTTACCCTGGCGGCTCTTAAAGGAAAAATGCGCGCTTATCCATACCCATCTACCTCATCCTTGGAGTGCGGATTTTTCTGCCTGGGTCTGTAGGATAAAAAATATCCCTTTAGTACTTACCTATCATAACGATATTTTAGGGGAGGGTTTAAATGCCTCCTTGGCTCTTCTTTATAATAAAACAGCTTTAGCCTTTTTGCTTAAGCAGGCAAGAAGTATCATTATTACCCATCGTAGATATCTGGAGCATTCTCTGTATTTAAAAAGCTATTATAAGAAGATTGAGGTTATACCGCCGGGTGTAGACCTAGAAAGGTTTAAACCCTTAGGAAACCTAGATAAGGTCAACTCAAATAGAAAAGAAAAGGTTATTCTTTTTTTAGGTTTATTGGATGAGTTTCACCGCTATAAGGGTTTGGAGTATTTAATTCAGGCTATGCAGATTATCAGCAAACGCCTTAAGGAGGTGAAGTTATTTATTGGCGGAGAGGGAAAGCTCAAAAGCTATTATAAAGATTTGGTTTTATCTTTAGGGTTATCGGCATTTGTGGAGTTTAAAGGATTTCTTGCGCAGGAAGAACTTATCTATTATTATAATAGGTGCGATGTTTTTGTTTTGCCTTCTGTCTCTAAGGTTCAGGAAGGATTTGGGATAGTGCTTTTAGAGGCAATGGCTTGCGGAAAGCCCGTAGTTACCACTACCGTTGTAGGTACTGCCCAAAGGATAAAGGAGGCGGGTGCAGGTATAGTGGTGGAGCCAAGGGATACCTTGGCCTTGGCTAATGCTATTTTGAATATTTTAAGCGAAGATACGCTGGCTCAAGAAATGGCTGAACGCGCTTTAAGGCTGGTAAGGGAAGACTACGCCTGGGCGGTAATCGCTAAAAAGGTAGGGGAGTTGTATAAAAGATGTCTGAATTAAAAAACCCTTACGATAAGAGCTATTTTGAGGGGAGAGGGAAAACTTCAAGTTCGCCCTACCTCTGGGAGTACAAGCGTTACCATTTTGAGATTGTGGTGAACGCTTTGAGGTTTTTTAAGCCTACCCGCGTTTTAGATGTAGGTTGTGCCAAGGGTTTTTTGGTTTATTTATTTAAGGAAAAGGGTATTTGCGCTTACGGTATAGACGTAAGCAGATACGCCATAGAGAGTGCACCTTTAGGGGTTAAGGATTGTCTAAAGGTGGTCGATGTAGAGAGGCAGCCCCTTCCCTTTGCGGATAATCTTTTTGATTTAATCGTGGGTTTAGAGATAATTGAGCATTTAAACAGCTTTGACAATCTCTTAAAAGAGTGTTTTCGGCTTTTAAAACCAGGAGGGCATTTATTTTTTACTACTCCCTTTCCGGGCAGCTGGGATGCCCAAAATGATATCACCCACATAAATGTGCATCCGCCGGATTTCTGGAGGCGGCTTTTTGGTGAATACGGATTTAAATGCTTAGATAAAGAGGAATATAAAAAATTTATCGCTCACTTTATTAAAAATTATAAAAGGTTTATTGCTCTGGCCCCCTCGGAAAGGGGTTTAATAAAATTGTTAAATAAATTTGGTTGGTTAGGGAGGTTTGTGCGTAGTCAACTGCAGGTCTATATCAACTTTTTTTCTCCTTTCAAATCCACCATTCTTTTAGTTTTTAAGAAATGAGCCATAAATTTCTATATTTTATAGATAAAATATGTGGCTTTTCTTTGTTTCCTTTTTGTCCTCCACCGTTTAGTAGGTAAAAGCTTTGAGGCTACGAAGAGAGATCTTTATGTTTGCCCGCAGGAGGTTCGGAGGGTTTTAAAGAGAGGGAGTAAGGTTTTAATTAGAGATGCGTTTTGTAATTTAGGATGGGTGGTGGGAGAGAATTTTTTTAGAGAGCATGTTTTTTATTTTTTAAGATTTTTGATAAACCCATGGTTTATTATTTTTCTTTGAAAGATATGGTGGTTATCTTAAAAGGGTAGGCTTTAAAAATATCCACCTTTCTTTTTTAAATACCAAGGATAGCCAGTCTACCCCTTTTGGAACAAAACGGGGTATATCTTTTAAATCTACCCCCTTATTCTATTTAACCCACCTGTTTTTATAGGTATAATAGGATAGCATTTGTTCTCTGGGTTTAGGGAAT
>FWPU01010427.1_pt1 | contig 13816 bp, 10 predicted proteins | sample 2228361 | NCBI WGS metagenome assembly FWPU01 (sample SAMEA103939777, study PRJEB20133) | metagenome | reverse complement strand
TACCCAACCTACACACCCTTTCCCACAGCCACGCCGCTCCCGACTTACACGCCCCGGCCAACTTTCACCCCCTGGCCGACCTACACGCCGCTGCCCACCTATACCTCTTTCCCGACCCTTACCCCCCTCCTGACTCCCACACCGTCCCTAACTCCTACCCTATCGCCGACGATGACGGCCACTCCGACCCCTCAGCCCACAGCGTCCTCCTCCTCCACAAGTGCCACCCGCGGTCCGCTCCAACGACCCCGACCCTGACCGGGAGGGAGAAAATGGCCATTGCCCTGGACCGGAGCATCTGCCGGGACATTGAGACCTCCCTAAACCTGGAGTGGCTCGTGACCAACGGGTTGGGCGGTTATGCCTCTTCGACCATCGTAGGAGCCAACACCCGCCGCTACCACGGCCTCCTTGTAGCCGCCATCGCTTCCCCCGGGGAACGCTTTGTCCTGCTTTCCAAGGTGGATGAGGAAATCGAATCGGAGGGGGCAACGTACTACCTGGGCACCAACGAGTACGCGCCGGCCACCATTCACCCCTGTGGCTTTGTGCATTTGGAGGACTTCCGGCTGGAAGAAGGTCTTCCGGTCTGGGTCTACCGCGGCGGGGACTGGGAACTGGAAAAACGGGTCTGGATGGCCGATGGACAAAACACCACCTACATCCGCTATACTCTCCGCCGAGCCCCCGGCCCGGTGACGTTGACGTTGCGCCCCCTGGCCAACTACCGCAACTTTCACCAGGAAACTCGGGGACGGGTGGATTGGGATTTCCTGCACGTCGAAGCCGACGAACGCGGATGCTGCATCCTGCGCGCCTACGAGGGTGCTCACCCTTACCTCTTGCGCGCCGTCCCCCCGATGGAGCACATCCCCACCGGGGTTTGGTATTGGAACTTTTTACACCGACGGGAGCGCGAACGAGGCCTGGATCACACCGAGGACCTCTACGCCCCCGGCGTGTTGCGCCGTCTCCTGCACCCCGGCGAAAGTCAGGTATTGATCGCCAGTGCCGAGGCCGCCGAACAGATCGACCTGAATGCCGAGCGCGCCCTGGAGCGCGAGCAGTCTCGCCGGCGGGCCCTCCTGGAACGAAGCGGCCTGGCTGCCGAACGGGAGGAAATCCGGCAACTCGTGCTGGCGGCCGACCAGTTCATCGTCCACCGCCCGCCTACCGCCATGGCCGCCCTGCCCTATGGTCTGTCCCCTCTGACCGTCATCGCCGGCTATCCCTGGTTCGGCGACTGGGGACGCGATGCCATGATCTCCCTGCCGGGGCTTTTGCTGGTCACACGACGCTACGAAGAGGCGGCTAGCCTCCTACGTACCTACGCCCGCTATGTGGATCAGGGGATGCTCCCCAACCGCTTCCCTGAGAAGGGTGAAGTTCCGGAATATAACACGGTAGACGCCACGCTACACTTTTTCGTCGCCCTCTGGTCCTACCTTCAGGCCACCGGCGACCTGGGCCTGGCCGGCGAACTCTACCCGCTCCTGGCCGAGATCGTACAGTGGCATATCCGCGGCACCCGCTACGGCATCCAGGTGGACCCCTCCAACGGCCTGCTCCGGGCCGGCGTCCCGGGTGTGCAATTGACCTGGATGGACGCCAAGGTCGAGGACTGGGTGATCACGCCCCGCCATGGCAAGCCGGTGGAGGTGAACGCCCTCTGGTACAATGCTCTGCGCATCCTGGACGAGGTGGGACGACGGTTGGGACGGCGGGCCGGCCGAAAGGAAGCCCGTGCCCTGGCCGAACGCATTGCCGAGGCCTTCCCCCGGCGCTTCTGGTACGCCCCCGGCGGTTACCTCTACGATGTCGTGGACGGCCCGGCCGGCGACGACCCCTCCCTGCGTCCCAACCAGCTGCTGGCCCTTTCGCTGCCCTTTCCCCTTATCGGCGGGGAACCGGCCCGTTCCATCCTGGAGGTGGTGGGGCGCGAACTCCTCACGCCCTATGGACTGCGCTCCCTTTCCCCCCAGGACCCGGCCTACCACGGGCGCTACGAAGGCGACCGCTGGCAACGCGATGCCGCCTACCACCAGGGCACCGTCTGGGCCTGGCTGGTCGGCCCCTACTGTACCGCCCTGCGCCGCGTCTACGGCCCGGCGGCCGACACCCGGCGCTTGCTGGAAAGGCTTCTGGGGCATCTCCGTCAGGCCGGCCTGGGCGCCATCAGCGAAATCTTTGACGGCGACCTTCCCTATACCCCTCGCGGCTGCATCGCCCAGGCCTGGAGCGTGGCCGAAGTGCTGCGGGCATGGGTGGAGAGCAGCCCCTGAGCGGGGAACTCTGGTACACCCATCGCATTTTCCCCAAACCGTGAATTTCGACGCCTCCCGGATGGTGCAATGGATACTCCGTGTTGCGAGGAATGAACGATGGGGAAACGGATGCAAAAGGCGGCGCGGCTACGTCGTGGGTCCGCTATGGAGATCCTCCAGAACGCGCTCCAGCCGCTCGCAGTGCTTCTCCCAACTGTACTCTGCCACCACCCGCTCGCGGGCACTCCGGCCCATCGCTCGGGCCCGATCCGGTGTGTCCAGGAGGTTGGCCATGGCCGAGGCTAGGCCGTCCACATCCCCCTCTGCTACCAGCAGTCCCTCCCGACCGGGACGAACGATGCGGTCTAGTGGCGCAACGGCCGTGGTCACGACCGGCAGGCCCATCGCCATATACTCAAAGATTTTGAGCGGCGACCAGAAGAAGCCGGCCGACCGGAGCGCCGGGTGATAGCGGGTCTGGAAGGGAGCCACCCCAACCTCCGCCAGGGCCAGGTAGAGGGGTACCTCTTCGTAAGGGACGCCGCCGGTGAAGCGGAAACGAGCCTCCAGCCCGCCCTTCCGGCAAAGGGACTCGGCGGCCGGCCGCTGTGGCCCGTTGCCCACCAGCAAAAAGTGCACCTCCGGCCGGCGGGAGGCGAGTTCTATCCCCGCCCGAACAAACTCCATCGCCCCGTGCCAGGCCCGAAAGGTGCCGAGGAAGACGACCACGCGGGTCCACGGCGATAGCCCCAGCCGGACGCGCAGGGCCTCCACCTCGCCAGCCTGCTCGGTCCTTACATCCGGCCGGAAACGGGCCGTGTTCGCTCCCCAGGGGATCTCGACCACCCGCTCCGAGGGAACCTCCGGCAGCACCGTAGTGCGTAGCGGGGTAACGATCCGAGTCGCCCAGAGGCATTGCCGAAGCGCCCAGCGCCGCATTGGGCCACCGAGGAGGTCATCCAGCCGCCGCTTGAAGACCTCCGGCGGGTCTACGATGAGGGCGTTCACCTCGAGCAGGGAAGGAAGGCCCAGGCGATGGGCCCAGTAGATGCCGCAACCGGCAAAGTTGTAATAACGCTCCATCACGACATCCGGTCGGAAGGCGCGCACCAGCCGGCCTACCTGAAAGAGGCCCAGGAAGGAAAGCGACTTGGGCCAGTCCAGGTAGACCACCGGAAGCCCCTCGACCACAGCCTCTTTTCGGAGGGGAAGATGCCGGCCCGCCCGGGCTGCCACTACCTGTACGGTATGTCCTCGGGCCATGAGCCCCCGGGCCACCTCCAGGGTGTGGACGGATCCCCCGAGGTTTCCGGGGAGAGGAATGCCGGAGGCAAGATAGAGGATGCGCACGCCGGGGTATCCTGCTCAAACTCAGCCGAAAAATTTTCTCCGGAAGGCCATGGCCCAGCGATCCAGGGTGACGTTGCTCCGCACCAGGTCATAGAGTCGGTTGGCCGCGTAAAAGAGCGTCACCGCAGCCCAGCGGGCCGAAAGGAAAGCCTCCAGTGCCCGCTCCACAAAAGATGGCAGCCGCCGGGCCAGACGGTACAGCCGGGCCAGGATGGGAAAGTAACGCCGGATAAAGATGACCCGGTTGCGCTGGACCGGGTTCAGGGCCAGGATGGTATCGGTGGCATAGTCGGTGACAACCCGCTCGGTCAGCAGGCCTTTTTGGCGGCAAAGGTCGTACAGCCGGGTCCGGGGATACGGGTAAAAGATGCTGACGCGCGTCACATCGGCATGGACGACGGCGTTCAGTTTCACCGTTTCCAGCATCTGCCGGACCGTTTCGTCAGGGAAACCGACGATGTTGAAGGAAAAGGTCTTGAGGCCGGCCCGGTGGCACAGTTCAAAGGCGCGGACGATCTGTTCGCGGGAGATTTGGCGGTTCAGAAGACCGTTGCGCAGTTCGTCGCTGCCGCTTTCCAGGCCAAAGCGCACCTCGTCGCAGCCGGCCTCTCGGAGGAGCGCCACGACCTCCTCATCGGCCAGATTCGGCCGCAGGTTACAGGCAAAAGGCCGGCCGACCTCGCGGGCGTAGGACCGGGCGAACTCTCGAAACCAGTCCCGGCGCATCGGCAGGATGTCGTCGTCGAAGACAAAGCGTCGGATGAACGGATAGTCGGAGAGTACCTTCTGCAGTTCGGCGATGACCAGGGGGACGCTACGGAAGCGCACGGCTTTCCCCAGGCCACGGTAGACCTCCCGGATGGCCTCGTTGCAGCAGTAGGTGCAGCGGTAGGGGCAGCCCCGGGAGACCATCATCGTGGCTTCGCCCTGGCGCTCGTGATGCAGGTGGGGAAAATCGTAGAGGGCTCGGTCGGGAAAGGGTAAGGTGTCGAGATCCACCAGGGGGCGTAACGGGTTGCGCTCCACCGAGCCGTCGGGCCGTTTCCACCAGAGGTTGCGGATGCCCGAGGGCGGCCGGCCAGCCTCCAGCGCCTCGACCAGTTCGAGGAGTGCCCCTTCCCCCTCTCCCACACACACCAGGTCCACCGGCGGCAGAGCCAGCGTTTCCTCGGGGACCAGGGTGGGATGGACACCCCCGACGATCACGAGAGCCTGGGGCCACTCCTCCTTGATCCAGCCGGCCCACTCCAGAAGGAAGGGCACCATATTCGAGGTGATGGAGAAGCCGATGAGGAGCGGGCCGGACGGTGGCAACAGGGCCTCCAGCCGCTCCAGGAACTCTTCCCGCGTGGGCGGCCGGGTCGTGTGCAGCAGGACCGCCTCATGGCCGGCCTCCTTCAACACGGCCGAGAGAATGGCCAAGCCCGAGTAGTAGTAGCCCTGCCAGGCCGCACCTTCCAGAACGTCCGGGTAGACGAAAACGACCCTCAAGGCCTTCCTCCTATCGGGCTTCACGGATTGAATGGAACCTCATGTCAAAAATTGTGCGCAGGTTTTGCCACATTTCCCGGCCGGATGTTCCTTTTGGCACACGGATTTCAATAAATCCGCTCCAAAAGGAGGAAATAGGGAGCGGCGCGCAGCCGGCCAAAGAGGGCGATGTCTAACCCCATCACCCAGGTCAGTGCCTCGGCAGCCCGATACAGGAGGTCACGCCGGCCGACCCGCTCCCGCCAGCGGGACCGGGTCTCCCTCTCGCCACCGGGCGCGCTCCGGCGTGGGGAAAAGGCCGGCCGCAGCACATGGTCCACGAAGGAAGTGATCACGCTGTTCCAGAAACGTACTTGTAACAAGCGGAAGCCGCTCTTCTCCACCAGGGCCTGCAATTCGGCAAAGGTGGCGATGGCTTTGACGTGATCGGCCTTGCGCAGGGCATCCGGATCGGGCCTCTTCCCCCACCGACGCAAAGTACGGCCCAGAAAGCGCCAGAAGGAGATGATCGGCTGAAGCGAAGATGGCTCGCGGGTGTTGGAGTAGATGAGCAACCGGCCACCGGGCCGCAGGACGCGCCGGAGCTCATCCACCATAGCCTCGATGTCCGGGCGCGGGAGGTGCTCCAAAACATCTATGGAAAAGGCCTTGTCGAAGGAGCCCGAGGCAAAGGGCATCCGGCGGGCGTCCCCCCGCACCAGGTCTACCTCCTCCAGGGCGGCATCGGCAAAGAGCGTCGCCGGATCCAGACCGACCATCAGCCCCGTCGAGGCGCGGTTCCACAGAGCGAATTTGCCGTTGCCACAGCCACAGTCCAGGACACGTTCGTTCCCCTGGAAGCGCAACATCCGCTGAAGCATCCGCTGCCGTACCCCGGCCGCCAGGAGCGGCGGCCCTACCCGACGGTAATCCAGGGTGGCGGCCATTTCCTCCTCCTCGGCCACATAACGGGAGGTATGGACCAGGGTTCCGGCCGGCGGCAAGAGGTCCAGATAGCCCGGCCGATGCGCGTAAGCGGCCCCACAATGGAGGCAACGCAAAACATCCCCTTCCGGCTCCAGGCGACCCTCGTCCCGACAGAGAGGGCAACGGACGATTTCCAGAAGTCCCGGCGAGACCACCACCGACCTCCAGGTCGTTTCCAGATAGTATACCACAGACATCCGGCCGGCGCAAAGACTTTTCGGGAAGCCCAAGTTGTTGTATAATATCGGCATCGAGGTCGGACCGACAAAGCGGGGTGTTCCCGCCTCGACCTGGAACAAATAAGGAGGTTGCTATGAAGCGAAGACCGGGACGACTGATGCTGATCTTGGTTCTGCTGTTGCTCCTGGTGTTGCTGATCGGCGGGTATTTTTACCTCCAGTCAGCCGGAGGACCGCTGGGAGCACCGGCTCAGGCTACCCCTACGCCGGTCGAAAAGGTCTCCGTGGTGATGTCCCGCCGGCCTGTCCCCAGAGACACCTACTTTACCATCGCAAACCTGGCCGAGTACTTTGAAACCCGTGAGATTACCAAGACCAGGGACCTGCCCCTAGATCGGGTAGAAAGCATCTACGAACTGGAGGAGATGGTCATCCGCGTAGACCTCCCGGCGAATGCCATCGCCCGCCGGGGCCAATTCGTCAAGGCCGGCCTGTCCTTCCGAATCGCCCCCGATAAACGAGCCATGCCGGTCGAGGTGAATCGCTTTACCGGAGTTGTCGGGCAGATTGTCCCAGGCGACCACGTGGACGTCATCCTCAGCGGGATCATCGAAGAATATTTCATGCAAAAATTTCCTTTATGGGAAAAATGCGAACTCCCGGGCGCGTGTCCGGTATACATCTCTCTGGAATTCCCCCAGACCGACGTCGAGCCGCTGCGCCTGCTTTCGACCAAGGTGATGATGGAAGACATCCGCGTTCTGGACCTCATCACCCTCACCGTCGAGGTAGTGCCGACCACCGGCCGGCCGTCCGGGACGCCTACGCCGGCTCCCATCGGCATTCCCACTTCTTGGATCGCCATCCTGGAAGTGGATGGACAGCAAGCCGAGTATCTGCGCTTCGCCATAGACCAGGGCTGGACGGTCCAACTCCTTTTGCGCCCACGCGGAGATACCGGCCGGCAGACGACCACCGGGGTCACCACCTGGTCACTGCTCGACCCCCAGTCGCCCTACCCCTACCGGATGCCCTATCCTCGGGCTATACCCCACCCGGTTGCTCCCGGCAGCCTGCCGTCCGGCGTGATCCCCTGGATTGCTCCATAGGATATAGGATGAAGGAGCGGAACGAGGGTCGGCTGCCTGTTCGTTGGCCGGGCGTATGGGTGGCCGGCTTTTCCGTCAAGGTACATACCCGGTGCCGGATCGGGGGCGTGGTGACCACGACCACGTTACCGGCCTGGGCAACCAGTCTTGTGGACGGTCCGCGACCGTTGGGCGATCGAGGGTCGGCCCCATTGGCGGCTCGGTGTGGTTCGCCGTGACGGTCGCCTCCGGAAAGGGAATGGGGCCCGGAGGAAGGGCGAAAATCTTTCGCCCCTTTCGGTCATCTCTGGTGGTGGCCCCGGGGGTCGGGAATGGGAGAAAGGCGCCGTTGGCCAAACGGCCGGCGGTTCTCCGCCTGGCCGAGGGCTTGCCCCTCTTCCACAGTTGGGCTTGCTGTGTACGGCTCGCCATTTACTGTCCCCGCAGCCTGTGGAGCAGTGTCGGCATCTGTGATCGAAATCTCACACGCTCATACATCCGCTCCGGCTTCAGCTTCCAACACATCTATCCGTTTTTCGAGCGTCGCAATGCTTCGTCCGCGAAAAATAAGCGAACAATCGGTCGATAATTGAATTACAGAGCAAAAACCGACAAGGGGCGTATTCCCTACCTCGCGTCAGATCAGGGCCCGCCTCCAGAGCACATCATAGGGGTTAGCGGCACGCCGGCCACTTCCAGCGCAGAATCAACTCCCGCGCTGCCTTCACCTCATCCAGCCGGCGCACCGGCGTCCGGTGCGGAGCCTGGTGCAGGAGTTCCGGCTGTGTCCGGGCCTCCTCGGCAATGCGCCGCATTGCCTCCGCGAAGGCATCCAGCGTCTCCTTGCTCTCCGTCTCCGTCGGTTCGATCATCAGCGCCTCGGGGACGATGAGCGGGAAATAGTTCGTCGGCGGGTGAAAACCGTAATCCATAAGGCGCTTAGAGATGTCCAGGGCCCGGATGTCGCTACCCTCCACCCGACCGATGACCACGAACTCGTGCATACAGCGCCGCTCGTGGGAAAGGCGGAAGATGCGGCCGACTTTTTGCTGAAGGTAGTTGGCGTTGAGGACGGCGTCTTCGGCGACCTGGCGCAGACCGGCCGCCCCCAGCATCCGGATGTAGGTATAGGCCCGCACCATCACGGAAAACTGGCCATAGAAGGTCTTGACCCGGCCGATGGAGCGCTCTGGCATCGTCCAGTCGTAGAAGAAACAGTCTTCCGTATGGGTGTGGCCGCGGACATCGCCGGGACACTCGTCGCTCCGGATGCGCTCCACCAGGGGACCGGGGAGGTACGGCGCCAGCGCCGCCGAGCAACCCACCGGGCCCGACCCCGGCCCTCCGCCGCCGTGCGGGGTGGAAAAGGTCTTGTGCAGGTTGTAGTGAAAGACGTCCAAGCCCATCTCGCCGGGACGGGCGATGCCCAGGAGGGCGTTCATGTTGGCCCCGTCGCCGTAGAGCAGCCCACCGCACCGATGGACGAGTTCGGCGATCTCCAGAAGGTGTTCATCGAAGAGGCCCAGCGTGTTCGGGTTGGTCAACATCAGGCCGGCCACCTGGTCGTTACACTTGGCCTGCAGGTCCTCCAGGTCCACATTGCCCCGGGCATCGGAGCGCACCTCTACCACCTGCAGGCCGCTCATGGCCGAGGAGGCCGGATTGGTGCCGTGGGCCGAATCGGGGATGAGGATGACCCGGCGGCCTGCATCTCCGCGATCTTCATGGTAGGCGCGAATCATCTGGATGCCGGTGAACTCTCCCTGGGCGCCGGCGGCCGGCTGGAGCGAGACAGCGGCGAAACCGCCGATCTCCCGGAGAAACTCCTGAAGTTCCCACATCAGGCGCAAATTGCCCTGCACGGTATAGGCCGGTTGGTAGGGATGGGTATGCACAAAGCCGGGCAAAGAGGCCGCCACCTCGTTCACCTTGGGGTTGTACTTCATCGTACAGGAGCCCAGCGGATAGAAGCCGACGTCCACCCCATAGTTCAACTGCGACAGATGCACAAAGTGACGCACGACGTCCACTTCGCTGAGTTCGGGAAGGGGCAGATCGTCTCGAACAAAGCCCTCCGGCAGCGGCGTCTCGGGCACCCCCACCTCGGGCAGGGTGCAGCCGCAACGTCCGGGGACGGAAAGTTCGCAGAGCAGCGGCTCGCTCATCGGCTCACCTCCCGCAGGACCTGCACCAGCCGGTCAATCTCGGCCACCGGGACCATCTCGGTGATGCAAAGCAGGGTGCAGCGTTCCAGGTGGGGGTGCGTCTGGCTCATGTCAAAGCCGCCGATGAAGCCGTATTCCAGCAGGCGGTCGTTCAGTTCCTCCACGGGCTGGGGGCAGGAAACGACGAATTCCTTGAAGAAAGGCCGGGTGTTGAGCACCTGGAAGCCGCGCACCTGGCCGATTCGTTTGGCAGCATCGTGCGCCCGGTGGTAGCAGATCTCGGCGACGCGCCGCAGCCCGCGTTTTCCCAGAGCCGCCAGATACACCGCCGCGGCCAGGGCATTGAGGGACTGATTGGTGCAGATGTTGGAGGTGGCCTTTTCCCGGCGGATGTGCTGCTCGCGGGTGGCCAGGGTGAGGACAAAGCCGCGTCGCCCCTCGGCATCCACGGTCTGCCCGACCAGCCGGCCGGCCATCTTGCGCACATCGTCCTTGCGGCAGGCAAAAAAGCCCAGGTAGGGTCCACCAAAGTTCAGCGGGTTGCCCAGGGCTTGTCCCTCGCCGACCACAATGTCCGCGCCGCATTCCCCCGGCGGAATGAAGAGGCCGAGCGAGATGGGGTCCACCGCCACCACCAGCATAGCCCCGGCGGCATGGACGGACTCGGCCAGCCGGCGCAGCCGCCGCGGGTCCACGATTTCCCCCAGAAAAGTCGGCGTCTGGACGACCAGACAGCAGGTCTCGTTGTCCAGCATCTTCTCCAGGGCATCCAGATCGTTCTCCGGGCGCTCGTCGCCCTGCACCTCCAGTCCGCTCCCCCGGAGGTAGGTGCGGGCCACCTGGCGGTACTCGGGATGGAGGTCCGGCGCAAGGAGCACCCGCCGACGTTTTCCCCTGGCCACGTTAGCGGCCATGATGATGGCCTCGGCCACCGCCGTGCCGCCGTCATAGTGCGAGGCGTTGGCCACCTCCATGGCAGTGAGGTCGCAGATCATGCTCTGGTACTCGAAGATGGCCTGGAGAGTCCCCTGGCTGATTTCCGGCTGGTAGGGCGTGTAGGCCGTGTAGAACTCGGAGCGGCCGACGATGGCCTGGACAACGCTGGGGATATAATGGTGGTAGGCCCCGGCCCCCAGAAGGCAGGTGTGTTCCCAGACCGAGATGTTCCGGGAAGCGATTTCCCCCAGTTCGCGGAGTATCTCGACCTCCGCGAGCGGGGCCGGCAGTTTCAGTTGGGGGAAACGATAGACCGCCGGGACATCGGCGAAGAGTTCGTCCAGCGAGGAGACTCCGATGGCCTCCAGCATCTCTCGACGTTGGGCTTCGGTATGGGGTATATAGGCCATCTAGTGTCCCCCTTCCTCGAGCAGACGACTATAGGCTGCGGCGTCGAGCAACCCGTCCCACTCGGCCGGATCGCCGACCTCCAGCCGCACCATCCAGCCCTCGCCATAAGGGTCGCGGTTGACCACCGAGGGGTCGTCCATCAGCGCCTCGTTGACCTCGATCACCCGGCCGCTGAGCGGGGTATAGAGGTCCGCCGTCGCCTTGACCGACTCGACGACGCCGATGGAATCGCCTTTCCTGTACTCCTCGCCGCTCTCGGGGAGTTCGACGTAGACGATGTCCCCGAGATGGGACTGGGCATAGTCGCTGATGCCGATCACGGCGGTATCGCCCTCTCGGCGGGCCCACTCGTGGGTGGGGGAGTAGCGCAGGTCTTCGGGAATGCGGTGCGCCATGGGAACCTCCTTTGAAGTGAAATTCTACATATACATCGTACCAGATTGCGGGGCCGTTGTCAAAAATTGGTGATCGGGCACTTGCTTTTTCGGGATATTGTGGTATAATGTAAGTAATGTTGCTTCCAGGATTTGGGATTTCCCGGCTAAAAAGAGAAGAGCCTTCCTCGGCGGCAATGCGGCCTTGGCTGGGTTCCCCGCTGAATTGTGGCTTTCCCGGCCGGAAAGGAGGAAAATGAGCATCTCTTCTGGGGAGACGGGTGGATCTCCCCGTCTCTTTAGGGGAGTCCGCCCCCATGACGTCCGTACATAAGGAGGTATTCCATGAAACGCGCACCTTTCTGGCCCTTTGTCCTTGCGGCCGTGCTGATGGTGGCGCTGACGTCGGTCGGCGTCACGCTGGCCGGCCCTCCCGTTCCCCCTCCGGTCCCTACTCCCCCGCCGCCCCGGCAGCCTCTGCGCCCGAACCCATTTCCGGGCAACAACCCCAATGGGCAGGACATAACCGGGGCCGGCCTCACCGTCGTGCCGACCGGACAGATCAGTTACCAGGGCAAACTTCTGCAGAACGGCGTCCCCTATGACGGCAACATCGACATCACCTTCCGCCTCTATACACAGGCCACCGGCGGCACCGCCTTCTGGGAGGAAACCCGGAACGTGGCCGTCTCCGAAGGGCTGTTCAACGTGATGCTGGGCGCGGTCACCCCGATGGCCGATGCCCAGGAGTTCTATGGGCAGGTCTGGCTGGGCATCCAGCCGGCCGGTACCTCTGCCGAACTCACACCGCGCCAACCGCTGAGCGCGGTGGGCTATGCCAAGAACCTCCTGCCCGGGGCCACCATGATAGACCCGGGGCTGTCAGGGTACGAGACCTCGTTCTATGTGCAAAGCCACAACCATCCGGCTATCTACGGCGCCTCCGACACCGATATCGCCATCACCGGTGAAACCACCTACACCGACACCGACGCCATCGCCGGGTACTCCTGGAGGGGTGGCTCGGGGGTATACGGCTATGGCGAGCAAAACGGTACCGGCATCTACGGAGTAGGCGTGGGGACCGGCGGCCTCTTTGGCGGCGGCACCGGCGTCTACGGCGAGGGAAGCGGGGGGTTCTTCAGCGCCGGCGTTGCGGGCTTTGGCGAGACCTGGGGCGTCTTCGGCACAGGGCCCTTCGGTGTATACGGCATCGGCGACGGTTACGGTGTCTTCGGCAGCACCACCACCACCGACACGTTTGGCGTCGCCGGATCTACCTCGGGCAACGAGGAATCCCATGGCGTCTACGGCACGAACACGGGCGATACCATCTCCTGCGGCGTCAACGATACCGACTGCGGTTCCGGCGTCTACGGGACTGCTCCCTACAATTCCTACGCCAGTTTCTTCTACGGCCAGACCCTCAACGCCATCCATGCCATCCAGGGCAACAATAACTACTATGCCTTATGGGCCCACTCCCTGATTGCCCCGAACGGCTACGGCATCTATACCGACGGAGAAAGCCGGTTCGATGGTTATGTGACTTTTGCCGGCGGCAAGAGCGGCTACGTCGTGGACATCGCCCGCAACGGCGGGACGGAGGCGCTGGAGCGCGGCGACGTTGTGGTCATCGCCGGCTACGAGGCCCCCGTCGTCGGGAACATCCCGGTGATCGTGGTCGCCAGGGCTACGGAGGCCAACGCCACCGGCGTCGTCGGCGTGGTGGACGTTCTTTACGAGCCATGCGACCGGTCGCAGCCGGAGTTGCTGTCCGGCGGAGGCTGCGGTGGCTTTCGGGAGGATGTGACCACCATCCAGCCCGGCCAGTACATGGGCGTTGTGACCCTGGGGGCCTATGCCTATCTCAAGGTGGATGCCTCGAACGGCCCGATCCGTCCCGGCGACCTCCTGGCCACTTCTGCGACGGCCGGATACGCCGCCAAAGCCCCCCTGCTCACGGTAGAAGGGGTCTCCTTCCATGCACCGGGCACGATCATCGGCAAGGCGCTGGGCGCTTTGGACAAAGGCACGGGGATCATTCCGGTCTTTGTCTCGGCCCGCTAGGAGGGGTTCCATGCGCAAGCAGACCGTTGCGATCCTTTTTTCCCTCCTGGTGCTGGCCTTTTTGGGCGGCACCGCCCTGGCGCAGACCGGCGATGGCTTCGACCTGACCTGGCATGTGATAGGTGGGGCCGGCGGGGTAGGCCCGCTCACAGGCGACGGCTTCTCCCTGAACGGCACCCTGGGCCAGACGGCCATCGGGCCGGCCGCCGATGGCGACTGGTGGGTTGGCCAGGGCTACTGGTACGGTACCCCATCGGCCTTTGGGGTCTATCTCCCTCTCGTCCTCAAGGGCTGGGACTAGGCGATGGCAGAACGGGGCGATCCCCGGATCGCCCCGTTCCGGCCTCATCCCGCACACACCCTCTCTGCCCTGACGTTTGGCCTTTCTGACGTTCAGAGGACTGCCGTCCATATCCTTTGTCGCCCAGATACCCCCCGGGGGTATACCCGCCGGCGGGCCGGCCTCTGCCGTTCCCTCGGGTCCCCTCCCCGCCGGCGGGGAGGGACAGGGTGGCGTCCCTT